>Ga0210390_10004153_pt1 | contig 12288 bp, 13 predicted proteins | sample IncBWH11OmetaG_FD_161050 | JGI IMG/M metagenome (GOLD analysis project Ga0210390, IMG submission 161050) | Forest soil microbial communities from Barre Woods Harvard Forest LTER site, Petersham, Massachusetts, United States - Inc-BW-H-11-O ...
AGGTGTGAGGAAACTGTTGAGCAGCGTCACTATCGCCATCGTGTCGCTGATCGTCTGAGCGTTCGCGGTGTTGAGCGTCGTCTGATCGGTAGCAAGCTGCTGCTGTTCGGCAGTGAGCTGAGTACCAGCAGCGGTGACAGCCGCGTTGTCGGCAGTGACAGCGGTAGCAGCGGCATCGACTGCTCCCTGGTCGGTAGCGACCTTCTGCGTGGCAGCTTCAAGTTCCTGGACTTGAGCATCAGTGAGACCTGCTGTAGGATTCATGGAACGTACTCCTAAGGACCGACTCTTCCATTCGCCACAAACGCACGATGCGTAAGTGGCCAACCGTCTTTCAAACATTGCTCACAAGCTTCTGCAGCCATCTGTATCTCGTGGAGAGGATAGCTTACAAACTTAGCAGACTCGTCGCATACTCGCAGGCTCAGGAATGCCATAAGCGACCGAGGATTGCACGTCACCCAGCATGACGAATAGATGCCGACTGGCAGACAGTCGCGAGCAAGTCCAGGGTCGATGCCGAGTTCGAGATTGCGTTCGTAAGCTGCGTACGCATACCTGTAAGAATCTCGTAAGTTAGCACAAAGACGCTCAAACACATCGCTATCTTCGCATCGCGTGAACTTTGGCCGTCCTGGCTTCCAACCATCAACTTTCATCATCGGACGTTCGCGGTCAGGGAGATAGAACACCGGGTCGAGTTGCTTGTATCGTCCGCTCTCTTCGTTATAGCTGAAGCCTATGCGATGTCGATGCCATTCCCGCCACACGAAAATCGGTGCTCGCACGAAGAACGTAACAGCCGAGTGCTCGAACGGAGTACCGTGCCGGTGCTTCATGAGGTAGTTGATGAGTCCATAATTATCGTCAGCGAGTGCAGGATCAGCGAACTTCGCTGCCTCCTCGCCGCACGTCGAAACTTTAGCCGCTGCGACGACCATGTGATCGCCGCCTATGCTTTGGATTACCCGCACGTCGATGTCGCTTTTGAATTGCATTCTGTACCTCTCGGTTCAAGTACCACAGAGCTTTCTGCAAATCCTCTACTGTCGCACCCTTCTTGCCTGCACGACAGATATACTTCACCGTATTACCGAGGCAGAAGCCTAGCTGCCATGCTTCGATCACTTTGATCGCCTCGTAAGTCGTATCGCCACCGTAGTGCTGCGGATGGTTGATTCGTTCGTGTTTCTTCAAAGTAATCACCTTACAGTAATCGAGGAGTCATATGACCTCTAACTGAGTCATTACTCCTGATCGACTTGGATTTCACTAGGATGGTGCGTATGGGTCTTTTGAATCGAAAGAAGTCGATCGAGTCTCGACATAGCTCGAACTAATAGCTCTGCTACCGAGCGATTTCCTTTGCGGCCTTTAAGATGCATGTCACGAATGTTATCGCGACGCGTACCCCAGAACCAATGCTGTGGACTGACGCACTTCGGTTCATCGCACCGATGGCATAGGTGCGCACCCTTAGGCCGAGGCGGCATGCAGGCAGCAATCGCGAGCTGCCTCACGAAACGTCTCGTCTTGCAGTCCTCTATCTTGTTGCAAGGTGTATCAGCTTTTAGCCCAAGTTGCTGACCGTAGTCACCAGTTGTATAGCTTCTCCACTTCGCGATTTTAGCTTGCAGCCTGCTTATACGCTCCTCGATAGGCAGCTTGGCTCGAGTGTCGTTTCTCGCTCCATCCAGCAACTGGTCTACTTCCTTCAGCTCTCGTAGTGTGAACTCTATAGCACCCATCGTGTATGCGTACGGTGACTGACGAATAGCATCTGCTTTTCGCTGCAAGTAATGCTTACGTTTCAACAAAGACTTCTTGCTTTTCCTAACGTTAACTTTGAGCATATGGTGTATGCTGATGCATTTCGCGTTTCCGCATGACATCGTAATCTGCGAAGTGCGTAAGTACTTAAGAGCTAGCTGACTGCGCAATGCTGCAGCATCTTTGATTTCTATACATACACTTTCACTCACTTCGCATTCCTCCAGTTCACTCGCAGAATGCTGCATGGCTCGACATTGTACTCGATGTCTGCGTACGGTACTAGTGCTTTCGTCCAGCACCGCATCACGTAGAAGTTCCGGTAATGCGTCACAAGCACACTGTCCTCGGTAAGCGAGAGCAGGAAACCGAGGTACCGCTGCACGAATGCGTGGAAGCTCTCGCCGCCTGGGCAAGGAACTGTGTACAACTCGCGGAGCGCAGCCAGCTTCTCGTGAACGTGGTCCATCGGTGCTCCGGCATACTCACCGACGTTCCACGGCCTTAGCGCAAGAGTGTACGTGGCTCGTCCTAACCATTCGGAAGTCATGCGTGCACGTAAGAGGTCGCTAGAGTACAACCGTCCTGTAAAACGAGGAAGCTGCTTGGCAAGACTTATGCCAATTTCGCTCAACGGCGGGTCCAGCCATCCTCGGAGCACTCCAGCCGTATTAAGCTCGGTCACAGAATGCCGAATGAGAGTGAGTCGAAGCGACACTGATAATCCTCGAGTAATGTATTGTCAGCCTTGCTTATGCACGGCTCCTCGCTCGGGTCCTGCCACCAGCCGACACGACCAAGTACTGGAGTAAACGTACAGCTAGGCTCGAGCTCAAACACTGCGCATGTAGCATTGAGTACACGTTCAGGCTGCGTAAGCGTACTGTAGTAGCTTACGCTAAGCTTCGCCTTCTCTGCGAATAGCTTGCTGAGCCTTAACCATCGCTCCGGCAGCGTATCCTCGAACCAGCGAGGAGGACATACCTTGTTGCACAGCTCTCCATTAAAGTACGTGTGCTGACAAATCGTAGACTTAGGCATGTTCGGCCACGGTGACCTGAGCATCTGAGCGAACGTCACCTCGCCAGCTATCCCAAGATGCTCTCTGCACATGTAAATACTTCGCATGCAACCAGCTAGAGGGCGGTACAGGTGCACGAACGGTATGCTCGGTGCTACGCTGTGCGAGTAATGCAAGCTCTCGTAGTCAGTAAACGGGAGCTTGAAGTTCCTGTGCAGCGCTGCTGCGAGGAGATGGGTACCGGTACGAGTGTGCGAGCAGATGTACGGAATCATAAGCGTTTACCTTCAAGCTTCGTGAGTGCCGCTTCCCACACAGCATCAGCGTCATAGCCGCAAGCTCGTATAGTCTCGTACACTACACCGAAGGACAATGACAACCATCGCTGGAAGTAGAACAAGTCACTGTTAGCATCCTGTACGTATTTTAGTAGCGATGCAAAGACATCTGGCATCGCTACAATGCTAGCTTCTACTGTAAGCTTCTTGAACTGCCCAACGTTAATGCGATGCATCCCAAACCTATGCGACACGCTGCACAAATACATCAGCATATCCCCGAGAGCAGAACCGGGGACGGAGCCACCTCGCATCCAAGGACTTATCGCATTGCGGTAAGCTTTGAAGAGCCCGAGGCAGCAACGGAGTGCGCTTTGGTCCTTAGCATTCGCTTTCCACCACACTCGATGGCGTTGCAAGTACTCTGGCTTCATAGCTAGCTGCTCCCGTCGACGAAGACGTAATAAAAGTACAGTCCTTGCGTCACAATGCCGAGACACGTGTCGCAGTACGGAGGAATCTCCTCGATCCAGTCGCTGCGCAAGATGTAGAAACGACGGTTCCGTACATGCGAGCTATCCTCGACTTGTGCATGCACACCGCAAGCATACGGCGTTGTACTTGTGACGCCGAGCCACTCCACAGCAGCTGGCACATCGTGCTCTTGAGCTTCGTTCAGCTTCTCAAGGCTTAACGCGTACCGCTGGATAACTCTCACAAAGCCTCCTGACTAGCTGACAAGCATCTGCAAGGACTGTCTCAGGTTTCTTGCTCGCATCGAGCTTGTAGCAGTGCTCGAAGTGCTTGAGTATGTCCCAGTAAGCAATGCGAGCTTGTACCTCCTGCGAACTCGCACCACGCGATGTGAGCACATGCGATTCAGCATCGAGGAGCAGCACCCTCAACCTGTCCGTCATGAACAGTTGACGGTGGATGCACGGACTCCGCATCCTCGAGTACGCGCAGTTATCGACGAACGGACCACGGTCGCACACGTAGACTAGCTCTGGCCTGTACAACGCTTCCCACAGCGCTTCGGTGCGATCGGCTATCGCATCCACAACGGGCGTGAGCTTGATGCTCCACGGTACGCTGGGCACGAAGACAGCACCCTGCACATGACTGCGCAGCCCCTCGAAGAGGGTCGTTTTGCCTACACGGTCGGGACCGACTATGCTCAGTATCACTTCGCTAACTCCTGTAAGTCCGCCTTCACTTTCGGCCAACCAGCTTGGTAGCTCTCGTGCGCGACGCTCGGTAGCTTCACAGCCTTCTCGCTCTTCGAGTACTTCACTGCATCACGTACGATGCTCTCCAGATTACTCAAATCCTCGCCCACGAGGAACGGCCAGTGCTCACCTACCAGCTCCCGGTAGCACGGAGCATCGAGCACTACTGGTACGCAACCTGCACGGATAGCTTCCCGGATGCTCAGCCCGCCGTAGAGGTTGTCGTTGAGCGCGATCGCAACACGCGAAGAGTACAAGGTGCGTAGGTAGTCCTTGTGCGTACAGTACGCGAGCTCAGGACGTCTAGTACGCAAGTAACAAGTTGGATCGGTGTACACCATCTTGTACGGACGTAGATCGCACGCTAGCAGCTCCTCGTGGTGCGTGTAGTTAGTAGCTGAGCAGCGGTTGACAAACAGGATGTCAATGTCACGAGGAGGCAGCGGATTCTGGTCCAGTACCGTAAACCTAGCTTCGTCGAAAGCGAGCGGCCAGACTGACGTATGTGTACGCACAGGTTCATCTGCAAGCCCAGAGCTAAAGTACTTCTTAGCATACTCTCCCTGAGCAACTACGAGGTCCGCACAACTCCAAGCATGCTCGAACAATCGCCAGTCATTGCCCCGCGGGTCCACGCTGCACATCTGCACTATACGCATCTTGGGGAACAGCGCCCGCACAGGGATAGCCATTAATTCGTGGTTACAGATCGCGATGTCCGTCTCGCGGAACAGTTCTGCAAGTTGGAATACGTCCCAGTGGAGCGACTGAAGCGGGTTGGATTCAGGGATGCGAAGACGGCATACTTGCGTAATGTTCCTATCGAACGGATCGCAGTTCGCATTAGCAGGCATGCCTACTCGCACACTCCAACCGAGCTCGGAGCGTACTCGTTCCAGAAGGAACCGCGCCTGTTTCGTTGCTCCGCAGGAGTCCAGCAGAAACTGTCCTGTGCGCTTGTCTTGCTGAGAGAAGAATGGAAGTATGGTCAGTCTCATACAGCCTCTAGGTAACGGATAGGTTTACCTAGTTTCTTCGCGTACTCTATTTCGCTCCGAGTGCTATCGCCAATGTACCCACTGACATTGAGCACTAGTACTTCGTCAGCGAGGTCGATCTTGCGCTTGTGTAGCTCGTCTATCTGGTCCTTGATGCCCTCTGCTTCCGCTCCGTGGGATTGTTCAGAAGCATCGAGCAAGATATTCCAGCCCAATGCAATCACTCCCTGCTTTGCAAGCTCCCACGATTTGCGAGCCATTTCGACTGTGAATCGCGTCGATCCGCACAAGCACACGATTTTCGGCTTCACCACAGCTTCTCGGCTGCGAGAGCGAACGCGCTGCCACGTCGTCTGCACCGCTTCCTCGAACTTGATCTGCAGGATGGTAGCGATAGCTTGCAGGTGTGCGATGTACAGTTGCAAACTGCTAGTGTTCTGAGCCTCCACGACTGCAAGAGCCCACCGCATGAGCGCGCAGACAAGACCAATGAGCGTCTTGCCGGTGAGCTCTACGCTGTAACTATCCACCAACTCTTCAATCGCCCAGCCTTTCGCGTTACACAGCGATACAGCGTAGATCGCACAATCACCGATCGCATCCTGCATAGCAGCGTACCAATCTTTGGACTTGTATCTTGGCTCCGCGCCCCACTGCCTCGCATTCTCGTGCTTGAGGATTGCTTGCATGAGCTCACCAACTTCCTCGACGCATCCTGCAGCAGCGTGCCACGGTCGCATGCCTGGGTACATACGCTCGAGCCAGACTTTATGCTCAGCTTGAAGCTCGGTCCAGTTCATGTGCGTACCTCCTCGGTACTTCGGAGCCAGTGACTGTACAGCATAGGCAGTTTGTTCGTGCAACCAGGATCGTGAAGCTCATCGAGGCATTGCCTAGGGTTGCTGAGCAGAGCAGATGGTAGCAGCAGCTGTAAGGGCACGCTTGCTCGCGCTGCTTGCTTCCCGGCGTCTCCATGCAGCGAACCTACGTTCCAGTGCATTGCGTACAGAGGCAGCTCCAACTGCGAGCCCACCCAGTGCAGTATGTTCGTCAGCAGGATCGCATCGTAAGGCATAACAGCCAAGGAGAGCGACCGCTGCGTAAAGCACATATGGAGTATGCTGCCTTGCACAAGGAACTGAAAGAAGCTCCAGCAAGAAGGAACGTTAACGTTCTCCGGCGTATCGGTGTCCATGTACACGATAGCTCGTCGCGAGGATGCACAAGCTTTTAGTCTCTCCACGCACTTGCGTAGCTGTGAGAGCGCGATCGGGCCGTACGCTCCATCGAGGAAACGTCCACTAGCGTCCAGGAACTTGCTTGCATTAGCATTGTACTTACTGAGTACGTTTGCCTCCTCCGTCTCAGCAAAGAAGTGCAGCACGTTCGCTACAGCCCAACGAAGATCGAAACTGCGCGTATCCACTACATTTATCAACGGAGCTATCGCATGGAACGTCTGCCCTGGTGAAGCCTCGTGTACCTCCTGCTGGCAAGGAGACATGGGGTCAGCAGACTTACGAGTACGCGAGCTGTCCGTGACTGCATGTAGCATGCTTATGTAAACACTCGACATGTTCATAGTACAGTACCTCCGAGTGCTTTAGCAGACACCTTAGCTTGTTTCGTCCACACGGGCGAGGAGAAACCCTCTGCTAAAATTGGAAAACCTTTGCTCCAAGCAGGCCCAGCTGACATGAGCTCTAGCAGCTTGTTAAGCTTACTCGGCTCGCATTCCAGCCCTACTTCATCGTGAACATGCAGGATGGGGTTGAGTCCTTCCTGCTCGCTGCACACTAATGCGTCGGCGAGGAGGTCACGGCAGATGCCTTGAGCGAGGTTTTCGCATACCTTGCTGCCGTACAAAAAATCCGTGTGCCCTCTTGGGGAATCGTAGACAACCGTCGGAACTCGCACCTCTGGCATACCGTAGAGCTTACAGTACCCGGGCACAAGCATCTCGATGCGAGCATTGCGGTACCGTATACAACGATCGCTAGGCAGCTGCATCACGAGATCGCGGTTGCTCATGTAAAATTTGCACCGTCCCGCCTCGTTCGACACGCCGTTCACTGCGAGATGCGTCGCCTCGTTGAGCGACCTCCAGAGCGCAGGAATCGCAGAGTACGTCTTACGGAACACCTTAACAGCTTCCTTAGCATCCATGCCAGCTTCCTGGAGCGTGGATGTACGTATGTTACGAATCTTGCAGAGCCAAGCGAACTTGTTACCGGACATTCCGTACCCACAACCTAGCACCAATGCTTTGCTGAACATGTACCGTTCGTAGTCAGCTTTAGTAATCGGGAAGCCGAACACCTTCTCGCCCATGTCGAGGTAAATGCTACGCTTCGGATCGCGGAGCGTTGCGAGTCCTTGAGGATCGTCAGCCATCCAGAACACGCACCGAAGCTCAACTGCACCGTAGTCGGCGGTGTTGAGGTTATCAGCACGCACGAGGTGACGAATGAGAGAGTTTAGTATGTCTGTGACTGCTACAGCGTTCTCGCTCTTCGCACGAGCACGCTCGGTAGCTGCTTGAGCAGCAGCAACGCAGCGAGAGTACGTTAAGTCCTTACACAGCTCGTGCAGATCGACATCGTGACGAGCTTGAGGAAGGTTGTGGAGCTGTAACCGCCTCCCGGACCAGCGGCCAGGGCCAGCGCCCCAGTAAACAAATTGCTCCCTGATTCTTCCATCCTCTTCGACTGTCTCCTTCGCCGCCTCCACCTTGCCCTTGCCGACTCTCACTATCTCCTTCCTCGCATCGAGCGCATCCCGCACCACCTCGAATGCTGCATCCATGTCGCTATCACCGACGAAAAACGAGGACGGGTCTGCGAGGAGATTCTTGTAAACGAACTTGTTCACTCCTGGTACGTTGAAGCCTTGCTCTTTGAGCCAGCTCACAACCTGCTTAGGGCTGCTAGGACTTACATCCTTCGCCAACCCATCGAACCGTTTCGCTGCCTCGCTAGCATTAATAGCGAACAAGCTGCTTAACGTTTCCAGCAGCTGCCTATCTATCGGCACTCCTCTCTCGTTTATTACTTGATCGACATCCATTACAGCAGGCTCTACAAATGCATGAACCCTCTCGTAGATTTGCTCCAGCAGCTGCACATCCTGCTCGTTGTAAGCGAGGAGCAGCTGGTGTGCTGCACCGATAGCAGGCACCTTACCAGGCTTTATTTTGCACAACAGTTCGATGAGCAGCTTACCGTTCTTGTCCTTGCCCTGTCCTGCGATGATCTGACCGAGCTGCTCGAGTTTGCCGGGAAGGCCAGCCGCACGAGCGCACCGAAGAGTATCGAACCAAAGCCTATCCGGCATGCCGTCGTGCTGCCAAGCAGCGTAATCGAATGGTGCGTTATGCGCTATGATGGTACAGCCTTCTGTGACAGCTGCGAGACGCTGCTTCGCTTCTGCATCCAAGTACGGGCCGAATTTGTACACCTGCCCGTCCTTCTTAACAACACAAGTCAAAGTTCGCGTGGACGGATGCGCAAAGTACTTGCTCACAGTATCGAGCTCCTGCTCGCTCTGTGTCTCGTAGTCGAGAAAACACACTCTGGAAGGATGCCAGTTAAACTTCATGCTACCTCTGTGAAAGCATGGTGCGTCGGACACTGCAGACGGAGCACGTTCACAGTGTGACGCACCAGAGACTCCTGACGCCTTGACTCGTTGAGTATGTATGCATCAGGGTCAGGTGTCTATGATCATGTATGTACTGCGACCTAAGCATGCTCGATTCTTTTCCGCATATTCTCCAAGGCTACTGCTCGAAGCTGATGTACACGCTGAGTAGTGATGTGTAGCTCCTCTGCTACCTCTTTCAACGTCACACCTTCGAGCACCGTGCGCTGCACGATGTATCGAAGCCGCGGCTTTAATGAGGCTAGAAGCACGGCTGCATCGGAGGCTGTACCAGGAGCGACAGTAGGTCCTGCTTGCACGTAGTCCTCTATGCCACGCACTGCTTGATCGGTGCACTCCTTACCGAAGAAGCTGCTGCTTACGCTGTTGAACTGCCTCCATTCGTCGAGCATATAGCTACGAGCCCAATAGAATGCGTAAGTAGCAAAGGTTGCGCCGTTGCTCTTACTCTCGTCGTATTCTTGCGCAGCACGACAGGCTCCTAACCTGGCAGCCTGCTCCATATCCTTCACGATCTCGCTGTGTACCATGAAAGTACGTGACTGTCGAACTCTGAACGTAAACCAGCTCGCCCATCGACGTACACGTGGTTCGATACTAGCTACTAAGGCATCCTGCTCCGGCGTCATTGAAGTCGCACTCCTTGAAAGTACTTCTCGTTGGCTGTCACACCGAGCTTAAGTAGACTGGCAGCTAGCACTTTGCCGCTAACTGCCTCTACACTGTTGTTGAATGCCCAAGCTTTGTAAGCTGCCTGCACTTCCTGCTTCTTAGTACTTGCTGTAGCATCACGTGTAAGCCTGTCGCTGTAGAACTGAGCTACAGTATCCTGATCCTGTTGGTAAGTGGTAGTAGCTGTAAGCACCTCGCTTACGCTTCCGAGCCCTTCACGCTGCCAAGCAGTACAACCTTCTACCAGCCATCGCAGGATGCCTGATGCTTCAACTGCTAACTTCTCATCGAGAAACTTGTCGCAGGCAGCACCCTCGAACACAGCAGTAAACGGGATAAGCTTGAGGCGGGACCAAACAGCGATGTCGGTACCGCGAACTTTGGGCTCGTAATTGGTGGCGAGGAATAGCTTATGCGTCGGCTTGAAATGCCAGAAATCCTCGTGCATACGACGAGCTTGAAGCTCATCCCCGCCCGTGATCCTTTTCACCAACTCCTCGTTGAGCCTCATGCTATCCGAAGTCTCGAGGTCTGCGACGAAACGCTTACCATGCAATGCCACCATCTTCGTAGGATGCTGCTCGTTTTGCGAGAGGGCGAGGAATCCTGAGGGCGTAGTTCCAGCGTAATCCGCACCGAGGACATTCTGTATGGCCTTCACCAGCGTGCTCTTACCGTTCCTTCCGAAGCCAAAGAGTATAGGGAGCACGTGCTCGTGCACACAACCTGTGAGAGCATATCCAAGAAGCTTCTGCACCCACGCGATGAGTGCGGTGCGGCCTTGAAACACTTCGTCTATGAACCGCATCCATCGAGGTGCGATGGCTGTTGGCTCGTACTCAGTTGGGCAGAGTTGAGTCAACAGTTGACTCTGGTCGTGAGGTAGGAGCTGCCCGTTGCGTAAGTCCAACGTGCCATTAGGACAGTTTAGCAGCCACGGATACGTGTCAATAGTTGAAACGGTCCCGAGGACTTCAGGTTCGCTTTTCGCCATATCCACGGCTGCGTGTACGTGTCCTCGAGCTTCACTAGTAAGACACCACTTCAGCACCTTAGCGACTGCCTTGATGCGTCTAGCTTGCTCACCTTCCTCGAGGTCGCGGATACCTGTGAGGCTCTTGGCTGCACGGTCGTATCGTTCGCGGATCATGAACTTTGCTTGTTCCACTACCTCGAGTTCCGCATCCTGCTTCCACCGCTTACCGTCCCAGAACAGCCACTTGTCCCACTCGCGGAGATACAGAGCTTTCCCTGCGCACAGCCTCGCGAGCACGCGACCGTTCCCAACATCAGTCAAAGGTTCATGGAGGCGAGGAGAATGCCAACCATCGAGACGTGCAAGGTGGAGAAGCGTGCGTATCGTAACACCGCGGCTGCGTACGAAGCTGGACCACAGCTTCTCGCACTCACCGGGCACGAACTTAGTGCTGCTGCTAGACCAAGTAATCCAGCTTTCCAAATACTCGTTCCCTGCTGAATGCAGTGCCATCCCTACTTGCAACCAGCTGTCACGATCATCGCATCGCACCGGGTCCAACGCTCGCAATGCCTCGAGGACTGTGTCGTGATCAGGCTGGACTATAGTCGGGGATAGCTCCTGCTCCAGCTGCTTCAGCACGCGCCCAGTACGTAAGGAGAGTAACAAGCGTACTAGCGCATCGGGGAGGGGCGCAGGTTCCGCCTCGCACAACCACGCGTACCCAGACGAGGGTGGTATGGCTGTGTAACTGCCGTCGCTCATGAACCGAAGCTCGGAGTGGGCTGTATCTCCTCGCCACAGGACATCAGTCTGTTCTCCTCCGTACTTGAACAGCCATCCTCGCCCACCGGAAGGTGTGGAGAACGAGGCAGTGACAGGTAGCTCGGGTACAATACTGCCTAAGTGCTGTACCGCCTGTGTGCTGTCGGCATCCACCCTCACTACGCCGCTCACCTTGCCAAGCACGAGCCCTATGTTCGCTTCCGGGTACAGAGCCAGCCATGCAGCCACCTGCTCCTCGGAAGGTGCCCGTTCTTGGAGCGTCTTCCAGGGTATAAGTGACTGCTTCCCTGCGAGCGGGAAGCAAGCCCAACCTTTACGCACGTAGTTGAGGACTGTGTCCTGGAGCATGCGAGATGCTACTTGACGGGTAAGCGAGGGTATTCGACGGCTGAACTCAGCTCAAAAAGCTTGCTTCTGCTTTGACGCTTCTTTGCTCGACGTAAGTCAGCTCTATGCTGAGCTGTACCTTCGAAGAAAGCATTAAGCTTTAAGTTTCGCTGCATCTGTCTGCGACACGACCGTAAAATTCCCATGCGGTTTCTCCGAGTAGTTTAGAACGTGTGGTAGGTTTCGAACCTACTGCCCTCTCGGTATAGCCTGTAGCGCGGCACCTAAAGGGTCTACGTCTACCTCACCGCCTCACCTAGGCGGACCGACACGTTACCATAGCGAGAACTGACTTTGGGCATCAGTTAGTACGTTCAACCGGGTTCGCAGATTCGCGTCTAGCGGCTGCTAGGTGCCTACGCCATAGGAAGAACGCTCGCTAATTCTTACTGCTTCTTCACCAACTTCGACTTGATCTCTGCGATTCGTCGAGAGTACATGTCTGCAGCGGCATTGAGCGCTGCTTGAGCTTCCTTGTCCTGATTAAAAGCTTGGATAAGCCGAAACTCAG
>Ga0210390_10004154_pt1 | contig 12286 bp, 11 predicted proteins | sample IncBWH11OmetaG_FD_161050 | JGI IMG/M metagenome (GOLD analysis project Ga0210390, IMG submission 161050) | Forest soil microbial communities from Barre Woods Harvard Forest LTER site, Petersham, Massachusetts, United States - Inc-BW-H-11-O ...
TCACGACGGCTGGGGGGCGGTCGATGATGGGGGAACGGCAAGTCCAGCAGGACGCGTTGTTTTACGAGTTTTCGCTCGAACGGCATGTGCCGGAAAGACACTTGCTGCGGTCGGTTGACCGGTTTGTTGAACTCGACGGGCTGAGGCGGGAGCTGGCACCGTTCTACAGCGCCATAGGCCGGCCTTCGATCGATCCGGAGCTGCTAATCCGGATGCTGATCGTCGGCTACTGCTTTGGCATCCGCTCGGAGCGGCGGCTGTGCGAGGAGGTACACCTCAACCTGGCGTACCGCTGGTTTTGCGGATTGGGCCTCGACGGCGAAGTGCCCGACCACTCGACCTTCTCGAAGAACCGTCACGGCCGCTTTCGTGAGAGCGACCTGCTGCGCCGGCTGTTTGAAACCGTGCTGCAGCGCTGCATCGACGAGGGGTTGGTCGGCGGTGAAGGCTTCGCCGTCGATGCCAGTCTGATCCAGGCCGATGCCAGTGACCGCACCCGCGTCGAGGGTGCTGTGGGTCTGCCGCCTGGCACGGCCGGCCGCGCCGTCGAAGAATATCTCGCCGTCCTCGATGATGCCGCGTTCGGCGCCGCAACCGAGGTGACGCCCAAGTTCATCGCACCGGCCGATCCGGCGACGCGGTGGACCGCGGCGCATCGCGGACCAGCGTTCTTTGCCTATTCGGCCAACTACCTGATCGATACCGACAACGCGATCATCGTCGATGTCGAAGCGACGACGGCGATCCGCCAGGCCGAGGTGCTGGCGGCAAAGCGCATGGTCGAGCGCTCGCTCGAAGACTTCGATCTCTATCCGGCCAGGCTGATTGGCGACACCGCCTATGGAACTGCCGAGATGCTGAGCTGGCTGGTCAACGAGCACGGGATCGAGCCGCACATCCCGGTGTTCGACAAATCCCAGCATACCGACGGCACCTTCTCGCGCGACGACTTCGCCTATGACCACAAGCGCGACTGCTACATCTGCCCTGCTGGGAAGAAACTGAGGCAGCGGCAAAAGATCTATCGGATGCCGCGCCCCCTCGTCGATCGGAACGGCATGATGCGCTATCGCGCGAGCAAGCTGGATTGCCAGGGCTGTTCACTGAAGCCGCAGTGCTGCCCGAACGCGCCCGCCCGAAAGATCCCACGCTCCATCCATGAGGGCGCTCGCGATATGGCACGCGACATCGCCAAGACCGAGGCGTACAGGACCTCGCGCTGTCAGCGCAAAAAGGTCGAGATGCTGTTCGCCCACCTCAAACGCATCCTGAGGCTCGATCGGCTGCGACTACGCGGACCGAACGGCGCCCGCGACGAATTCCACCTCGCCGCCACCGCCCAAAACCTCCGCAAGCTCGCCAAGCTGATCCCGGTGCCGTCGCCGATCGCCGCGACCTGAGGCGACGAGGCGCTCACCGGCGAGGCCGTGACCCCCGATCCGGGCCGCCGCGATTACTTCAAACCAGACTTCTTCAACGGTATCGGGCAACACCGGCCGGATCTCCCCTGCCTGTCATTTTGAACATTATCTGGCGGTGTTTTTTGAACGCTATGTGGCGGCGCCTGCCCGATCTTCGCCGACGTGGCGCTCGTCGTCCGCTTTCCCGTCCGACAATCATGCTGTCCGGTTTGGCGCCCTCGGCCCAGGATTGCCGGACATTTCGGGGGTGACCGCTCATCGGTCGTTTGACGGACACGCCGACCGAAGGCCTCACCCGACTGGGCTGCGTGCGCCAGAATTATTCTCAAAATTCTACGCCATTTAATTTTCAAAATGACAGGGCCGGACGGCGGGTGACCCGCGGCGGATGAGGGCGGCCACTTCCATTCACGGCAGAGCAACCGCCGAGACAAAGTGTCTGCGGTGAGGCTGTCGCCCCGGTCGAAACCGCTTTACGGCGTCAGGCGAAAACCGACCGGCGCCGATTTAATAGTAGCGAGGGATAGGACCGTTGTGCGGCGTGGCGCGATCGCTGAGGTCGAGCATGATCTCGTCGATGTAACACCATCCCCAGCCTTCGGACGGGTCATAGCCTTCGACAATCGGATGGCTCGTCGCGTGAAAGTGCTTGGTCGCGTGGCGGTTCGGCGAGTCGTCGCAACAGCCGACATGGCCGCAGGTTCGGCATAGGCGCAGATGCACCCATGGCGAGCCGATCTTCAGGCACTCCTCGCAGCCGAGCGCGCTTGGCGTCACGTCGCGAATGGCGGCGGCATGGGTGCATTCGTCTGACATCAGTGTCCCCCGATGTTGGCGGGGAGCGCGGGTCTGTCGCCGACCTCCGCGAGGAAGGCGTGAAGCGCGGCTACCACCTGTGCGCCTTCACCAACTGCAGCGGCTACTCGTTTGACCGATCCCGAGCGTACGTCGCCGATGGCGAATACGCCTGGCAGGCTGGTTTCAAGCTGCCTGTGGATGTTTGAGCCTGTGCTCACGAAGCCCTTATCATCGAGCGTCACGCCGGACCGCGACAACCACGCGGTATTCGGTTCCGCACCGATGAATAAAAACAGGTGGCGGATCGTCCGCCTCACCTCTACACCGGATCGGTGGGAGCAACAGCGGATCGCTTCGAGAATGCCGTCCCGCCCTTCGAGCGCGGTGACTGCCGTCTGGGTCAGGACCTCGATGTTTGGCCTTGCGGCGATGCGGTCGACGAGGTAGCGCGACATGCTGGCATCCAGGCTCGGTCCGCGGACGATCAGCCAGACCTTGGCGACCTGGCTGGACAGATAGACCGCCGCCTGACCCGCGGAATTGCCCGCGCCCACCAGCGCCACTTCCTGCCCCGCGCACAGCCGCCCCTCCAGCGGCGACGCCCAATAGTGGACGCACGAGCCCTCAAAGGACGCGAGATTTTCAACATCGAGACGGCGATACCGCGCGCCGCTCGCGATGACGATGGCCCGGGCGCGGGCGCGCTCCTGGTTGACGAGAGTGAGCAAGAAGCGTCCGGCGGCCGAACCGGCCTGTCTCAGCAAGCTGCCCACTTCATCCGGGATTGCCATTTCGGCTCCGAATTTCAGCGCCTGGCTATAAGCTCGTCCCATCAAGGCCATGCCGGTGATGCCGGTCGGAAAGCCCAGATAGTTCTCGATCCGTGCCGACGCACCGGCTTGACCGCCGAAGGCGCGGCAATCGAGCACGAGCACCGACAGACCCTCGGATCCCGCATAAACCGAGGCGGCAAGACCCGCTGGCCCGGCGCCAACGATGACCACGTCATAAATCTTGTCCGGGTCGATCGGCTTGACGAGGCCGATGCAACGGGCGAGTTCGACGTCGCTGGGATTGCGCAGCAGCTGTCCGTTGGGACAGACGACGATCGGCAATTCGCGAGAGTCGATGTGGAAGCGCTCGATCAGCGTTTGCGCACACGGATCCGTTTTTGGGTCCAGCCGCTGGTGCGGATGCCCGTTGCGGGCAAGGAACCCTTCTAGTCGCAGCACGTCGCCGTGATCGGCGCTGCCTACGATCACGGGCCCGCCGGCACCCACATCGAGAAGGCTGACACGGCGCAGGATCAAGGCGCGCATGATGCGCTCGCCCAGTTCGGCCTCTTCCACCAGGAGATCGCGCAGCCTGCGCGGCGGAATGACGAGTGCCTCGACTGCTTCCTTGGCGTAGGCATCGACCAAGGACGGGCGGCCGGATAGCTGAGCCAACTCACCCATGAACGAGCCCGGACCATGGGTCACGATGGGTTGGGAATGTCCCAGGCTTCCGCCCTGCATGACTTCGACCTGACCCGACAGGATGAGGAAGGCGCCGGCCGGGATTTCGCCGGTCGCGACGATGCGTTCACCCGCCCCATAGGATTTGCGCTCGCCGAACCTTGCCAGCCGATCGATTTCCGCCGGTTCCAGCACCGGGAACATCTGGTCGCGTCGGGCTTCGATGCGCGGATGTACAGACTGGGGCATGGTTTCCCTCACGGGCAGGCTAACGCCAGGTGGACCTCGCTGCCAACCGTGGTCGATCATCGCGCTTTGAAACATATGGGTGTTAGGCTGCGAACTCTTAATTCCCGCACATTGCGGTTGCTCTGCCGTGAATGGAAGTGGCCGACCTCATCCGCCGCGGGTCACCCGCCGTTGGGCCGAGGGCGCCAAACCGGACAGCATGATTGTCGGACGGGAAAACGGACGACGAGCGCCACGTCGGCGGAGATCGGGCAGGCGCCGCCACATAGCGTTCAAAAAACACCGCCAGATAATGTTCAAAATGACACCCCTGCCCCGGGGTCGCCCATCTTGCGATTGATAACGTCCTTTATCAAACGTAAAATAAGGGGGAGGGGGCCGATTTTGGAACCGACCAGGAGCCAGCTTCCGGCGCCGATCGAGCGAGCCGAAGTTACCGCGGACCGAGACGCGGTACACGTCGTGCCGGCGCTGATCGCCGACCTCGGCGACGAGGCCGCGTGGCGTTATGTCGAATTCTTCACCGCCAACATCCGTAACCCGAACACCCGGCGCGCCTATCTTCGAGCGTGCAACCGGTTTTTGGGCTGGTGCGAGGACCGCGGCCTGACGCTGGCAGCGATCCGGCCGCACGATGTCGCGACCTATGTGGAAGAACTGCAGGCCGCGGTTCAGGCTCCGTCGGTCAAGCAGCAGCTGGCGGCAATCCGGATGCTGTTCAATTGGCTGGTGATCGGCCAAGTCGTCCCGACCAACCCGGCGGCCGCGGTGCGCGGTCCGAAGCACGTTGTCAAAACCGGCAAGACCCCAGTGCTCGAAGCCGAGGCTTGGCGCAAATTGCTCAAGTCGATCCCGGACACGACGCTGCGTGATCTACGCGACCGGGCATTGATCGCGACGCTGACCTACTCGTTCGCACGCATCACCGCGGCCCTGAAGATGAAGGTTGAGGATTTGCGGCCGCGCGGCGCCGGGTGGTCGGTCCGTCTCCACGAGAAAGGCGGCAAGCACCACACGATGCCGTGCCATCACGCGCTTGCCGAAGCCTTGCACGCCTATATCAATGCGGCCGGCATCGCCGACGACCGCAAGGGCTGGCTGTTCCGCACCGCGCGGGGTCACAACGGCAAGGTGCTGTCCAACCGCCCGATGAGCCAGCCCGACGCGTGGCGGATGATCCGCCGGCGCGCCATAGCGGCTGGCATCGCCGAGGCGATCGGCTGCCACACCTTCCGCGCGACCGGGATCACCGCTTATCTCGCGAACGGCGGGGCGCTCGAACACGCGCAGGAAATGGCCGCGCACGAGAGCCCGCGTACGACCAAGCTCTATGACCGGACCAAGGAGCGGCTCACCCAAGATGAGGTCGAGCGGATCAGGCTGTGAAGCCACGAGCGTCCCTTGCCTTCTCCATCCGACGAATATATCTCTCGACGGAGAAGGATTATTCCATGCAGCCGCACGACACCCTGTTCACGCCGACCGAGGCCGCTGTCCTGACCGGCTTGCCCCTCAAGACCGTGAACAACGCGATCGACAAGAAAACTGTCGCCGCGATCGCCGGCGAGGATGCCGGCCGGCCGATCCGGCTGCTCGATGCCCGCGCCCTTGTTTCGCTGTCCCTCGAGCGCCGGCTTTCCGACCGCATTGCACCGGGACTGCGGCGAAAGGTGTTTGATGCCCTGGCGGAATCCCCGCGCAATGTCGTGTCGCTGGAAGGCGGACTGCTCAAGATCGATCTGCGCGAACCTCGGCGCGAGTTGGCGACGTCCCTGCGAGAATTGCGTCGGGCGCGCCGCCTTGTCATCAGCGACCCGGAGATCATGGGCGGCGATCCGGTCTTCCGTGGCACCCGCGTGCCGGTGCACCTGATTGCCGAGCTCATCGGCCAAGGCGCCGCAGAGGCGGATTTACTCGACGGCTATCCGCGCCTCACACCCGATATGATCCGACTGGCGCCGCTCTATGCCGCCGCCTATCCCTTGCGGGGCCGGCCGCGCAAGCAGCCCTGGCGCGATCATCAGCCGGCACACCGGTCACGCCGTCGGCTCGCCGCGATCGCGGTGTCGTGAGATTTCTGATCGATGAATGCCTCACTGTCGACCTGGTCGCCGTCGCAGGGCGGGCCGGCCATGAAGCTCATCACGTTGCCCGTGTCGGCAAATCCGCCTGGAAGGACTGGAATGTCGCGCGATACGCGCGCGACGGCGATCTCATCTTGGTCACCAACAATGCGAGCGACTTTCGGCGTCTTTACGCGGCGCAGCCGCTGCATGCCGGCCTCGTCATTCTGATCCCGGCGGTCGACCGGATCTTGCAGCAGCGACTCTTCAAAACCGCGCTTGACGAGCTCGCCGTCCTCGGCGAACCGGTCAACCGGGTGATCGAAGTCGATCTCGAAGGCGACGATGTGACCTTCGCCATTTACGATCTTCCCGCAGGCGAGCCCTAACCCCGGTTGGATCATCCGGACGCCAGTTCGATCCAACTCTCCGGTCCGCCGATAATCTCAAGCCGCTGCACCTACTCCGTGGTGTGCGGCGATGCATCGGACGGGGTCTCTTCGCGCGGTTGGAGCGCCCGTAAGAGGAACTTTACGGCGTTCGCGATCACCGCATCGCGGGCCGCACCCCGGCCAGCCGCGTCCAAAGCGCCGCCGATGGCGCGGTCGACCATGGCGCCGACGATGTCCGGGTCGTAGTCGGAGGCCACGGTGCCGCGCCGCATGGCTTCATGCAGCCCCTTCGCCCATTCGTTTGCAAAATGCCACGACAGGTCGGCGGCGTTCTCGGCGGTGATCGCCGAGGTGTCGATCGTCGCGGCGCGCAGCACGCCCGGGTTCTCGGCCGCATAATCGAGCACCCCGCCCATCAGGGCGGTGAGGTGGGCGTCGAGCCGATCGGCCGGTTGCAGCCGCGGCCGCAGGTATTGCGCCAGTTCCCGTTGCGTCGCAGCGACAAAGGCGAGAAAGCAGGCCTGCTTGTCTGCGAAGTAGAGATAGAAGGTGCCGTACCCGACGCCGGCCAGCCGCGCGATGTCCTGCGGCCGTGTCAGGTGGTAGCCGCGGCTCACGAACAGCGTGCGAGCCGCCGTCAGCAGCCGCTCGCGCGTCGTATCGCGGCGACCCGTCGAAGGTGCGGCAGTTACCGGCATGCGAGCTCCCAACCCTTTGAAGGCGGATTATAACGTCGATTGACAATTTGTCAGATCGCATTATGATAATTTATCAGTCAGAGGGGAGCAACCCATGCCCGACCGACTGACACGGCTCGCCTATGGCCTCGGCGCAGTTCCGTACGCCGCCAAGCGCCCGCTGTTTGGTTTGCTGCTGCTGTTCTACAACCAGCTGCTCGGGTTGCCGGCGGCGGCGGTCGGGTTCGTGCTCGGGGCCGCGGTCGTGCTGGACACGATCTGGAACCCCATCGTCGGGCAGATCTCCGACAATACCCACAGCCGTTGGGGGCGTCGGCATCCTTATCTTTATGGCGTCCCCGTGCCGTTGACGCTCGCCTTCGCCCTGCTTTGGCTGCCGCCTGCGGGCTGGCCGAAGGCGGCCCTCCTCGTCTGGCTGGCGGTCTTCGCCGTTCTGACGGGTCTCCTGATCAGCCTCTACGAGATCCCGAGCGCGGCGCTGTTTCCGGAGCTCGCCCGCGGCTACGACGCGCGCACGAGGCTTCTCGGCTATCGGTATTTCTTCGGCACGCTGGGGGCCTTGACCAGCGCCGGTCTCGGTTTTGGCGTCTTTCTGCGAAGCACCCCCGGGCATCCGATCGGCCAGCTCGACCGGACAGGCTACGGGCCCTACGGCGCTACCGTCGCGGGCATCTGTCTCGCCGCGATGCTCATCTCGGCGCTCGGCACCCATCGCGCCATACCGCGGCTCGCGGCCCCGCCGGCGCGCATCCCCGGCATTGCGGCGATGCTGCTCGCGATACGCCAGAGCCTGTCGAGCCGCAATTTTGCTGTGCTTGCCGCTTCGGGCCTCCTGCACGGCCTTAATCTTGGCGTTCACGCCGGGCTCGGGATCTACTTCGCCACCTATTTCTGGAAGCTCCCCGCGGACAAACTGCTGTGGCTGGGGCTGCCCGCATACCCGGCTGTCATATTTGCCGCATTCTTCACGCCCGTTCTGGCAAAACGCCGGAGCAAGAAAGACACCGCCATAGCGTTATTCCTTTCCGCAATCACGCTGGGCAACCTGCCGCTTGCGGCGGCCCTTCTCGGTTGGATGCCGCCGCCCGGCACCGCCGCGCAGTTCGCGATCCTTCTTGCCGCAACCCTCGTCGTCTCCGCGCTCGGCACCGGCGGCTTCATCGCCGTCATCTCGATGTTCGCCGATATTGTCGACGAGACCGAGCGGCGCACCGGGAGGCGGTCGGAGGGGCTGTTGCTCGCCGCCGTCCACTTTTTGGAGAAGCTGAGCGCCGGAATGGCGGTCGCCGTGCCGGGCCTGATGCTGGCCCTCGTCGGCTTTCCGCGACACGCCGATCTGGCGACGCTCGATCCGCGCGTCATGCGCGAGCTGGCCTTCGTCAGCCTGACGCTCGGCGCGGTGCTCAGCATCGCCTCAACCTGCACGTTGTTCTTCTATCAGGATCGATCAACGGACGCGCGAAGCCGGTCTCGCGCGGCTCGCGTGCGATTTCCCGGGTGGCTACCCGCGGCCTGGCATGCCCCGAGGACGCATCGGTGACTCGAAACGCATCGCAACCGCGTGAGAATTCGCCGCCGCCCCATAAAGGAGCGATAAAGGCTTGGCGGCGCGCGGCAGGAGCCACGTTGCCGGCGCTGGCCTTCGCCGCCAGTGCTGCCGCTCAGGAATGGCCGAGCTACGGTGGCGATCCGGGCGGACAGCGTTTTTCGGGTGCCGCGCAGATCACGCCGCAAAATGTCGGGCGTCTGGCGCCGGCCTGGATCTTTCATACCGGCGAGCGCCGGCCGGCCGGTGCAAAAGGCGCAAGCTTCGAGGACACGCCGATCCTCGCCGATGGCCGGCTCCTCGTCTGCACGCCGACCGACCGGGTGTTCGCTCTCGATCCGCTGACCGGACGGGAGATTTGGGCGTTCGACCCGAAGCTCGCGCCGGGTCTGCGGCCGGCCAACGATTTCCTCTGCCGGGGGGTCGCCGTCTGGCGCGATGCCGCGGCGGCGGCGGGCGCGGATTGCGCCGCTCGCGTGGTGCTCGCCACACTCGATCTCCGGGTAATCGAGCTCGATCTCGCTACCGGCCGCCCATGCGCCGGGTTCGGCGAGCAAGGGACGGTGCGGGTGTCGCCGGCTGCGCCGCAGCGCTATGCCGGGGCGACAACACTCGCTTCGCCGCCCGCGGCGGTGGGCGACACGCTCGTCGTCGGCTCGACGGTCGACGACATGAGCGCGGCGCGGGCGCCCGGCAGCGCGGTGCGCGGCCTCGATGCCCGCACCGGTGCGGTGCGCTGGTGGTTCGATCCCACACCAAAGGACCCCGCCGGGTTGCGCGAGTCGAGCGGCGGCAATGTCTGGGCGCCGATTGCGGCGGACCCGGCGACAGGCCGCGTGTTCCTGCCGACCGCCTCACCGAGTGCGGCATACTGGGGCGGCGAGCGGCAGGGTGACGATCGCTTCGCGTCGTCGGTCGTAGCGCTCGACGCGTCGACCGGTGCGCCGGTGTGGAGCTTCCAGGCGACGCACCACGACATCTGGGACTACGATGTCGCGGCGCAGCCGAGCCTCGTCACGCTGCGCAGGAACGGCGAGGACGTACCCGCCGTCGTCGTCGCGACGAAGACGGGCTTTGTCTTCGTGCTCGACCGCGACACCGGGCGCCCGCTGTTTCCGGTATCGGAGCAGTCGGCTCCGGCGAGCGATGTGCCCGGCGAGGCGGCCGCGCCGACGCAGCCGGTGCCGTCGGCCCCGCCGCCACTGGTGTCACAGCGCCTTACACCCGGCGACGCGTGGGGTGTCGCGTTCATCGACCGCTGGCTGTGCCGGCGGCAAATCGAAAAGCTGCGCTCCGACGGGCTCTATACGCCGCCTTCTGTGCGCGGCAGCATCGAATACCCGTCCCCCGGCGGCGGCGTCAATTGGGGCGGCGGTGCGTTCGACCCAAAGGACAGCCTCTACATCGTCAACGCGATGAACCTCGCGTTTGTTGTGCGGCTGATCCCGCGCGCCGATTATGCCGCGGCGCGCGCCGCCGCACCCGATGCCGAGATCGGCCTTGGGCTCGGCACGCCCTACGCCGCCGAGCGCACGTTCCTCGCCTCGATCTTCGGCATTCCCTGCAATCGGCCGCCCTGGGGCACGCTGACGGCGGTCGACCTTCGCGCCGGCACGATCCGCTGGCAGGCGCCGCTCGGCTCGATGGCGCTGGGGCTCGTCCAGGGCTTGCCGAACCTCGGCGGGCCGATCGTCACCGCGAGCGGCCTCGTCTTCATCGCCGCAGCGATAGACGACAAGTTGCGCGCCTTCGACGTCCACACCGGCCGCGAACTGTGGCAGGCGCCGCTGCCGGCCGGCGGCCAGGCGACGCCGATGACCTATATCGCGGGCGGCCGCCAATTCGTGGTCATCGCCGCCGGCGGTCATGCGCGGCTCGGCACCAAGTTCGGTGATGCCGTTGTCGCATTCGCGCTCCCCATCGCCGACGCCGGAAGCTGACCGGGGCTAAGGCCGTTCCGGGCAGGTGCTGCCGGGTGCGGTCGAAATGCCTAAGGATTCCTAATATATAACGGTCCTTTATCTTACGCTGTGCGGGCAGCAAAGCTGGGTGGGAATTTTGCCGGCCGAAACCGCACTCGGCACGCCCGGCCCTTCCCATTTAGGTTCCGGTCGCCCGCCGCGCGGGGGAAGACCTGTTCAGCGACGCCACCGAGTGCACGATTCCTCGTGTTTCAATCCGCGCCCGGCGCGCGCAACCAAGTCGAATTACGACCGAAATCGACCGTCAGCCAGGTCGGGTGGAATTGCATCTTCCGGACCGGGAGGCACATCCGGCACCTTCTCCAGGATGCGCTTGAGATCGTCCGGCGTGGCGTTCCCCGCTCGTCTCCTGAAGAAGGCGGCCGCTGTCTCTACGGCGCCAATTTTCTGCGCGACCGCGGTCGCGATCCACTGGTTGAGCGATACGCCGTCCTCCTTGGCGAGGCGCGCGGCAGTCGCCTTGATCGAGGCCGGTAGCTTGAGCGGGCAGGTAGCCTTGCTCATGATCCGATTGCCTCGCGAAGAATTTCGGCCGGCCGCGCCAAGCGCACACCAAAGCGCGCTGCGCCAACACGAAAATGCGCCATGTTGTATGTCACCAGGGCGTCGGCATGGCCGTTGATCGCCGCTTCGAGCACCATCTCGTCGTCGGGGTCCGGCAACTGCGGACGCCAGATCAGATGTGTTTCGACCGGCTCGATTAGAGAGGCCAAGGCATCCAGAGCGGTATCCACATCAGCCAACGACAGATGCGAGGCCGCCAACTGTTCCGGCGCTTGAGCACGTCTTCATATTCCAGGAACATGGGCACCGTCGCCAGCATCCGTACCCGTTCCATCCTGACCAACTCGATGAGAGCAAAGCTCGCCCCGAGGCGGCTGCGGAAGGCCGAGGCCATGACGTTGGAATCGATGACAAGCCTCAGCATTGCCTTATGTTATACATCCTATGGGATGTTTCAATAAGGCGCCTCACATGCTCCTCGCCCTCGATGCGTTTCGATCCGCGCCCCCGTGAGGGGGCGACGTCGCTGTTGTTCGACACGTCGCGCGGATCGTCCGAGTTTCGATCCGCGCCCCCGTGAGGGGGCGACCGGATCACCTTCGCTGCGTTCACCCCACACATAGCGTTTCGATCCGCGCCCCCGTGAGGGGGCGACAGGACGACCAGCGCATCCTGCGCGGCACGCCGCAGTGGTTTCGATCCGCGCCCCCGTGAGGGGGCGACCGTGGTCGTCGAAAAATCGCCACCGCACTTGATCGTTTCGATCCGCGCCCCCGTGAGGGGGCGACTTTCGCGTGCCCGGAGTGCGGCGGGATTATCGAGGTTTCGATCCGCGCCCCCGTGAGGGGGCGACCCCGACCCCGGCTTGTGTCGCCAGCACGTTGCCGAGGTTTCGATCCGCGCCCCCGTGAGGGGGCGACCTCGTCGATCAGTAGGACGCCTCTAAAAACTGGTTGTTTTTGATCACGAATCGCCCGCTTCTGGGATGGGGGATGCGGGGGATCGAGGATGGCGGGGCAACCGGGATTTTTCGACGGCGACGAGCGATCGAAGGCTTTGTCGGCAGCGGGCGACCCGTTGGAGCGACTGGCCAAAGTCGTCGATTTCGAGGTGTTCCGCGGGGAGCTGGAAGCCGCTTTGTCGCGCTCGGACCGGGCCAAGAGCCTGCCCCTGGCT
>Ga0210390_10004155_pt1 | contig 12286 bp, 8 predicted proteins | sample IncBWH11OmetaG_FD_161050 | JGI IMG/M metagenome (GOLD analysis project Ga0210390, IMG submission 161050) | Forest soil microbial communities from Barre Woods Harvard Forest LTER site, Petersham, Massachusetts, United States - Inc-BW-H-11-O ...
CTGCTCTTCACGATAGTTGCTCTAGGACGTCCTAGGAAGTCTTAGGACGTAGGCAAGTGTCTTCGCAGGTCATAGGGCTTCTAGCATGATCGTCATGGCGCTGGAGGACCGGGCCGCCCGGATCAGACATGACTCGGCCACGCCCGTGACCGTCCAGGTCGCCGCCGACATCGAAGCCGACATCGACGCGGGCAGGCTCGCGCCCGACACCCGGCTCCCCAGCGAGGCGGAACTGGCCGAACAGTACGGGGTAGCCCGGGTAACAGTGCGCCGGGCCATCGCACTGCTGCGCGACAGCGGCAAGGTCGTCACCGTGCACGGCCGAGGCAGCTACGTGACCCCGCGGCCCCGCAGCTGATACCGCCCTCTCGGGTGCAGGGTGCGCCGGGCCCCTGTCAGTCCCCGGCTTCCCAGTCGGGGTCGCGGTCCGCGGCGCGTTCTAGGACTTGCTGGAATGGCCGGATTTCTGGCTTGGGCGGCTGCAAGATCGCGTCTGTGGCGGGCCGCGGCCAGGGCGGGAAGGCCTGGCCGAGGTCACCGTAACGGGGATCCTCGGCGGGGGTCGTCAGGCTTTGCCGGTCGGCGAGCTTCTCGGCGAACGTGTGGTGCGCGGCGGATAGGTCCTTGATCCGCTGACCGATCTCGCCGGGCGGCTGCGCCGGGGTGAGGGTGAGCTCGTCACGCTGGCTGGCGGTGGCGGGTTCGGGTTCGACGGAGCGGAGCGGCGGGTACCGCTGATCGGGATGGCGGCGGCGGAGTTCGGCGTCGGCGGCGACGGCTAGGTGGCGTTGAGCGCGGGTGGCGGTGTCCCAGTCGGCGCGGTCGGCCATGGTCGCGGCGAATACTGTCTCGCGCTGCCGGTAGGCGTCGTGCAGGGCCTGGTAGCTGGCCGCGAGTTCCTCCTGGCGGGCGGCGGTGCCGTGGTCGCCGCGACGGGCGGCGGCATCGGCTTCGGCGTTGAGGCGCAGGCCGGTCAGGCGGGCGTCCCATGCGGCGGCGCGGACCTGGCGGAGCTCGTCGCCGACCCATTGCGGGGCCCAGGCGGTCTCGATCGGGTAGGTGTCGCGCAGGTGCAGCAGCCTGCCGTCGGGCACGCCGCGCACGTCGGGCCCGTCGGCGGGGCCGAGGGCGGCGAGGGCTTCGTGCCAGGCCGCGCGGATGTCGGGGGCGACCGCGACGGGCTCGGGACCGATCGCATCGGCAGGGTGGTCATGGCCGGACAGTTCCCGGTAGGCGCCGATGGAGGCGCCCGCCGCTGCCACCCCAGCCGGTCCAGCGGGTGATCCGGGACCGGGCCGAGGGCGTTGACCGCCCATCGCAGGGCGTGCTCGGCGGCGTGCTCGCCGATCAGATCCTTACGCGCGTCCATCAGTGCGGCGATCTCCGTCAGGTACGCGCGGCGCTCCGAGTCGGCGATGGCGGGGACCTGAGCCGACCACGTACCTGCCGGGATCGGGACGAGAGCGCCGATCCTATTTCGGAGCCGCGCGTCGATGACGGCAGCCAGGTCGCGGGCTCCGACCAGGTCTCGCTCGCCGATTGCGGCGACCAAGATGTCCCCGGCGTCCAGCCCAGTGAGCTCCGCGGCGCGCAGGGTCCGCCATAGCCACCGGGCCTGGTGGCTGGGCTCGCGCCGGTGTTCGGGCGGCAGGCTGGCCGCGAGCAGGTCCCGGTAGCGCTGCTCGCGGGCCGGGGTGGTTTCGGCGGTCCAGATCGCGTTCAGGATGGCCAGGTGATCGGCGTCAGCCAGGGCGTGATTGCGGATCTGGGATGCGGACAGCTGCTGGCCGTCTCGTTTCAGCACGCCGGACAGTACTCCCAGTGCGGTGGTCCCGGCCGCCGCGGCGGCGGGTTCGCCTGCACGCTCGGCGGTGATCCGGTCATGGCGGGCCAACTCCGGGGCCGGGCGGGGACCCGGCGCTGGATCGGCGAGCTTCGGGGACAGCGTGAACACGTACGCCATGTTGGTGTCAGTGCCGCGGGACAGGGCTACATAGGCGTGCTGGCGGTCCTCGGTCCCGGTGATCACGGCCAGGCCGGTGGTCACGGTGCGGCTTTGCGCGGCGTGGTCGGTGACCGCGTAGCCCAGCTCAGCGTTCTGGTAGTGGGCGTAGAGGAACTGGCGGCCGGTCCACCGCCGCTGGCCGGTACGCGGGTCGGCGTCCAGGGCGCAACGCACGATCAGCCCGGCCTGGGTCACTGCCTCGATGCGGAGCAGGTCGCCGTTGGCCAGCGTGCGACCGGGCTCGCCCGCCTCGACTGTGCGGTCGTTGCGGGTGCACACGATCAGGTCGCCGGGGCTGGCCGTGGTGCCGTCGGCGATCCGCATCGCGGGCTCAGCGCTGACGATGCCGAGACGGATCAGGTCATCGCGGATACGGCGAGACAGTTCCCGGCGCAGCGTGTGATCGGCGGCCATCAGCAGCACATCGCCGCCGTCCAACGTGAGTGCAAGGTAGTCGGCCGCGACGGCGTCCATCATCTGCTCCGGGTCCCCGCCGCGGATCCGGGCGTGCTGGGCGTACTCGGCCAACACGGTGGCATCTCCATCGCGGAGCCGCAGGCTGGCCGCCTGTTCCCACGTTGCGCGGAACCGGACCGGCTCGGCGAGCTGCACGGAGCCGAGGGCGTCCGCGAGCAGAGACAGACCGCCGCCGTTCTCCACCGCCTGCAACTGCTGGGTATCCCCCGCCAGGATTCCCTTTACGCTGCTGGCCGCGGCCTGGCTGATCACGTCGGCCAGGTCAGGGTTGGCAACCATCGAGGCCTCGTCCATCAGGACCAGGTCGCCCGGCCGCAGCCGGACGGGGCCGCGGGCACCACGCTGGCCGGGCAGGTGGCCCAAGAACTGGGCGCTGTTGTAGGACTCGGGCACCCGGGCGGCCAAGGTGTTGCGGGCCGACTGGGACGGCGTGATCCCGATTACCCGGCCGAGCCCGGCTGCGGCCCACGCCTGGCCGGCCGCGGCCAGCACCCACGTCTTTCCGGACCCTGCTGGCGCGTTGATCACCGAGACGCGGCGGCCGTCGGTCAGTACCGACATGGCGGCTGCGGCTTGATCCACGCGCAGCCCGGTCTGCGTGCGCGCGCCTCGCGCGTCCTGCGCGTCACCGGCTAGCGCGCGCTCGAGCTGCGCCAGGTCCCCGCCGAGCGCCCGCGCGGCCTCCGCGCGGTCCATGCGCGGGGCGCCGCTCGCGCGTGCCAGCGCGACCATGCGCTGTTCCATGCTCAGCTGCGTGTGCGTGGCGAACCGCACGCCGCCGTGCCGCTGGTACACGCTGCGTCCGTCGGCACGCAGCAAACCGCCCGGCACCTGGATCGGCTCGGGTGCCTCCAGGGACGCCACAGGCGCGAACTCCGAGGCTAGCGCCCGGTCCGCAACCTCTTCCAGCAGCGCGGCCGCCGCAGCCGGGTCCATGCCGGACCGGGGCAGCACCCGGCCCAGGTACTTGATCAGGTCGGCGCGGGTCCAGCTGCTCTTGTCCTGCTGCGCCAGCGCGACCGCCTTCTGCGCGGCCCGGCTCACCTCCAGCGGGCTCGGCCCCGGCCCGGGACCGCCCGGACCGCGCGGGCGCGCGCCCGCGTATCCCCCGCCGTCGTGCCACACCGACGGCGCAACCGACACCAGGTCCACGCCGAGAGCCTGCGCAAGCGTGTCCGCCCAGCCCGCGTGCAATTGCGCTGCGTCCAGCGTGCCGTGCTTGGCGGCGCGTGTCTTGAAGTTCGAGGCCTGCGCGAGCCGCGCCAGTTCGCGCTGGGATGGCGCGCGGCCATATTGCTGCTCGAACCGTGCCGCGCGGGCGCGCAGGTCCGCGGTGATGGACTGGCGGCGAGAGAAGAATAGCCGCATCACCTCCCCAGAGATGCCCCGGATCTCGAACCCGTGCCCGTCATCGCGCGCTTCCCAGGCCACGCCGAACCGGCGGGTCAGCGCCTCCTCCAAGTGCTGGGACACGATCGCCGCGACGGCGCCGATGTGCTCGTTGTAACCCAGGGAGTCCGGCGCCCGCAACTTCCCGTCGGTGCCGGTCTTGGCGACATGGGCGATCTGGGAATGGACATGCAGCTGCATGTCGCCGTCCCGAGACGTGTGCTGCAGCCAGTGCGCCACGACCAGGTCGGCTTCGTGCCACTGGCCGGTCTCCCGGCCGTGCACCCGGCTGTTGTGCGACCCGGTGCGGGTGTAGCCCGCCTCCCGCTGGAAGTAGTCAAACCCTGCCCGGACGGCCTGCCAGATCATGTCGTCGGTCTCGGCGACCAGGCCGGACCAGTACCTGTCCCCCTCTTCGTCGCCGGCCTGGCGGGCCAGCCGGGCGTTCTCGCCGAGAGAGGCGTGGAAGATCGAGATCGACTTGGACAGCGAAATCGTCAGGTCGAAGAACAGCGGACTCTGCCGGGCCAGCTGGGTGGCGTCCAGGCGGAGTTCGTGACGGCGTTCGGCGGTGGCGTGCGGCTCGGCGGCCAGCAGCCGGGCGTAGACGTCGGCAGCTTTCCGGCCGCCACCTGGGGGTTTGCCCAGCTGGGTGCCGTCCGGGGCTTTGCGCTGGCCGAACATCAGGTCATACGCGCCGCGCTCGACTATCTGGCCAGGGACAAGGCCGAGGGCTCGAACGCCAGGTCCCCACCAGCGCCCTGGCGGCTCTCCCCCGCTTTCGCTGGCCTGGATGTAGTACCCGGCCGCGTCCTTGGCCGGGCCGCGGTCCACCTGCTTCCAGATGTAGTCCAGGTCGTAGCCCTTACTCAGGGTCGCCACGACTGCCACCGGCTAATCCCCCGCCAGCTGCGGCGGCAGAACTTCCCATGCTCATCGGATAGTGCATGGGTGTGGAGCCCGAGACGATCATGGAAAGCCAAGAAACGATCACGGCTTCAAGGGTGACAAAACGGCCAATCAAGATCAGAAACGAGAAGCACACAAAAGGTACATATAGGACAGACTCAGTTGAGCCATCGAGAGTGCTTCTCGGGGGACGGTCAGGCGTGTTCTGTTCGCGTGGAGGCTTCGCGGGCCGGTGAATTGTCCTGTGCCAATAAATCTGAGCTATCGCCAGCGTGTCTGAGCCATCTGCGGGTTCCTGCCAGCTAAGTGGGTAGCACCACACATCTTCTTGCACCAGCTTGGTCCACAGCTGAAAGTGGACCGCAATACGTCTTGCAGTGCCGCCACGACGAGCGCCGGTCCAAGGTCCGGCCCTTCGTTGTCATGCTGGTCGTTCAGTTCCTCGCCGACCGCTCTGGAGATATCCCGGGTAACGTGACAAGGGCCCCGACGGCAAACGGGGGCGATTATGTCGGGTTCGGCCGAGTAGTGGGTGGTGCCAGTGACTGGGTCGCCTGCGGGGGGGCTACGGGTTCTGTCGCGGTGGTTTGTGGCCGTGGTGGTCTTTCTCGGGCTTTTCGTCGGGTGCTGGTTGGTGTGGGAGGCCTTCCGGTTTCCACCGGCCGGGGCTGACCGGTTGGCGGTGGCACTGGCGGTGGCCGCGGCGATAAGCGCGGCATCGAGCGGTCCGTTGTTCTGGTGGGCGGCGCGGGAGAAACCAGGCGCAGGAACGGCGGGGCAGGCAGCGGCTCAGATCATCGTTGCCCCCGGGGGGCCGGTATTCGGACCGGGCAGCGATTTCCGGGGGGCTGACCTCCAGTTCGTGAAGCAGGCTCCTGGCCTTGTTAGGGCCGCGGAGGGCCAGGTGGTCGTCGGGGACATTCCACGAGAACCGCCCGCGTTTGTGGCCCGGGAGGAGCTTGGCAAGCTCGCGGAAGCGGTTGGGCGTGGAAAGGTGGCTGTGGTCTGCGCGGTGACCGGATTGCGGGGGGTGGGGAAGACGCAGTTGGCTGCGGCGCATGCCCGGGCACGGATACGCGAGGGTTGGTGTCTGGTGGCCTGGGTAAATGCCCATGCGCAGGACACATTGGTGGCAGGCCTGGCGCGGATTGCCGATCGGCTGGGGGTGGGTGACCCCCAGGGCGACTCGCTGGAGTCGGCGCGGCGGCTGCGGGAGTATCTGGACTCACAGGCGGGCGAACGACTGCTGGTGTTCGACGACGCAGCCGACCCGGATGCGCTGCGTCCCTTCATTCCCGCGGCGGGCAGCGTCCAGGTGGTGATCACTTCGACGGATTTGGCGTTCGCTACCTTCGGCGTGGCTGTGGAGGTTGCGGCGTTTGGCCGTGCCGAATCGCTTGGCTACCTACGGGAGCGGACAGGGCTATTGGATGAGCCCGGTGCCGATATGGTTGCCGATGAGCTGGGAGACTTGCCGCTGGGCCTTGCCCAGGCCGCAGCCACCATCGTCGGTCAGCATCTGACATACCCCGCGTACCTGGAGCGGCTGCGCGGAGTGCCGGTCCGCGAGTTGCTGGGCCGCGTACCTGGCAGCGACTATCCGCGGTCGGCCGCTGAGGCGCTACTGCTATCGATTGACACTAGCGAGTCCGGTGACCCGGCGGGGCTGACCGGCCGGGTGCTGCGGGTCATGGCTGTGTTGTCTCCGGACGGGGTGAGCCGCGCCCTGCTGACAGGGCTCGCCCCCAAGAGCGGGCAGGGAGCAGGCAAGGCTGGATTGGATGCGGCCGTCGAGCGGTGCGTGACCGGGTCGCTGCTGACATGGTCGGTCACCGGAGATCAACTGATCATGCACCCGCTTGTCGGACGGGTAGTGCGCGAACGTGATAAGGCTTCCCGCCGGTCGCGGAAAACTGTGAACACTGCGCTGCGCTTGCTGGAGCCGCTGTTGTTCGATGGCGAGCAGGCCTGGGCTCGGCGAGAGTACGGCGCGCACCTGGTCGCTCAGATTGAAGCATTGTGGGATGCCAGCATCGGCGACCTGGTTTCCGGCCGGAGCGGACTGCGACTGGCGCGGCGATTCCAGGCTCGGGCAGGGGCCTGGGCGCTGCGGCAGCTACGGGCGCGGACTTGGGGGGTGCGGCAGCTGGCGGCGGCCGCCGACCTCAGCCGTGCTATTGGCCTCGGCACACGGGTCTTGGCCGATTGCGAGTGGGTACTAGGTGCCGGTCACCCGCAGACGGTAAGTGCGCGAAGCGTCCTTGCCAGCGCCTACGAGTCGGCAGGTCGGCTCGACGAGGCAATCCCGCTGTATGGGCGGGCGCTGACCGACACCTTGCGGGCGCCGCTGGGCGCCGGCACACGCCACAGGCTGGCCGCACAGAACAACCTGGCTGCCGCGTACAAGGAGGCTGGCCGATTCAGCGAAGCGATCCGGTTGTACCAGCGGGCCCTGGCGGGCAGCGCGCGGTGGCTGGGCGCCAGCCACCCCCTAACACTTACCGTGACGAACAATCTGGCTGCCGCTTACCAGGCGGCCGGATGGCACGACGGAGCCATTGCCTTGTCAGCGCGCGCCCTGGCAGACCGAGAACGGGTGCTCGGCGCCGACCATCCGGACGCGCTCACCAGTCGGAACAACCTGGCTGCTTCTTACGAGTCAGCGGGTCGGCTCGACGACGCGATCCCGCTGTTGGAACAGACCCTGGCAGACAGCCAACGGGTGCTTGGCGCCGACCACCCTGACACCATTGTCACTCGGAACAACCTGGCCGGCGCCTACGAGTCGGCAGGCCGGCTAGACGAGGCGATCCCGCTGTACGAGCAGACCCTGGCAGACAGTCAACGGGTGCTTGGCGCCGACCACCCGTACACGCTCAACCTGCGGAACAACATGGCTGGCGCCTACCAATCGGCGGGTCGGCTCGACGAGGCGATCGCCCTGTTCGAGCAGGCCTTGGCCGACACCGAGCGGGCACTGGGCGCCGACCACCTGAACACGCTCAACATGCGGGGCAACCTGGCCCGGGCTTACCAATCGGCGGGTCGGCTCGACGAGGCGATCGCCTTGTTCGAACAGGCTGTGGCCGGCTGCGAGCGGGCACTAGGCACCCAGCACAGATACACGCTCATCCTGCAGAACTACCTAGACCGCGCTCGCAACGAGGCTGGGACTCGCTGATGCGGAATGGGAGCCCGCATGCGGGTACAAGCACCCAATGGCCAGTTGTCGGCGCTCACGAATTACGTGATCGCGGTGGGGAATTACGTGATCGTCAGCCCCTCAGAGCTGGGGAATTACAAGATCGTCGACAGTTCGGCGCGGTTGCCGGCCCGGAAGCGCGCAACCTCGACCTCCAGGAATCGCGAGTCGGACGCCTTGACCTCCTCCAGCCACGCTAACCCTTGCTGACGTTTTGCAGCTGCAGCGGTCCACGCCAGCTGGATCGTCCAGAGCGAGTGATTCTGACATCGTCGAGCGCTTCGCCGCGCGCCGAGACGACCGCTCATGCTTGATATGTAGGTGATCGCGAGGCTCCAAGATCGAGGCGCGCAGCGCCTCGATCACCTACATGATCAGGCATTATGTCGCCGGAGGGCAGTGATCTGATCTTTGATCACCGACATAATGCCGATGTGAGTGTGCCCATCGTATAGCGACCTGCATGCCTACCGGGGGCGCGAATAAGCTAAGTGTCCTGCCTCTACTTAGGACCACATATCCCTTGTCTGCAGCAACCTGCAGCACTTCCGGCACCCCACCATAGTCTTCATTTACAAATATGCGTACTTCTCTCCGAGCCCGAGTGATAGCCAGGTATAGCAAAGACAAGAATCTCATTCGCCTATAGCCGAGATTCGCGTAGCCGGTACCGCTATCAGGCAGTCCGGCAACAATTACCGAATCAAATTGCAGCCCGGCCAGGTACTCGGCTGGACCCATAAGTATTCCACGGTGACGATACTGCGCTCCCTCGGCATCAGCTCGACTTTCAATGAGAGATACTTTCGTATCAGTATTCTTGGAGAATCTCATCGCCATAGCGCGGAATGGACCGAATTTGCCTTGATCTACGATCGCTACCGCCAACTGTCCTCGCGTGCCAGAGGCTCTATGGCTACGCATTTCCTCAAGGACGTCTATCACCTCTGACTGCTGAGAACCGGAACGTACGACAATCGGTCTCGGTCCTCTGTCCGCAGATGACGTCATATCCGCCATGCCTGGGCCCCAGTCGGCCCCGAGGTTCAGATTCGGAAATTGCCGGTCCAGATCCTTCACCAGCTGCAGGATCTCGGGCGAAAACCGATGGACGGTTCCTAGGTCTACTGATGAAACTAGCCCGAATTCATCGTTAAAACGCTCAGGGCGGCTCGAGGGGTCGGCATCCTCGACCTTGGAATAGACTCCCCACGGAGACTGCTTCGGATCCAGGGCCATGAGAATTTTAGGATAATCTTCCCGGGAGCATGTAAGATAACGCAGTAGTTGCCGCTCTTGAAAGTTGAAGAGATGGAACTCGTCCACGAAGATGAGATCATAACCATCCTTGACACGACGCACATTCCAGGCGTTCGTTTCGAGATAATTTAGGAAGTCATTTACGTATTGACCGGAAGTGCATTGTTCGTCACTTTCCAGTTTGGTCATATACCGCGAATAAAGATTCAGAATTAGGAGCTTGTCCGCCTTACTCGGCAGGGGCATCATCCATGATATTCGAGGTAGATGCAGGTAGCGAGCCTCCGCTCCGAACCCGGGAAAGATTCCATCAGCGCCTAGCACGCAGTCGAATTCAATCATACAGTCCCATATAAGGGCGCTCTTATCAGCCGGGTCCGCCGACTCGAGCCTTGACCGAAGCGGCTGGCTAACTTCATCACGGAAAGATACCCAGTCCCCATCCAAGAACTCTTCGATAACCGTGTCAATACGTTCAAGTTCAGCTTTCTTTCCAGCCAAACTGTCCTCTCCGACGAGCGCGAATGTATTCTTACGCTCCGGCGGTAGAATATACTGCGTTAGTGAAAGGAGTGGCATGATTGTCAGCTCATCTGGAGGCTCCGATTCGCTGAGGGCTCGGATGTCGGTATCGACCTCGTCTGCTAGTGCCCAGCTGTGAGTCACGAAGAGAATACGCCGCAAGTCTCCATGCTTCCGTGCTTCATCTATTTCATGGAGCGCCTTGAGCTCGAGAGTCAGTGTCTTCCCAGTCCCAGCTGGCCCGCGGAGCTTAATCGCGTGAGGCACCGATTGCGATATGAAATCCAGTTGCTGTGATGTTAGTCGTGAAAGCCACTCAATACGACTCAGATTCTGTGTGACGCCCGCGAAATCCGACACCGGAAGATCAACATCTGCACCTTGCAATTCGGCAGATGAAGCATTTTCACGAAATATGGCTTTAGCTTGAGTATAAGCTGAGGGCCAACTCGCAATGGCTGCCGCATACTCCCTTTCAGAGGCACTGAACTCTTCGAGGTGCGTCTTCTGCGGGCCAACCGTAAGCAGCCAATAACATACGTCATGGGGAGCGGGCTGTTGTATCTCCGCGATCCATCGCAAGGCGACCTGCGAGAGATCACGCTCGCACGCATAGAACTCCACGAGGTTGTTGTATTTATGCTGTCCCCAAGCTGGAGGTATTCGCACATTTTTACGTTCTGCAAGCTTACCGAGTTGATACATTCTCTCCAGTATGTACTGTTCGGTCTGATTTGCCTCCTTCGGCCATATTCTGTTGTTACTCAGCATCACAATTATTCGTCGATCGTCTACCTTATCCGTTCTGTGCATCATATAAAGAATGTCGTTGACCTCGACGGCAAGCACATCCGCACTCTTCAACCGACCTCCTGATAGTACTGAATGTACGATGGGAGATTCGTCGATCATGACTTGGAGCGAATTTAGCGTGAATACTATTTGCCGCATCCTCGTTATCCTAGTTCTTGGAGAAACTGCTTGGCTCGGCCGTCTCGTGAAGCCTCGTATTCCTCCGGCAGGCCGATTGCGCTGAATACTGCTCCGAGTTGCTGTGTAAGCCTATACAGGTATGGTGACTTCAAATGCGTGAAACGTTCGTGAGTAATCTGGAATGACCTTTGTGCTGCTCTAGTGGCCACCTGCCTATCATTTAGCCCGACCAGGAGACGTAGGTAGGCAACGTAGCCTTCCTCGACGCCATTCATTAGTGAGCTAAGAAACATGGCATCACCTGGCAGGTCTCTCAGGTGTGATGCCAGCTCAGCTATAAGTCTCTCTTTTGTAGAATGTGCTGACTTGCCCATCGCTTCCGTCGTTGAGGAAAATGCCTCGCACTGCTTGCTCAGCGGCGAGTCTACCGAATCCGAGATCCGGCGGAAACTCTGCGCGAGGGGCATAAATGCGGCCGCCTCTTCAGCTGACAAATGCAAGGCGCTAACAATCTTGGCCAATTCTGACTGAAGAATCCATTGTCGACACCTTTCCGGAGTTAGTGGACTGCTAAATTCAGGAAGATGCGCCTTTTGCGCCTTTCGCATCTGGCTTACGAGTTGATCTCCCAGAGTTTCGCGAGTCCTCGCTAGCCTTCGCGGCATGTAAAAAAATGACAGATAAGTCGAAGCCGGCAGCACCGGGACGCAAGTCAGCCGACCGGCATGTTTGGATCTAGCAAGATCGCAGTCTGCTGTAACTACTATCGCGATACCATTCCACGGATCATTATCAGATTCGAGCGGTCGTATAACGTCGCCTTGACGAAGAGAGCTCCCGTCAGGCACTGGTTCGCACTCAGAGAAAATTGACAACGCGCCCGCTTTCACGCAAAAAATGGCCTAACCTGAAGTACCTCCGAAGGGCCGGAACCCCTTCGTCCAACGTCACACGCCTCCGCCCAGCCGCACGTAACACCAGCCACCGGAAGTGTAGTCCAGTCATGTGCGCCAGGCATAACAACGACCTACTCTCATGCCGCTGCGGGAGCTCATTGACTGTGCTGAGGAGCACCTAACTGGCGACGAGCTCGTAGATGTTGCCATCAGGTCCCCGGAAGTGCTGCCAGGTCGGTCTTGGTTCGCCGAGCAGCTCGATGCCAGCACCTCTCAGCTCGTCCACTGCCGCGGGCGGGTCGCGGACGGCGAAGCCGACAACCGGGCCGGTAGCGAAATGCTCCTTGCCCGGATAGCTGCTGCCGAAGATCTCGGCATGCCGCCCATCAGGCAACTCGAAGACCCAGAATTCTGCTTCCTGATGCACCAGTCTGAGCCGAGAACATGCTCGTAGAAATGCGCCAGTTCCCTGGAGCGACCTGTTCGCGTGCCGCACCATCCAAGACCCGTGATCTCCATGCCTGCCAGTATCACCACCACCAAGGCAGCGCGCACCAGCATCCCAAGATGCGCATCCTCTTCAGCCGCATAGCGGGCGGACTGGCGGCCAGGAACCAGAAAGCGCGGTCAGGTGTGGGCCAAAGCCGCGGGCGACGATCTCTCTCTCTCTCTCTCCGATCTCGGTGGTGCGGC
>Ga0210390_10004159_pt1 | contig 12281 bp, 12 predicted proteins | sample IncBWH11OmetaG_FD_161050 | JGI IMG/M metagenome (GOLD analysis project Ga0210390, IMG submission 161050) | Forest soil microbial communities from Barre Woods Harvard Forest LTER site, Petersham, Massachusetts, United States - Inc-BW-H-11-O ...
GGGCCTGCCACGGGGCATCCCGGAATGACGAGCTCTCAAGTTGTCCGATTTCTTCACACGCTCCTTCGTCGCGATGGATGCTGTAGAGGTCGCGAGCGCTTCTAGTTCACCCGCGGGGTTCGCTCTAATCGAAAAGCCCTCTATGGCTTGGCGGGTTGGGGCGGCGTCTTGGCGACCCGTGCCGGCGCTTCTTCGGTTGTGTCCGGGATCTTCGCGATCAAGGTCGTCACGTCATGACTGTCGAACTCGACGTGAATGCTGTAGGTGCCGCTCGCGTCGCGGCCGCGATACTCCCACACGACCGGGCCCGGCTCGTCCGAGTCGTCGGAAAACGTGGTTCGCCACGGCTGGCCGAGCAACGCCTCGACCTGGGTTTTGGTGGTCTCGCCCGGGGTCACTTTCGCCAGCGTCGCGGCGTCGAATGCCCGCGGCTGGCCGGGATCGCGAGCGAGGTCCGCGGTATAGCCGGCCGCCGAGGCGATCCAGCACAGCGCGAACCCCATCGCGGTCGACAGCCATTTGCCGGTCATGACCTGTCCCCGATCGAAAAACCCTGCCAGGCTCCACGGGCGAGCCTGGCGCGGGTCGCGTCGACGAGCCTGCCGCCTATTCCTTTAACGGCGGCGGCATTGGCACCGGTTGCTGCGACGAGGGCACGTTGACGTGGGGTGTTGCCACCGCATCGAGCGCGTCTCCGGTCAGCTTCAGCACGGTCAGGCCGGAACCGGCGCGGTCGAGGTTGTAGATGTAGCCGCGGTCGTCGACCTCGCCGAGATCGGAAAAGATCGCCTTGCGGCAATAGTTCGTGTCCCCCTGGTAAGTCCCGCAGCTGGCCTGCGTGTTGGCGTTCGGCGCCTGGATGAAATAGGCGACGCGCCGCGGGTTGTAGGGGTCGCGGACGTCAAACACCTGCAGCCCCGCGTTAAAAAAGGCCGCGACGATGATCTTGCCGTAATAGGGGGCATAGATCTCACGATTGAGTTCGTGAGAACCGAAGCGTGATCCTTTGGCACAGAAATTTCCCGGAAATTGGCCGACAGTCATCGAGGAGATCGGCCATATCGCCAGATCGTTGGTGATGTCGAGCAGCTGCGGATTTTTCCACGGTTGCCCGAGACAGTCGTTGGTGGTGTCCTCGGAGGTAACCGCCAACAGGTCGTATTTCTGCGGCGTGCCGTCGAGGAAGTTCTGCTGCGCCTGCGGGATCGGCACCCCGAAGATCGGGATCGAGGTGTGCCCCCCTTGGTTGGGGTTTGTCGTCGTGTAGCTGATCTGCGGATAGAGCAGGTCGGCCTGGCTCGGGCTGTTCGCGCAACTCGTCGAGGCCGCCGGGTTGACGCTGGTGTTGCACCCGTTCAGCAGCTTGTTGCGGTCGAGGATTTGAAAGACGCCGGTGCTGCTGACGCCATAGGGCATGTACACCCGGTTTATCGCCGTGCCCGCCGAATACACCTGGTGAACCATTTCAGGGTCGCCGGGCCCGGTGGGATTGGTCACACCTTCATAGCATGGGCCGTTGACCCCGGTCGGATCATTGTAGCAGCTCTGCGCCGTCTTTGACGCGGTCGGCTGCTGGCCGACCAGTCCCCATTGCCGGATGAAGACCGGGTTGTAGGGATTGCTGATGTCGTAGATGTAGACGTGCTGCCCCGAATACCATCCGTCGGCCTGACTGCCGGCGATCAGGTAGGCGATCCCGGTGTCGCATTCCCACCAGTCGTGGTGCGTAAAGTTGAGCCCGCTGAGGATGACCTGGAGGCGAACCGGGTTGGTCGGGTCGGTGACGTCCCAGATCTCCTGATTGATCGAGCCGTCATGCCGGAGCATGTACCATTTGCCGGGCGTTCCGTGCGGCAAGGTGCTGCCGCCGCACACGGCCACATGCGACGAACTGCCCTGTGTCGACGGGATGTGATGCAGGAAGACCGGGTGGTCGGGGTGCGTCACGTCGATCAGCGAGGTGCCGTTGGGCTCCGTCTGATGCGTCATCGGATTGTAGGCGCTGCCGCCGGAGTCGGTCATGTAGAGGATGTAGCGGCCGTTCTGGTTTTCGATCCAGCCGTCGTCGGAGCTCGGGCGGCCCTGGTTGTCGTTGAACCCGACGACCTTCATGTTCCAGATCGACTGCTGGTTCCAGCCGTTGGGCGGCGGCACCGGCAGCGCCGGCAGGCCAGCGGCGCCCTCCTGGCTTTCGTTAAGCCTGATGACCGGGACGTTCGGCCCGTCCGGCAGATAGGCCTGGGCCGACGCGACGCCGACCGCTCCGAGCACGAGACCAGACCAACCGATGGCAAGCGCGAGCCCGCAGGCCCGGGCCCGTCGACGCAGGTCACTCATCAATCCCTCCTAGGTTTTCCCCGCTGGTGCGATTTTCTCTGTTGTCCGAGCGGCGCCATCGCTGCCCGGTTTCCGACCGGCGCCCGATCCTCCATTCTCCGACAAACGCCGCGATTATAAAGACGCGCTATAGTTTCACAACCACCGGGATTCTCAAGATCCGCCAAATCCGGCCAACCCGGATGCCGTCCGCCGGGTCATTCCGACCCCGGCGCCGGGTTCGCCGGCGGTTCGCGCAACGCGTGGGGCGCGAAACTCTACGAGCGTCAGGCCGACGCCTCCAGAACAGCGGCGCGCTCGGTCGTCAGCCAGTCGTACCACGCCGCCACACCTTCGCCGGTGGCGGCGGACAGCACGAACGTCCGGATCGGACGGTTGACCGCTCGGGCGTGGCCGAGACAGCGCTCGATGCTGAAGTCGACATACGGCAACAGGTCGGACTTGGTGACGACCATCAACTGGGCGGCGCGGAACATGTGCGGGTATTTGAGCGGCTTGTCGTCGCCTTCGGTCACCGACAGCATGACCACTTTCGCGTGCTCGCCGAGGTCGAACAGCGCCGGGCAGACGAGATTGCCGACGTTCTCGATCATCACCACCGAGCCGGGCGCCGGCTTCAGCGCGGCGAGGCCGCGCCGGACCATGTCGGCGTCGAGATGACAGCCCGTCCCGGTGTTGATCTGAACCGCCTCGCACCCCGCGGCGCGGATGCGCGCGGCGTCGGTCTCGGTCGCCTGGTCGCCCTCGACGACGCCGATCGGGAGGGTCGGGCCAAGCTCGCGGATCGTGCGCTCGAGCAAGGTCGTCTTGCCCGCCCCGGGGGAGCTGACAAGGTTTAACGCGAGGATGCCGCGGCCGGCGAACCAGCCGCGGTTGCGCTCGGCCAAAAGGCTGTTCTTGGCCAGGATCTGCTGCTCCAGGCTCACCACCGCGCCCGGCGCGTGCTCGTGGCCGTGCTGGTGAACGTGGGCGTGATGGCCGCCGTCGTGAGAATGGCCGGAGTCGAGCACCGCCGCCTCGGACGTGCCGGAGCAGCCGCAGGTCGTGCACATCACGCGATCTCCATTTCCTTGATCAAGAGCTCGGCGCCGCCGACGCACTCGAGCCCGGCGGCCCCGCACGCGCAGAGGTCATAGAGCGAATTCATCCCCTGCTCGCGGCCGCAATCGCGACAACGGCCGCGCCCCGCCGGCTCGACAATGTAGAGCTCGGCGCCAGCGAGCACGGTCCCCTCGGCGCAGACCTCGAAACAGAAGCGCAACGCGTCCGGCAACACCGCCGCGAGCCGTCCGACGACCAGGGTCAGCCGGCGGACGCGGCTATCGCCCGCCCGCTCGCAGACCGCCTCGACGATGCTTTGCGCGATGCTGAGCTCGTGCACAGTCGACCCGTGTCAGCAGATCCGCGGCAATTGCTCGCCGACCAGCATGTCGAGGATGCGCGCCCCGCCAAACGGGGTTTGGAGCAGCACCGTCTCGGCCGGCTCGTCGACGACTTCGCCAATGATCGCGGCATCCCGCCCAGCGGGATGCGAGCGCATCGCGGCGAGCGCGCGGTCGGCGTCCGCCCCCGGCACGATCGCGACGAGCTTGCCCTCGTTCGCGACGTAAAGCGGGTCGAGCCCGAGCAATTCGCAGACCCCGCGCACCTCGTCGGCGACCGGCAGTTCGCGCTCGACCACCCTCAGGCACCGGCCGGACGCGCCGGCGAACTCGTTCAGCACGGTCGCGACACCGCCGCGCGTCGCGTCGCGCAGGCAATGCACGTCGGGGCAGGCGGCGAGCAGCGCCGCGACAAGACCGTTCAGCGGCCGGCAGTCGCTCGCGATCCGGGCGGCGAGACCGAGGTCGGCGCGCTGCTGCAAGATCGCTGTCCCATGGTCGCCGAGCGTGCCATTGACGAGGATCGCGTCGCCGGGCCGCGCCCGGCCGGCGGCGATCGACACGCCCGCGGGGATGACGCCGATCCCGGCGGTGTTGACGAACAATTTGTCGGCCGCACCCCGCGGCACGACCTTGGTGTCGCCGGTGACCACCTTCACGCCGGCCTCGTCGGCGGTGTCGCGCATCGAGCGGGCGACGCGGCGCAGCATCGCGATGTCGAGCCCCTCCTCGGCGATGACCGCGCAGCTCAGATAAAGGGGCACCGCACCACCGACCGCGAGGTCGTTGACCGTGCCCGCCACCGCCAGCCGGCCGACGTCGCCGCCGGGGAAGAACAGCGGGTCGACGACATAGGAGTCGGTGGTGAAGGCGAGCCGGTCGCCCTGTGCCGCGAGGTCGGCGAGCGGCAGCCGCGCCTGGTCCTCGAGCGGGTCGAGCGCGGCATTGTCAAACACCCCGGCAAACACGTCCTCGATCAAATCGTGCATGGCCTTGCCGCCGCTGCCGTGCGCCAGGGTGACCCGGGTGTCGCGCACCTCGCGCCGAGGGCGCCGCATCATAGGCCGCCCGCGGGCCGCGGGACGCCAGCGCGCTCGGGGCGGCGCCGGCCGCCGCCGTAGTTGTAATAGGCGGCGCACGCGCCCTCGCTCGACACCATCAGCGCGCCGAGCGGCGTCTCGGGCGTGCAGGCGCCGCCAAACACCTTGCATTGCCAGGGCTTGATGACGCCCTTCAGAACCTCGCCGCATTGGCAGGCCTTGGGGTCGGCGATCTTCAGCCCGGGCAGCGCAAATCTGCGCTCGGCGTCGAAGCGGGCATAGCTCTCGCGCACGCGCACCCCGGAATGGTCGATCGAGCCCAGCCCGCGCCATTCGAAGAACTCGCGCAGCTCGAAAACGCGGGCGATCGCCGCGAGCGCCGGACCGTTGCCGTCCTCCGGCACGACGCGGCGGTACTGGTTCTCGACCATGCGCCGGTTCTCCGCCAGCTGGCGCAGCACCATCGCGAGCGACTGCAGGATGTCGAGCGGCTCGAACCCGGCCACCACGACCGGCTTTTGGTAATGCTCCGGAATAAAGCGATAGGGGCCGGTGCCGATCACCATGCTGACATGCCCCGGCCCGAGAAAGCCGTCCAAGGTCAGCTCGGGCGAGTCGAGGATCGCTTTGATCGTCGCGATGATCGTGATGTGGTTGCACAGCAGCGAAAAGTTCCGAATGCCCTCGCGCTCCGCCTGCAGCACGGTGAAAGCCGTGCTCGGCATTGTCGTCTCAAAGCCGAGCGCGAAGAACACGACCTCCTTGCCCGGGTTTTGGCGGGCGATCTTCAACGCGTCGAGCGGCGAATAGACGATGCGCACGTCGGCGCCGTCGGCCTTGGCCTGCAGCAGGCTCTTCTTCGAGCCGGGGACGCGGATCGCGTCGCCAAAGGTTGCGAGCACCACGTTCGCATGCTCGGCGAGCGCCACGCAGTCGTCGACCCGGCCCATCGGCAGGACGCAGACCGGGCAGCCCGGCCCGTGCACCAGCTCGACCGCGTCCGGCAGCAGCCCTTCGAGCCCCCATTTGAAGATCGCGTGGGTGTGCCCGCCGCAAACCTCCATGATCTGCAACGGGCGGGTGCGGCAAACGGCGATATGCCCGGCGAGCGCGCGGATTTCGCGCAACAGCCGATCGGCCTTGCGCGGGTCGCGGAACTCGTCGACGTACTTCATCGCACCACCCCCGCGCGCGGGCCGCCGCGGTCGTCGGCCAGCAGCGTGTGAACCAGATCCCACAGGATGTGGTAGAGCGTGACGTGCGTCTCCTGGATGCGGTGAATGCTGTCGGTCTCGACCACGAGGCAATGGTCGACGAGACCCGGCCGCGCCATCTCGCCGCCGCTCATGCCGGCGACGCCGATGGTCGTCAGCCCGAGCTCGCGCGCCGTCGCAAAAGCGGTGACGAGATTGGCGGAATTGCCGCTCGTCGAAAACCCGATCAGCCCGTCGCCCGGCCGCGCGAGCGAGATCAGCTGGCGCACAAAGACGTGCGCGAAGCCGACATCGTTGCCGACGGCGCTCAGCATCGCGACGTCGGCGGTCAGATTGACCGCCGCGAGCGCCGGGCGGCCGGCGGTGACCGGATGCAGGAACTCGACCGCGAAATGCGCGGCGTCGCAGCTCGACCCGCCGTTGCCCATCGCGAACATGCGGCCCTGCCCGCGGTAGACCGCGGCAATCGCCTGGGCGGCGGCGACGATGCGGCTGCTGTTGGCCGCGAAGAAGGCTTCTTTGACCCGGATGCTGTGCGTCGCCTTCTCGGCCACGGAATAAAGGAGCGCGGCGTTTTCCTTGGTCGCGTCCTTACGCCCGCCGTAGAGGTACGGATAGAGCGAGGCGAGCGCGTCGTCGCGGTCGGCGGTCATGCCAGACCCCGCAATTCGTCCTCGATCTGGCCGAGCTCGGCCAGCAGGGCAAGGGTCGCCGCCGCCTCGGCCTCGTCGATGCGGCTCATCGCGAACCCGACATGCACCAGCACCCAGTCGCCGACGCAGGCCTCGACCGGGTGCGCATCGTCGATGATGCAGGCGAGCTGGATTTCACGCCGCACGCCCGACACCTCGACGACGCCAAGCATGTTCGCGGCGTCGCTGATCGCGACGATCTGCCCGGGGATGCCTAGACACATGGGATGGCCTGCCCTGCTGCGCCGATCGCGCCCAGCGCCTGGCGCGCCACCGCCACCGCCGCCTGGCCCAGCGACAGGCCGCCGTCGTTGGCCGGGACGTTGTGCGGCGACAGCACCTTGAAGCCGCGGCCGCGCAATCCGTCGCTCACCAGCTCCAGCAAAACCCGGTTCTGGAAGACGCCGCCGGACAACGCCGCGGTGTCGATGTCGCCGGCGACCCGCGCCGCCGTCTCGACGACCGCGTCGGCCAGCCCGCGATGGAACCGCGCCGCGACGACCGCCGCGGGTGTGCCGTCGCCGAGGTCGCGCAGCAGCGCCTCCCACATCGGGCGGCTGGCGAGCGTCAGCGGCGCCGGGGTCGCGCCCGCGGGGCATTCGTCCGCGTCGAGCGCGAACGGGTAGCCGGGCTCGCGGCCCAATGCGCGCTCGTCGACCAAGGCCTCGAGCTCGATCGCCGCCTGGCCCTCGTAGCCGGCGCGCACGCGGCAGATCCCGAGCGCGGCGGCGACCGCGTCGAACAGCCGGCCGCACGAGCTTGCCGATGGCGAGTTGATGCCGTCGCGGATCATTGTTTTCAGCGCCGCCACCGGCTGCGTCGCCATAAACCGGACAATGTCGAGCCGCGGATGCTCGCCGGCGCACCGCTCCCAGCCGAGCGCCGCCTCGAGATGCGCGAAGCTGTTGCGCCACGGCTCGCGCACTGCCTGGGCGCCGCCGGGCATCGCCACCGGCGCCAGCCGGGCGGCACGGGTGAAGCCGGCATAGTCGGCGATCAGGAACTCGCCGCCCCAAAAGCTGCTGTCGTCGCCATAGCCCAGCCCGTCCAGGGCAATGCCGAGGACCGGCGGAGCGCCCAGCGCCACGCCGTTCTCGGTCATGCAGCTTGCGATGTGGGCGTGGTGGTGCTGAACCTCGGCGAGCCGCAACCCGTCGCGGTCCGCCCAATCGCGGCCGAGCCGGGTCGACAGGTATTGCGGATGTCGGTCGACCGCTAGAACCTCCGGCCGGTGCTCGAAAAGCGCGCGGTAGAGCGTCAGGCCGCGCCGGTATTCGGCAAAGGTCGCAGCGTCCTCGAGGTCGCCGACATGCTGGGACAGCACCGCCTGCCCGTCCTTGACGAGGCAAAACGTGTTCTTCAGCTCCGCCCCGAATGCCAGGACGGGAGGGTGCGCTTCGAATCCTTCCGGCATGACGAGCGGCGCCGGCGCGTAGCCGCGCGCCCGCCGCAGCACCCGCACCTCGCCGCCAAGGACCCGCGCCACCGAGTCGTCGATGCGGTTGACGATGTCGCGGTCGTGAAATAGCGCGCAGTCGGCGATCGCGGCGAGCTTATGCCGGGCTTCGCCGTTTCCGGTGCATTGCGGCTCCTCGGAGAGGTTGCCGCTGGTCAGCACCACCGGCCGCTCGACCCGCGCAAGCAGCAGGTGATGGAGCGGCGTGTAGGGCAGCATAAACCCGAGCGTGCTCTGACCCGGCGCGACCGCGTCCGCCAGCCGGTCGGGCCCGGTCGCCGCCATCACGACGATCGGCGCAGCGGTGCTGCACAGCAGCGCTTCTTCCGCGCGACCCACCCTGCAATAGCGGCGCACCGTCTCGACGTCGCGCGCCATCAGCGCAAACGGCTTGTCATAGCGCCGCTTGCGCGCACGCAGCCGCGCGACGGCGTCGTCGTTGCCGGCGTCGCAGGCGAGGTGAAATCCGCCGATCCCCTTTACCGCAACGATGGCGCCTGCCATGAGGCGTGCGCCGGCAGCCTCGATCGCCGCTGCGTCGCGCGCGACCACGTTGGCGTCGGCCGTCAATTCCTCCAGCCACAATGACGGCCCGCAGTCGGGGCAGGCGAGCGGCTGGGCGTGAAAGCGGCGGTCCGCCGGGCTGTCGTATTCGCCGCGGCAGTCCGAGCACAGCGCAAACGCTGCCATGCTGGTGTTGGCGCGGTCGTAAGGAATTGCCCGAAGAATCGAAAATCGCGGGCCGCAATGCGTGCAATTGGTGAACGGATACCCGCGGCGCCGCCCCTCCGCCGCGATTTCCGCGCGGCACTCCTCGCAGGTCGCGGCATCGGGGACGACCCCGGTCTGCACCGCGCCGCCCCGGCTAGCGGCAATGCAAAAGCCCGCGGGCGAGCCGCCGCGGCCGAGCGGCGTGCGCTCGACCCGATCGACGCGGGCGAGCGGCGGCGCATCCTCGCGCAGCCGGCGGATGAAGTCGTCGAGTGCGGCCGGCATGCCCCAGGCGCGGATCACGACCCCCTCGGCATCGTTCCGGACGTCGCCCGAGATGCCGCAATCCCGCGCCAGCCGCCAGACCGTCGGACGAAAGCCGACGCCCTGCACCAAACCGCGGACGCGGACATGCCAGCCCTCGGTAGGCTCGCCGGCGGCAAGTTGCGTCATCGCGCCATCGCCGTTTTCCACGCGCGTGCGACTCACATGTTGCGGATGCGGATGTAGCGGACCAGGTCGGGCATGTTGACGGCGATCGCCGCCGCCGCCAGCACGCCGATCGCGATGCCGAACACCCCCCATCGGCTCACTCCCCCGGTTTGGAGCGAATCGCGGCGCGGCTCTCCGGTATTGCCGGATTCGGGGTCCGGCGTGTAGCGGGTGTCCATGGCGGGTTCTCCTCGGCGATCAGTTGGCGGATCAGCTGCTCGACCAGATCGGCGGCCGGGGCAACGGCGGCGGCGACCGGCGGCGTCAGCCCGAGAGCGCCCCACTCCGCGTCGCCGAGGCTCGCGGGCTCGCACGCGACCACGACAACGCGCCGGCATTCGCCGCCCAGCGCCCGCGCGAGCCGCAGCACCCGCGCCGGGTCGAGCTCATGCGGCGACAGCAGCAGGTCCTCGGGCGCCGGACCGGCCGCGGCGACCTCGGGCTCGATCACGTAGAGCGTCCCCGGCGGCTCGCCGCGCGCGGCGGCGTCGACGAGGATCGCCGCGGCATAGCCGTCGAGCAGCGCATAGGTCAGGTCGAGCCCGCGGATGCCGAAATCCTTGACCGTCACGCCAGCTGGTAACGGGCGCCGCCCCAGCAGCGCCGCCACCGCGACGCCAAAGCCGTCGTCGCCGTGGAAAATGTTGCCGATGCCGGCCACCAGAACCGGGGTCATTCGGTCTGCCCCGCCGGCAGCGGCTGCACCTCGTCGCACCCGAAAAAGAACCGATGCCCCGGCATATGGCCAAGCCCCAGCTCGCGTCCCGGGTCGTCGGCCACGGTCACGGCGAGGTGGACGCGGTCCTCGAAATCGCACTCGATCGCCTCGATGACCGCGATCCGGCCCTTCAGCACGAGGTCCATGATGTCGGCGCGGCCTTTCGGGTCGAGGCGCACCCGGTCGCCGACCGTCAGTTCGGCGCCGCCGATCACCAGCGAGGCGAGCCGCGGCTTGTCGTCGACCGCGGCCCACGACCCGCCGCCGTCGACCGCGCGCGGCCGCCGCAGCGCGCCGTGCAGCCGCGCGAGCTCTTCCGGCGCCATCGCCTCGGTGCGCTCGAGGAGGGCGCGGGCGCGCGGGTCGGTCGCCGCCATCTCGCGCTTTTCCCGATCGGTCAGCGTCAGGATGCGCAAGGTCAGCATCTCGTCGATCTCGGTGCCGTCGAAAAAGTCGCCGGGGCTCTCGGGCGCGATTTGCGGGTCGTCGTAGAGGATGATCGGTGAGGACAGCAGCAGGTCGCCGGCACCCGCCGCGCCGACCAGCACCGGCCAGGTCCCCTGGTTCTCGCAACCGGCCGCGGCCGCGCGCAGGTCGTCCGGTGGGTCCATCAGCGAGACAAAAGCGCCCTGCCGCACGGCCAGGATCGTGTGGGTCGAGGAAAAGGCGAGACGCTGGGAAAGGTGGCGATCGGCGAGGTCGGCGGGCTCGCACGGCGTCAGGTTTTCGATCCTAGCCGTCAGCCGAAACACGCCGGGCGCGACCGGCTCGGCGGCAAGGGTCAGCTCCCCCGCGAGCGCGCGGGCGGTGCGCCGCAGCACCGCGGCGACGCGCCCGTCGGCCCGTCTTACCGGCTCGATCTGCCGCATTCCGGCAAACGCGAACGGGATACGGGCGGCGCCGTTCAGCCACTCCTGGGCGGCAAAGCCGGAAACAGAAACCTCGCGTTCCACCGCCTCCTGCCAAGCGACGAAGCGCCGGCCGTCGACCTCGAGCGACGCCATCGGCACAAAGGCGGGCTCGCCACCCGCAGGCAGCTCGGCCGCCGGCTCGGTCAGCGCGCCGACCTCGCGCTCGACGGCGTGCAGGAAGCGGACCTTGACGTCGACAAACGGGTCGCCGCCGCGCACCAGGCACTGTGTCTGCATCGTCCAGGGATCGCTTCCGGCGTGCTCGGCAAAGGCGAGCGGGAAGATCCCGCCAAACGTCCAGCGCTGACGGTTTTTGATCGCCGAGGACCGGTAAGGATAAAGAATGTAGCCCTCGTACAGCACCGCCCGGGCGATCGCTTCCGCCCTTTCCGTCGTCACCGGCCGGCCTCCGCCGCGTGCTCGCGAAGCAGGCTGCGCAATGCGTCTTCCCAGCGCGCGAGCCCGTTCTGCCGCTTGTAACGGTAGAGGTCGGCGAACACGTCGCGGTCGATCCGCAGCCACACGGTGTCGGGATAGTAGTGGTCCATCATCGCGCGCCAAATCTGCACCGGCAGCCGATATGACGCCTCCTTGTCGTGGCCGATCTGCACGATCTGCAGCCGCCCGTCGCGGTCGCGATAAAAGACCGTCCCGCTGAACAGCAGCGCCAGCGGCGCCTCGCCGTCTTCGAGACCGTAAAAATACTTGGTCGCCGCGATGTTGAAGTCATAGCTGCACGGCACCGGCAGGTTGAAGCTGCACCCCCCCTCGAACGCCGGCACCAGCGCGTTGACATAGGTCCACAGCACCCCGTGCAGGCTGACGCCCCAACGGTCTGGCGTGCCGAACAGCTCGCCGAGCGGCTCGTGCTCGCCGGGCGCGTATTGGCGCCGGGTCGGCTCGATGCGGAGCTGGCATTGCAGCAGGACATTCTGCACCGGCGTCGCCGGCTGGGCATTAGTCAGGCGCAGTTTCAAGAGCAAGGTCGGGACCGCGGCGTGGCGCGCCGCCTCCGCCCCCTCGACCGCAAAGCCGAGGTCAATCATGACGCCACCCGCCCGAGGCCGACGCCGGCGCGCGCAATCGGTCGAAGAAGCCGTCGATCGCCTGCCAGACCTCCGCACCCCCCGAAAGCCCGCACCAGCGGGTGCGGATCAGGCCGACGAGGGCAAAGCACCAGTCGATCGAAACCCGGTAGTATTCGCGGGCGCCGGCGATGCGGTTCACCAGCAAGGCCTCGACATCCGGCTCCAGGCCGGCGAGCGCCACGTTGGCCGCGACGAGCCGTCCCCAAGCCTCGAGCCCAAGCAGCGACCGGGTGGCGCCGG
>Ga0210390_10004161_pt1 | contig 12277 bp, 11 predicted proteins | sample IncBWH11OmetaG_FD_161050 | JGI IMG/M metagenome (GOLD analysis project Ga0210390, IMG submission 161050) | Forest soil microbial communities from Barre Woods Harvard Forest LTER site, Petersham, Massachusetts, United States - Inc-BW-H-11-O ...
CGTGGCGATCAACCCCACGACGATCATGATCGCCGAGCGGATCGCGAACGCGGTCTACACGAGCGAGCCCGGGGCAAGCCGTCGCACAGGGCAAACAGTGGTCACCTGAGCTTCCTTCCTCGCTGCAGCCGACGTGTCCGGCGGCGACGCTGCGTCGCTATCTGGGCGAGAGCATCGATCAATGCAGCGGCGAGCACGCTCGCCGCAACGCGGTTGCCGAGGCGCTCGGCGCGGGCGAGAAGAGCGTCCATTTCTTCGGTGCGCACGTGAACCTCGAGCCCCCCGGTCTCGATCGCCTCCGAGATGCGCCCCAGCCGCGACGGCAGTTCGGCGGCCAGCTCCACGAGGTCGACGCCGAACTCCTCGAGGCGCCGCATCACTCCGTCGGGAGTCATGCCAGAGAGGAGGTGACGACGGGCGTACGGCGCGAGCGCCTCGGCGAACCGGAAGGCCGGGTCAAGCTCCGCCACGAGTCCCTCGGCGATGATCAGCACCGTGAACAGGAGCGAGAGGTCACGCGGAACCCTCAGGTGGTGCCGGCGGACGATCTCGAGGATCTCGCCGATCGCACTCCGCAACGAGACCTCGGCGATGCTACGGCCAAAGTAATGCCCGAGCAGGTCCCGCAGGTCGTCGCGCAGACGAGCTCGATCGACGACGCCGGTCGAGCTGCCGAGCGCGAGCAGAGCATCTGCAAGCCGTGCCGGGTCGCGGCGCAGAAACCCGTTCAGAAGGCGGCCGAGCTGCTCGCGCAGGCGGTCGTCCAGGCTGCCGACCATCCCGAAGTCGATGATTCCGACCCGCCCCGTCGGCTCGATGAAGAAGTTGCCCGGATGCGGATCGGCGTGGAAGAAACCATCCTCGAAGATCATCTTGGCGGTGATCAGCGCTGTGCGCTCGGCGATGGCATGGTGGCTGAGGCCGGCTTCGTCGAGCATCGCGAGATCAGTGATCTTCATCCCGCGGATCCGCTCGAGCGTGATCACGCGCGAGGTCGTGAGGTCCGGGAAAACGCGGGGGATCTGGACAGACGAATCGCCGGCGAAGTTGGCCCTGAAACGCTCGGCGTTGCGCGCCTCCTGGAGGTAGTCGAGCTGCGCTCGGAGCGCGTATACGAATTCGTCGGCCAGCCCGATCACGTCGTAGCGAGCGGCGGTTTTCGAGCGCCGGCTCGCGCGCGCCGCGAAGTTCGTGATGATCTCGAGGTCCCGCTCCATGTCTTCGACCACGTTCGGCCTGCGAACCTTGACGACCACATCGGTCCCGTCATGCAGCGTCGCGGCGTGAGCCTGTCCGACTGACGCGCAGGCAAGCGGACCGGCCTCAAAGGTGGCGAACGTCGTGTCCACCGGAGCGTGAAGCTCGCGCTCGACGATGTCCTTGACCACCTCGCTCGGAACAGCCGGCGCCGTGTCCAGCAGCTTCGTCAGCTCGGCCCGGTAGTCCGGTGAGAGCAGGTCCGCGCGCGTCGACACCAGCTGACCGAGCTTGATGAAGGTCGGCCCGAGCTCCTCGAGCGCGAGTCGGAGATTCTCTGCCGGGGTGTGTGCGTCAGCGGCGGCGCGTCTGGCGCGGCCGGGCGCGACTTTGACCAGGCGCTCGAGCCCAACCACGTTGGCCAGGTAAGACAGTCCGTAACGGACGAGGACCGCCGCTATCTGACGCTCGCGATGATCGCGGGCGCCCGTTACGCGAGCGGACGCTGGGGGTCCCTCGACCGGAACCGGCGGGTCTTGGTCCACCGGGGCCATGATCGCCCTCACCCTAGCGAGCTGTCCTCACCGGATGATGGTGATTCTCCGGCGCACACCGCGCGCTCAGAGGGCGAGCCGGTCCGTGAGCCACGCCGCCGCCAGATTTGTCCAGGCCGATGCCTCACCCGCCCCGCGCGCGAGACCCAGGCTGTGGGGCCCCTTCGAGAAGATGTGCACGGCATGCGGCATATTCTGCGCCGCGAGTGCCGCCGCCAGCCGGTAGCTGTGCTCTACCGGGACGTGAGGATCCTCGGCGGTGTGCCAGATGAAGAACGGCGGCGCGGCCGGGCTGACCAGGGCATCGAGCGATGTGGCGCGGCGCAGCTCAGGCGATGCGTCCTCGCCCAGCAGGATCAGGCGGGCAGGGCGGTAGGTCTCGGTCTCCATCGAGGTGATCGCGTAGCCGAGGACCGCAAGGTCGATCCGCGTCTCGGGCTGTGATGCGTCCGAGAGCGCGGCGTGACCGGCGAGGTGCCCGCCGGCGGAGAAGCCGATTACCCCGACCCGCTTGATCCCGGCGGCGCGCAGGCGGCGAACCTCGGAGCGGACCGCGTTCAGCGGGAGCGGATGTGGCGCGTTTAACGGGTAGCGCAGGACGCTTGAGGTGATTCCCAAGCTGCCCAGCCAGTCGACGATCGGCTGCCCCTCGTTGTCCGCGTACGCCGCGTACCCGCCGCCGGGGAGCACGATGAAATGACTGGCCGGGCCTTCCGCGCTCACCCGTGAGCGCCGCCCGTCAACCTGGCGGCCTCAGCACGCGCCGCGGCGACGAGCTCTGCGTTCGTATGAGCGCGTCCCCACAGCCCCCAGCCGCCGTCGGGAGCCTCGGTGAGTAGCACCCACGTGCGCTCTTTGAGCTCTGGGCGACTCGCTGCGTCGGCAACGATGTCGGTGAACTGCTCGACCACGGCGAGCTGCTTCGGACGGTCGAGCGCTCCCGCGTTCGTGAGCACCTGGACGCGCACGTAGTCGCTCTCGCCTTCGACGTTCGCGATGGCTCCGCCCGGGAGCGCGTGGACGAACGCCGCCGTGTTGTTACGGAACATCGGCAGCTCGGGCACCTCCTCGATCCGCATGAGCGTGGCCGCGAGCCGCTGCGCGAGAGCGTTCGGATCGCCGAACGTGCCGGCGGTCGCGTAGACGTCGATCATCGGCATCAGGCATCACCCCCGACCCGCGCGAAGCCGCCATCCAGCCACGCGAAAATGGCGTCGCCGTAGACATCGGCGCCGTCCTCCCAGCCGAAGTGGCTGAAATCGAGCGCGGTTAGCTCTGAGCGCGGGAGGCGCTCGACGAGAAACTCGGCGTTGCTGATCGGGACCATCGGGTCGCGAGCGCCGGCGAGGACGTAGACCGGGGTATGGATCCGGGGCAGCAGGTCACTGAGCACCGGCAGGTCGGTCGGGTAGTTGCGGACGAATCGGGCGGATTCGCCGAAGCGGGTACCGGCGTATGCGGTCACGTAGTCCTCCAGTGCGAGCGCGGACAGTTCGTAGGTCTCGTGTGCTTGCATCGATGCCCGTACGACCTCGGCGCCGTCGAGCGCGAGCAGCGACCCGAAGTCGGGGTTGTCGATGAGGTCCTTGAGCGGGCCGCCGACCTCGAGCGGATACGAGGTGGCGCCGTTACCGACGATCGCGCTGGTCAGCGACGACGGCGACTCGGCGGCCGCGAACAAGGTTGCCGGGCAGCCGACGTCCGGCCCGACAATGTGCGGCGCCCCGAGCCGCCACTGCTCGATGAGCCGAACGAGGAACCGGCCCATCGCTTGCGGCGAGTAGAGGTCTGCCCGCCCTTCCGAATGCCCGAACCCGGGAAGGTCGATCGCGATCACGTGTCCGGCCGAGCTCAGCCGTGGCCAGAGCTGCTCCCAGGCGTAGAGGCTCTCGGGCCACGGGCTCAGGAGCAGCAGGGTCGGCTCAGCACCTGCGTTCGCCTCCGCGTATCGGATCTCGACCCCGTCGGCGATCCTGGTCTGGGTCTGGATTTCAGCCACCGGGCGCTACGCCGTCGCGCCGGCGGCGGTGCCCTGAACCGCGCCGGCAGAGGTTCGGATGACGTCGAGCACGAGCTCAGGGTGCGAGAGCATGGGGACGTGGCTGCTGTCGACGTCGTAGGTGGTCGCATCCATCCGGTTGGCCGCGAAACGCTCCAGCTCCGGGTTGACGGTGTGGTCGTTGTTGGCCACGATGTACGCGCTCGGCTTCGTTCTCCAGGCGACGCCGTCGACCTTCTGGTTGAACAGATCCGCGATCGGCGACATCGCGGTCGCCCACACGGTCTCCTTCTCGTCCGCGGTCAGATCCCCGCAGAAGCAATCGACTCCCGACCGAAGCAGCCAGACGCGATCGTCCGCGACCTCGATGTGCGAGAAGACGTCCGTGGCGGGGAACTTGTCCTGCTGGCCTTGCGAGGTCTCGTCCTCGTCGGGGGCGAGCGCCGCGATGTAGACCAGGCCGGCGACGCGGTCATCGGTTCCCGCGGCGGTGATGACGCTGCCGCCGTACGAGTGGCCGACCAGAATCGCGGGGCTCGAGACGCGCCCGAGCGCGCGAAGGGTGCAGTCGACGTCGCCCTGGGCGGAGTCGAGACCGTATTCGGCGGCGATCACCTCGTGCCCGTCGGCCCGCAGCGCCGGGATGAGCTTGCTGAAGCACGAACCATCGGCCCAGAGGCCATGGCAGAAGACGATGCTCGGCTTGTTCTGTGGCGACATTGACGTCCTTTCGTTTGGAGTGGCTGGATTACGTGACTGACGTCGAGGCGAGCAGCGCCATCGGCACCTCGACGCGGAGCGCTTCCAGGAGCGCGGCGAGCTTTCTGTCGAGCTCGACCCCGACCGACGTGACCGCAGGAATGCCGAAGCTTCCGAACTGTGTGCTCGGCTGGTCGACGGTGAACCACGCGCGCTCGTGCGCGTCTTCCCAAATGACCGTCCGCAGCGGCGCGTAGAGCATGGCGCGGGGGTCGTGGCGGAACATCCGCTCAGCGATCGTGACGTTGCCCATGAGGTAGGCGATGCAGTCGTTGTCGTCACCGGCGAGCTGCATCACGCCGTGTACGTCATTGCGCCAGTAGATGAGAAACCCGTGCGAAGCCAGGTCGGCGTGGAGATCTATGACCTCATCCCAACTGGCCCCGCGCTCCACGAGCGCATGGATCTCCTCCACGGGATTGGCGGGCACCGCCCGCTCGTAGAGCTGTTGAAACTCACGGACGCCTGGCACCTCGATGTTCAGCCGTCGCGCGGTGTAGGTGTCGTGACTCGTTGCCACGGTGGGGAACAAGGTAAGTTCGGTGAGCGCCGGTCGCTTCAGTCATGCGACTGCTTATCCTGCGGGTATGACCGTCTCGAGCCCGCCGGATACGACCGGCGAGCTGATCGGGCGCAACGACGAGGTCGCGCGAATCGACGCAGTTCTGGACCGAGTCCGGGAACACGGGGGAGCGCTGCTCATCCGCGGCGAAGCGGGGATCGGAAAGTCCGCGTTGCTCGACCAGGCGCGCGGCCGGGCAAGCGCTTTAGGCGCGCGCATACTCGCAACCGTTGGCGTCGAGTCGGAGTCCGAGCTCGCGTTCGCGGGACTGCACCAGCTGCTTGCGCCGATACGTAGCCGCATGGCGGGGCTTCCCGACCCGCAGCGAGAAGCGCTCGACGCGGCGTTCGGAGTGAACGACCTGGTCGAGCCCGATCCGTTCCGGGTCGCCCTGGCCGCCTACCGCCTGATCTCCGACGCGGCAGACTCCAGCGCGCTGCTGCTGATCGCGGACGACGCGCACTGGCTCGACCGTTCGAGCCTTGACGTGCTGACGTTCCTGGCGCGGCGCCTGGACAACGAACCGGTCGTGTTGTTGGCCGCCCTTCGCGACGGGTTCTCAACGACGCTCGAGGAGGCTGGGTTGCCGACCCTCCGGTTGGACCGGCTGTCCGCGTCGGATTCCGAGAAGCTGCTCGACCGCGTTGCTTCGGGGCTGCCCGTCGACGTGCACAGCCGGGTGCTTGCGGAGGCCGCCGGCAATCCCCTCGGGCTCGTGGAGCTTGCGCGGGCCCGACCAGAGACCGGCGACCCCGTCGAGCTGTTGACGCCGGGGCCGGCGACGTTGACCGCGCGCCTGGAGCGCGCGTTTGGTGCGCGCCTCGACGGGCTCGGCGAGGACACGCGCCTCCTGCTGCTCGCAGCGGCGCTCGACGGCAGAGCCTCGATAGAGGAGCTCCTGTCGGCAGCCACCCTCGCCTCGGGGAACGAGGTCGCGCTTTCAGCGCTGGACAGCGCAGCCGAACGCGGGCTGGCGGATCCGCACGGATCCGAGGTGCGCTTTCAACATCCGCTGATCCGGTCGGCTGTAGCCAGCACGGCACCCCCCGCGCAGCGGATCGCGATGTACGCGGCTCTGGCGAACGTCGTGCGCGATCCGGAGCGCCGGCTGTGGCACCGCGCCGCCGCCGCGGTGGGGCATGACGAGGCGGTCGCCTCGGCTTTGGACGAGCACGCCGAGATCGCGCGCCGGCGCGGCGCGGTCATGGTCGCCGCGGGCGCACTCGAGCGCGCCGCCACGCTCACAGCCGAGCCCCGCCGGAGGGGCGAGCGGCTCGTGAGGGCGGCGGAGCTCGTGTACGACCTCGGGAGCGTCGATGTCGTCAGCCGGCTGCTCGGGGAGGCTGAGTCACTCCGGGTTGGCCCGGTCGATGCCGCCCGCGCGGCGTGGCTGCGACAGATGATCAGCGGTGCCGTTTGGTCTGAGAAGGGCGCCGCCAACACATTCGTGACGATCGCGGACCGGCTACTCGCCGGCGGCGATGCCGACGCCGCAGTGCGGTCGCTCGTGCCGATCGCGCATCGCTGCTGGTGGACGCGTTCCCGCGCTCGGACGCGGCAGTACGTCGTCGACGCCGCCGAAGGCATGGGCTCTCCGGGCGATGACCCGCGCCTCCTGGCGGTCATGGCCCTGGCGGATCCGGAGGTGACGGCGCCATCGGTGCGGAACCGGGTGGCTCGCCTCCAGCTCCAGGAAATCAGCGATGCCGTCGCGGCGATGTACGTGGGCATCGCCTCCGAGAAGGCGGGCGATTTCGCAGGAGGCTCTCGCTTCCTGGCGCGCGCGGTCGCCCGCCTGCGCGAGCAGGGCAGGCTCGGCCTGCTCACGCAGGCGCTCGTCCACTACGCGTGGGCTGCCACGTACGCCGGCGACTGGGAAGCCGCTGAGCGGGCTGCAGCCGACGCCGCGACGCTGGCACGCGACACTCGCCAGCCGCAGTACGGCCTCACCGCGCAACTCGTGGGAGCACTCGCCGTCGCGCACCGCGGTAGCGACACCGACCTCGATGCCCTCCTGGCCGGGCCGGAGCGAACACTGACAGCGATCAACGGCGGTCCGCTGCTCGCTCCCGCACACCTTGCCCGGGGCGCGGCCGCTCTGGGCGAGGGACGGCACGACGACGCATTCCGAGCGCTCTGGCCCGTGTTCAACGAAAACGACCCCGCGTTTCACCGCTTCATGCGCTGGCCGGCCGTGCTCGACCTCGTCGAAGCCGGAGGCCGCGATCAGCACGCGGCACACATCAGGCAGGTCATGGGCGAGCTCGAGGAGATCGCAAATCGGAGCCAGCCCCCGATCCTGTGCGCCGGTCTGGCCTGCGCACGACCGCTGCTGAGCGACGATGACCACGCCGAAGCGCTGTTCGTAGCCGCGCTCCGCGAAGGCTCGGGGAACTACCCGTTCCTGCGCGCCCGAACGCTGTTTTCATTCGGTCGCTGGCTGCGCCGGCAGCGAAGGAGCGCAGAGTCGCGCGCACCCCTACGCGACGCGATCGACCTGTTCGACGCCCTGGGGGCGAAGCGTTGGAGTGAGCGCGCACGCCAAGAGCTGCGAGCTACCGGCGAGCGGATCGGGCCACGGACGCCCGACGCTCGCGATCGGCTCACGGCGCAGGAGCTGCAGATCGCCGAGCTGGCGGCGGCCGGCCTGTCGAATCGCGAGATCGGCGAGCGGCTGTTCCTGTCGCACCGCACGATCGGATCGCACCTCTATCGGATCTTCCCGAAGCTGGAGATCACCGCCAGGGCGCAATTGCGTACGGCCCTTGGGCCGCGGGGTGGCCCGGAACGGGATTCCTGAGCGAAAAAGGAGATCGAGATGCCTGAAGTTCACGTCTACATGGCGGCGTTGAGTTCAGCCAGGTAGCGCGCCCGCCCCGCGTCGTCGAGGAACGACGCTTCGAAGCTGTTACGGGCGAGGTGGACGAGCGTGTCGTCGTCGAGTTGCAGAGCCTTTGCCACCCCGGCCAGGTTCTCACCAACGTAGCCGCCGAAATAGGCCGGGTCGTCAGAGTTGACGGTGGCGCACAAACCGTGCTCGAGCATCGTCGCGAGCGGGTGCTGCTCGAGTGTGTCAACGACGCGCAACTTGACGTTTGAGAACGGGCACACCGTCAGTGGAATTCGATCGGCCGCGAGGCGCCGGACCAGCGCGCGATCTTCCAGGCACCGCACGCCGTGATCGATCCGCTCGGCACCGAGCACATCGAGCGCTTGCCAGATGTACTCGGGCGGGCCTTCTTCACCGGCGTGCGCGACCGCACGGAAGCCGGCACTGGTGGCGCGGTCGAAGACGTCCCGGAACTTCTCCGGGGGATGACCCACCTCTGCGGAATCGAGGCCGACGCCGAAGATGACGTCGCGGTGTTCGAGCGCCTGCTCGAGTGTCACCATGGCGTCGTCGGCCGACAGATCGCGCAGGAAGCACATGATCAAGTGGGACGTCATCCCCCGCTGCCGCGCCTCGGTCAAGGCCCCACCGATTCCGCCCACCACGGTTTCGAGCTTGACACCGCGCGCGGTATGGGTTTGCGGATCGAAGAAGACCTCGACGTGCCGAACGCCCTGCTCGCGTGCTCGGGTCAGATACGCGGCGGTGAGCTCGTAGAAATCCCGTTCGTGGACGAGGACCGAGCATGCACGATAATAGATATCCAGGAACGACTGCAGGTTGCTGAAGCTGTACGCCCGTCTGACTGCTTCCGCGTCCGGGTACGGGAGCCTGACCCCGTTGCGCCGAGCCAGCTCGAACATCAACTCCGGCTCGAGCGTTCCCTCGATATGCAGATGCAACTCGGCCTTGGGCAACGTCAGGGGATCAATCATCACACGCGCTCATTCCGCCGCGAAGACGATGTCCTGGGCACCCTTCCAGAGTGTCATCTCGCCCAGCGGGCGCAGATTCTCGTTCCCCTCAACCACGGTTAGGAAGTGGTTGCCGGCGAGCTGGCCGACGATGCTCGAGAACGTGCAGCCGCCGTAGGGCAGCAGGATCTCCGTCTCGCTGTAGCCGCCGGGGTAGAGGAGGATCTCGCCAGGCGCGGGATGGCTGGTGTGGTTCTCGAAGCCAAGACCGACATCGAAGTCGCCGAGCGGAATCCAGGTCGACTCGCCGCTCCAGCGCACGTGGATGACCTTCTGCTCGAACGGCAGCAGCTTTGAGAACGTCTCACACGTCTTGGGTGCGCGCTCCTCCTCGAGACGAGCGCGGAACGTGTACGGCCCAGCGGTGATCGACAGCGTTGTCATGATGGGCTCTCCGTTTCGATCGTGGGAGTCAGCAAACGGCCCGTGGGGGGACCGACGATCCGGTCATTAGCGAACACGGTCCGCCCGCGCAGGAGCGTGCGCGTGACGCGGGCGCCGAACGTTCGGCCAACGAAGGGGCTGTGGCGATGGCGGTAGTGGAGGTCATCGTTCGAAAGCGTGTGCGAAGCGGTCAGGTCGACGAGCACGAGGTCCGCGTCGGCGCCCGGCTCCAGGCGTCCCTTGCCAGGGAGGCGAAACCTGCGGGCAACGTAGTGCGATGTGACCCGAGCGATGAGGGCGAGCCTGAGGCCCCGGGCGCGGTGGCCCTCACTCAGCAGGAGCGGAAGCATCGTCTGGCAACCGGAGATGCCGCCCCAGGCCGCGAACGCGTCTGCTCCGTCCTTCAGCCGCCACGGTGCCGGCGAGTGGTCCGAGGCCACCATCGGCAGCGTTCCCTCGGCGAGCGCGTGCCATAGCGCGTCGCTCTCGCCGCGCGAGCGCAACGGCGGAGCGCACTTCGCGACGTTGCCGAGGGCCTCGGCATCCTCGTCGGTCAGCACCAGGTAGTGCGGGCACGTCTCACAGCTGACGTCGACGCCCCGGGAACGGGCGGCGGCCACGAGCGCGACCCCGCGGCCGGTGGAGACGTGAACGACGTGCAGCGAGCAGCCGCTCCCCTGCGCGAGCTCGATCGCGCGTGCGATCGCCTGGAGCTCGGCGACGGCCGGCCGCGAGGCGATGAAGTCGCGCATCGCGGTCCGCCCCGCCGTACGCGCGCGCTGGGCGAGGCCGGCGGTGATCACCTCGCTCTCGGCGTGCACGGCGACCGGTAGCCCGAGCGCCGCCGCGCGGCACATCCCCTCGTAGAGCGTGAGGTCGTCAACGCCCGGAAAGTCGTCGATCCCGCTCGAGCACATGAATGCCTTGAAGCCGACGACGCCGCGTGCGGCGAGCTCGTCCATCGCCTCGATGCCATCGGGGACGAGGCCGCCCCACAACGCGACGTCGACGAGCGCGCTCCGCTCGAGGCACCGACGCTTCTCGTCAAACGCGGCGCCGGTCACGGTCGGCGGGTGCGCGTTGAGCGGCATGTCGATCGCGGTCGTGGCGCCGCCGGCGGCGAGCGCCCGCGTGCCCGTCTCAAAGCCCTCCCAATCGGCGCGACCGGGCTCGTTCATGTGGACATGGCCGTCGATCACCCCGGGTAGGAGGTACAAGCCGTCGGCGTCGATCTCCGCGGCCGCGGGACCCGTCAGCTCAGGACCGAGCGCGGCGATGAGTCCGTCGGCCACGCCGACGTCGCTTTGCTGCCGCCCAGCGGCGCCGACCACGGTTGCGCCGCGGATGAGAACGTCGAAGGTCATGCGATGAGCTCGAGGAACCTCGTCGTCGCGTCAATCGCAGCTGCGACGTCCTCCACGGTCACCGACTCGGCCGGGTTATGGCTGACGCCACCGGCGCAGCGGACGAACAGCATCGCAACTGGGGTAATCGTCGAGAGCATGGCGGCGTCGTGGCCGGCGCCGCTCTGGAGGCGAACGACGGATCCGCCCGGCGCTGCGATCGCCTCCGCAACGAGCTCCGTGAGGCCGGTCGAACAGTCGACGGACGGAGTCCCCGGCCCGACCTGCCACTCGAGCCCCAGTCTCCGGAGGTCCGCGATCGCGCCGGCGCGGTCACGCAAGCGCGTAAGGACCGACTCCCGCACCGAGTCAGCGCTATGGCGGACATCGAGGCTGAGCACAACGCGGCTCGGGATCACGTTCCTCGCACCGTCCTGTACCTCGAGATTCCCGACCGTTGCCACCAGGCCGTCCTGATCGCGCGCGGCCGCCTCCACGGCAAGCACGAATTCGGCCGCCGCGCCCAGTGCGTCACGGCGCAGCGCCATCGGCACTGTGCCCGCATGACCCGCTTCGCCGGTGAAGACGACCCGGCCACCGGTCTGTCCGGCGATCGCGGTAACGACGCCGAGCGGAACGCCGCCGGCCTCGAGCACCGGGCCCTGCTCGATGTGGACCTCGTAGTAGCCGATCAGATCGACGGGATCGCGGCGGGCGCTCGCGAGCATGTCCGGCTCGCCGCCAAACGCGTGCAGCGCGTCGGCCAGCGTGACCCCATCGGCGTCGCGCCGCTCCAGATCGGCCGTGTCGAACCGGCCGGCGACGACACTGCTCCCCAGGTACCCCGTGCCGAAGCGAACGCCTTCCTCATCGGCGAACGCCAGGACCTCGACGCCATACGGCAGCGATCGGCCCTCGTCGCGGAGCCGCTCGAGACACGCGATCGCGACGAGCACCCCGAGCGTGCCGTCGTATCGCCCCGCGTCGCGGACGGTGTCGAGGTGTGAACCGATCAGCAACGTCCGGCGATCGCCGTGTTCGAGCCGGCCGATGAGGTTGCCGATCGCGTCGCGCCGCGCGACCATCCCCGCAGCGTCCATCCAGCCGCGCACCGCGTCGCCGGCCTGCTGGAGGGCGGGTGTCGCGAAGCGCCGCGTGAGGCGGCCTTCCTCCTCGGTGAAGGCGGCGAGTTCGTCGCAGCGCCGGAGGACGGCCGCTGCGTAGGCCATGGAATCACTCATCGGTGTGCCGTTTGCCCGCGACGGCGGCGGTGAGCGAGACTACCGAGATGGAGGTGCTCCAGACGGACACCTGGCTCGAGGCGCTCGAGCTCAAAGCCGCATACCCGGACGCGGTTCCGATTGCCGGCGGCACCGACCTGATGGTCGAGCTCAACTTCGACCGCGCTCGCCCGCGGGCGATCCTCGACCTCACTCGGATCACCGAGCTGACCGAGTGGGGGCCCGAGGACGGTCGCCTGCGCATCGGAGCCGGCGTCACCTATGCGCGGCTGATCGCCGAGCTCGGCGACCGCCTGCCCGGGCTGGCAATCGCATCGCGCACGGTGGGATCTCCCCAGATCCGCAACCGCGGGACGGTCGGCGGCAACCTTGGT
>Ga0210390_10004162_pt1 | contig 12274 bp, 13 predicted proteins | sample IncBWH11OmetaG_FD_161050 | JGI IMG/M metagenome (GOLD analysis project Ga0210390, IMG submission 161050) | Forest soil microbial communities from Barre Woods Harvard Forest LTER site, Petersham, Massachusetts, United States - Inc-BW-H-11-O ...
TGGGGCGCAAGCGCCGCAGGCGGCCACGTAGCCCCAGGTAGCCTGGGACGATTATGTGCGGCATCATCGGCGTCACCGGCGAGGCTGACGCCCTCCCTCTCCTGCTGGACGCGCTGCACCAGCTGGAGTACCGCGGGTACGACTCGGCCGGCGTGGCGGTGGTGGCTGACGGGTCCGTGTGGCGGGCCCGCAAGGCCCGGGCCAAGCCGGTCCCCGGGACCACGACCCCGTCGCCGATCGCCGAGCTCGCCGGCCTGACCGGGGACGCCCCGGCGCCGGGCAGCCACGCCGCGGCCATCGGCCACACCCGCTGGGCCACCCACGGCCAGCCGACGGACCTGAACGCCCACCCGCACGTCGACTGCAGCGGGCGCCTGGCACTGATCCACAACGGGATCATCGAGAACCACCTCGAACTCAAGGCGGCCCTGGTCGCAAAGGGCCATGCGTTCACGTCGGCTACCGACACCGAGGTCATGGCCCACCTGATCGAGGACCATCTGGCGGCGGACCCCTCTGCTGGCCTGGCCGAGGCGACGCGGCGCACGTTGCGCGCGGTGCGCGGCGCCTTCTCGATCGCCGTCGTCCACGCGGACGAGCCCGACACCATCGTGGGCGCGCGCCGCTTGACGCCGCTCGTGTTCGGGGTGCACGACGACGTCGCCCTGCTCGCCTCGGACATCCCCGCGCTGATCGGCCACGCCACCGAGGTCTTCGCGCTGGCCGACGACGAGATGGTCGTGCTGAGCCCGGGCAAAGCGAGCGTCTCCACGCTCGACGGCACCCCGGTGACCCCCGAGCCGCTCACCATCACGTGGAACCTCGAGGCCGCGCAGAAGGGCGGCTACGACGACTTCATGTCCAAGGAGATCCACGAGCAACCCGAGTCCATCGCCAACACCCTGCTCGAACGCCACGCCCTCGTGGGAGAGGTGGCCCTCGACGAGCTGCGCATCACGGCGGACGCGCTGCGCGCCATCGACAAGGTCTTCATCGTCGCCTGCGGGTCCAGCTACCACGCCGCCCTGGTCGCCAAGTACGCGATCGAGAAGTGGGCGCGGCTGCCCGTCGAGGTCGACATCGCCTCGGAGTTCCGTTACCGCGATCCGGTGGTCAACGAACGCACCCTCTTCATCGGCGTCTCGCAGTCCGGCGAGACCCTCGACACGTCGGAGGCCCAGCGCGAGGCGGCCCGCCGGGGGGCCAAGATCCTCGTCGTCTCGAACGTCGTCGACTCCTCCATGGCGCGCGCCGCGCACGGGGTCCTGTACACGAGGGCGGGCCCCGAGATCGGCGTGGCGTCGACGAAGTGCCACCTGGCGCAGATCGTCGCGCTCGAGGTGATCGGCCTGTACCTCGGCCAGGTCACGGGCACGCTGACGGCGCCGGAGATCGAGCGCGTACTCAGCGCCATGGAGGAGCTGCCGTCGCTCGTGTCGGTGGCGCTGACGCGGTCGGGCGACGTCGACGACGTCGCCGGCAAGCTCACCGACGCGCGCGACTTCTTCTTCCTCGGGCGCCACGTGGGCTTCCCCGTCGCGCTCGAGGGCGCCCTGAAGCTCAAGGAGCTGTCGTACCTGCGGGCCGAGGGTTACCCGGCGGGCGAGCTGAAGCACGGGCCGATCGCGCTGATCGAACCGGGGACGGTGGTGGTCGGCATCGCGACGCGGAACCCGCTGTGGGAGAAGTTGCTCTCCAACGTGGCCGAGGTGCGGAGCCGCGGCGCGACGATCGTGCTGCTGGCGGACGACGGCGACGAGGAGTCGGCCGCGGCGGCGGACCACGTGCTGTGGGTCCCGCCCGCCGAGCCGTTGCTCTCGCCGGTCGTGGGCGTCGTGCCCCTGCAGCAGCTGGCGTACCGCCTGGCGCGTCTGCACGGGCACGACCCCGACCGCCCGCGCAACCTGGCCAAGACGGTGACGGTCGAGTGAGCGCGGGGGGCGTCGGCGGCGTGGGTGCAGGGATCGTCGGCGTCGGCGTGGACGCAGTCAGCGTGGACCGCTTCCGCCGGCTGCTCGAACGGCGACCGCGCTTCGCGGCGCGCTGCTTCACGGAGGGCGAGCAGTCCGACGCGGGCAGCTCGGCCGACCGGGCCCAGAGCCTGGCCGCCCGTTTCGCCGCCAAGGAGGCCGTGATGAAGGCGCTCGGCACGGGCATCGGGGCCTTCGCGCTGACCGACGTCGAGGTGCGGCGCACCGGGGGGAGGGACGCCACGCGCAACGCGCCCTACGTCGTGCTGAGCGGGACGGCGGCCGAGCTGGCCGGGGCGCACGGAGCGGGCCGGTTCCACCTGTCGCTGACGCACACCGACGACGTGGCGATCGCCTTCGTCGTCGCGGAGCAGGCGAGCCCGGGGGCGGACGGGGACTCCTCGGCCAGGGGCGCCGCCGCCGCTGCGGCTGCCCGGTCTGCCGCGTGCGCGCCGTCCTGACCCGCGACGAGATGCGGGCCGCCGACGCGGCCGCGCTGGAGGCGGTCTCGCACGAGACCCTCGTCGAGCGCGCCGGCACCGCCGTGGGTGGGGCCGCGCTGCGCATGATCGGCGGCGCCTACGGGCGCCGCGTGGTCGTCGTCGCGGGCAAGGGCAGCAACGGCGCCGATGGTCGGGTCGCGGCCGACATGCTGGAGCGGCGCGGCGCCCGCGTCACGGTGCTGGATGCGTCGGAGCTCGGAAACGGTGCGGCGCTACCGGCATGCGACCTCGTGATCGACGGCGCGTACGGCACGGGCTTCCGCGGTTCGTACGCCGCGCCCGTCTCGCCGCTGGGTGCGCTCGTCCTGGCCATCGACCTCCCGTCGGGGGTCGATGCCGACACGGGAGAAGCGGCGGGTGAACCCGTGTGCGCGGACCGCACGGTGACCTTCGCCGCGCTCAAGCCGGGGCTGCTCCAGGGCGCCGGCCCGGAGCGGAGCGGGACGGTCGAGGTGGCGGACATCGGGATCGGATTCGTAACCCCGCGGGCGTCGCTCATCGACGACGCGGACGTCGCCGCGTTGCTGGCGCCGCGCGAGCGAGGGGTGAACAAGTGGACGAACGCCGTCGGGATCGCCGCGGGGTCGGCCGGGATGGAGGGCGCGGCCGTCCTGTGCTCGCGGGGCGCCATGGCCGCGGGCGCCGGCATGGTCCGCCTCGGTGCGCCGGGCGATCCCACGGCGGCGTGGCCGACCGAGGCCGTACGCATGCACCTGCCCGCCGAGGGGTGGTCCGGCGCGTTCTTGGAGGCGACGTCCAAGTGCAGGGCGGTGGTCGTCGGCCCGGGACTCGGGACGGACGAGGCGATGTCCGAGGAGATCCGCGCCGTCGTGGCGAACGCACCGGTGCCGCTCGTGATCGACGCGGACGCGCTGACCGCGCTCGGCGACGTGTCGTCGGCGCGCACGCTGTTGGACAAGCGCAGCGCGCCGACCGTGCTGACCCCGCACGACGGCGAGTACGCCCGGGTGACCGGGTCCGCGCCGGGGGAGGACCGTCTCGCCGCGGCGCGGCGGCTGGCCGCGGCGGTCGGCGCCGTGGTGCTGCTCAAGGGACCGCTCACGGCGGTGGCCCGGCCCGCCAGCGGGGCGCCCGACGTGCTCCTGTCGGACGCCGGCGGACCCGCGCTGGCCACGGCCGGCAGCGGCGACGTGCTCTCGGGGATCATCGCCGCGTTCCTGGCGCGCGGCGTCGGCCCACACGAGGCGGCGGCGCTGGCGGCGCACGTGCACGGGCGGGCGGCGATGCTCGGCCCGGCGGCGGGCCTGGTGGCCGGAGACCTGCCGGAGCTGGTGACGCGGTTCCTGTCCGGGTACGCGGCGGAGGCCCGCAGCGGGGGTCACGATGGCTGAGGGCGCCCCGATGCGGTCGGTGCGTCCTTTGACCGACGCGGACGGCGCGGAGCTCCCGACCGAGACGGCAATGGCCCAGGGCCGTTCGCGTCCGGCGTGGGCCGAGATCGATCTCTCCGCCGTCACCCACAACGCCCGGGTGCTGTCGGCGTTGGCCGCACCCGCCGAGTTGTGCGGCGTCGTCAAGGCCCATGGCTACGGGCACGGTGGCCCGGCGGTCGCCCGTGCCGCACTCGCCGGTGGCGCGCAACGGCTGGCCGTCGCCCTGGTGGACGAGGGCGTCGAGCTGCGCGAGCACGGGATCACCGGCCCGGTCCTCCTCTTGAGCGAGTGCGGTCCCGAGGCCGTCGAGACCGCGATCGAATTCGGGCTGACACCGACGCTGTACTCGACCGAGGCCGTCGCCTCCTTCGCCGCAGGTGCCCGCGCCGCCGGGCGCCGGGCGTCGGTGCACCTGAAGGTCGACACCGGCATGCACCGGGTGGGCACGTCGCCCGAGGGCTTCGTGGAGCTGGCCGAGGAGATCGGGCGCGAGCCGTCCCTCGAGCTCGAGGGCGTGTGGACCCACCTGCCGGTGGCCGACGGCGAACAGGAGGAGGACCGCGCCTACACCGAGGGTCAGCTCGACCTCTTCGACCGGCTGGTGGCCGACCTGGCTGCGGCCGGGATCGAGGCGCCACTGGTGCATGCGGCCAACACCGCTGGGAGTGTCGCGTTCCCGCGGTCGCGCCACGCCATGGTGCGCTGCGGCCTCGGCCTATACGGCTACCTGCCCGGTGCCGCCGTGCAAGAGGCATTCGAGGAGCAGGCCGCAGGCGAGGCCCTCCGTCCGGCCATGGCGCTCAAGGCGCGTGTCGTCGCGGTGCGCGAGCTCGGGGCGGGCGAGCGCCCGTCCTACGGGCGCCGTCGGCCGCTGCCGTCGCGCGCGTTCGTGGCCACGGTGCCCATCGGGTATGCGGACGGCGTGCCCCGCGCGCTGTTCGACGCGGGCTACGAGGTGCTGATCGGAGGCGTCCGCCGCCCGCTCGCAGGCGCGGTCACCATGGACCAGATCGTGGTCGACTGCGGCGGCGACGCCTCGGTGCGTCCCGGCGACGAGGTCGTGTTGCTCGGCACGCAGGGCGACGAGACGATCACGGCGGACGACTGGGCCCGGATGCTCGGGACGATCAGCTACGAGGTCGTGTGCGGCGTGGGGCCGCGCATGCCGCGGGTCCTGCTGCACCGCTCTGGCGGTGTCTGACACCGACCAGCTCGAGCGGCTGCGCGTCACCGCGTCGACCTGCACCCTGTGCCCGCTGGCGGCGGGACGCACCCAGGTCGTGTTCGGTGTCGGCAACCCGACGGCCGACCTGCTCTTCGTGGGCGAGGGGCCGGGCCGCGAGGAGGACCTGGCCGGAGAGCCGTTCGTGGGCCGCTCGGGCAAGCTGCTCGACCGCCTCATGGGGGAGGAGATCGGGCTCACCCGCGCCGAGTGCTACATCGCCAACGTCGTCAAGTGCCGACCGCCCAACAACCGCAACCCGGCGCCCGACGAGATCGAGGCCTGCCGTCCGTACCTGACCGAGCAGATCGCCCTCATTGCGCCCAGGGTCATCGTCACCTTGGGCAACTTCGCCACCAAGTTGCTCCTCGACAGCCGCCGCGGGATCCGCGAGCTGCGCGGACAGGTCTTCGAGCGCGAGGGCGCCCGGTTGGTCCCGACGTACCACCCGGCGTACGCGTTGCGTGCCGGCGGCGAGGCCCTCGCCGAGATGCGGGCGGACTTCGTCCGGGCCAAGCGCCTCATCGCCGGGGCCCGATGAGCACCGGCTGGCCCGTGGGGGCGACCACGGGGTCGCCCGGTGAGACCCGGGCCTTCGCTTCGGCCCTGGCCCCGCTCTGTCGCGCCGGCGACGTCGTTCTCCTGGTGGGCGACCTGGGGGCGGGCAAGACGGTCTTCGCGCAGGGCTTCGCCGCCGCGCTCGGTGTCGCCGGCCCGGTGACCAGCCCTACCTTTGCGCTGGTGCGGCACTACCGCTGCGGGCCCGATCGCCCCGTGCGCACGCTGATCCACGCCGACGTGTACCGCACCGGCTCCGTGGCCGAGGTGGCCGACCTCGCGCTCGCCGAGCTGGTCGAGGAGGATGCCGTGGCGCTGGTCGAGTGGGGCGACATGGCGGCGCCCGCCCTCGGCGACAGTGCGCTCGAGGTGACCCTGGTCGTGCCCGACGCGGTGTCGGACCCCGATGCGCGCCGCGTCGAGATCGTGGGGCGCGGGCGCTGGTCGGGGCGGGCCGGCGAGGTGGCGCGGGCGGTGGCGCCGGTGTTCGGGAGAGGCACGCGGTGAGCGAAGTGGCGGCCGTCGCGATCGAGACGGCGACCGAGACCGTGGGCGTCGCCGTGCGCACCGCCGACGGCGTTGAGGCGGAGTTCGTGCTGACCGGACGGCGGCGCCATGTCGAGACGCTGACGCCCGCGCTCGAGCACCTGCTCGACGGTGTCGACCTGGTGCCGGGCGACCTCGGTGTGGTCGCCGTGGACATCGGTCCCGGCCTGTTCACGGGGCTCCGGGTCGGGGTGGCCGCAGCCAAGGGCCTGGCCCAGGCGCTCGGCATCGGGGTGCTGTGCGCCTCCAGCCTGGACGTCCTCACCACCGCCGCGGCCGAGGCCGGACACCGCGGCCTCGTGCTGGCTTGCGTCGACGCCCGCCGGGGGGAGGTCTTCGCCTCGGTGAGCGAGCTGGACCAGGACGGCGGGACGCTGCGAGACCTGCTGGCTCCCGCGCTGTGGGCGCCGGGCGACCTGGCGGCCGCGCTCGGCCGCTTCGACGGGGTGCCGACGCACGCCGTGGGCGACGGGGCGCACCGATACGGCGAGGTCCTGGCGGCGGTACCGGGGGTGTCCATCGTCACGCCGGGGCTCTCGTTCCCACCGCCGTCGACGCTCCTTCGCGTCGCGCTCGGGCGCTTCGATCGAGGGGAAGCGCCAGTCGGCGCCGCTTCGGTCGTTCCTCTTTACATGCGTGAGGCGGACGCAAAGAGCAATTTCGTGCTTGCCCGGGGCGCGGCCGAGCTGGAGCCCCGATAGTGCGCATCGAGAAGTTGAAGCGGCGCGACCTGCGCAAGCTGCTCCCGATCGAGAGTGCGGTGTTCCCGGAGCCCTGGTCGCCCGCAGTCTTCAACTCGGAGCTGGCGTTGCGGAAGGGCCGCCTCTACCGCGCCGCCTGGGACGGCGAGGAGATGGCGGGGTACATCGGCTTCCTCATCGTCGACGACGAGGCCCACATGACGACGATCGCCACCGCGCCGGCGTACCAGCGCAGCGGCGTGGACATCACGATGATCGTGGACTCGCTGCGCACACTCCGGTCGGGCCGCGTCAAACACATCTCCCTCGAGGTCGCCGCCAACAACGAGCCGGCGCAAACGCTCTACCGGCGCTTCGGCTTCGCGCCCGTGGGCGTCCGCAAGAACTACTACCCGGTGACGGGCCAGGACGCCTTCGTCATGTGGGTCTACGACATCGACTCCGACGAGTACGGTCTCCGGCTCGACGAACTCGGGCTTTCGGGCCACAAGCTCGACCCGCACCGCGTCGGGTGACAAGGCCCGGACCGCGTCCGGAGGTCAACGGACGGGTGTGCCGACAACCTCGATCTCGAGTTCGATGACCGAGCTGGCGGCGGCGCGCATGGCCGTGACGCCGAACGCGCGCCGGTCGACCCGGGCCGTGGCGTGCACGCGCAACAAGGCGCCGTCGGCGGAGGCCGAGGTCACGGTGAGGCTGGCGGGCGCCACCTTGCCGTGGACGGCGAGCAGGCCCCGTATCTGCCAGGTGCCCTCCGGCCCGGGCACGACCTCGGTGGAGTCGAACTCGATCCTCGGGTAGGTCGCCACGTCCATCAGCTTGGGGCCCTTCACGTGCTCGTCCCGCTTCGCCATCGGCGTCTTGAAGCTGTCGGCGGCCAGGACCGCGTGGAGCGTCGAGTGCTCGAGCGGGCCGGCGACCGTAAAGGTTCCCGACTCCACCCGCACCGTGCCCCGGATGGTGAACACGCCGAACTTCTTGGCCGTGAAGGCCACCATGCTGAGCTCGGGGTGGAGCCGGTAGCGGCCGGTGGGAACCGGGTGGCCGCCTCGGGGTCGTGCCGCCTGGCCGACGTTGCCGCTGTTCTCGATCGTCATGTCCTGTCTCTCCTCTTCGGGGCGATTCGTTCCCCGTGACAAGGACACCGTGGCGGCCCCGAATGTGACAGGCCTTTGGCTTCAGGGCAGGACGTGCGCGCGCAGGAAGTCGAGCGCGCTCGGTTCGCAGTACACGTGGATCTTGGTCACGCGCTCGCCGTCCACCGTCAGGGAGATGAGGCAAGCGACGTCACGGTCGACGAACCCGAGCAGGCAGGGGTTGTCGACGAAGGGGAGCGACACGAGCGTCGCACTCTCCCAGTAGCGCAACAGGTTGCCGGCCACGTTCCGGGCGCCGCGCACCAGGAGGCCCGGACGGAGGTCGACGCCCCCCGTCACGTCGGGGTCGAGCACCGCAAGGAGGTCCTCGAAACTCCCGCTCGAACAGGCGGCGATGAAGCGGTCCGTCACCAGGCGATGCTCGTCCGGCGTCACCGTCGCACGCCGAGCGCCGTCGGAGGCCTCCAGCTTGAGCCGCGCCCGTCGCGCCAGCTGCCGGCAGGTCGCCTCGGGGCGACCCACCGTCTCGGCGACGGCGTCGAAGGGGACACCGAAGATGTCGTGGAGGACGAACGCCACCCGCTCCGCCGGCGACAGGCGTTCGAGCACGACGAGCAGCGCCAGCCGGACGCCGTCGTCGAGGGTGACCCGATCGGCGGGGTCGGGCCCGCCGGCTCCTGATCCGTCGGATCGCTCCGCCAAGTCCCTCCCGGCCACGGGTTGTTCGTGGCGATGGCGCGCCGAGCGGATCACGTCGAGGCAGAGCCGGCTGGTCACGACGATCAGCCAGCCCCGGGCGTCCTCGATGGCGTCGAAGTCGCTCCGGGACAGTCGCTGGAACGCCTCTTGGACCACGTCCTCGGCCCGCCCGATGTCGCCGAGCATCCGAAAGGCCATGTCGACCAGGTAGGGCCGGTGGTCGATCCACACGTCCTCGATCTGTTGTTCGGTAGGCATCTCGGCTCCTCTCGCAAGGTAGCGGGTCGTCTGGGCCGGACCGACCGGCAACCCATTCAGAGGACGAGACGGGCGGGGGGAATGTGACAGCGGGAGGGCTGTCACATTCCGACGCGCCGCAGCGTCCTACTCGTGATGGGCAACACCGAAGCACCGAAGACACAGGACACACGGGAGGCAGGTCGCATGGAGCTGGTGCAAAGTCGCCTCGTCACGACGGACGTCGCAGCCATGGCGCGTTTCTACGCAACGCTGGTGGACACCGCGGTGGTGACGAACGACTACTACGTGGAGATCGCGACGCCGGCCCAGAGGATCGGCGTCTCGCGCCTGCACTATTCGGACCTGACACAGGGAACGTGTGGGCCGCCGGCGGGCGTCGAACCGGGTGCGGTCATTCTCGACTTCGCGGTCGACGACCTCGACGCGGAGCACGAGCGCATCTGGGGCCTCGACGTCGACTGGCTCATGATGCCCACGTTGCAACCGTGGGGACGCCGCTCGATGATGCTGCGCGATCCCGAGGGCCATTTGATCAACGTGTTCGAAAAGAAGGAGGGAGACGCATGACAGCGCTCGCGGAAGCCCCGGCCGTCGAGGCCGTCGAACTCGAAAAGGTCTACCCCGGCGACATCCACGCCGTCCGCGGCATCAGCTTCGCCATCGCCCCCGGTGAGGCGTTCGGCCTCCTCGGACCCAACGGCGCGGGCAAGTCCACGACGATCGGGATGCTCAACACCACGGTCCGCCCCACGTCGGGCCGCGCCAGCCTGGGCGGCCGCGACGTGGCGACCGACCCGATCGGGACACGCGCCCGCAGCAGCGTCGTGTTCCAGGACACCGTGGTCGACCAGCCCTTGACTGGGCGTCAGAACCTCGCGCTCCACCTGCGGCTGTGGGGGAAGGACGATGCCGCAGGCCGCGCCCGAACGGCCGACCTGTGCGGCCTCGTCGGGTTGGACGAGGTGCTGGACCGTCCCGTCGCGACGTACAGCGGCGGGCAGCGGCGGCGTCTGGAGATCGTGCGGGCGCTGTCGTCGGATCCCGAAGTGCTGTTCCTCGACGAGCCGACCGTCGGGCTCGACACCCGGGTCCGCCACGACCTCTTCGACGCGCTCGCGACCCTGCGCGAGCGCACGGGCGTCACCATTTTGATGACGACGCACTACCTCGACGAGGCCGAGCGCCTGTGCGACCGCATCGCCATCCTCGCCGGCGGGCGCATCGTGGCCTGCGACTCGCCGGCCGCGCTCCTCGGCGTCTTGGGCGATGAGGTCCTCGAGCTGCGCGTGGACCAGCCGGAGCGGGCGGAGGCGACGCTCGTCGGCGCGGGTGTGGCCTCGGGCGACCTTCTCGTGATCGGCACCACCGTGACCGTCCTGCCCAGAGCGCACCGGGCCGATGCCCTCGTGGCGGCCCTGCGTGAGCGAGGACTCGTGTTGCGCGCCGTCACCACCAGGCGCCCCACCTTCGACGACGTGTACCTGCGCCTGACCGGCGGGCGCATCGACGCGGACTGACCCGAAGAACGAATCGACAGAACCCCCACTTAGCAGGAGGACTCCCATGACCGCCACCGCCACCATCCCTGTCACCGTCACCACCGATGCGCCGTCGTCGCGGGCCCGCTCGGTCCCGCCGGCGCTGGTGCTGGCCAAGCGCCGGCTGGCCCTGACCGTGCGCTCTCCGCGCTCGATCGTCGTGCCGCTCCTCACGCCGGTGCTCTTCGCCCTTGTGATCGCCCCTGCGCTCGCCAACACCGTCGCGCTGCCGGCCGGACGCACGGCCTACATGACCTTCGTCGCGCTGGCGACGGTCGGGTTGCTCATCCCGCTCAACTGCACGTTCTCGGGGCTCGGCGTCATCGTCGACCGCCAGCAGGGCGCCATGCGCGAGCTTCTGGTCGCTCCCATCAGGCGCTCCTCGATCGTGGTGGGGAACTTGCTCGCCGCGTTGGCGCTCACCGCACTGCAATTGGTCGTCCTGATCGCCGCTTCGGCGTTGCGCGGCGCCGTGTACCAGTCGGGCCTGCGCATGCTGTGGTTCCTCGCCGCCGCGGTCGCGTTCGCCGTCATCATGTACGGGCTCGCCGAGATCATGTCCGTCCGCCTCCCGAGCCCGGTCGAATACATCTCCGCCGTGCCGGCGGTGGCGATCGTCCCCTTCTTCTTCGCAGGCTCGCTCTTCCCGATCACCTCGCTCCCGCACTGGCTGGGCGCGGTGGCCAAGGTGTTGCCGCTGACGCACGCCCTGGCGCTGTTCCGCTACGGCATCGCCGGGAACAGTGGCGTGCGGGCCCTGCACAACATCTGGGGTCTGCACAGCGCCACGCTGATGGCGGTGCTGTCCCTCCTGGTGCTGCTGGCCTACGCCGCCGTGGTCTTCGCCGGAGCGATCCGGCTGTTCACCAAGGCGGGGACGAGCTGAGCATGCTCCGCCCATAGGGTGACATCCGAGCCCGAGCCCGGGCCCGAGGCCGTCGGGTCCGGGGAGAGGAGCCACCCATGGAATCGATCGAGCTCGGCACTCAAGGCCTGGTCGTCTCGCGCCAGGGGCTGGGCTGCATGGGGATGTCGGACTTCTACGGGCCTCGCGACGACAACGAGTCGCTCGCCACCATCCACCGTGCGCTCGACCTCGGGGTGACGTTCTTCGACACCTCCGACATGTACGGTCCCCACACCAACGAGATCCTGGTGGGCAAGGCACTGGCCGGCCGGCGCCACGAAGCCGTCATCGCGACGAAGTTCGGCCTCGTGCGCAACCCCGAAGACCCGGTGAGCCGCGCCGTCAACGGACGCCCCGAGTACGTGCGCCAGGCCTGCGACGGCTCCCTGTCACGACTGGGTGTCGATCACATCGACCTCTACTACCAGCACCGCGTCGACCCGAACACGCCGATCGAGGAGACCGTCGGGGCCATGGGCGAGCTGGTCGCCGAGGGCAAGGTGCGCTTCCTCGGCCTCTCCGAGGCGTCGCCCGACACCATCCGGCGGGCGCACGCGGTGCACAAGATCTCGGCGCTGCAGACCGAGTATTCGATCTGGTCGCGCGACCCCGAGCAGGAGATCCTGCCCACCCTGCGCGAGCTGGGCATCGGTTTCGTCCCGTACAGCCCGCTCGGACGAGGATTCCTCACCGGCACTCTGCGCTCCCTCGAGAGCCTCGACGAGGCGGACTTCCGCCGGCACCAGCCGCGACTCCAGGGCGACAACCTGGCGGCCAACGTCGCCATCGTCGAGATCGTCGAGGAGCTCGCCCGGGCCAAAGGGTGCACGCCCGGCCAGGTCGCGCTCGCCTTCGTGCACGCCGCCGGCCGCGACGTC
>Ga0210390_10004167_pt1 | contig 12271 bp, 14 predicted proteins | sample IncBWH11OmetaG_FD_161050 | JGI IMG/M metagenome (GOLD analysis project Ga0210390, IMG submission 161050) | Forest soil microbial communities from Barre Woods Harvard Forest LTER site, Petersham, Massachusetts, United States - Inc-BW-H-11-O ...
ACGATAATAACCGGCACGACCCACAAAATGATGATGGGTATAGGTGCCTCCTGCAATGAGCCCGCGGCATATCCACGGCTAGGGCGGCAACGGGAAAAAGTGGCAATCGTTCCCGGAACATCCCCCGGCTTGACTCGTTTTTGCTCCGCGTATGGCGGCGAGGAGAAACGCAAATGAACAAGTTGCTACTGATTTCGACCGGCGTCGCGGCGCTGCTCTCGTCGGCAGCATTTGCTGAGATGTTACGACAACCGGCACCGGACGCGCGGCTGTTGTACAGATTGAGCCCGAGTACCGCACGCGAATTCGAACCTACGTCACGGAGCACAAGATTAGGCCGATGGTGACGCAGGAAAGGATCGTCGTCGGCTCGCCAGTCCCGCGCGAGGTGGAGCTTGAGGCGGTGCCGACCGAATGGGGCCCGTCGCTCACCAGGTATCGCTATGTCCACTCGGGCGAACACGTCATGCTCGTGGATCCCGACACGCGCACCGTCGTTCAAGAAGTAGAATAGGGCCGAGGGGGCGGGGCGTGGAGGAGGCGGCCCGCCCCCTGGCCGAGGAGAAAAAATGGACTCGCGAAGAGAAGCTCGGATCTTAGGCATCAGCTTGGCGACAATCTACATTGTGTGCCTGGTGTGGGCGGCATTCGGTATGAATTGAGGCTGCTTAGTCGTGAGAGGCTTGCGCGCCTCTCCCAGCGAGCTGCCGCCACAAACGAGTAGCGTCTAACCCAACTCCCTCGATCAATACACAGTAAGGATCCGGCCACAACCGAGCGCAAGGCGATGCCGTCCTCCGGAGGCAGGTACCTCCCCGCGACGATCAAACGCGTACCTGCAGGGTTAAGGAACATGCGTTTTAGAACCCGGTTAATAACGTCTCAACCGATGGAGACCTGGTCATGAAGACAGGAATGATGATCTTGACGACTTGTGTGGGGATCGTCTTCACCGCAAGCGTCGCGCACGCAGGCCCGTGCAGCACGGCAAACAAAGACGCCGGCTCGGGACCGACGGTTGGCCATACAAGTCGAACGACTGGTGCCGCGCCTTCACGCGATACCGAACATCCTCCGACCAGCACCATGAACCGGGCAACCGGCGATGTCGCAACCTCGTCCCCAGACGCCCAGCGACAGATGCAGGGCAAGCCCACCGCAGCCCAAGAAGCCCAAGGTTCCAAGGTGGCTGACGAGGGGTGCTGACTGGCAAAGCCGACAGCCGCGGTCACAGACGCCGCGCGGGCGTGCCAATGGCGCGCCGGTCGGCATCTCGTTCGAGTAGGACACGCTGATCTTTGGCTCACAGCAAACCGACGAGCCCTGGTAATCCCGAAAAGAACCGAAGGACCGCAGCTCTACTATTAAAAAGTCCAATCCTGATAAATGGCTAAAAAACGTATACTCATTAGGAAAGAACGGCGATGGGACTCGCATTTTATGAAATCGTTGGCGACGCGGGAGCGTGGCGAGTGAGCCATGACGGTAAGGCCGAGAACGTCTATGAAACGAAAGAAGCAGCGTTCGAAGCTGCTGTAGCCGCAGCGTCATTGGCGCTGCGGCAAGGGCATGAAATCCGAGTCACAGCGCCTGGTCGGCCTACGGCAACTGGCGCCGCAAACGCTGGCTGATGACGCTAATATCGATCGGAGTCGGGAGCGGGCAACCGAATTGATCGGTGCATGTTTAAAGATGCGAAACGAGCGCCGCTGTAGCAAACGACAACATGCACGCTGCGGCGAGTGAACATAGTGTGATTGCGACTGGTTTGGGCATTGTAACTCTCCATCGCTCGAGTGCTTTCGATTTTTCAGTTTAACGCGAAGGCGACCGTCATCGTGTTCCAAGCGGATTTGATAAACGTCGTTCCTAAGTGGACTTGACTTCCGTGCGGCCGCGCAAAACGGATCGCCTTCTCGAACGGCGGGTTAGTTGAACTCAACAGCCGGGGAGGAATGTCGTGGACTGGAATCGCGTCGAAGGAACTGGAAGCAAGTGAGGGTCAAGGAGCAATGGGGCAAGCTGACCGACGATGACCTTGACGGCGTTAACGGACACCAGGACCAGCTCCAAGGCCGCTTGCAGCAGCGTTACGGCTACGCGAAAGACCAGGTGAATTGATGACTTGACGCACGCCTGCGCCCCTCAACAAAGCCCCCGGTTTGTTGTTCCTTTCGATGACGGCATTCAGGGCTGACCCGATCCACCGGCGGAGCCATAGACTTGGCCGGTTGCAAAGCTTGCATCGGAAGCGGCCAGTTGCACGTAAATCGAGCCGAGTTCGGCCGGCTGGCCAGGACGTCCCAGCGGCGTGTGGCTGCCGAACTTTTCCAATTTCTCCATTGAAGCTCCGCCCGCGACTTGCAGCGGCGTCCAGATCGGACCCGGCGCCACCGCGTTGACGCGAATGCCTTTGGGGCCGAGTTGCTTGGCCAGCGACTTCACATAGTTCATGGTCGCGGCCTTGGTTTGCGCATAGTCGTAGAGTTCGGGCGACGGATCGTAAGCCTGCTCTGATGCCGTGCCGATGATCGCTGAGCCCGGCTTCAGATGCGGCAACGCCGCCTTGATGATCCAGAATGGGGCATAGATGTTCGTCTTCATTGTCGCGTCGAAATCGTCTGACGACACATCCAGAATTGATTCCCGAGCCTGCTGGCGCCCGGCATTGCTGACGAGGATATCGAGACCGCCGAGCCCCTTCACGGCGCGTACGACCAGTTCCTGGCAGAATGCCTCGTCGCGGATGTCGCCGGGGATCGCAAGCGCTGTGCGGCCTTCGGCCTTGATCAGCGCTATCACTTCCTGCGCGTCGGGCTCTTCGGTCGGAAAATAATTGATGGCGACGTCAACGCCTTCGCGCGCAAAGGCAATCGCAGCGGCTCGCCCCATGCCGGAATCGCCGCCGGTGATCAGCGCGCGCCGTCCCTTCAACCGGCCCGAACCCTTGTAACTGGTCTCGCCATGGTCAGGGCGCGGCTCCATCTTGCTGGCGAGGCCGGGCCAGGGCTGCGACTGGCGCTTGTAAGGTGGTTTGGGATATCGCTTGGTGGGATCCTCGAGCACGGGAGCGGCCGTGAGAAGTGTCCTCTTGCCAAATGTGACAGGTGGACGACGCAACATTTGCGAGTTCGTTCCTTATCGCAATTTTGAAAAAGTTAGGAACCGTGCGGCAGCATGGAGCGTAGGTTCTGCGCTTTTGTGCTTTTCCTCCCGGGGGCACGAAGTTACTACCGCCCTCCAGCGTCTGGCGCGCTGGAGCACGGGATTTTTTATGACGGCGCGCCAGCCGACTGACTTCCCGCAAGAGGCCCGACATGACCAGACACTCCAGTCACGGCATCGCCAAAGACGACAAGGCTCAGGGACAGCCGACCGACAAGGAGCGGGCGCAGACAGCGCAGCGATCAGATCCGAAGAAATCCGCGACCCGCGAGGCAACCCGCGATCCCAAGCTGAACGATCGCGAGAAGACGCCAGGCTCCGGGATGGCGCCGGACGACGACGGCAGCGCGCCATCGGGCTAGTTCGGCGGCGCTATGGGAACAAACCAAACCACAGGAACCACGGTCGGGAAAATCCGTTTCGGCAAGAGGAGAAGGAGAACTTGAAATGGCCACGATGAACGACAGCGAGTTCGGCAATCTCATTGGCAGCGACAAGGTCGAAGACACTGCCGTTTATGGCGCCGACGACAACAAGATCGGCTCGATTGAACGCGTGATGATCGACAAGGCGAGCGGAAGGGTTTCCTACGCAGTCCTCGGCTTCGGCGGATTTTTGGGTCTTGGAAACGATCACTATCCGCTGCCATGGCAGTCGCTGAAGTACGACAAGCGCCTGCGCGGCTATGTCACCGGCGTCAGCGAAAAGCAGCTCCGTGGAGCCCCGAAATTCGGCGAGGATCGCGACTGGGACTGGGCCGACGCAGCGCGCAACCGCGCGCTCGATGACTATTACGGCGTGCCGATCGTTTGATGACGGAAACCGCAAAGCTGTTTGCGGACATGCTAAATAGCCAAGAAGGCATAACTGTTGCTGCTGCCCCGAGCTCCCGGAAATGTCAGGGCTGAAGCCGTTCCGGGCATCTATCGTCTAAGCATGCCCGCGCTCCGGTGGAGGCTCTTTAGGCCACCGCCAAGCGCGGTCCGCTCATCCCCTTTGATAGCCAAGGGTTGCCTGTAGGAACTGTTTTGCCAGCGGCCGCTTAAATAACATAACCTAATTTGAGGTCGGCTATGCGCGTCCGGACATATGGAGACCAAGCCTTCTCCCGCGATTTCGATTTGTCGGCGGAGCTGACCATCCTTGGTCAATCGATCTCGTCTCATTGGGTGCGCCGGGCCTCCTGGTGGTGGGCTTTATCTCCGCGCTCCTGGCCCAGCTGATCAATTAGATTAGGTCCAGAATGAGTTAGGTATACGAAGAAGACGAAACCATGCGCGTAATGAACGCCAAACAGAGCCGCCCATCATTTTGATTGCCAAATCGTGTGTCGCAAGATACGGCCGCGCCACATTGGCGTTAGGTCTTATCCATGAATGAAAATGTCCAAGCTTGGTGGCAACAGGGCGTTTTCTATCAAATTTACCCACGCTCATTTCAGGACACCAATGCCGATGGCGTCGGCGATATCAGGGGCATCATCGATCGGCTATCCTATTTGCTGACCCTCGGCATTGACGCCATCTGGCTGTCGCCAATCTTCCCCTCGCCAATGGCCGATTTCGGCTACGACATCTCTGACTACATTGGCGTCGACCCGCTGTTCGGCACGATGGCCGATTTCGAAGCTTTGCTAGACGCCGCCCACGCGGCCGGCCTGAAAGTGATCCTCGATCTCGTTCCCAACCATACCTCCGACCGGCATCCATGGTTCGTCGAAAGCCAGCGCTCGAAAGATAACCCGAAGCGCGATTGGTACATTTGGCACGATCCGGCAGCCAATGGCGGCCCGCCCAACAACTGGCTTTCGGAATTCGGCGGCAGCGCCTGGCAGTACGACGCCACGACTGTTCAATATTTTTACCACGCCTTCCTGCCGCAACAGCCGGATCTGAATTGGCGTAATCCTGCCGTGCGCCACGCCATCCACGACGTGATGCGTTTCTGGCTTTGCAAAGGCGTCGACGGTTTCCGCGTCGACGTGATCTGGCACCTGATCAAGGATGCGGCGTTTCGGGACAATCCTCCTAATCCGGCATTTCGGGAAGGACGGCCGCCGCATGAGCGAATTTTGCCGGTTCATTCCACCGACCAGGCAGAGGTTCACGACGCGATCGCGGAAATGCGACGCGTGACCGATGAATTCGATTCCCGCGTTCTGATCGGAGAGATCTACCTACCGCCCGAGCGGCTGGCCGCTTATTACGGCAAGGATCTCAGCGGCGCGCAGCTGCCGTTCAATTTTGCGCTGCTGTCGGCACCGTGGAACGCGCGTGCGATCGAAAAAATCATTCACGATTACGAAGCGGCGCTCCCGGCCGGCGCCTGGCCGAACTGGGTTCTCGGCAATCACGACCGTCCGCGGGTGGCGAGTCGGGTCGGGCACGATCAGGCGCGCGTGGCCGCGATGCTGCTGTTGACGTTGCGAGGAACGCCGACGCTCTATTACGGCGATGAAATCGGAATGCGGCAGGTGGCGATTGCGCCGGGTCAGGTGCGCGATCCCTTCGAGAAGAATGTGGCCGGTATCGGGGTTGGACGAGACGGCTGCCGCACCCCGATGCAGTGGGACGCAACAAAATACGCAGGCTTCTCGACATCGAAACCCTGGTTGCCTGTCGCAGGGGACGCCGTGCATGAAAACGTCGTCAATCTCGACGTGGACGCACGTTCTATTCTCAGTCTCTACAAGGCGCTGATCGGCTTGCGCAAGAATCTGCCGATCCTGCAATCGGGAGACTATGTCCCGGTCGCGGCTGAAGGCGATTTGCTGCTTTACCGCAGGGAGCGCGGCAGCAGCTCGGTGATGATCGCACTCAACCTTGGCAATCAGCCGGTTTCGATCGCGTCGGGCATCGCGGGATTGAGCGGGACAATTCTGCTCTCGACTTTCCTCGACCGCCAGAGTGAGATAATCGAGGGCGCGGTCGACTTGCGCGGCAATGAGGGCGTGATCATCGATACGTCTGGCGTTTACGCCGGATGACTTGCTTTGCCTGTTGAATCTGTATCGATATCGGTTCGCTTCAACAGATAATCCAGACCGCCCACGCGGTACCAGCGATATCCATAGGCTTCCAGCATCAGGCGATGCTTGCCGTCGTCGCCGGCATGGCTGTGATCTTCCGCCAGCAGATTGACCAGAAGCTTTCCAGCTTCATCTGAAAGTCCGGTTGCGAACGAAACCTCGCGCGGCTTCTCATCAAAATTGTGGACAAACAGTACCGAATTGTTGCGCCAGTCATAGCGCAGTATCAGCACCGCCGGGTCGCGGCTGGCGACCACCTGAAAATCTCCCCAACCGACCTCGGGGACTTCCTTGCGCATGCGAACGATGCGCTCGGTCCAGTTCAGAAGCGAATTAGGATCGCGGCGCTGCACGGCCACATTGACGTGTTCGTACCCGTAAGGGCCCTTGTCGATGACCGGCAGCACCGGTTTGTCGCTTTCGGTGAAGCCGGCACTCGGCTCGGTCGACCATTGCATCGGCGTGCGCGCGCAGTTGCGCTCGGGCAGATCGAGGTTGTCGCCCATGCCGATTTCGTCGCCATAGCGGATCACCGGCGTGCCCGGCAACGTACAGAGCAGGCTGTAGGCCAATTCGAGCCGGCGTCGGTCACCGCCGAGCATCGGAGCCAGCCGGCGCCTGATTCCTCTGTTGTAGAGCTGCATGTTCTTGTCGGAACCGAATTGTTCGAACACCAGATCGCGCTGCGCCTTGGTCAGCCGGCCGAGATCAAGTTCGTCGTGGTTGCGCAGGAACAACCCCCACTGCGCCGTGGCGGGCCGGGTCCGGGTCGCCTTGAGCGCTGCCGCGAGCGGGCGAGTATCGGCGGATGCCATCGCATAAAACAGGTGCTGGTTGACGTGGAAGTTGAACATCATGTGCATGCGGTCGCCGGCCTTGCCGAAATATTCCATGTCGGTTTTCGGCTTCACATTGGCTTCGCCGAGAATGATAGCGTTGCCTTGCCGCCATTGCAGGAATTCGCGCAATGAGCGCAGCATGTCGTATTGCTCGACCGGGGTTTTGACCTTCGCGCCCTTGGTGGCGATCACAAATGGGACTGCGTCCATGCGGAAACCGGACACGCCGAGCTGAGTCCAGAATCCCATGACTTTGAGAATTTCAGCCTGCACTTGCGGATTCGAGGTGTTGAGGTCAGGTTGAAAGTCATAGAAACGATGGAAATACCAGGCCTTAGCCTCCTTATCATGAGTCCATGTGGACTTCTGCACGCCTGGAAACACCATCCCCTTGTCAGCATTGGCTGGCTTCTTGTCGGACCAGACATACCAATCGCGGTAAGGCGAATCCTTCGAGCCTCTAGCGTGGCGAAACCACGGATGGGCATCGGAGGTGTGGTTGACGACGAGATCGATGATCACGCGAATGCCGCGTTGTCGGCAGCCGTGGGTGAATTCGACAAAGTCGCCAAGTGTGCCGTAACGCGGGTTCACGCCGTAATAGTCGGAGATGTCATAGCCATCGTCCTTGCCCGGCGACGGCTGAAACGGCATCAGCCAGATCGTGGTGACGCCGAGACCCTGTAGATAATCCAACCGGCGCAACAATCCCTTGAAATCGCCAATCCCGTCACCATTGGCATCCATGTAGGTGCCAACGGACAAGCAGTAAAATATGGCGTTCTTGTACCAAAGATCATCGATCATCCGCGGCCAACTCTTGTTCGGGCTCGGAATGTAACTCAGTCAAGCCGCAGTCACAGGCAGAGTTCCAGCGCGGTTCGGGCTTGGCACTCTGGAAAGTTAGCCGGCGAGGGCCACGGCTAACGCCGGCGCGCAAACATGAGACCGAGCAGAAAAGCGATAGCAAGCGAACCAAGAGGCGCATGGCGAGTGAATCTGGTCAGCCGATCAAGCTCCCCGCCGGGCCGACGACCTGCTTCGATCGCCCCAGCAATGCTCTGGCTGGTCGCCTGAACGACTTCCGTCGCGTCACGAACGGCTTCCGTGGCCTTATCCAACATGGACGGCAGATCGTTTTCGCGACTGGTCATGTGAGCCTCCGCGGGCAATGATCTCCAATCGTCAGCGTAATGGGATTGTTCCTACGACGTCTGAGCGTCCTCTTTGGACTAAATGCCCCTTGCAACTTGATGTGGTCGATCGATGCTGCATGTCCCCCCGGCGGAGCCGCGCTCAGAAGCCTACGCGCAATTCTCTTCCTAGCGCATGATCGCCGCCGTGCGGCCGCGACCTGCAGTCTTATCCAGTACCACTTCAAGATTAGCGGCGGTTCGATTGTCTGCCGGCTTCAGTGCGCTGCTCCTGAACCCCGGGGAGAAACGATGTCGCAGGGATGGAACATTGTGGAACCAAAATAAGTTCCACTTGTTGCATTGCGCGTATAACCCGGGAGAGACACCATTTTGCGTAACCGTCTGCGCCCATCAGGCTCTCTGCAGGATCGGCTATTGGCCATGGCCAGGCTGGCTCGGCAACGAGCGGAGATTGACGAGTTCGTCGACCGCAGCGAGATAGATCCGCGATATCTGATCCGTCCCTACTACTTGGTGCCGGATGGGAAAGTCGGGCACGACGCCTTCGCCGTCATCCGCGAAACCATTCGCGAGATGAACAAGGTCGCCATCGGACGGGTGGTGCTGACCAACCGTGAGCACATCATCGCGCTCGATCCATTGGACAAGGGGTTGATGGGCACGCTGCTGCGCTACCCCTACGAAGTTCGCTCCGAAAAGGAGTATTTCGACGACATCCAGGACGTCAAAGTGACGAAGGACATGCTTGATCTAGCCAAGCACATCGTCAACCAGAAGGCGGGCCACTTCGAGCCGGACAAGTTCGAAGACCAGTACGAAACCGCCCTGATCGATCTCATCAACCAGAAGCGCGCCGGCAAACCCATCACCGCGAAAGAGCGACCGCGTGGCGAGAACGTCGTCGATTTGATGGACGCGCTTCGCAAGAGTATCGGCGGCGCAGAGGCGGCAAAGGACTCAAAGCCGACCAAAAAGCCACGCAAGGTCGCAAGCGGTCAGAAGGAAATGCTCATGCCGATCGCCGGCAAGAAGCCGGCGAAGGAGGCTGCGGCAAAGAAGCCGCTGTCCAAATCGCAGCGGAAGTCAGCCTAGGGCCTGTTAATTCTAACTGATATAATATCTGCATGGCGTTTCGTGTCTTGATCATCGGTGGCACGGGGCAGGTGGGAGCTGCGGTAGTGCGGGCGTTGGCTGCAGAGCCGTCCTGCGCTGAAGTAGTGATGGTCAATCGCAGGGTGATTTCTCTGACCGCTGGTCCCCGTGTGCGGCAGGTGATCCTGGATACGGCAGCTGCTCAGTTTCCGGTAGAAGTGACCAAGCTTGCGCAGAGCATGATTGCGCAAGGCGATCCTGTCTATGGGCGTCCTGCGTTGGCGTCGGTAAAGGCAGCGTGAAGTGGAGCGAGGAGGAATTAAAGGCTCTCGAAACAGGCGTGGTCGGCGGCTTTGCCCGCGGTTGTCAGGCCGGGGGTATCACACGGTTTTCTCTGCTCTCGGCAGTGGGAAGCACCGCGAAAAGCAGGTTTCGCTATGTGCGGGTCATGGGGTTGAAGGAAGAGACGGTTCAAGCGATAGGCTTCCAACGTCTCGCGATTTTTCGCCCGGGAATTATCGCACGCAATGCTCACACGCCGCCCTATGTAGCCTGGTTGGGGCGTTTGATCCCGGGACGCTTCGGCACGATTGAGCAGGACGACATCGGGCGCGCCTTTGTCGCTGAATTCATCAACAACTCGCCCCAAAACGGGGTCGTGTATCTCGAAAATGGGGCGATGAGACAGAGGTCTCGTGCGTTGAAATAGTCTGCTATTTATTACTTAGTTGGGGCCTTCTGGCCAGGTATCGCCGATCGAGTCCAGCACGATGCACGGATGGACAGCGCCACCTGATGCAACTCATGCCGGGCATCTGGGTAGAGCTCAGTGTTCGCAATGGGCTCGGTCTCGACCCATTTGATCCTCGTGACAACATACTAGCCGGCACCGCCTACCTTAAAGAGATGCACGATCCCTTCGGATCAACAGGCTTCCTTGCGGCTTATCACGCGGGTCCTTCACGATATGAACAGCACCTCGCGACAGGCCAGCCGCTTCCACCAGAAACCGTGGCCTGTGTCACGGCTGTGACGCCGTTGCTCGCTGACGAGCAGGATGAACACGCTGCGTTTCGCATCAGGCGTGCGGCTCGCTGGCGGGAAGCTCCGTTGTTTGCTGACCGCACAGACGCGCCGTGAGTGGCAGATCGGTCTGCATTCGCCGTGCAGCAAACCCGCAATTAATCTGTCGGCTCTCTGCGGTTTTCATGCTGAAACCCCTCCCGCCCGACCTCCTTGTGCGGCAATCATGTGAGGATCCAACGCGATGACTGGAATTGGATTTTGTCGCAAGCCACTGCCAGCTCTGGCACGTTCCAAGCTCATGGGATGGGCGCTGGGAGGGAGCGACCGAGGAGGGCCACCCGTAATCGGCTGGGCGGTGGAAAAGCCTGCGAGCGACCATCAATTGGCGCAGTTGCACAGCCACCGGTGTCGTCTCAGCAACGTGGGAGGCAGCGCATGGAATTCTTCACAGGACTGGACGTCGGCATGGACGAAACTGCAATTTGTGTGGTGGACGACCAGGGCAAGGCGGCCCTGGAGGTGACGGTGGTGACCGATCCGCAAGTGATCAAAGCGGCGCTGAAACCGTATCTCGGCCGGCTCAGGCGCCTCGGCCACGAGGCCGGGGCGTTGTCACCCTGGCTGCATCCGGAATTGCTCAAGCTGGGGTTGCCGGCGATCTGTCTGGAGACGAAGCATGTGCGCGCAGCGATGTCAGCGCAACGCAACAAGACCGACAAAGCGGATGCGCTCGGCCTGGCGCACCTGATGCGCACCGGCTGGTTCCGCCAGGCGCATATCAAGAGCGAGGCCTGCTACCGGCTGCGGCTGCTGCTAACCCACCGGCGCAATCTGAAGCGCAAGTTTTTGGACCTCGAGAACGCGATCCGGCATTCGTTAAAAGCTTTTGGGATTCGTCTGCACCGCACCGGACGTGGCGGCTTTGCAAAGGCGGTGCGCGAGGCGGTCGCAGGCGACGCGTGGGTCACCGAGCTGATCGATGCCATGCTGTGCGCGCGGGCCGCGCTGTGGAAGGAATATGGCCGCCTGCACGATCTGGTGGTCAAATTTGTTGCCGGCCACGAACTGTGTCGACGCTTCATGCAGATCCCGGGTGTCGGGCCGGTCGCGGCGCTGAGTTTTGTCACTGCGATCGATGACCCCTCGCGCTTCAAGAGATCGCGCGACGTCGCGGCGTATTTTGGCTTGACGTCGCGACGCTGGCAGTCCGGCTCCTCGATCGACGTGCAGGGGCGGATCAGCAAGGCCGGTGACAGCGACGTGCGGCGGGCGCTTTATGAAGCAGCGTCTGCGCTGCTGACCCGCTTCAAGCGCAAGGACAAGGTCAAGAGCTGGGGCCTGGCGATCGCCAAGCGCTCCTCGCACCGCAAGGCGACGGTGGCGGTGGCGCGCAAGCTTGCCGTGATCATGCACGCGATGTGGGTCGACGGCACGTTTTACTGTGGCGATCCGGCGGCAACGCCGGCGGAGGTGCGCGCGCACGCCGCCGAGAAGGAACGCAAGCTTCTGCGGACCAGCGCATGATCAGAAACAGCGGATTTGCAGATCAATGACGCGATGAGCGCAACGTTTTGAACATGGAGCTCCGCGACAGCGGAAGAGACCTGGTGCAGATCAACGACGACGGAACGCACGCTATCCTGCCTGTGACGAGCCGCACTCCCGTGCAGCCCGATCACGCACGAGTGCCTGTGATGTGGCTCCGTCGCTCCGATGGAAAATTGCGCCGCGACGGATCCCGTGCTGCCTTGTTGCAGCGACATCATCCCGTCGATGAGCGCGGAAGACTGCACGGCGCATCAGGACTCGCTGTTGTCGACGAGCCTCGCGTTCTGGCGCGCATCCGAGGGCCTTGTCGTAGCAAAGGAGAAGTCGGACAATGGGTAAGACAGCGAAGCATGCTCGACCGATTAAGACGGCAGGATAAAAGCCGCAAGGTGCGGACGGTCGGTTCGGTGGGGAGC
>Ga0210390_10004171_pt1 | contig 12264 bp, 9 predicted proteins | sample IncBWH11OmetaG_FD_161050 | JGI IMG/M metagenome (GOLD analysis project Ga0210390, IMG submission 161050) | Forest soil microbial communities from Barre Woods Harvard Forest LTER site, Petersham, Massachusetts, United States - Inc-BW-H-11-O ...
CAGCACCGCGGGCCGACTGCCCGGTTTCTGTTTAAAATTGTCCTGGCGCTCGATGGCCCACACGATACCGTCGGTCGCGCCGTTGGCCGACACAGAAGGTGTGCTGCCGACCGGAAAGATGTTGGGACTTTGGGCTACTGGCGAGGTCGACAACAGTCCACCCGAGAGGGTGTACATCTTCAAGTTGTCTCCTACTCCATTGACCACATCCTGGAGTACGCCCGCGTAATAAACATAGGCTGCGGTTTGTCCCTTCCAATAAGCCGGCGCGCTCCAATATCCGGCTGTCGCGCCAGCGACGGTTTGCACCACGTTGTCGTGCTGACCGTGGAAGTGTCCCATCCTTTTGCGATTCAGCAAGTAGATAGGGCTGGCATAGACGCCGCCGAACAGGTCACACGGCACTCCCCCTTTTCCGGAGATGAGGACTTCGTCGGTAATTGTCGCGCTACTGTCGTACGGGAGAACCATCGGGCTGCCTGATCCCAGATCCAAATCGGCTTGCAGCCGGCAGGCCTGATCCATGGGTGTGAAGTAATCACTAACGATCAATGCTCCACCGTTCAGTTTCAACTTCAATAAACTGTCTCCATAATCGATTCCCCCAGTATTCACGTCAAAAGTTCCGTCGGCGACCGAAGCATAGAGGTTTCCCCGCGAATCCGCGGCTATCCCTCCACCCGCGCCCCAGATGCCTCCATCGATGCCGTTCGGGGTGGTGTCAAACACGGCCAACTGGTTCAGGGTCTGCGCGTCGTAAGCCATGATCCAGCCGGGCAAGACAGGCGGCCCTTCGTGGGTGTATCCCGCCCAACCGATGTACACGACATTGTCTGCGCCTGGCAAACCCTGCAGCAATAGCAATCCCGGCCGCTGGCCGGCGTGAAGAGGATCAAACGAAATCCCATTGACGGACGCGGTGATCTCCACCGGACCACCAAATTTTTCCACGTGAGTCGCGATGTCAAGCGCGTGCAATCGCTGCACATACGTCACATTATTTCCCTGGATCTCTTTGGTTCGCGCTATTACATAGAGGGTCTTGCTGGCTGGATCAATAACTGGCGTGCCCGTGATGCCCACCATCGGATAAACGTGACAGATGCCGATATCGACGCAGGGTACTGGGACAATGTTGGGAGGTGAGGTGAAGTTTTCTTGCCAGAGTGGTTGAGAGCCTGGTGAATCCGCATCGAATGCATACACGCTATCGTTCTCCGTCGCCACGAACACTACATTGCGGGTGCCTATCTGCGGAATGAAAAGGCCTGGCCAATACAAGGGCTGAGCGTAGATCTGTCCATCCACCGCGAAGGCGCCTCTTTTGCCAAAGCTGTTCGAGTTCACGTTGCGCGGGGTGAGAAGGGTTTCCCGAAGGTACTGACCGGTGTGAGCGTTGTCGTTGTGCCAGGTGATGACTCTCAGGGACGATGCAGGCGGCCGTAGTGCAGGTACAACCAATGCCCACGAACACAGCACAATGGCTATAGCGGCGAAGCAATAGAGCGTGACCTTAAACCCCATTGAGATGCTCCCAAAGATTACAGACGAGGAAGCTTAGCAGCGTGATTAAGACGCCGCAACAGTGATTTGAGCGAGAGATATGAGCAGGCCAATTTCACCCGGACGTAGACTCACGCCCCGGAAGACGAGTCATCCTTTTTTCTGGATTCCAGGCATTGCGAACAGCAACGTGAAGAGAAGGGCGTGCTTGCGTTTCAGCTCAATGGTCACAAGTCCAATTCTAACCGCGGGTAGATTCGGAGCAGCAGCGGATTTTGTGGATCGTTGACGAAATCAGGCGCGTCCAAAGAAAACTAACTGCGTCCGTGCCTGGGCACCTTGGCGCTTCTCAATCACGGACGCGCTGTCCGAAATGGATGGTTGGCAAGCTTGAGCGTCACGTACGCCGTAGCCTTAGAGACCATGCCAAAAACGAACGGGTCGTTATTATCGAGATTGTCACACCATCGCTCCGGATAATCGCAGCATCCTCCGTCATTCCCCGGCACCTGGCCTTCATAGTTGTTCAGGAATCCACCCCATATATCCACTTCCGATTGCGACTTACAGCAATCCTGCATGGTTAGAATGCCGGTGTCCGGGGTACCGATCAAGGCAAAAGAATTCGAATCCGTTCCGCAGTTCCCGAACGGGGCGGACTGAGACACAACTCCGATGGACTTAAAGTAGTCGGTCCACATTTTCGTCCCTACCTTCGATTGCGGGACCACATTCGATGGGAATTGGTTGACGTTGCACGCGGTCGCGGGATCGGCAATCCAAATGTCGAAGTTGGGAGTCGCGGTCACGTCCGCGTCAATATCGAAGGCGATGTGCTTCCGCTCGGAAGAACTCAAGTGCTGGGTGTAATACGCGGAACCGAGCAATCCGAGTTCTTCGCCACCAAACCAGATGTAGCGCAGCCGATTGCGCGTGGAAGTCTTTGCCATGTTCAGGGCAATCTCTAGAATGGTTGTCGATCCCGAGGCGTTGTCCAGCATGCCAGCTCCGTAGATTGAGTCCAGGTGCCCCTCAACGATAACGGTGTGGTTGGGATCTCCGAAGGGCGACTCGGCGATCAAGTTGTAGTCCTCTCCAGCCTTGGACTGCGTGCGAATCTCGATGTGTAGCTGAGGTGCGTTGCCGGATGCATGTCGCCGCCGCAATTCCGAGCCGACGCTGTAAGAGGCAACACCGATAACCGGGATGCTCGCCTGGCGAGTAAGCCGGGCCTGGAAAACAGTATCGTGAGCCTGAACAGGATCTGCTAACCCGCTGAGTTGATCCTGCTCCACGTCCGGCGTGTTATAGATAACGACGGCAGAGGCGCCCGCTACTTGAGAGTTAGCCACCTGCAAGTCATAGGAGCACGCTCCTCGCTCCAGCAAGGCAACATTGCCGGGTATGAATCCGGCAAACTCACTCCGGAGACACCCATTGCCTGAACCGCCCACGGGCTGAACCGGCGCCGTCACTGTTCCTCCTCCGGAAAGCCTGGCGACGTACCAGTCGCGTATCCAGACGTAGTTCTCGCTTGACGCACTGAGCCGCGGTATGCCGACCACTTCGGTAGATCGATATTGGTAGGTCTGAATCGTTACCTTATAGCCCGCTTTTCTAACCAAACCCGCCACGTAGTCCACCGACGCCTTGTAACCCGGCGTTCCGGTATCCCGATAGCCATGGCCATCGATCTTGTGGTTGTCGGCGATCTGCTGGAAGTGGGCAAGATGTTGCCACAACTCAGAGGGTCGAACGCATTCCAGAAGTTTTTCTGGAGTGTCGTTTACTCGCGACTGGCAAGCTTGAGCAGAGGGTGCCGCATGACGGATGACTCTTGGCGCGACGCCACTGATCACGCCGTTGTCTAGCTGGGCCGCAAGCAGCGGCTGCAAAAGGCAAAGTATGACTGCACATGTGCTCGAGAAACCGATGTTCTTTAGCGTGATTCTGGGTCTTAGCGTGACCATTGGAACACCCCTTTTGGAATCCTGTCATCTTACCCTAGGCCAGAGTTTGCTCGATTGGACTATTTCTTTGGTACTTTTCTTTGGTACTGAAGGGTGCTGGGGTTTTGAGTGCTATGGCGATGGTTCACTCGTTGAGCAATGCTGGAAGTGCAACTGGTAACGTATCAGTGCGTCCCTACTTTCTTCCAGCCGCCAGCCTGCCCAGCGTGGTGGGTGTGCTGTTCGATTGCACTGTGATTACGTCGCGCCCTTTGGTTTTGCCCGCGATAATTGGCTGGTTCGGGATGGTCTCGTAGGCGTAACCGGTCAGAGTGCCGACAACGATCCCATTGGTAAGGCTAACATCGAGCCGCGCCCAACCATAGTGCGTTGCTCCGCGAATCTTGAACTTAAACCCAAGATAGCGGTTGGTGACGTTGACCCACGAACCAAGATAACCGGCGTCCGAACTGGCCATTACTTGACCGGAAAACGGGTGCCTGGGGCCGATGTGCGCTTCTTGGGGGAGTGCATATGCCCATTTTTCAAGAAATCCCTGGTGTCCCTCCACGCCGTTCTCCCCAGTCGGGTTTACCGAGAGAGCATTGGGGCAGAAATCTTCGGTACAGTTATACCGATCTACAAAACTGAAGTCGGTTTTCCCGTCGTGGTTGAGATCGAGATTGTAGTGACCGCCCTTTGGGATGACATGGTAGGCCTTGGTGTAAATGATCTCTGCCTCGCTGGGGGGCGCTAACGCCAGCAGGGTCACTCCCGCTGCGCTGGCCGCCAGCGCATACATGTTGAGACGATCATGGACTGACTGGGTGAGGCTAGCGGACTTGCGGGGCCGTTTCATGACGACCTCCTCGAGAAGGCGCCATTATCCGTTAACTGAAAGTCCAAGGTCAACTGTTGCAACAGAGCGGTAGTGTCTCAGCTCGAAATAAGTTTAGCGCCCGCGATTTTGCGCCAATTGAGAGGAGGGCTGATTCCTCGGAGGGCTTAGATAGTTGCAACCATTTGCTTGACTTGGTGTTCACAGTAATTGAACAGAGTTGATAAATGTTGGAGGAAAGCCGATGGTAAGTCGATTTGCGTGTGCACTTGTCGTGGCAACCGCTTTTTCAATAAACGTTTGGACGCAACAGATATCCTCGAGTGGCACAGCGCCGATCCATCTTCCGTTAACCATGACGGAAACTGCAGATCAAACTTACAAGGCTGCACTTGAGGTGGGGGTTGGCTCACTCCCGCCGATGTCGATCGGGTTCGACACGGGTTCTGTAGGACTGGAGCTGTTCGCCGTGCCAGGCATTCCGGGCAATGGAACCGTCTGCTCAACCGAGAAAATCAGCGTCTCCTACGGCAATCCCCTCCGCATTACCTATGGCGGAGTGCTTTGCTATGGGGAGATCACTCTAGCAGGTGTTATTTCGACACCTCGCATTCCGTTCGGATTGCTGACGTCGCTGACGTATTGCGCGCCCGGCTATCAGTGCAGAACACCAGAGGAGAACTATACAGACGGAATTTACGGGGTCTTCGGCGCGGGCATTTCTCCGGCCGCAGTGGACCTTCCGAATCCGTTGCGCACGTTGCCTGGAGCTTACGGCAAGCGGTTCATGCTGCGGCTTAAGGCAAATATCGGCGAGGGTAGTTCCCTCATTCTGGCACCCCAATGGCGCTTCGATGCCGCCATCTTCCCGCAATTCAAGCAAACCGTGGGCGCTCTGAACCTGCCGGTCTACGACAAAGGAAAGGGGTGCATTCTAGTCAATGGAAAAGAGACTGGAGTGTGTCCGTTCGTTTCGTTCGACACCGGCAACGGGGTGCCTTGGCTGCACGTGACTGTCCGAAATATGCTCATAATCGGTGGACCCAATGGAGTCACGTATGTGGCGCCTGGGACAACCATCGGAGTTGCGCCACGCCTGGGAGGGACGTCCGCAGTGTCTCTGGTGGCTGGCACCACGTTTGCCGAGGAGTTCCGCTACACCGACCTGTCGTCGGATCTTATAAACGTCAGCATCCAAGCTTTTCTTGGAAATGACGTGACCTACGATGGCGAACAGGGTGTTATTACAGTGGCTCCGTCGCCAGCGGAGCGCACGCGATAGGGTCAACACATTCTTGATTTCGATTACTTTGAGAGTGGCAGGAGCGCCCTTTACTAGATTTCGGGCTTCAAGCACAAACGACCGGGCCATCCGGGGCGAAGTGTTAGGCGAGATCTCGCCGATCCCGAAAGCTTACTCAACGAAGTTGAGGATGCTGCCAAACTCGTGGATGTATGGGGATCAAACTGCCCGCATCCATACTCGCTATCCGACTTCTTCCCCAGCTTTACGAACCCACGTACGTTTACCCCCACTTACAGCACCATTCACAACCGAATGCTTTATAGTTCCCAACAAGCAAAACTGCAACGGCAAAAACTTTACGGGGCCCGAGGACCACGACGCTGACGACGTCGACGAGCAGGACTAAGGCGGGATAGGGGCGGGTGTCGGCTGGCCGTTGAGTCGGCGCCCGCCAGTAATTTCAGATAATTTGTTTGAGGTCGGTGATATTCTCAGACGGCGCGGGGCGGCCTACCGGGTGCGCCTCTGGGGTTTCGGCGAGAACGAGGTGAACAATGCGACGCAAACGAGTCCGCCCCTTTGCCATGCAAGCCCTTGTGGTTATCTCGCTAGCGCTGCTGCTGACGAGCGGCACGTGGGCCGCCCCAAAGTATAAAGTGCTGCACGCATTCGGCGCTGGCAAAGACGGCGCGGGTCTGTTTAGCGGCCTGCTGCTCGACAAGAGGGGGAACATCTATGGCACGACCATCGCCGGCGGACCCAAAGAAAACGGCGGCACGGTTTTCAAGCTGTCGACCCAAGCGAGCGGTAAGTGGGCCGAGGCAGTTCTCTATAACTTCTGTAGCCTGCCTGAATGCGCCGACGGGGGGGGCCCCTGGGGCGGACTGACATTCGATCCGGAGGGCAATCTCTACGGCACGACCGAGAGCGGCGGCGGGGCCTACAAATATGGCACCGTCTTCGAGCTAATGCCAGGAACCAGCGGCTGGAAGGAGACCGTGCTTCATCGCTTCGGATTTAATAAGTACGGATGTTGCCCCCAAGCCGGCCTCGTCATGAACCCTGCGGGTGACCTCTTCGGGACCGCCAATGCCGCCTTCGAGTTGTCTCCCACCGGCCACGGCTGGAAAGAAACTTTGCTGCACGACTTCACCGGCGAGAACGGCGACGGCTTCGGCCCCTATGCCGGGGTCATCCTGGATGCGGCAGGCAATGTCTACGGCACCACTGAGAAGGGAGGCAACACGCGCTGCGGCGGAGGTTGCGGCACCGTCTACGAACTGAAGCCGATTTCGGGCGGGGGCTGGAAAGAACACATCCTGCACAGCTTCGGCGCCATTGGCGACGGTGCGATTCCGGGCGTGGGAGCGCTCATCCTCGACAGCGCAGGCAGTCTCTACGGCACGACTGGCGGAGGCGGCGCGACCGGCTTCGGAATCGTGTTCAAGCTCGCGCCCGGCTCCGACAGCCCCTGGAAGGAAACAATTCTGTATAACTTCAAGGGCGGCGCCGACGGGATTCAGCCCAGTGCCGGCGTAGTCATGGACAATGCCGGCAATCTTTACGGCACAACCAGCGCCGGCGGAACAGCATCGTGCGGCTGCGGTGTGGTCTATAAGCTAGCGCCCGGCTCCAACGGCAAATGGACTTACACGGTGCTGCATCGCTTCACCGGCTTCGACGGCGCTGGCCCCAACGCCAACCTGATCCTCGACAGCAAAGGCAACCTCTATGGCACCACGACCACCGGCGGCGCAGGCGGCTACGGCGTAGCCTTCGAAATCACCCCGTAGTGTCTCGTCGCAGTACAGATCAATGCAGTACAGATCAATGCAGTACAGATCAATGCAGTACAGATCAATGTAGTACAGATCAATGTAGAGGTAACCTTCCGTCTCTACGGCATCGTCGTGTTGCCAACATCAGCCCAGTTGGTCACCGGAGCAAAGCTGACACTCCAATTCACGGATGAGTCGAGCGGCACTGGGACCGTGGAGAATTGCGGTAACTCGGATCGCCGACAGCAGGGGTGCATCTTCCATCCCATTGTATTTCCACCCCCTGATTCACCTGGGGCGGTTATCGCGGCGCTGGAAAACGCTGCGCCACCCGAAACCCAGGAATTCACTGGGCGTTTTGCAGTTGTGCTACGGCCTGAGTTACGGCGGGGACATCGTAGAAATTGGAAAGGTCGGCGTGGCCAGCGAGGGTGTCTCGGTCTCGGCCTTCCACCAGAATTTTTACTCGAGTGATGCCCGGGATATTAGCGGACAAGGTTTGGACCAGCGAAACTATCGTCAGTTCCTCGACCAGCACGCCGGAGCGGTGATTGTCGGCGAAGGCGGCGTTTAGATCGATGACGGCGAGTCCGGGGTCGACGAGGTAGACATCGCGAATCTCCGAGCCCGGGGCTAAGGGATGGGGCGAGAACTGGTCTTCATAGATGGGAAGTAAGGCGCGGAGGATTTCGGCGGCGCGCTCCTGGCGTCCAACGGGAAGCGGGATGCGAACGGACTTGGGGCGGAGAACTCCGGCGTCGTCATAGGCGACATAGAGAGTGACTTGTTCGCTGGCACCGGCAACGGGGGGGGCGACAGGTTGAGTATCGATTGTAGAAACCTCGATGCGGTCCACGCGGCCGCGCATGCGCCAGACGTAGAGGCTCATTCCCAGCGTGATCGCCAGCAGGATGGCTACTGCGATGATGAGGTGGCGCGGGATCATCGTGCGGCCTCCAGTTGGCTGCGAACGTCGGCGACTCCGGCTGCGACTGCGGCGGCGACTGATTGCTGGTAGGCGGGGGAGTCGAGTTGGGCGACGTCACTGGAGGGAGGCGCGATTTCCAGCGCGAGCGCGGCTGTGGTGATGTTGTTGAGCGGGCGCAGCGGGGCGATTAGAGAGCGGGCCGCGATTTGTTTGCTGTGCAATTCCGCAACCAGGCCGTTCCCCGCAGTGCGACTGAGGAGTTGGAACGTAGTTTGCGCTGCATCCCAACTGAGGAAGGGACCGTTGTTTTCCGCCTGGGTGGGGACAAGAGCGGTATATACGCGCACGCCGTTGCCCTGGGATGCGACGTGGATGCAGATGTAAATCGCGGGACGCGCGGAGTTGGTCAGGCTGGCGCGCTGGTCGAGGCTGAGAGTGCTGTCGCCGTCGCGCAGAAGCAAAGTTGGGATGCCACGAATATTAAGTTCCTGACGGAGAACGCGGGCGAAGGCAAGCGTGACATCTTTTTCCGCAAGTTGGCCGGTGAGCGAGGCGCCACGTTCGTCGCCGCCGTGGCTGGGATCGACGACTGCGAAATAACGGCGGATGCTGGCGGGCGCGCTTATGCCCGAAGGGCCAATGCTGGCGGTGGGCGGCGGGCGCGGGACGGATGCAGTCGGGGTTGGCGCGACCGCTTGCGGAACCGGTTCGATGATGATGGTGCGTCCGTTGTTGGCGAAACTTGCGATCAGCGGTACGGTTGCCGCAACCACTAACTCGGCCGCTCCGTTATTCTCCCGAAAAGTGGCGTCGGGGATGACTTTGCTGTCGAAGGTGAGCGCCTGCGAGCCGGGCGCGACCAGCGCTTCATGGTTGAATGCCATGCGCAGCTTTCCGGGTTCGGTCGCGATCATTGGATTAACCGGCGCAGTAAAGTTCATCACCAATTTAGGGGGAGTCGTCTTGCTTACCTGGGCGGTGAAGTGAACCGCGACATTGCCGACAAACAAGCGGCGCGAATTCTGGTTGAAGGTGACCGGGCCGCCGAGAATGCGCGGCATGAGCGTTCCCAGGCAAGATAGCGGGACGAGGCCGCGGCCATTTTCCAGCAGGAAACTCGCGGGAAGATCGTAGTCGCTGCCACGAATGCGGGCTCGGGTTTTTCCGGCGGTGAAGTCGCTGTCAATGTCGTAGTAGCGGAATTTCCAGTGAGGTCCGTTGGTTTTGGCGGTGACGGAACCCAATGGTTCGAAGACTTCGAGCAGTCCAATATATTCGTCGCCATTGCGTTCGAGGACGGGGAGGGAATAGTTGGCGGCGTTGGAGTATATAGTAATGCGTTTTTCCTCGGGAGAGCTGTTGAGGAGAAGCGTGGAAGCCAGAAGAATCGATGCGGTGAAGGCTAATGCTGCGGGGCCGAGACGTCCCCGGGACAGCCGACCGGACGGCGGCGCTAATGGGCGGGGTTTACTCCAGCGCATAGATGGTTAAACCGCTTAGTAGCTTGGGGTAGAAGTCGGTGGATTTTTGCGGCAAGACTTCGCCGGCGAAGGCAATGTCACGGACCTGCCGCATGCGGACGGGGTTCATCAGGAACGCAATATTGGCTGCTCCCTGGCGTACACGAGCCATGGCTTCCTCGGCGTCGCGAACGTAGCTGATGTTCTTTTGATCGCGGATGGCTTCCTCGGAGATTCCCAGCACGCCTTCGAGCAGGCACTTGTGCAATTGCATTACATCGAGCGACTGCTGGCGAAGCGAGAGGCCCTTGAGCAGATCGGAAGCCAGCGGCCGAGGAGTGTCGAATAGAAATGCACGATTGGCGGTGATGCCAAGCAGCGCGGTACCGGCCTTCCCGGCGGCTTTTAGGATTCCAAGGGCGCGTGCGGTAGTGATCGAGGGATCGACTTCTTCCACGCTGAAATAGGATCGCGCGCGGTCGCGAAGAGCGTCGGGCGAAAACGATTCCAGCCGGTGCACCACGCGATGTGTCGGCAAGATGACCAAGCCAGGGCTATCCATATTGATGAAGGTCATCATTACGAGTTCGTAGGGGGCGAGATCGGATTCGGCTGCGGGCGGTCCATCCTGGGTGCGGCGCTCTTTGCGATAGTTCAGGGCCGTCTCGTAACGATGATGTCCGTCGGCGATGATGAGCTTCTTGTCGCGCATTTTGTCTCGGACCAAGTCGATGAGGCTGGGATCGGAAATCTTTCGGACATGATGCAAAACTTCATATTCATCGCGAAGGTTAATTCCAATTTCCATATCTGTAGCGATGTTCGCCGAGAGCAGTTCGTCGATTTCGCCGGCGGGATCGCTGTACAGCATGAACAGTTGGCCAAAATGGGCCCGAGTCGCGCGCAATAACTCCAGGCGGTCGGCCTTGGGCTTGGCCAAGGTTTGCTCGTGACGGTGAACAATGCCGGCGGAGTAATCCTCGATTTTGCCCAGGGCGATGAAACCCCGCCGCTCCAATTCCGGGCCCCCGCCTGGGGTTTGAAAGCGCTGGGTGTATTGGTATAGGGATTGCTGTGGGTCCTGACGGAAGATGCCTTGCTGACGCCAATCCTGAAAGGAACTGGCGGCGCGAGTGTAAATATTTTCCCTTAGATTGTCGGTTGATTGCGCTTTCCCAAGAATGACGCGAACCAAATTGTGGGGACTTGCATCATAGTACCGGTTTTGCATCTCCGGCGAGATCTTATCGTAGGGCTGGGTTACCACCCGGGTTAGATCGACCCGGGCGGGATCGTAGCGCAAAGCACGGAACGGTGCGATGTAAGCCATAGCTGGAAGTGGAATTGTACATCTCCGCGGGGTCGCCGGTTATTAGTGCAGGTCTTAAATCGGAGAGATCGCGGAGAATGGTCGCAGGCGACGCCGAGACCGGCCCGGATTTGACGAGGATTTTACAACTTAGCATCGCCCAGGATGGTTAAATCGGAGTAAGCTGTCGGGGAACCGGCAAGACTTGCTCCAACGTGGGAAATAGTTGGATAGCCGAAAAAAAAGGCTGACGCCGTGGGGTTTGCGCTGTGGTACGATCAGCCTAAATGAGGTAACTGTGGGCCGCTATCACAGGCACGAGTGCTCTCGCCGCCTGATTGCACACCGCGATGGCCACTTGGACCTTCACCGGATCCTTAGCGGGAACGAACTGTGTGGGGGCGGGCGCGCTCTTATTTTCCAGCTTCTTTTCGCAACCTCCGCAGTGCTTTTCTGCTTCTCAGCGAACGGGTTTGCGCAAAGTCCGATTGATGACGTCCACGTCACTCCCCGGGTTGAGACGTCCAAGGCCAATCCCGCTGATTTGATCGATCCATCCCTGAAGACTCACACCAAGCCCCTTAAAGCTGAGGTGAACCTGGTTCTCGTGCCGGTCACGATTACAGATCCCATGAACCGTTTGGTCACGGGCCTGGACAAAGAGAATTTCCAGCTTTTTGAAGGCAAGGACGCGCAGGAGATTCGCCATTTCTCGAGCGAGGACGCTCCGGTGTCGATCGGGGTCATCTTTGACATGAGCGGAAGCATGGTCAGCAAAATCGAGCGCGCCCGCGAGGCGGTGATCGAGTTCTTCAAAACAGCTAATCCGCAGGACGAGTTTTTCATGGTTGCGTTCGCCGACAAGCCGCAGGAGGTTTCCGACTTTACCTCTTCGGTTGACGATATACAGGGCAAGCTGGTTTACACGGTTCCTAAGGGTCGAACGGCGTTGCTGGACGCGATTTATCTGGGCGTCAGCAAAATGCGGCAGGCAAAGTATCAGAAGAAGGCGCTGCTGATTATCTCTGACGGGGGCGACAACCATAGCCGCTACACCGAAGGCGAAATAAAGTCCATGGTCAAAGAGGCGGATGTGTTGATCTACGCCATCGGGATTTACGATCACTACATGGCCACTCCGGAGGAAGCCTTGGGACCGGCCCTGCTGGGAGAGATTGCGGAACTCACCGGAGGACGTTCTTTCACCATCGACAACCCCAACGATTTGGCTGATGTGGCGACTAAGATTGGCA
>Ga0210390_10004172_pt1 | contig 12262 bp, 12 predicted proteins | sample IncBWH11OmetaG_FD_161050 | JGI IMG/M metagenome (GOLD analysis project Ga0210390, IMG submission 161050) | Forest soil microbial communities from Barre Woods Harvard Forest LTER site, Petersham, Massachusetts, United States - Inc-BW-H-11-O ...
GGGTCGTGCGGATAGTGCGACGGATCAGCCGGTCGACGTTGGTCGGCGCAATCGCCGGACTGCTGCTCATCGGCGACGGGGTCAGCTTTGTGGTGGCGCGCACGGCTCTCCTCGACGGCTTCCTGGCATTCTTTGTGGTCGCCGCGTTCGGTGCGCTGATCGTCGACCGGGATCAGGTGCGCGAGCGCATGCACGTCGCGCTGACCGAAGGCCGCAGCACCGACACGGTGTGGGGTCCGCGGCTGGGTGTGCGCTGGTGGCGGTTCGGCGCTGGGGTGCTGCTCGGTTTGGCTTGTGCGACAAAGTGGTCCGGCCTGTACTTCGTGGTGTTCTTCGGGTTGATGTCGTTGGCGTTCGACGTTGCGGCACGCCGCCAATACCGGGTGCTGCGACCGTGGCTGGGTGTCGTCCGCCGCGACCTGGGCCCGACCGTGTACACGCTGCTGCTCATCCCATTCGCGGTGTACCTGGCCAGCTACGCGCCCTGGTTCGCCTCCGAGACCGCGATCGATCGACACGAGGTCGGCGAATCGATCGGACCGCAAACGGATTTCCCGCTGCCCGACGCGATCCGCTCGCTGTGGCACTACACCGCCAAGGCCTACCAATTCCATGCCGGCCTGACGAATTCAGCCGGCAACTATCACCCGTGGGAATCCAAACCGTGGGCGTGGCCGATGTCGCTGCGACCGGTGCTCTATGCCATCGACCAGCAGAACGTCCCGGGCTGCGGCGCACAGTCGTGCGTCAAGGCGGTGATGCTGGTCGGCACTCCCGCGATGTGGTGGCTGTCGGTGCCCATCCTTGGCTACGCCTGCTGGCGGATGATCGTGCGCCGCGACTGGCGCTATGCCGTGGTGCTGGTCGGTTACTGCGCCGGCTGGCTGCCATGGTTCGCCGACATCGACCGGCAGATGTACTTCTTCTATGCCGCCACCATGGCGCCGTTTTTGGTGATGGCAATCGCGCTGATCTGTGGCGACATCCTCTACAAACCCCGTCAAGGCGCCGAACGCCGCACGCTCGGACTGATCGCCGTATCCTGTTACGTCGCACTGGTGCTGACGAACTTCGCGTGGCTGTTTCCGGTGCTGACCGGTCAGCCGATTTCGCAGACCACCTGGAACATGGAGATCTGGCTGCCCAGCTGGCGGTGACGGCTCGCATTGACATTGCACTCAAGGCTGTCGGTCCACGCTTATCCACAACCCTGGGTGCAATCTCACCGCACCGACGGCGAGACGGGGTGTCGGATGCGTTGGCCCGCCGCGGGTATCAGTTGAAATTGCACTCAGGGTCGTAACGGGTGTCCGGCGACAGCCCTGAACGCAATCTCAACGACGTTTACAGCGGGTCGCGGGCGACGGGACAGGACATGCACCGCGGGCCACCCCGACCAGTCCCCAATTCGGAGGTGGCGATCGTCAACACCTCGATCCCGGCGTCCCCCAGACGAGCGTTGGTCCGCGCATTGCGCTCGTAAGCGACGACGACCCCGGGCGACAACGCCAACGTGTTGTTGCCGTCATCCCACTGTTCACGTTCGGCGACAACGGGATCCAGCCCGGTGTCGATGACGCGCAACTTGTCGATACCCATCGCGGTGGCCGCGGCCTCCACGAACGGCGTCTCGTCCGAGATCTTCACGCCATCGGGTGTGCGCGCGATCGTGAACGCGGATAATGTCTCGACGACATTGGCATACATCACCACCGCGTCCGTGTCGACCATCGTGCACACGGTGTCCAAGTGCATCTGCGCGCGTTCCTGAGCCAGCGGCACGACCAGCACCGTGTTAGCCAGATCGTCGTCGAACAGGCTGCGCGCCAAAGCTTCCGCACCCGCCGGAGTGGTCCTTTCACCCACCCCGACCGCGACGACGCCCGGCGCCAGCAGCAACACGTCACCGCCTTCGACGGGCGCGGTGCGGGATTCGTAGGCTCGCCGCACACCGGTGAACCGCGGATGGTGGGCATAGATCAGATCGGTCAACGACGCCTCGCGCACCCGCGCCGGCAGGGCCAGCGACGGGATGACGATCCGGGGACCGATCCAGATTGACGAGTCGCGGGTGAACACCAGGTTCGGCAATGGCTCGATGACGTAGTCGGTGCCGTGATGCATGCGGCGCACCAACGAGTCGCGCGCGCCCGCGTCCGACGGCAGCTCGGCGAACGTCATGCCGGCCATCAGCACATGGGCCAACCTCGCCGGGTCAACGCCACGCAGGGAGGCCGAGAGCTCTTGCGCCAGAGGTAATCCGAGTCGTGGAGCATCAACGGCGGCAGCGATGCCCTGCATCCTGGCGGCACCGCTCTGCAGAGCTTCCGTCAGCAGGTCGGAGAGCAGCAGCACGTCGACGCCGCGGGACCTGAGCAGCTCGGCGAACGCATCGTGTTCCTCCTGCGCCCTTGCAACCCAGGGCAATCCGTCGAACAGCAGATCATCGTTGTTACGCGGCGTGAGTCGACGCAGTTCGGCGCCCGGTCGGTGCAGGATCGCCACTCGCAGTGCACCCACTTCCGAGTTGGACCCCAGCTCGCCGCTACTCACACTTAGCACGGTAACCCGAACCGTCACCTCAAGTATGGTTCAGGTTATGGACACCGAGGAACTGCTACCGGGAGAACTGGCCGCTCGGGCCGGCGTTGCGGTCTCGGCTTTGCACTTCTACGAGCGGCAGGGGCTGATCACCAGCAGGCGCACGTCGGGCAACCAGCGCCGCTACAGTCGCGACACCCTCAGGCGGGTCGCCTTCATCCGGATGTCGCACCGGCTGGGCATCCCGCTGGCGCGTGTGCGCGCGGCACTGGCCACGCTGCCCGCCGATCGGGTTGCGACCAGCCGGGACTGGGCGCGGCTGTCCGCGGGCTGGCGGGCAGACCTCGACGATCGGATCCTGCATCTTCAGCGGCTGCGCGATAACCTCGCCGACTGCATCGGTTGCGGTTGCCTGAGCCTGCGCAGTTGCGCGTTGACCAATCCGGGCGACGTGCTCGCCAAGCAGGGGCCCGGCCCGGTCCGGCTGTAGTTCGATTGCCCGGCTTTCCCCCGCAAGCGGGTGGGGGTACCCGCAGCCGCGCAGCGGCGAGGGGGCGTGCCCCCACTTCGGGCCGGCGCACGGCCCGCATCGTCGCCGCGCGAATTCGAACGGGTGTGCGATAGAATCGGCGTTGTGGCGATTGCGGTACAGGAGTCGTTGTTCGAGTGCGACGAACGGAGGCCGCTGGGCAAGGGGGCCTGGATCGACATCCGCTCCGGATGGCTGACCGGCGCCGACGACTTGTTGGGCGAACTGCTGACGACGGTGCCGTGGCGCGCCGAGCGGCGTCAGATGTACGACCGCGTCCTCGATGTGCCGCGCCTGGTGAGCTTTCATGACCTCACGGTCGAGGATCCACCGCATCCACGGCTGAGCCGGTTACGCCGCCGGCTCAACGACATCTACGCCGGCGAATTGGGCGAGCCGTTCACCACCGTGGGTCTGTGCTGCTATCGCGACGGGTCGGACAGCGTCGCCTGGCACGGCGACACCATCGGCCGCAGCAGCACCCAGGACACCATGGTGGCGATCGTCAGCCTCGGCGCCACCCGTACCTTCGCGTTACGACCGCGCGGCGGCGGCCCGTCGTTGCGGCTGCCACAGGCGCACGGAGATCTGCTGGTGATGGGCGGTTCTTGTCAGCGGACGTGGGAACACTCGGTTCCCAAAACGTCGGCGTGTAGCAGCCCCCGGGTCAGTATCCAGTTCCGGCCCAGAGACGTGCGCTAGAAGTCAGCTTCTGATTGCCGCGACCGATTTGACCAGCAAGTCGCGCGCCCGATTGGTGTCGATGGGCGTGGCCGACTTGCCGGGTTGCAGTACCGGGTTGGCGGTGATGATCACCTGATAGTCGCCGAAGTGCGCGGTGTAGTTGTAAAGCTCGCCGCTGCGCGGCTTTCCGTTCACCGTCGTTTGCAGGACACGGTGTACGCCCAGGGTGCGTGTCCCCTGAATCTGCGGCGCTTGGACGACCTCGATGAGCCCGCGCACGCGGCCGCCCTCGAATCCCACCTTCTGGCAGTTGCGTCCCGGGTCGTTGAACGGCACTGCCTCGGACGTCTGCACGGCCATGGCAATGAAGCGATTGCCATCACCCTCGGCGGCCACCGCGGCCATGTTTCCCTGCAGGCCCGGCGGCATGTCCTCGCCAACCACGAATGACGAGCAATCGGGCGGGTCGAACTTCAGCCCCGGCGGAAGCTTGTGCGTCGACAACACCTTGGGGTCGATTGCGGCCTTCGGGACGTCTTTGACCTTGAACTCCGGCCCGAAATCGGACTTCACCTGCGAAATCTTTGTGATATCGGCGGTCGGGGCGGTCTGCGATGATCCGTGAGATGAACAGGCCGCCAGCAAGCAGGCACTTCCGATCGCGACCGCTATCCTCATCATCCGCGTCAATCTAATGCACCTCCCTCAGGCGCGTAACGCCGACACGGTTTTCACCAGCAGATCGGCCGCGAACTGTGGCGTCAGCGGCGAATGCGGTGAGCCGGGGTCACTGATCAGCGTGGTGAACGCATAGTAGTCGCCCAGATAAGCGGTGAAGGTGTTTGCCCGAGAACCGATTTCATTGCCGCCTTCGACCGACGTGGTGATATCGGTAGCCATACCGAGGGTTTCGGCGCCGTCGATGCGGGGCGGATCGACGAGATGAACCCGGGCCGTGGCACGCCCGCTGGTCATGGTCCACCCGCGGCACTGGGTAACCAGGGACTGGTCCAGCGCCACTGGGCCCGTCGGCGCGGCCACGACCACCGCGTAGACGATGCCGCCCGCACCGGAACCCGAAATGCCTTGGGCGGATTGCCCGTGTCCGCCGGCCGGGTCGGCCAGCACTGCGCACCGCGCCGGGGTCGCTGCGCCGTCCCCGCCAAGACCCCAGATCGTCGGCGGCGCGGCCACGCCCGAAATCCCGGTTACCTCATAGCCGGACGGCAGTTCGCGTCCCACCCGCCTGATGTTGGCGGGGTTGACCTGGCGAGCCTGCGTGCTGCCGGAAGGCGCCGGCGCGGGTTGGCGTACGTGAGCGCATGAGGCGAGCAGCAGGACAACCACCGCAGCGACGCGGAGTCGCATGCTATCCGACAGCCCGAATAACTTGGCGCGCTGTACGTTTGATGTTGTTCGTCATGTCGCGGCCTAACGGAAGGTCGCGCGGATCGGGCACGTCGATGACGGTGGTGACCACCCCGACGTCGTCGCGCTCCCACAAAGCGCCGTAGTGGTCCATGATCGTCCGCATCGCCACGTTGTCGGCGAGCATCCGGCATGAGAACTTTTCCACTCCGTCGACCCGGGCGGCGACGGAGAGCGCGGTAATCAGGAAGGAGCCGATACCGCGGCCCTGATAGGCGTCGGCGACGGTGAACGCGATCTCGGCGACGGTAGGGTCGTGGTCGTCTCGAACGAAGCGGCCGTCCGCAACCGGGTTGCCATCCGCATCGGTCATCACCCACACGAAGTGGTCGACGTAGTCGACCTCGGCCAGGTAGTCCATCAGCGCCGGGCTGGGAACCCGCGGCGACATGAATCGGCGATACAGCGTGTCGCTGGAGAACCAGACATGACCCTGCATGGTCCGCTCGCTGTCGCCGGGCAACACCGGACGAAGCAGCAGTTCTGTTCCGTCGCGAACCTGAACCGGGATCGGCGTCAGGAAGGCGGCGAGTCGCTGGCGGACCGTGCGCACCAACCGGCTCATGATCCCCGGGATGTGCACCATCCGCGCGAATGCATCGTTGTCGCCGACCCAGCCGGTCAAGGGTTCGGTCGTGGTCACGGTCGCGGTCCGCGGGATCTCACGCAGCAGGGCGATCTCACCGACGATCGTGCCGGCGGACACCTCCTCGACGGTCACGACGTCGTCGTCTCCGACGTGCCTGATCTCGGCGGTACCCGACGAGATCAGCAGGAAGGAAACCGCCTGCTCACCTTGCTGCATGAGCACCTGGCCCGCGGCGGCCCGCAGCGGCTGCAGGCTGGCCGCCAGCGGCATCAAGTCCTCGGGCGGACAGCCCTTGAAGATGTCCAATACGGCGAGTTCATCGGCGCGCAGCGCGGTCAGTTCGGTCATTACGGCGTCCCGGATAGGTCGGGTATGCCGGGGACTCGCGGTGACCGCTGCGCCATCTATCCGCCCCTGTTGTCGTCTCATACCCGCCGAGTCGGCGACCCCCGGTCGCGGTCCGATGCTGCCAAGGTTATGGGCTGGGTTCGGGTTGCAGCAAGGTTTGCACCGACGTTGCAGCGACCATGCACTGCGAAGTCCAGCCCGGAGGTGTACTTCGGTCCCGGCCGGTCCAGACTCGCGGGATGGACATCACCGACGATCCGCTGCAGACAACCCGTGATTTGCTCGATCGCAGGGCCACGGTGCGGCACGGTTTCCTCGATGTGCTGGGTGAATCAGTGGCGCCCGACGTCCCCACAGTTGCTCAGCGGGCGATGAACAGTGTCTTGGTTGCGGGCGTGTACGAACGACTGTGGCGCCCCGTCGCGTTCTACATTGCCAGCGGTGTCACGACCGGCGCTGAGCAGCGCCGCGCGGCCGACGCATTACGTCTGTCCGGCGCGCACAGGCTGCTTGACGTCGCCTGCGGCCCGGGCAATTTCACCGGTCAGCTAGCACGACGCCTGCCCGACGGCGGCCTTGCCGTCGGATTGGACATCTCCGAGCCGATGCTGACTCGCGCCGTTTTCGACAACAGCGGACCACGCACCTGTTACGTCCGCGGCGACGCAGGCACGCTGCCGTTCGGCGATGAAACTTTCGACGCCGTCTGCTGTTTCGGTGCCCTCTACCTGATGCCGGAACCGTTTCGGGTGGCCCGCGAGATGGTGCGGGTGCTCACGCCGGGCGGGCGGGTGGCGATACTCACCAGCTACGCCGGGCAACCGACGCCCGCTCGGCATGCGATGACTACGGGTGCCCGCGTTATCGGGCTGCATATGTTCGATCGACATGCGTTCGTCGACCTGTTTACCTCAGCCGGCCTGGTCGACGTCGAGCAGCAGACCCAACGCACGCTGCAGTTTGTGACGGCCCGCAAGCCCGGGTGAGCGCGGGTCAGGTCATCGAGTAGAAACCCTCCTCGGCCGACTGCGTGACAACGGCTCCCCGTGCGGCCAGGGCATGCGATTTGAACACCTGCGCGGCCGCGCTCGGCCGGTGTCGGACCGGCACCAGCCTGCAGTTCAGGGCGGGCGGGCGGCGCCGACCCCAGAGCAGGACGTCGGTTGCATTGCCGTTGCAGGCCGCCCGCACCAGTCGGCACGATCCGCTGTGCCGTTCTGTAGTTGATCCCCGATGCTTTGGCGGCAGCGTTGATCGACGCGCCATTACGGTGTGGCTTCCAGCATCGCGATCACCGTCTCGGCGGGCTGTGTAGTCACACCGGATGCGATCAGTTCCGAGGCAAGGTCTGCATCGGCCTGTGCAATTGCGCCGGCCGGTCGACGCCGGCGAGGGACGCCCACGCTTGACCGGGCCAGCGTTCTCAGACCGCATGCGATCAGCAGCGCGACGGCCGCGCGACTTGCTCTTCGACCAGCAGCTTGACTCTCCCTCCGGGGGAGACCGCATCCTGTCGGACATGACGGCCAGCCTGAGTATCGGCGAGTACTCCCGCGCGACGTATCTGAGTGTGAAGACGTTGCGGCATTACCACGAGGTGGGACTGCTCGAGCCCCCACCACACCCGAGAAAGGAACAGCAGTGATTCACATCCCGTCAGTCGTCGACGTGCCGGTACCGGCCGAGGACGTCTTCGCATACCTGTCCGATCCGGCCACCAATCCGGAATGGTCGCCGAACGCGCTTGAGGTGAGCGATATCCCAGACGGTCCGACGGCGCTCGGTACGCGCTACCGCGTCAAGCTGAAGTTCTTCGGCCGGGTGAACTTCCTGATCGACGAGTTCGAGCCCGGCCACAAGGTGCGCTTCAACTGCGATCCCCCCGGCGGGCAACTCCTTCACCGGTTCATCATCGACCAGATTCCGGGCGGCACCCGGATCAACCATCTTGTCGAGTTCGAACCGCGCGGCCTCGCAGTCCTCGCCGAGCCGATCATCCGGTTCTTCACCAAGAGAATGATCGCCGACCTCAACAAGCAGCTGGTGAGAGTCGTTCCGGCGGCGGCCCAGTGAGTGTCGGCGCCAGCGCACAGCAGCTGGGGGGAGTGGGATGACCGAGCTCCGTCCGTTCCGTGTCGAGATCGGCGACGCGGTGATCGGTGATCTGCGGGAGCGGCTTGCGCGGACGCGGTGGCCGGAGCGGGAGCCTGTTGGCGACTGGTCGATGGGAATCCCACTCGCCTACGTGCAGGAGCTCGCCGCGTACTGGGCGAAGTCCTACGACATGCAGCGCGTCGCCGATCAGCTGAACCGCTACGAGCAGTTCACGACGGCGATCGACGGCCTCGACGTCCACTTCCTGCACGTGTGCTCGCCGGTGCAGGGGGCGACGCCGTGCATCATGACCCACGGCTGGCCTGGGTCGGTGATCGAGTTTGTCAAGGTGATCGATCCGCTCGTCGATCCGGTCGCTCACGGCGGGCAGGCGGCCGACGCGCTGGAGCTCGTGATCCCGTCGCTGCCGGGGTACGGGTGGAGCGGCAAGCCGACCGTGACCGGCTGGAGCGTTGAGAAGATCGCGCAGACGTGGATCGAGCTGATGGACCGGCTCGGGCACGAGCGCTGGGTGGCGCAGGGCGGGGACTGGGGAGCGCTTGTCAGTCAGGCGATCGGGCGCCTCGCGGATCCTGCGACGCTGATCGGGATCCACGTCAACTGGGCGCTCGCCGACCCGGCGAAGCTGATCGAGCTCGGCGGGCCGAACGAGGAGGAGCAGCGCTACCTCGCGCGGCTGCAGCGCTTCAGCGAGGCCGAGGGCGGGTACGCGATCGAGCAGGGAACCAAGCCGCAGACGCTCGGGTACGGCCTGACCGACTCGCCGGTCGGTCAGCTCGCGTGGATCGTGGAGAAGTTCAAGACCTGGTCGGATTGCGGCGATGACCTCGAGAGCTCCTTTTCGAAGGACGAGCTGCTCGACAACGCGATGATTTACTGGCTGGGCGCGGCGGCGACCTCCTCGGCCCGCCTGTACTGGCACTCGCTCGCGTCGAGCGTCGGGACCTTCGACGAGATCCCCACACCGAGCGCGTACTCCCGCTTCCCCGCGGACAACGTCGCGCTGTCCGAGCGCTGGGCACGAACCCGGTTCACCGACCTGCGCTACTACGGCACACCCGCACGCGGCGGCCACTTCGCCGCCTACGAGGCTCCCGCCGAGTTCGTCGCCGAAGTCCGCGCCGGGATCCACGCCCTCACAAGTGTCAATTCGTGACATGCCAGTCCGACTCCGGTTTCCCGCCGATTGAACGCGGCGTACAGCCTGGGCAGGTAGCCAACCTGCAACCCGATACCGAACGCCGCAGAGATGGTGGCCGCTGCTGGTGCTGGCCGCCGCCGGACGATCGACGACTGTCGGTTCTCGAGGATGGTGGCGGAAGCCGACTCCGCTACCTGCGCGTTTGCACAGTTCTCATCAAGATGGCGGACGGGTTTTTCTCATCTTCGTGGCGGATCCGAGAACTGTACGGTTGTGTCATCTGTGCAGCGCGGTGTCAAGGCCGTTGACGCGAAGCGAACGGCTGTCGTGAATCCGTCAGCGTTGTTACTGAAGGTTTCCCTCATGGATTATTGAAGGTTTCCCTCATCGATGATCTTGATCTTGTGAGTTGTGCTGGACCACTTGACCCCCGTCAACGGAAACCCGTTCGCACGCGTGTCCGGGTGTCCGGTCTGCGCTGGACACGGCCAGACACGGCCACGGACGACGACGGATTGGCCACGGATCGGGTCTGGCTGGTGTCAGAACTGGTGTCAGCGGACGCGGACAGCGCGGCGGTCTGCGCGGCAACGGTCGGCAGCATGTGGATCGCGCGATGGCTTCGCTAACCCTTGACACGACCGCTCGTCAGCACAGGATCGCCGGTATGAGGAAAGCAGACCCCAAAGGGTTGGATGGCCTCTGCAAGAATCGGGGCATGTCGCAGACGTCGCTGCTGCCGCGCGAGATGTATTCGGAGGCGGAGGCCGCCCTCGTGGGTAGCCGGCGCGTTACCTGCGGAGGCGAGTAATGGACGACTCCGTGATAGCGGGTTTTGGCTGCGTCTGGCCCTGGTCCTCGTGGTGGCGATGTTGGTCGGGGTCGGGAGCGTGTTGCTGGCGAATCGCACCCTCCCCAAACCGGTTGCCGAAGGGCACAATTCGACGCTGTCGCCGTTCCTGACCTGCGTGGCGCTCGTGTACGGCCCTCTCCTCGGATTCACCGTCGTCGTCGCCTGGGGGCACTTCTCCTCCGCTGAGGCTAACGTCGCGCACGAGGCATCCACTCTTACAACGATGTACCGGCAGACCGTCGGCATGCCTGTTCCAGAGCAGACACAGATGCGGGAACTGCTCCGGAAATACGCGAAGACGGTCGAAGGCCCCGAAGGGAACAAGCAGGACGTTGGTAGTACTTCCGACACGGCACAAGCCGCGCTCACCGAAATGTACAAGGTCCTCGCGCGTGAGCAATCCAGTGTGGCATCGAACGCGACGAGTGGGGGGTTTCTCGGCCAGCTGACCGTACTGGCGTCCGACAGGAGTCAGCGAATGCTGGACGCGCAACCCCGAAGACCAGGGTTGCTGTGGGCCGGTCTCCTCTCAGGCGGTGTCGTACTGGTGGCGCTCAGCGGTTTCATGCGCCTGGATAGCACACGCGGTCACCTAATGCTCTCAAGCGCGATCGCCCTTCTACTCGGCCTGCTACTGTTCATCGTCTTCTGGCTCGACCATCCCTTCGAGAACCCGCTGGGCATTACTTACGCACCGTTTCAGCAATCCCTGGGGGCTTTCGAGGCAATCGACCGCGGCACATGATCAGGCCTCGGTAGCCCCGCCGATCTCCCAAGTTTCACGAGGCATCGGCCGGGCCGATCCGCCGAAGAGAGGTTGGTGTTGACCGTCGAGCGGCTCGCCGCCGGTGCCGTGAGCGTGGGATCGCGCAACAACTCCCGGTAACCGACACGACGCCGCTGCTCCTCGGCCTCGGCGTACCGCTGCCCGTCCGCTCGATCTGAGCCCGCGCGTCGGCCATCAGGCCGTGGCCCTCGGACCCGTCTCCGAAGTCCGCCCGGTAGATGTCGAGGAGCGAGACGGAGCGCCCGTTGTGCTCGAAGCATCGCCGCTTACGACTGCTGACGACGACCGGCGCGACGACCCACCCTGCGCGCGCTTCGGCGCATACCCCGGACTGCGTAGCCGCCCGCCACGACCGACGCCGCAATCGTGGTAATGAACACGGGCAGCCAGCTGTCCCGGTCGTGGTCGACAGACCACCAGACAATCGAGAAGAGCACCGTGCAGGCAAATAGGACGATGTCACGCCAGCTTCCTTCATAGGAACTGGCGGTGGCGCGCAGCTGGCGTGCCTTGTCCTCCGCCACGATCAATTCATCGATGCGGTCGTTGATGCTGCGCCGCAGCGCCTCCCGCCGGGCCGCCTCCATTTCAGGCATCTGCTCGAGCAGCTCCAGGTCTTGTTTAATCCCCTCTCGCATGTCGGGACCCCTGATTTGCCCCACCGCAGCGCCGAGCAGCGCACCACCGACGACGGGAGCTGCGCCCATGGCCAGTGCTGCCATACCGGGCATTGTGACCTCCACCTTCCTCTCGCTCCGCAATCCGGGCATCGACCCCACGGTGACGTTGCGATCGGCGTTTCAGCTCAGTGCCGGTGGGGTCAGGTTGGTTACCGACTACGAAACCGCCGGAACATTACTTCATGGTGGCGAGGTTGTGCCAAAAATTCTTGAGGCTGTCGGTGCCGCCGAAAAGCGTGGTGAAGTTCGTGGAGTCGACGAGGACGATGTCGCCGGCACGCCGGCCCGACGGCGGCATCCAGATCAGCGCGTTGAATTCGGTGTTGCCCGCCGCGGTGAAGGGATGCGGCCTCTTGGGATCGATCCGTTGACGACCCAGCACGCGCAGAGAGTCGCCCTCCGGAGCGGTGAGTTCGTAGTGCGGCAGGTGGGGATGGAAGTTGAACGTGGTGACGTTGTCCAGCAGCCTCGCTGCGTCCAGGTCGCGGACCGCGGTCAGGGGTGCGATCTGCGTGGTGCCCTCGACAACCGCGGGACGCAGCCCCCAGGTGTTGTGCACCGGGACCT
>Ga0210390_10004174_pt1 | contig 12259 bp, 9 predicted proteins | sample IncBWH11OmetaG_FD_161050 | JGI IMG/M metagenome (GOLD analysis project Ga0210390, IMG submission 161050) | Forest soil microbial communities from Barre Woods Harvard Forest LTER site, Petersham, Massachusetts, United States - Inc-BW-H-11-O ...
GGCCACGACCACGGTCGAGACGCCGACTTTGATCAAGATCGCGTACACCGGCCCCTGACCAGGCCCCGCGGACCTGCGGCATTATGGCCACGTCGGGGACGGGACTGTGGCCCTTACCGCCGGGTCGGCCATGCTGTGCGACCGCAGGCCTGCTGAGCACCGAGGTCGACTGTTTACCCGCCCATGCCGCAATGACGATTGTTCGGTGGGTCTGCTGGAGCGAGACTTCGGACCCCGCGGATCCGGTCCTTTCAGGAACTCGTGGTTCCGAGCGCCGCTGTGATCTCCTGGACAGCCTCGGCTTCGGCAGGGCTCACGCTCTGCCCTTCCTCCTTGTGTGCTGCCGCGACCTTGCTCGCCAGCGCCAGGACGAAGCGGCGGTAATCATCGACTTCCCTGGTCGTTGCCTTGCTCTCGAGCAGTGCCACCGCGTCGCGGAGGTGCTTCAGGCCGTTCTCCTTGAGTTCTGCGGCAGAGTGATACCTCGTGTGGTCCGTCTCGGGCTTCGCCGCGACGATCTCATCGAGAAGTTCACTCTCACCATGCTCGGCGCGCGCGTCGACGTAAGCCTTCGACATCGCGATTGACTCGCGGATCGCTCCCCCGCGCGCGGCGGTGACGACGATCATGCCTGCGCTCGGCGGCCCCTCGAGTACCACCTTCCATTCCTCGGGCGAGAAAGCGGCCTTTGACGTCATCCCTAGCTCCTTCCTGTCGATGTGACGGCAGACCTGCGTGCGCGCTGAGAAGAAACGCGCGATCGCGATCATCCCCGCCTGGGGCCTGCCGACACCAGCCGAGGACGAAGATCTGCACAGCTCCGCATATCCGCCCGGCCGGGAACCCAGCACAGCAGGTCTGACCTCACGAACACACGCTCATGCCTACCGGTGTTCATGCGGTGCCCGGATCCGGCGACGGCCACCACGGAGTGATGGGGATCGAGGTAATCGTGCACGAGCTTCGTAGGGCCGCGGACAGGTCTTGGCTGTGGGTCGTGTCCGCGACCGCACATGCCGATGAGCGGGCGTTGCATGCTCGTATGCTTTTGCGCTGTTCTGTATATCGCTAACGGCTGCGGCTGCCAATTCGGTCTTGTTAATTCGAATTGTGGGCGCGGCGATCGCTTACTCGGCTCGGGCGGCTGATAATAGCACCGGCCATGCGGGCCGCGGCACGCATGTCGGCCGGTTTTGCACGCCAGCGGTGATCTTGATGGTGCTGGGGTCGTGCGGCTGCAGATGATCTGGTGGGCGGGCCCTCGGCCGTCCCGGGGCACTGCTAGGTTGCGGCGCGCAGGTCGATGGCTTCGGCTATGTCGGTGGCGGGCACTCCGGCCTGCTTATTGACCGCTGCGACCTCGGAGGCCGATTCAGCTTGGAAGATGCAGAGCGCCCGGCCGGTGCCGGTGAGGAAGAATCCTCCCAGGTAGCGGACCTCCCGGCCTGCCTGGCTGGAGCGGCGGGAGGCATCGGCGGCGGCACGCTGGGCGGCGATGTACTGGTCCCGCGTTACCCCGGGCAGGTTGCGGAACACGAGGAACAGGGCCACGTGGCGACCGTAGGCCGGTCCGGCTTGTGAGCGCATCGGGGAAATGGCGTACCTGGGGTACGTACTTCGTCCTGGCCGCTGCCGGGCGCAGTCGGATGGCCCGGCTGGCGTGCCGGCTACGTCGCTATCGTGTGGCCGGGTTCGCGCGCGGCCGCCGCGGCGGCGCTGGCAATGATGGCGGCGACCTGCGCCCTGCTGGCACAGCCCAGTTTGGCCAGGATCCGGCCGACGTGAGTGTCGACGGTCCGCTCGGCGATGAACAGCCGGGTGCCGATCTGCCGGTTGGTCAGGCCATGCGCAATCAGTTCGGCAACCTCACATTCCCGGGGCGTAAGGGGTAGTCCGCCGTTGGCGCGTGGGGCAGCCTCGCGGTTCTCCGTCGGCCACAGGGTGGCGGCGATCTGGTCGCCGCGGCCGAGCACCTGCCCCGCCTGCCTGGCCGGCTGCCAGGCCGGGCCGAGCTCGGCCGGCCCGCGGGCGGCAACCGCGTCGAGGTCGGCCTGCATGAACGCGTGCGGCTGACCGCCGGTGCGCTCGCTGAGCATGTCGACGACGCCAAGCAGCATGGCTGCCCGCGGCCAGTCGCCGGCCGCGGCGCAGGCCTCGGCGAGCCAGATGGCCGTGCGCAGCAGCCCCACCCGCTCCGGGAGCTTTTCAAATACGCCGAGGGCCTCGCGCAGCACCGCGATCGCGTCGGCCGGCTTTCCTTCCCGGGTCAGGCACTCCCCCACCGTCGCCAGCGTGTAGGCCCGCAGTCGGCTGTCTCCTGTCCTGGAGAACAAGCCGGCGCCGGCCGCGGCCAGCGTCCGGGCGCGAACGACATCGCCGGCCAGAGCCAGGGCGAATCCCATGCGCCACAGCGCGGCCGCCTCGACCCAGGCGTCTCCGTCGCGGCGGGCCAGGGCGAGTGCGTGGTCGGTGGCCTCGGCGGCGCCGGCCGCATCGCCGCACAGCGCACGGGCGTAGCCGAGGTTGGCCCAGACGCGGCCCTCGTCGCGCCCGCCCGGTGACCGCTGGAAGCATTCGATGCTCGCGGAGAGCAGATCGCGGCCCCGCTCGGGCTCTCTCCGGAAACAGGCGATCAGCCCCAGCCCGTTAAGTGCGACGGCCCGGACGTGCCCGGGCCCGCCCTGGCGTGCTAGCGCGTCCTCCAGCCAGGCGGCGCACTCGACGAGGCGACCGAGGATAAACCAGTAGGCCCACACCCCGGCCGCCAGCCGCAGGCCGGTGCCGGCCCGGGCCGGATCCCGCGCACACCAGCGGCGGGCCGCGCGCAGGTTGTCAGTCTCCTGGTCGATCCGCGGCACCCAGCCTGTCACGCCTGGGCCCCACACTTCGGCCGTGGCCCGCTCGGCGAGGTCGGTGTAGTAGCCGGCGTGCCGCTCCCGGGCCTGCTCGAGTTCGCCGGCCTCAGCCAGCCGCTCGGCGGCGAACGCCCGGATCACGTCCAGCAGCCGGTACCGGCTCCCGGCCGGCGTGTGGTCCGCCTGCGCCAGCGACTTGTCCACCAGCGACGCCAGCAGCCCGGCCACGTCCCCTTGCCCGAGCGGGGGCAGGGCACACACTGCCTCGGCGGCCTCCAGCGGCCAGCCGCCGACGAACACCGCCAGCCGCCGGAACACCGCTCGCTCCGGCTCCGATAGCAACTGGTGGCTCCATTCCACCGATGCGCGCAGCGTCTGCTGCCTTTCCGGCCCGGCCCGTGCCCGGGCGAGCAGTTCCATGCAGCCGGTCAGCCGGGCAGCGATCTCCTGCAGGCTCAGCGCCCCGGCCCGCGCAGCCGCGAGTTCCAGGGCCAGCGGGATGCCGTCCAGATGAAAGCAGATCGACGTGACCGCCGCAACATCACCCGGGCCGACCACCAGGCCGGGCCGGGCGGCCCGCGCCCGGGCCAAGAACAAGGCGGCCGCCTCGAAGCCTTCCAGGTCCGCTGCTGTGAGCGGGCGCTGCGGCCACGGAAAGACCAGCGACGGCACCCGCCAGGTCACCTCGCCGGGCACCCGCAGCGGCTCCCGGCTGGTTGCCAGGACCACCACGCCCGGGCACTGGCTGAGCACCTCAGTCACCAAGTCCGCGCCCGCGGCGCGCAGATGCTCACAGTTGTCGATCAGCAGCAGGCGCTGCTGGCCACTCAGCACCCGCACCAGCCGCTCGACAAGGTCGGTGCCAACCCGGTCCTCCACGCCCAGGCCCCGGGCCACCGCGCCGGGCAGCAGCGCCGGATCCATCACCGCGCTCAGGTCGATGAAACTGGCCCCGTCATCAAGGCCGGGCGCCACGGTGGCCGCGACCTCGACCGCCAGCCGTGTCTTGCCGACCCCGCCCGCCCCGGTCAAGGTCACCAGCCGGCCGGCCGCCAGCAGCCGCGCGACCTCGGCCAGTTCCCGTTCGCGGCCCACGAACATGGTCAGCGGAACGGGCAGCCCGGGCGGCCAGCCTCTGCTGACCGCTGCCGATGACGCCTCGCCGCTGACCGGGGTCATGGTCCCACCCCCGCCGGTCACGCAACCACTTCCTGCCGTGCCGGTCAAGAGCCCGCGCCATCCCGGGACCGACGGCCACCGGGGATGACGCCCGGAAATACGTACCTCGTATACGCCTTTCTCACGATGCCCGGCCACCGGCCGGCGGCTACGGTCACCCCGATGACTGGTGGCGCCGTGTTGCCAGCCCGCAGGAGAGGAGCACGAGATGTGGCAACGACTTGCTGTCGGTACCGCCGTGCTGGCCGCCGTCGCGGTCTTGCCGGCGGCCAGCGCGCATGCCGACGGGCTGCCCGAACCAACCTGCGCCGCCTACACGCTACCGGTCGCCATCACCGATCCGGGGTCAGCTGATCAGACCATGTGGGGGCAGCTATGCTACCGAGGCAGCCGCGAGCCGGCCACCGTCCAGCTTCTGGTGCACGGCGCCACCTACAACCACCTGTACTGGAACTTCCCCTACGGGGACGGCTACTACTCCTACGTCGATGCCGCCACCGCAGCCGGGTACGCGACCTTCGACGTCGACCGGATCGGGGACGGCAACAGCTCGCACCCGCCGAGCACTGACGTCACCTTGACCGCCGGTGCCGTCGCCCTGCACGACGCGGTCACCGCGCTGCGCACCGGCACCGTGGGCGGCCACCCCTTCCAGCACGTGATCATGGTCGGGCACTCGCTCGGCTCGGTCGAGGCCTGGATCGAGACCGCCCGCTACCACGACGTCGACGCTGTGATCATCACCGGCGCCCTCCACCAGCTCAACCCCGACCTCGCCGCGCTTGCCCAGGCCGATGTCTACCCAGCGGCCGACGACCCGAAGTTCGCCGACTCCGGCCTCGACCCCGGCTACCTGACGACCCGGCCCGGTACCCGCGAGGCGCTGTTCTACGACCTGGCCACCGCCAACCCCGCCGTGGTCGCCCTGGATGAAGCAGGCAAGGACACCGACACCGTCGGCGAGCTCGACGGCCTGTTCTCACTCGAGAGCGAGCCAGTCTCCGAGCAGCCTTCCAGCCAGGTCAACGTGCCCGTCCTGGTCGTCGTCGGAGCCGACGACAACATCTTCTGCACCGGCGTCACCGCCTACAACTGCGCCAGCGCCGCCTCGGTGCAGAGCTACGAATCCCAGTACTACCCGGCCGCCGCACACCTCAAAGTCGTAGTGATCCCCGACACCGGGCACGACCTCGCGCTATCTACCACCGCCCCGCTCACCGACGCCATCATGATCGGCTGGTCGCTGGCGACGGTCACGCCCTGACCACTGCCAGATGACGCGGCCTCGCCGCTGGCTGGCCCGAGGTTCTCCCTTGGGCACACGGCCCCAAAGGGAGGGAACGGTCCGTAACGACCAGCACCGAGCGGAGTCTGACCGCCCACACCGGCAGCCTGCCGGCCCGCTGACCTGTAGCGGCACGATCAGGACGCGGCGCACGATACGGTCAGGCGCCGACTCGACGAGGGCGCCTGCATTATCGACGACGGCGAGGCCAGCAAGCTGAGCTACGCCAAATACGTGACCAAGCGGCTGTCGGGCTTCACCCTGGAGCCTGCTCTGATCTAGATGTGGGGATTCGAGGCCCCGGGCTACGGCCCAATCAACGGCCCGCCAGCCGCATATCCATACATCGTCATGCGTGGGGTGAACGTCCTCAACTGCCGTGTTCAGGTTGTCTTCGACGACCTGGTCTCCACCGGATGAGGAGTCCGTGCCGGGATGCGCTACGGTGTGATGCGCAGGGCGACCCGGCGGTTCCCGCCGTTGTGCTGGACCAGCGCGAACCACAAGGGCAGCAGGGCATCGACCGTCCCGCAGGCGCCGGCATCGCCGACGAACACGGGCTCGAGTCCGACCGCGGTGATCAGTTCCTCGGCCAGTGGGCGCGCGCCGGGATCGGCAGCGAAGAACAGGACAGAGCCCGGCGGCGGGTCGGCGAAATTCTCCCAGCCCAAGGAATTGAACGCACGCACATACGCGGCGCCGGGTGCGGCCGCCGCGACTGCCGCCCGGCTGTTGACCTCCGGCTGGCCGACCCGGTTCACCGCGTCGATCACGACCTTGCCCGCCAGCGCCGCGCCGAGTGTCGCCACCACCTCGGCGACCGCCCCGCCTGGCACCGCCAGCACCACCACGTCGGCGCCGGTCACCGCGTCGCCGACTGGCAGGACCGGGGCACCGCCTGGTCCCGTGCCCGACTCCGCCCGGGAGCCATACACCACCTCGTGGCCAGCCGCACGCCATCGCTGGCCGAGCGTACCGCCGATGCGGCCCGTCCCGATGACTGCGATTTTCATGCTGGCCTCCAACCCGGCCGGTCGGCCTGCAACGTTCTTACCAGATGACCTCCTGTTCTGACCCCCCAGTCCCTTGCCCGTGGACCGGCTTGACGCGCAGTGCCGCACAATTGGCAGCTTGGCCGGCGTGGTGCCTGCCCGCTGTTGCGCCTGACTGAGTGATCCGAGCGTGGCTACGGATGTAACAGTCGGACGACTACCGTTAGCGTCCGGATCTGCCGAATAGCGGGCGTTGCACATGCGCGCGTTTTATGCACAGCCATGCATACTCACTCACGGTTCGCTCGACCTTATCGACCATCGCGCAGCCTTTCCCACCGTTCCGGTAGGAAATCAGATCGCCGATTAGGCGCGTATGCGCAGGCCGGTGCGACCTACCTGATGGGCGTACAGATCAGCTAATCTGCACGCGACCGCCTAGGTACCCGGCATAGCAAGCTGGAGCGGTTCAGGGAGCAGCCACACCGTGTCCTTATGCGGGGTAGCGACCCGTTTCAGATCGCTGGTCGCTCGCGGGCTGAGCCCCGGCGCCTCAGCCAGTTTCTCCTGCCTCAGCCGGGCCTCGGCGCACAGCTCCCGCAGTAAACCGGCGAACGGAGCGGGCGGCTCAGTCACTGCTGTTCCTCCGCCGCTTTTGCCGACTATAGGAAGATTCTCCCGGTTCGACCGCCAACGCCGCTATTCGCGCAAGACGAGCCTGCATCACGGGGAGGCTGGGGCCGGATCCGGCGTGCCGGGCGGCGCGGCCAGTTCGGCGGATACGTCGGCGGCTTCGGCCGCGCCGATCCGCTGGAAGATCGCCAGCGCCTGCCGCAGCTTGTCTTCGGCCTCGGCGGTGCGGCCGACGGCCCGGGCGTACCGGCCCAGGCCGGCCAGCGCGTGCGCTTCCTCCAGGGCGATGCCGGTCCGGCGGGCCAGGTCCAGGGCCTGCTGGTGGCATGCCTCGGCCTGGCTGAGGTCACCGCGGATCCTGCTCAGAGTCCCGGACTCGTTCAGAGCCATGACTTCAGCGTCCGGGCTGGCGATCTGACGGGCGACGTCCAGTGCCTCCTGCAGGTCCCCGGCCGCGCCCGGATAGTCCCCGGTCAGCCTCCGCACGACCGCGAAGCGGGTGAGGGCCACGGCCAGGTTCAGCGGGTCGCCCGCGGCCCGGAAGGTGCCTATCGCCTCCTGCAGGTCCCTGGCTGCCCCCGGCAAATCGCCGGTGAGCCGCCGCACGACTCCCAGGAAGATGAGGGCGACGGCCCGCCCGACCCGTTCGCCCCGTTCACTGCAGATATCCACTACCTCCTGCAGGTCCCGGGCCGCGCCCGGATAGTCCCCGGTCAGACTCCGGACGGCCCCCAGGTACATCAGGGCGTTGAGCTCCCCGCGCAGGATGCCGAGGTCCCGGGAGATGTCCAGTGCCTCCTGCAGGTCCCGGGCCGCGCCCGGATAGTCCCCGGTCAGCCGCCGTACGACTCCCAGCCAGGTAAGGGCGAGGGCCTGGACCTCCCGGTCGGCGAGCTCCCGGGCGATGCTCAGCGCCTCCTGCAGGTCCCGGGCCGCGCCCGGATAGTCCCCGGTCAGCCATCCCCCGGTTCCCAGGTTCACCAGGGCCTGGGCCTGGCCGCCCCGGTCGCCGAGATCCCGGTAGACGTCCAGTGCCTCCTGCAGGTCCCGGACCGCGGCCGGATAGTCCCCGGTTGCCAGCAGCGCCTGTCCGCGGATGATGAGGACATTGGCCTGTCCGGGCCGGTCGCCGAGGTCCCGGTAGATGCTCAGCGCCTCCTGCAGGTCCCGGACCGCACCCGGAGAGTCATCGGCCACCCGCCGCGTGTTCCCGAGATTGGCGAGGGCGCCGGCCCGTCCGGGCCGGTCGCCGAGCTCCCGGTAGATGCCCAGCGCCTCCTGCAGGTCCCGGGCCGCGCCCGGATGGTCCCCGGTCAGCCGCCGCACGTCCCCGAGGCTGGTCAGGGCGAGGGCCTGTCCGGGCCGGTCGCCGAGCTGCCGGGCGGCCTGCACCGCGGCGGCGTGACGGGTGACGGCCTCGTCCAACGGTCCGTCGATCCGCAGCAGGGCCGCCAGGCCCGCGGCCAGCGCGATGACCCGGGCGTGCTGGCCGGCCGCGGTGGCCTGGTCCAGGCAGGCCAGCAGGCTGGTCCGCTCGGCCCGGGCCCACGCCAGCGCCTGTTCCCGGTCGGCCAGGACCGGGACCGCGGCCGGCACGGTCCCGGCCGCCGGGCCGGGGGCGCCGCGGGCCTGGCGGGCCAGCAGATCCTGAGCGCGGGCGGCGGCGTACTTGTAGTAATCCAGCAGCCGCCCGGTGGCCTGCTCCCGGGCATCATCGGGGTCCAGACGGCTGGCGAGGGCGCAGGCGTGCTCGCGGATCAGGTCGTGCATCCGGTACCGGCCCGGGGCGGGCTCGGTGAGCAGGTACTGGTCGTACAGGGCCTCCAGGCCGCGGCGGGCGCCGGCCAGCCCGGTGCCGTCCAGGGCCGCGGCGGCGTACGGGTCGATGTCGGTGCCGGGGTGCAGCGCGAGCCGGCGGAACAGCCGCTGCTGCTCGGGGGTGAGGTCCGCATACGACAGGTCGAATGCGGCGGCGACGGACAGGTTCTCGGTGGCCAGCAGTTCCAGCCGGCCCGTGGCGGCGGCCAGTTCGGCGGCCCGCCCGGCCAGAGTCCAGGCCGGATGGTGGTACAGCTGGCGGGCCAGCATCCCGATCGCGAGCGGCAGGCAGCCGCACAGCCGGGTGATCTCCGCGACCCCGGGGTCGGCTGCGCTGAGCCCGGGCCGGACGGCCAGCCGGACCAGCAGCCCGGCCGCCTCGCCGGGCGGCAGGGCGTCCAGGCTGATCGTCTGGGCGTCTTCCAGTGCGGTCAGCCGACGCCGGCTGGTGATCAGTACCAGGCTGCCGCCGGCGCCAGGCAGCAGCGGCCGGACCTGCTCACTGCTCGCCGCGTCATCCAGCACCAGCAGCAACTGCCGCCTGGCCAGCCGGTCCCGCCACAGCCCGGTCCGGGCCTGCAGGTCGGCCGGGATCTGCCCGGCCGGGACGCCGATGGTCAGCAGCAGGCTGGCCAGCGCGTCGGCCGGGTCGACCGGCTGCTGCCCGGGGGTGTGCGCGTGCAGCGGCAAGAAGATCTGCCCGGCCGGGAACCGGCCGGCCAGCCGGTGCGCGGCGTGCACCGCGAACGCGGTCTTGCCGATGCCGGCCATCCCGCCGATCGCGTGGATGCTCACCACCCCGCCCGCGTCTGCCGCGGCGTCGGCCAGTTCGGCTAGCTCGTGCTGCCGGCCGGTGAACGAGGCGATGTCGCGGGGCAGCGTCCGGGTCGCCGCCGCCACCCCCCGGCCGCGGGCCTGGCCAGGCGCCGCGTGGCCCCGCGCGGCCGTCTCGAACTCCACGCGGGCCGGGCCGCCCAGCTGGAGTGCGTCGGCGAGCAGCCGTACCGTGTCCTTGTGCGGGGTGGTGGCCAGGCCCCGTTCCAGGTCGCTGATCGTCCGCGGGTTCAGCTCCGCCGCCTCGGCCAGCTGCTCCTGGGTCAGCGCGGCCCCGGCACGCAGTTGCCGCAGCATACCGGCGAACCTGACCGGCGGCTCAGCCACGGCCTCTCCTCATGCCCTGGGACGCGCAATCCACAGCCAGCATAAGCGGCCGGCCCGCGGGTCGTCCGCGGCCGGCACCAGCGCAGCCGCGAGGTGGCGGCCGGCCCGCGCAGCCCCGGCCGCGCCGGACCGGACCTGCGGCCGTGCCGTCAGCAGCTGCCCCCGCGCGCGCCGGTCACAGTTTCCGGGTTCTCAGTTCCCTGAGCGGTCCTTCATGGTCGCGGCACGGCCGCGCTGCTTGGCTCGCAGCACGAACGGTTATCCGTTGTCACACCCGAGAAGGGAGGGGCTATGTCCCCTCAGGTCAAGCCGAGCATCGTGTTCTGCCACGGGATCTGGGCCGACGGCTCATGCTTCAACAAGGTGATCGCGCCGCTGCAGGCGGAAGGGTATGAGGTGATCTCCGCGCAGTACGGCCTGGACACTAACGAGGACGACGTCGCCGCGACGCGGCGCACCCTGGGCCGGGTCCACAGCCCGGCCATCTTGGTCGGCCACTCCTACGGCGGCGCCGTCATCACCGCCGCGGGCACCGATGACCGCGTGGCCGGGCTGGTCTACATCGCCGCCCTCGGCCCCGACGAGACCGAGACCTCCCAGGGCGAGATAGACAAGTTCCCGGCCACGCCGGCCTTCTCCCAGATCGACGTCGCCGACGGGCGAGTGTGGCTGCTCCCCTCCGGCATCGGCTGCTTCTGCGGAGACCTGCCCGAGGAAGAGCAGCAGCTGGCCTGGGCGACCGCCTGGCCCCCGGCCGCCGACCTGTTCGCGCGCAACGCCCCTGGCGTCGGATGGAAGTCGAAGCCGAGCTGGTACATCGTGGCCAACAACGACCAGGCCGTCAACCCTGAGCTGGAGCGAGCCGCCGCCAAGCGCATGGGCGCCACCACCTACGACATCGACAGCAGCCACGTCCCCATGCTCTCCCACCCCGACTACGTCCTCGACGTCATCCGCACCGCCGCAAGAGGAATCTGAGCCCGCACCGCTTTCTGAGCCCCTGCTCCTCGACGGGGCGAGCAGGGGCTCAGAAACAGCGACCTGACAAAGGGAGGAACCGGTGGCATCCGAACAAGTCCTCGACGTAGCGGTGCGTCGCCATGTGCTCACCAGCGAACGGCCGTTTCAGGTAGTGCTGGACGGCATCTACACCGGTATCAGCCAGCCGGACCTCGGGGCGCTGTTCGCCAAGCTGGCGGCCAGTACCTCGTACGAGGAGTTCACCGGCCTGGTCCGGCAGGCGCAGGGCAGCGCCGGCCTGTTCCGGTTCTGGCACCTCGACGACGACCACGTGCTGGCCCTGGACCCGCAGGCGGACCAGGCCGGGCGCCGCCTGGTCCGGCTGATCGCCGGCAACCCGGTCACCATGGGGCAGATGACCCGCCACCTGCCCGCGGCCGGCGCCTATGCGCCGATCACCATCCTCATCCAGGAACTGCCCGGCGGCCGGACCCAGGTGGCCTACGACACCGTCGCCAGCGCGATCGCGCCCTACGCCGATGCCGCCGCCTCCCAAGTCGCCCAGCACCTGGACACCGACGTCCTCGCCCTCCTCCGCCACGCGACCGGCATTACGGCCACCGCACCCCCCTGAGCCGCAGCACGCCGGTCCCGGAGAACGCCTTAGCGCAGTCGCAGACGGCCGTGACTGCACAGGCCGTGACAGCCGGCGACACAAACAGATCGTCCCTACTGATGTCAGCCGGCTGCTGGCGGAGTGGTGATCATGAAAGCAATCAGTATGAGCCCCCGGTCAGGGCAGCGGACGGCCGGCGGCAGCGCGGTCGTGTTCCTGCATGGCCACCAGCTTGACCGCAACCTGGCCCGGCCGGTCACGGCTGAGGCGGCCGGCACGTTCGTGCTGGTCCTGGTCATCACCAGCGCCGCCGTCGCGGCGACCTTGTCCCGGCCGGTGGCCGGAGCCCCGTACGGGTCCCTGGCGGTGCCCGTCGCCGGCGGCCTGGCCCTGGCGATCGCAGTCGCGGGTCTCGGCCACATTTCCGGGGCCCACCTCAACCCGGCGGTGACCCTCGGGCTGGCCGCCAGCAGGCGCTTCCCGTGGGCCTGCGCCCCCGGCTACGTCCTGGCCCAGTTCGCCGGGGCGACCGCCGCGGCCGCGGTCACCTGGGGCCTGTACGGAGACCAGGCCCGGTCGATCGCCCACCTCGGCGCCCCGGCCCCGGCCGCCGGGGTGTCCGCGGGGCGGGTCCTCGCAGCCGAAGCCGTCGTCACCTTCATCCTGGTCCTGGTTGTCGTGGCGGTCGCCACCGACACCCGGATCCCGCGCGGCACCGCCGCCATGGCCATCGGCGCGGCCCTCGCGGTCGCCATCGTGA
>Ga0210390_10004175_pt1 | contig 12254 bp, 8 predicted proteins | sample IncBWH11OmetaG_FD_161050 | JGI IMG/M metagenome (GOLD analysis project Ga0210390, IMG submission 161050) | Forest soil microbial communities from Barre Woods Harvard Forest LTER site, Petersham, Massachusetts, United States - Inc-BW-H-11-O ...
CACCGTATCGTAGATCGCGCGCATTTTCTTCTGGTCTTCCGCGGCGCGCTTTTCCTGCTCTGGATCAGGCTGCACAAATTGCTTTTCCACCGTCAGCCGCTCTGTGGGAAATTTCCCCGGATGCACAGTCACAAACACGCTGCAGGATTGCGATTCGCCACCTGGTCCTGCCCAGGAAACTTTCCATTCATAGCGCCCGGGCGCCTTCTCGAGGTCCACGCCAAGCAAGCCGTGCCATACAGCGGATTTTTCGTCTTCGTGCCACAGCGGGACTGCGTGGCCATCCCATTCACTGCTGAATTGCGCCACGCTCTTGGGGCCTAGCACCTCTGTTTGCAGCAGAGAACCCTGCGCGGCAATGCCCGCGTTTGCCTTCAAGACCACCTCGTCGGGACAAATTTTGCGAACTTGGGCGAGTGCTTTGGGCGATCCCAGTCCCATCGAGAATCCCGCAAACACGCAGGGCAATACCAGTTTTTGTAAGTAGTTAGGAGTCATGGTGACTCGCTGTAGGATACCCGTTTCGCTCGCTCTCGGAAAAAGGAGTCAGCCAAATAGTCAATGGTGACCGCAGTCACAGAATTCATCCGCCGCGGATTGCACAATGATCCTGCAATGGCCAGACGATCCTTTGGGGTGGTTTTGATCGTCGCGCTCATGGGCTGGACCGTCAACCAACCCATGCAGTGTGAAGGCCAACACTCTCGGGCAGCAGTTGTGGTGCTGGCAGGAGCTTCACCTGCCTACCAACCTGAACCTTCCCCCACGCGCCACAGCTGTTGCCCACGCGAGAGCCATCACGCCGCCGTTTCTCCCCGGCGCATCCCGCGTTGCCACCCGCATTCCACTTCAGATTGCTGCTCACTTTCCAAAGAATCACAAGGCGGATTGCCTCCTGGTCTCACAAAAGATTCTGCGTCGCCATACTATGGCCTCGCTTCCCTCTCTGTATCCCGGCCCATCGGTGCATTTCCGCAGCCAGCCTCCGCGGTAGCCTTTCAGGGCTCTTCGCGATTAGCCGTTCCTGCCTTTGCCGTCCTGCGCCTCTGAGATCGTTCCTTCCTTTTGCCAGCTATCCAATGCTGTATACGCGTGGAACGTGCTTCCCATTTCCAAGAAAAATAAAAACGAAAAGGATTGATTCAGGTGAACAAAATGAAAATTCGAATGATCGCAGTATTCATGATTCTCGCGTTGGCCGCATGGCTTCCGGCTATGGCACAACAGGCCGTACCCGCGCCACCCAGCCAGCAAGCGCAAGCTCCGGCTTCACCGGCGGATTCCGCAAAACCTGCCGCAGCATCCCCTTGCGCCTGCTGCGACAAAATGAATGACCAAGGCAAAGATGCGAAAGCCGCGTCTTGCTGCTCAGGCAAAGAAATGGCGTGCTACAAGAAAGACAGCCAGACCACTCAGTCCGCGATGAATTGCTGCTCCGGCAAAGATGCCAAGCAGTGCGCCAAGAACGACGGCAAAGGCTGCTGCGGAAAAGACCCGCTAGCATGCAACTCCGTCAACGGGAAGCAGTGCTGCGCGGGCCAAAGCTGCTCGCACGATTCTTCGCAGAGCTGATTGCATAAGAAAACGAAAAGGGCTCCGGCATTCTTTCCGGAGCCATCCTTTTTTGCTGAGACAGGGTGCGAGTAACGCAGCGCTAAATTTTCAGTCCCATAACCCGCACCAGTTTTTCTTCCAGCCGCTTCAATTCCAGTTCGCGGGCGTGTTCTTCGCGCGTGCGGTCGTTCAGCGCGTCCTTCAGAAGCTGCAAATTCATCCGCAATTCCATTTGCCGCAGCGCCAGTCGGCCAAGCGCATTAACCGCTTCCCGCTGTTCCGTATCCAGTTCCCGCGGTTCCCGGTCCACCACGCATAGCGTACCCAGCGCGTAGCCGTCTTCATTAATCAGCGGAGCGCCGGCATAAAATCGTATGTGCGGCTCCCCGGTCACCAGGGGATTTTCCCGGAATCGCGCATCCGCCAAAGTGTCTGGCACAACAAAAAGATCGCCCTGCTGGATCGCGTGCGAGCAAATGGAGATTTCCCGCGGGGTCTCCCCCGCCTGCACTCCAAATTTTGATTTGAACCATTGCCGATGGTCGTCTACCAAAGACAGCATGGCCATCGGCACCTGGCAAATGTGCGCGGCCAGGATCACCAGGTCGTCAAAGGATTGTTCGGGTTCGCTATCCAGGATGGCATAGCGGTTCAGCGCAGCCACGCGCGCTGCTTCGCCAGTCGTTGACGATGCCGCCATATGCACCTCCGTGATTCAATCAGGGGGACACAACCTGTTCGGGCTGAATCATACTCCAGAGCGCCCCACAGCAACAGGGTCTCCCTACGAACCACCGGTCACCTATCCCCCGCGCTCCCCAAAATTCTGGTCCTGGGAGCGCAACCTCCTATTGACACTCTATAGGTCGCTCCGTATTATCCCTATAGATCATCGATAGGAGTTACCCCGTGAGTCCGGAACCCACCACTCTTCTGCAAGGAACCCTCGACCTGCTCATTCTGAAATCCCTGGTTGCGGGAGAGCTTCACGGCTTGGGTATTTCCCGCAGAGTCCAGCAGATTACGTCCGGCACTTTCGTCGTGAAACCAGGCTCGCTGTTCCCCGCCCTCCATCGCATGGAAGATGAAGGCTGGATCTCGTCCTTTTGGGGGGACTCCGAAAATAATCGCCGCGCGAAATACTACCGGCTGACGAAAGCGGGCCGCAAACAGTTGGAAGTGGAAACTAAGCGCTGGAGCCGTATCTCCTGGGCCATTGGCCAGGCGCTCGAAGCATCCTAGATGGGAGTGTCCCATGCCGCTCTTCGCAAGAGTCCAAAGCTTTGTACGTAACCTCTTCTCCGCCCGCAGTGTGGACTCAGACCTCGATCAGGAAGTTCACTCTCACCTTGCGATGCTCACGGACGAAAACCTTAGCGCAGGCATGTCCGCGGGCGAAGCGCATCGCGCCGCACGCATCGAACTGGGCGGCATCGAACAACTCAAGGAACAAATCCGAGAGCAGCGCCTGGGTAACTGGCTCCATTCCATCCTCTCCGATTGCCGTTACGCAATACGCCAACTCCGGCAAAATCCTGGATTCACCGCCGTCGCCGTCCTCACGTTGGCCATCAGCATCGGCGCCAACACGGCGCTTTTCTCGGTCGTCAACGGCGTGCTGCTGAACCCACTTCCATACAAACAACCCGATCAGCTTGTATCGCTGTGGTGGGACCGCACCCCCGGGCAGCACAGCTCGGTTCCGTATGCGAATTTTCTGGACTGGCAGAAACAGAGCACCGTTTTTTCCAGCATGGGTGCGTACCGCCAGCAGGACGTGGTTCTGAGCGACGCGGGCGAAGCAGAGCGTGTAGCTGGCGTGATGATTTCCGCTAATTTTTTCGATCTGCTCGGAGTGAAACCATTCGTGGGCCGATTCTTCCGGCCCGAAGAGGATCAGATTGGTGCAGGTCCGGTGGCACTGATCGGTGACGGCCTGTGGAAGCGCAAGTTCGGCTCCTCGCCAGACGTTCTGGGCAAGCGCGTCGCGCTGGATGGCGCAGCCCATACGATCATCGGCGTCGTCCCGGAAAACTCGCCCATTTATGTGTCCGCCGGCATTTACACGCCCATTGGCCAGTTGAGCGATCCGACTTTCCGCGATCGCCGCGCCAGCACCGGCACTGTGGGAATCGCCAGAATGAAGCCCGGCATTACGCTCGCACAGGCGCGCATGGATATGGATTCGGTGGCTCGAAATCTTTCTGCCGCCTATCCGGATGCGGACAAAGACACCGGCATTTTCGTAAATCCACTCAAGGACGACCTTACGTCTGGCGTGGCGCCGATGCTGCTGGTGCTGCTTGGCGCCGTCGCTTTTGTGCTGCTGATCGCGTGTGCGAATGTCGCCAACCTGTTGCTCGCGCGTTCAACCGGCCGGGCCCGTGAATTCGCGATTCGCGTGGCGCTGGGGGCCAGCGGGCCGCGCATCATCCGGCAGTTACTCACGGAAAGCATTCTTCTTGCTACTGCCGGAGGAGCACTGGGACTGCTGTTCGCCGTGTGGGGCACGCGGACCGCGCTCGCCGCAATTCCTCAAGCTCTGCCCCGAGCCGACGAAATTACGCTGGACGGCCGCGTCCTTATTTTCACTTTGGCCGCCTCTGTCCTCGTTGGCATCTTGTTCGGCTTGGCGCCAGCGCTCCGGACCTCGAATCCCGACTTGCAGAAGACTCTCAAGGAAGGTGCGCGTGGTTCGACGGGATCCCGGCTTCGCACGCAAAACATTTTCGTAATCGGAGAGATGGCGCTGGCGCTTGTGTTGTTGGCCGGAGCGGGATTGATGGTGCGCAGTCTGATTGAGCTCGCGTATGTGAACCCCGGCTTTAATCCCGAGCATGCCTTGGTCTTCAGCATCTCGCCTCCGGCCGCTAAAGTCGCCACCGCCGCGCAAGTCCGTGAGACGTATCACGATCTGACTGCGCGATTTGAAGCGATTCCCGGAGTCGAAGCGGCGTCGCCGCTATTCGGTGCACTGCCTCTTACGGGTGGAGATTCGCTCGTGCCCTTCTGGATCGTAGGACAACCAAAACCGTCTTCCGCGAGGGAAATGACCCGGGCGCAATGGTACGCCGCCGCTCCCGATTATCTGAAGGCAATGGGCATTCCGCTGCAGCGCGGCCGTTTCCTCAGCCAGCAGGACAACGAAACCGCTCCATTCGTCGGGGTGATCGATGACGGGTTTGCTCACGCCTATTTCCCAGGTGAAGATCCAATCGGCAAGCATATCAACCTGGGAATCCTTGACGTAACAGGCGCCGAAATCGTCGGAGTTGTGGGGCATGTGAAGCATGTCGGGCTCGGCGTGAATGGAGTTCTCGACAAGCGCGGTCAAATCTATTTTTCGATGACGCAGTTACCAGACAAGCTCCTGCCGCTCGTCGGCCGCGCCAGCACCTTCGTTGTGCGTTCCGCCGCGCCCACGGCAACTGTTACCGTAGCCATCCGCTCGGCGTCGGAGCAGTTCGACGGCCGCCAAGTGGTGTACGACTTTCAGCCGATGACCAAGATTGTTTCCGATTCGATCGCTGCGCAAAGATTCGCGATGAGCCTGCTGGGCGTCTTCGCCTTCATCGCGCTCGTTCTTTCCACGGTCGGCATATTCGCGGTGATTTCGTACCTTGCGAGCCGGCGCACGCACGAAATTGGCATTCGCATGGCGCTTGGCGCGCAACCGGTGGAGATAGCACGCGTGGTGCTAGGTCAGGGGATGCGCGTTGCGCTCCTGGGTGTAGCGATCGGGCTGGCTGCGGCGCTTGCACTGACGCGGCTCCTCGCAAATCAACTCTACGGCGTAAGCGCAAAGGACCCGGTCACCTTTGCCGCAGTAGCCGGGTTGCTGATGCTTGTGGCGCTTGCGGCTTGCTATATTCCCGCGCGCCGGGCGATGCGCGTTGATCCCGTAATTGCCCTGCGTTACGAATAGAAAGGCGAACCACAGCGTTGACGGTGGAAAGGAACACGCCATGCCACTCTTTATCAAGGCTCGAAATTTCTTACGGAATCTCTTAGCCGCTCGGCACGTGGAAGTGGACCTCGATCAGGAAGTTCACTCGCACCTCGCGATGCTCACGGACGAAAACGTCAGCACCGGCATGTCCGCGAGCGAAGCGCAGCGCGCCGCCCGCATCGAACTCGGCGGCATCGAGCAAGTGAAGGAGCAAGTTCGCGAGCAGCGCCTTGGCAACTGGCTCCAGTCGGTGCTCTCCGATTGCCGCTTTGCCCTTCGCCAGCTTCGCAAATCGCCGGGCTTCACGTTTATAGCAGTATTGACGTTGGCGCTGGGAATCGGCGCAAATACCGCGCTTTTCACCGTGGTCGAGAGCGTTTTGCTGCGGCCGTTGTCTTATCCTCATTCGGATCGGCTTGTGTTTATCGGACCAAAGACCGATAAGGTGGAGTTCGCAACCACTTCCTGGCTCAACTACCTCGACATTGGCGACCAGTCTCGCAGTTTAGCCGCTGTCGGCCTCTACGCCAACGATGTGACCGTTGTTGAAACCAAGCAAGGCTCGATAAGTGTCAACGCGCCTCGTGTGACACCGAATCTTTTCTCCATGCTCGGCGTGCAACCCGTGATAGGACGCACGTTCATGGACGCAGAAGGCCAACCAGGGGGAGCGCCGGTGGTGCTGCTCGCCGAGGGACTTTGGCGCGAAAGCTTTGGCGGCGATCCCGGAATCATTGGGCAAACCATCAGGATGGGCGGTGTCACTCGGACCGTCGTCGGCGTCATGCCGCATACGATGCGTTTTCCCGAAGAGACAGGTCCGGATATACAAAAGGCGGTTTGGCTGCCTATACAGCCGACGCCCGAAATGCAGAAGGAGCGCGGCTATAGCCTTTTCAGCATTGTGGGCCAGCTGCGTCCCGACGTGCGCCTCCCGCAAGCGCAAGCGGAACTGGACGCCATCGCGCAACGCATCCTCCACGACGCCGGGGACACAACCAATTCCAATTTCGGGCTTCGCGCCACCCGCTATCAAGACTTGCTCACGGCCGCCGCCCGCCCCGTGCTTCTCGCGTTACTGGGAGCGCTTGGTCTTGTCCTGCTAATTGCCTGTGCGAACGTCGCAAATCTACTGATCGCACGATGCATGGGCCGCCAGCAGGAATTTGCGGTGCGCGCCGCATTGGGTGCCGGTCGTTCGCGATTGATTCGTCAATTGATTGCCGAAGGCGCAGTGCTGAGCTTGCTTGGTTGCAGCGTCGGACTGCTCCTGGCACAACTCGCGCTGGAAGGCATCCGCAAATTACCGGAAGGAACGATTCCGCGCGGTGAATCTATCTCGATGCACTGGACGTTGATCCTTGCAGTGGCCGTGATCGCTACGCTGACCACACTTTTTTCCTCGCTGCTGCCGGCGTTTGTGGTGACGCGCACGGACCCGCAAACGGGCTTGCAGTCCGCCACGCGAAGCGTCGGCACGCGCTCGGTCCGCGGGCGCATTGCCGGATTGCTGGTTGCCGTGGAAGTCGCACTTTCCACTGTGTTGCTCATCGGCACTGGCCTGCTGTTCCACACTCTTTGGAATTTACAGCATGCATCGCTGGGATTCGCGGTCACACGCGTGACCACCTTCACCGCGATGCCAGAGGACGCCGCCGGCTTTTCCGGCATGGCCGTTTCCGAAGAGACCACGAACGCGCCTGCTTCCGTCGGCACCTTGATCTACGCCCCGGTGCTGGAACGCATGCGCCATGTGCCCGGTGTGGAAAGCGCCGCGTTGATTACCATGCCTCCTTTGTCCGGAATGGACATGAATTCGGACTTCAACATCGTAGGCCAGGCCAAAGATCCGAAGGTGAAACCGCGAGCCAGGGTAACTGCGGTGAGCGGAGAATATGCGCTCACGCTGGGTACAGCAATCGCGCGCGGGCGAATGGTGGACGACGACGACGTCGCCCAAGCTCCGAATGTCGTGGTGATCAACGAATCGCTGGCCAAAAAATATTTCGCGAATAACAATCCGCTGCAGCAGCAGCTCATCGTCGGCGGCAAAGAAACAGGAATGGAGAAACCATTCACGATCGTCGGCGTTTTGAGCGATCAGGTGGACTCGAACGTCGGTGGCGCGCCCGATCCCATGGTTTTTCTCCCCTATCAGCAAATTCCGACGACATCGCTGTTCTATCAGGCGCTTCTGCAGACGTTGGTCAGTTTTGTAGTGAAGACGCGCGGCGATTTGCCGGTGGCATCGGCGATGCGTTCCGTGTTCCACGAAGCGGCTCCCGGCTTCGCGCTGGACAGCTTCAAGACCATGCAGGAAGCCGTGGACGAAAGCATGTTCAGCCAGCGCCTGGGCTTATACCTGACGGCCGCGTTCGCCGGGCTTGCCGTGTTGATGGTGATGGCGGGACTTTACGGCGTGCTGGCGCAACTGGTCAGTTATCGGCGCCACGAAATCGGAATTCGCATGGCGCTTGGTGCAACGCGCCAGCGTGTCGCGAGCATGATTTTGCGCCAAGGTGCAATCCTGATCGCTCTCGGGCTCAGCGCCGGCATCGTGTTGGCGTTGGCAACCAGCCAACTGGTGAGAGGTTTCTTGTATCACGTCCAGCCGACAGATGTGCCCACGTACGTCGCCGTATCGCTCAGCTTGCTGGCCGTCGGGTTGTTCGCGTCGCTGCTGCCCGCGCACAAAGCAGCGTCCATCGAGCCGATGCAGGCCTTGCGCGAAGACTAGGTAGCAACGCCAGGCGCGATGCGCCAAGTTTTGGCACACTCGCAGATTGGAGTTCACCATGCGGCTCCTCACGAAAGTCCGAAATTTCCTGCGCAACCTCTTCTGTTCGCGCCGCGTGGATGCTGATCTCGACCGGGAAGCGCATTCGCATCTAAAAATGCTAATGGAAGAGAATATTCGCGCGGGCATGCCGCCCAACGAAGCGCAACGCACCGCCCGCATCGAACTAGGCGGCATCGAGCAACTAAAAGAACACGTCCGCGAGCAACGTCTAGGCAACGCGCTCCATTCCATCCTCTCCGATTGCCGCTTCGCGTTGCGCCAACCTCGCAAGTCCCCTGGATTCACAGCCGTCGCCATCCTGAGCCTCGCTCTCGGTATCGGTGCCACGACCGCCATCTATAGCATCATCGATGGCGTTCTTCTCCATCCTTATCCCTACAAGAACGCGGAGCGGCTCGCCACCCCCACTGTTTTTTCCGCCGATCAATTCCGCGCCTGGCGCTTTCCCGCCGCAGCCTTCGTCGATTTCAAGGAGTACAACCGCACTTTCGACGACATGTTTGGCTTGGTCTACCAGGACGTTCACCTCACTCTCGGTCCCACCGTTGAAGATCTTTCCGGCGGCCTGGTCACTCCCGGCACACTCGAATCTCTCGGCATCTCGCCGCTCTTGGGCCGTCCTCTCACTGCTGAAGACGCTAAGCCCGGCGCACCTTCCGTTTTCGTGATCAGTTACCGCCTTTGGACCAAACTTTTTCACCGCGATCCGCGCATCCTTGGTATTTCATACGCCCTCAACAACACTCGCATGACGTTAGTCGGGATCATGCCTCCGCGTTTTCAAATCGGCGGGTGCGATCTTTGGCTGCCTCTGGAGATCACCAGGGACACCTTCGTTCCTGGAGCTGGATTAGTGTCAAACGAAATCTGGACTGTCGGTCATCTCAGGCCGGGTGTTGCTCCCGAAACCGCTGCCGCCGACCTGCAACGCATCGCTGAGCCCTTTCAAAAGAACGACCCCATCTACTTTCCGCTTCACTTCAAAGTAGTCGTAAACACCTTCATCAGCCAAGCCGTTGGCCGAGACTTCAAGCTCGGGCTCTGCGCTTTAATGGCCGGCGTCTCGATGTTGCTGCTGATCGCCTGCAGCAATGTTGCCAACCTCCTTCTCGCCCGCGCCACAACACGAGAAAAGGAATTCGGGATTCGTTCGGCATTAGGCGCAAGTCGTTTGCGCTTGATCCGCCAATTATTGATCGAAAGCCTGCTGCTGGCGCTGACCAGCTGTGCCCTCGGTTGTGTGCTCGCTTATGTAGGATTGAAAGCAATGGTCGCTTTTCTCCCAGGGGACACCTTTCCTCCCGAAGCAGCCATCCTTCTCAGCCGGGACGCTTTGCTCTTTTCTTTGATCGCGACAATTCTTACGGCATTGGTCTGCGGATTGGCCCCGGCTCTTCACTCCGTTCGCTCGGACTTGCAATTAGCCTTGACCACCACCGGCAAGGGACTCAGCGTTGACTTTCGCCATGGCAGACTTCGCTCCGCGCTCGTCGCCGCCGAAGTTGCCCTCTCGATCATTCTGTCGATCTGCTCAGGCTTGGTGATGCGCAGCCTCCTCGCTCTTCAACACGTAAATCTTGGTTTCAATCCTTCGCAGGTTGTCTTTGCCGACATTTCTTGGCCTGAGCGTCAGTACGACACCGCGCAGCAAAAGAACGCCGTTCTTCGCAAAGTTCTCGATCGCTTGACGCAATTTCCCGGCGTCCGGGCCGCCACGGAAACCGCTTTTTTCCCACCCTACACCTTTGGCTGGACAACGGTCGCAATCAGGGGAAAAACTCCGCCACGGAACAGGAACACGGCCTCTATCTTTTGCACCGAGGGTTATTTTCAAACTATGAATCTGGCGTTGCTTCGCGGAACGCTCTTCTCTCAAAATGACATCGACTCCGGCCGTCATGTCGTTATCATCAATCAGGCCTTCGTCCGCGATCGTTTCGGCCAAGAAAATCCGATCGGCCACCAAGTCCGGTTCAGTGACTACGAGACTTGGTCCGATTGGCCTCACGATCCATACTTCGAAATCGTCGGCGTCGTTGCTGATGCCAAGAACTCAGGCTTGCAGGATCCACCGAGGCCAGAAGTTTATCTCCCTGGAACACTTGCGGGTGAACCTCCGCGAGGCATCATGGTGAGCACGGTGGGTTATCCTCCGGTCGTTCTCCGACAAATCCACACGGAGCTTTCCGCAATCGATCCAAGTATCGCCCTAGGCGAGTCAGGAACCATTACCACCCGGCTCGAGCATTATTACTATGCTCGGCCGCACTTTCTCCTCGTTACCTTCAGCACCTTCGCAGCAATCGCGCTCCTTCTTGTCGCGGTCGGCATCTTCAGCGTCATTTCCTATACCGTCGCGCTGAAGACGCACGAAATCGGAATCCGCAGGGCATTGGGCGCTCAACCAACACAAGTCCTCACCTTAATTCTCAGAAAAGCAATGCGCCCCATCCTCGCGGGCAGCGCCTGCGGCCTCTTGGCCAGCTATTTCCTAACGCGCCTCCTAGCCAGCCAAATCTGGGGCGTTTCCCCAACCGACCCCTCCACGTTTGCGGGGGTGATCGCACTAGCTCTCGTCGTAGGCGTATTGGCTTGCTCGCTCCCCGCGCGGCGCGCATCTCGCGTCGATCCCCTGGTTGCCCTGCGCTACGAATAAAGCTGCCTCAGCCATTGGAATAACGGACGCGGGGATGTCATCATCCAAACTTCAGGTGCAGGACAATTTCCACGGGAAGGTGATCGCATGATCGCGAAACGGAAAATGGCGGCGCTGTTCTTGCTCTGCGGCATTCTTGCGCTGTCCGCCGCGCGCGCCCAGAGGCAACCTTCGCCCACGGCGCAAGACCGCGATCGCGAGCGCCGTAGCCTGGCCGTCAACATTGTCCGCGCCATCAACACCGCGGAAGCACATTACAAACAAGCTCACGGAGGCTATGCCACCTGGACCATGCTCACCAGTAACGGCGACTTCACCGATAGCGGAACGAAGTGGGCTCCCGAATCCATGCCCACGGTGGGCCATGCTATGTACGGCCCCGGCCCTGAAATCGTCCCCGGATGGAAACTACGCCTCACTGTTTCCAAAGATGGCTCCGCCTACGACGTGCTGCTCGAAGACGTAAACGATCCAAAGTGTGGTTATGCCGTGATCAGCGACGACCGCGGGCGCATTCGCCAGGGAAAAGCAATCGATTGTCCGTTGTGATTCAGACTGTGGGGAGCCGGCTAACGAGCCAACGACCCGGCGCCCAGCAGAACTTCAATCCGCCGAACTCACCTGCGCCAATTCTCTTTCCCTGGTGCGGTACGGGAGAACCGAAAAGTATTTGTGCCGGCACGGCTCGCATCGATACGCGGGCACAGACAGCCACCGCCACAAAAACGCGGATACGCCGCTCACATGCTCCGCCGAGATTCGTTTGAGTTCGTGATTACCGCAGATAGGACAGTGCGCGTGCAGCGTATCGCTTAGCGTCATCGCCCGCGCGAAGAACCGCGTTTCACACTTCCGGCATCGCCAGGGATAAACCCCGAATATGCTGAAAACGTAGTCCGCGGCGTATTGCCGGCGCGATCGGCGCGCATCTTTACTCTTACAGACTGGGCAGTTCATCTGGGCGCTGACAACCTTGTGGGACGGGCAAAGAATAGGCTAATGCTGTGCGATAGGCAAGACCCATGACCATCCCGTTAGCAGGTACAATAATTACCGGTGGAAAACTCCTCACAACCGAAAGGAACCCGAATGCCGCAGTACACCGAACAGCATGCGAAATCCGGCATATCCGCCAAGTTGCCCCACTTGGAAGCCTGGCCAAACCAGTACCCAGGTTACGTCATCACCACACGCTATCCAGAATACACTTCCGTGTGCCCCAAAACGGGTTTGCCGGACTACGGCACCATCACTATCCAATATAGGCCTCGAAAGTCCTGCATTGAACTGAAATC
>Ga0210390_10004177_pt1 | contig 12248 bp, 15 predicted proteins | sample IncBWH11OmetaG_FD_161050 | JGI IMG/M metagenome (GOLD analysis project Ga0210390, IMG submission 161050) | Forest soil microbial communities from Barre Woods Harvard Forest LTER site, Petersham, Massachusetts, United States - Inc-BW-H-11-O ...
GAGCGCACCCAGGATCAGCAACGCAGGCGTCGCCTGCTTGTAGATCGCCCCCAATGCGAACAAAGCCAGAGGAATTGTGCGCGCCGCCGCGTACATCGCCAATAGCAACGACGCCTCCGTTGGAACGAATTCGGCAGGGACCAGGTATTGCGGACGGATGATCGCCGCGATGGAAAAGCCGCTCGCAACCAGGACATTGATTGCCGTGACCAGCGAAGCCAGCCGAATCGCTTTGATTGTTGTCATTGATTCCTCTCTCTGAGTAAGCTCGTCCGAGCGTGGCTATGTTGGTTGACAACCGATGTCCGCACTATGCCTGCGCGCAGCGCGGATTCTGCGCCGGTTGCAGAGCGGAAAACTGGTTATCCCTCCCCGCAACAAAGGTCGTCAGATTGTGAGAACGACCCTCCCGAAGGGGCGACCTTCAATGAGATAACGCAGAGCTTCAGCCGCTTCGACCAAAGGGAACGTCTTAGCGACGATTGGTTTGATCACACCGGATTGAAGTAGAGAGACAATGACCTTCCAAGCATCAGCAACCGTCGCCTGCGGCTGACGGAACATATTGAGACTCCGGATACTGCCTTGCGGCACGATAAGATCGGTCACGTCAATGGTCGTCTTACGGCTTGCGGAATACCCCAGTGTTGTGAGGCTTCCTCCCAACGCGAGCGCTTTGAGCGCCTCGCTCAAGACTTCCCCACCGATCCCATCGATCACAATGTCTGCACCGTAGCTGTCCGTGACACGACGTACGCCGTCACCCAACTTCTCCAGGGAAGTATCGATGACCTCATTGAATCCGAGCGCCCTCGCCTGCTCGGCTTTCGCATGATTGGTCGTGCTCGATATGGCGTGTTTTGCTCCCAGAGCTCGCGCCAGTTGCGTCACCGCGTTGCCGACCGATCCTCCGATCGCAGGTGCCAGAACGGTGTTGCCTGGACGAAAACCAGCCAGGGTAAGAGCCACTTGTGCGGTGAGGTACGCAACCGGAATGCCTGCGGCACTTATATCGTCGACACCATCAGGGATCAGGCAAAGATCCTCCTTCCGTACTGCAATCCACTCACGGTAGGTTCCATCTTCAAAAGCGCCATAGGTGCCCCAGAACATCACGCGCGAGCCGGCAGGAAAGTCCGCTCCGCCTCCCTCCTCCACTACACCGGCGCCTTCGTTGCCCAGGACTAGCGACACCTCCGGGATGTGAAAATTGCCAAAGAGAATCGTATGGTCGAGCGGCGTGACGCCAGCTGCCCTGATTCGCACCAGTACTTTCCCGTCTGTGACGGCTGGTTTGGGAAGTTCGACCAGCCTCAACGCTTCATAGCCACTAAATCGCTCCGCGATCATCGCACGCATCTTGGTTCTCCCTTTTCCCATGTCGCTCCTGGCATGCGCCGCTATGCTGCAACCCGGAGATAGTTAAGTTGATCGAGACCACCAGCAGATCGAGAATTGACGGAGTCCCGAGCCATCACTGAACAGATCATCTGGATTATTGATATAATCCACACACTGGATTAGATTCGTAATCCTGATTTGGTCGCAGATTATTTTCTTGGAGATTCAGATGGGTTATTCGCAGGCACAAAAAGAGAAAACTCATAAGCGCATCGTTTCTATTGCCTCATACAGATTTCGCGAAAAGGGCCTCGCGGGATTCGGAATTGCGGAGTTGATGAAGGAAGCCGGCCTGACGGTGGGCGGCTTCTACAAGCACTTCGATTCGCGTGGCGAACTAGTGGCCGAGGCGCTCAACGATGCATTCGGTGTCTGGCAGCGCCAGAAGGAAGCTGCTGAATCCGGTGGGCAGCCGCTAACCTTCACGAGCCTGATCGACGATTATGTGAGCGATGTCCACCGCAAGAATCCAGGTGCGGGTTGTGCCTTCAGCTCATTGGCCCCGGAAATCGCTCGCAGCGATAAGCGCACTCGTGCGCTTACCTCTGATCAAGTCAAGGCGGATCTTGAGTTGATTGTCGGGTTGCTGCCAGGCAGGGATAAGCCTGCGACAAGATCGAAAGCGATCCTGACATTCAGTGCTCTCGTCGGAGCGATGTCGCTGGCCCGCGCCGTTTCGGATGAGGTGCTCTCGCGGGAAATCTTGAAGACGGTGGCAGACCTTCTGAAGAAGCCCGCCTGAATGCGATTAAGCCGGCCGGCTTCAGTGCCGTGGCTTTCGATCAGACTTGCGCTCTGCCGCCGTCAACGAACAGTTCGATACCCGTGACGAAACTGGAGTCATCGGACGCCAGAAAAAGTGCGGCTTTCGCAATTTCATCCGGTTCTCCCATACGTCCCATCGGAATTGTGGACACTATCCGTGCAATGGCGTCTGCAGGTTGCCCATCCACAATTGGCGTATCGCTTGGACCCGGGCTAACAACGTTTGAGCGAATATGGCGGTCCTTGAGATCTGAGATCCAGGTTCGGGCGAAAGAGCGGAGGGCGGCCTTCGTCGCGCCGTAAACACCGAAGGCGGGCGTACCCTTCGCGCGCGACCGAGCCGTTGAGAATGAGAGAGCCACCGTCATTCATTAGCGGCAAGGCCTTTTGCACCGTGAACAGCGTTCCTTTGACGTTGGTGTCGAAGAGCTTGTCAAAATGCTCCTCTGTGATTTTGCCGAGGGGAGAAAACTCAGCAACGCCGGCGTTGGCGAAAACGACATCGATTCTTCCCCTCGTCTTGACGGCCTTCGCGACGGCGTCCAGATGGCTCTTGCGTCTGCCTGAGATGATCACTGTGTTTCCGCGTTTGTGACTCTCCTCGGCCAGACCGCGGCCAATACCCGATCAGTAATGAAGATGGTGTTTCCGATGAGGTTCATGATGTCTCCAATCAATGTCGTGCGATTGTTGCGTGAATGTCCGAGGCTTACGCAGGGAAGCTATCGCCAAACATGGGAAGGCCGCTGACAGATTCTTTCCTCGTGGCTTCGTCCTGCAACACGTCCCAGTGCTCTGCCAGGAGACCGTCTTCGAATCGGACTATGTCGGCGGCAATCCAGGCCGCGGGCCTTCCCATCCCGGTGAAACGGCCATGCGCGATGACATAGTCGCCCTCTGTGACGATGAGTTGGTTTTCATAGCGCAGGGTATCTGGCGTCGCGCGCACTAGGTCGAACAGCCCTTCGCGTCCTGGCGCAATGTGCGCGCTGTGCTGGATGTACGTCGGCGACCAGAAGCGTTCCGCTGCTGCGTAGTCGCGTTTGTTGAAGAGCGTATCGAAGGCTTTGAGAACAATCGCCTTGTTCTGTTCGGGTGTTGTCTTGGGCATATTCAGCTCCTGGAGTTGAGTTCGAGTGATTAATAAGTTGGGTAATCGGAATAGCCGTGTGGCCCCGAGGCGTAGACGGTTTCCGAGTCCACTTCAGCAAGAGGGGTATTGTCGGCAAACCTCTGGACCAGGTCGGGATTTGCGATATAGGGACGGCCGAACGCCACCAGATCCGCCAGACCTTCCGCGATAAGGCGATTGCCGCGATCACGGTCCATCTTCACGTTCGCGATCAGTGTGCCTTTGAAGAGGGGGCGGAAATGCCGAAACATGCCATCGTCGGCCAATTTTTCGAGTGGCGTTCCGGTAAAGTCGGTGGTGTTGCCCATGAGCAACAAGTGCGAAAGATGGTAGGTACTCAACTTCCGGATCGCATACTCGGTCACTGGCAGAGTTTCAGCGTTGGCTTGAAATACCGCGCCTTCGTGCATCGGGCTGATCTTGACTCCCACCCGTTGTGCATCGACCTTATTCAGGACCGCCTCGACTACTTCGAAGAGGAAGCGCGAGCGATTTTCCAGGTTTCCGCCGTACTCGTCTTGGCGCAGGTTGGTCGCAGCGTTCAAGAACTGCGAGATCAGATAGAGATAGTTCGCGAGGATCTGGACGCCATCGAAGCCGGCTTCCATCGCGTTCCGCGCGGCGCGCCCGAAATCTGCAACCGTAACTTGTATCTCCTTTTTCGTCAGAGGCCGCGGTTTCACTGTGGGCTTCCTTCCCGTCGGTGTGAACGACAACTGGCCGGGATCGACATTCGATGCGGACACGGGCTGCGCGCCGCCCAGTAGTTCTGGATGCGAGATTGCGCCGGTGTGCCAGAGCTGGGCAATGATCCGACCGCCGGCAGCATGGACGGCATCCGTGACGTGTCGCCATCCCTGGACCTGCTCCTCGGTCCACAGTCCTGGCGTATCGGCCCAACCGAATCCTTCCGGATTAACTGCGGTGGCCTCAGTGATGATCAATCCAGCCGAAGCACGCTGCGCGTAATAGTCCGCCTGCAAGGTCGTGGGCACGTGATCATGCGGTTGAGCGCGCATCCGGGTGAGCGGCGCCATGACGATGCGGTTAGGAAGATCGAGGTCTCCCATTCGATACGGTGCGAAAAGCGGCTGATTCGACATCACACGAACTCCTGCATAGATGAACTGAACGTTCCTAAGAAATGACTTCGATCGCATCGACCCGTGAGGGATAAAACGCCAGGTAGTCGCGAATTCCGGCGACTGCCTCACGTGGTCTGTCATACGTCCACACGGCATTCTCTGATTGGGAACCGCCGATGGGGATGCTGTAGTAACTGCAATCGCCTTTGTACGGACAATAGGTGTAATGCGTTGTCCGAACGAGCAGCGACATGTCTGCCTCGTTGCGCGGCAAGTAGTAAACCGGCGGGTATCCCTTCTCTTCCACCCGAAGAGCTCGCGTCGATTCAGCCACTGTTCTTCCAGCGACCGCTACACGGACCTTCCCCACAGCTGGTGAGATCGTGGTTCGATGGTCGAGGCCAGGAATCTTGATCTCTTTACCTTCGCTTGAAGTGTTATTCATCGCATTCCTCACGTTGTCAGTTAGAGCTTCGATCCGCCATCAACGGGAATACTGGCACCGGTGATCCAGCGCGCTCCATCGGACGCCACAAAAGCGACTACGTCGGCGACGTCGGCGGGTTTGCCGAGTCGCTTCAATGCCTGCATTCCTAGCGCGACCTCGCGTCCCGCTTCGGTCTTCGTGAAATTCGACATATCCGTGTCGATTACGCCTGGCGCGACAGCGTTTACGCGAATGCCGCGCGGTCCGAGAATGCCGGCCCAGTTCCTGACCAGAGTCTCAAGTGCGCCTTTGGTAGAAGCGTAAGCAAGAATTGAAGGATCATTCAAACTAGGCTTGCCCACCACCGAGCGGGCTCCAAGAGAAGAGATAACAACAATGCTTGAGCCCTCACCAAGAACCGGCAAAAGTTGCTGTACCAGGAAAAAGGGGCCTCGGACGTTCGTCGCAACGAGACTGTCAAAATCTTCTACCGTGTAGTCCGAGATGCGAGCCGACTTGCTGATCCCGGCGTTGAGCACGAGCACATCCAATCGATCACCCACGATGGAGTGCACCTGCTTCGCGAGCAGTGCAGCACCCTCTGGAGTTCCCAGGTCAGCTGAGATTGCATCTGCATCGCCACCTTTCCTTCGGATCTCGACAACGAGGGACTCCGCTTCCTGTCTTGACCGACCATAGTGAACCAGGACGTGCGCCCCGGCCTTCGCAAGTGCCGCTGCCGTTGCGTGGCCAATTCCTCTCGATGCCCCCGTCACAAGCGCGGTTTTGTTCTCGAGCTCACGCATTCATTCCTCCGTCCACGGTCAGATTCGCTCCGGTGATATAAGAGGATTCAGGACCGGCAACGAACGCCACGATCTCATCTACATGCCCATAGCGGTCGAGCGCTGTTGCGGCCTTCTGCGGTACCGCCCAATCACCCGAGGCGGGATTCAAATCCGTATCGATTGGACCCGGTTGTACGTTGTTGACCGTGATGCCCCGGCTCCCGACTTCTCTGGATAGAGCCTGGGTAAACATCTTGACGGCTCCCTTCGTGGCCGCATAGGGCACAAGCCCGGGCGCAACGGCACGCTCGCCCACGGCCGAACCGACCATGATGATGCGGCCACCATCCTTCATATGTTTCAGCGCTGCCTGCGTGGTGGCGAATACACCGCGAACGTTGATGTCGAGCACGCGATCCATCTCCTCGAGCGTCGACTCCGCGAACGGCTTTGGAATTGCTGTGCCGGCATTGTTCACGAGCACATCAAGTCGGCCGAAGGTCGCGACCGCCTTTTCGACCGCACCCGTGACTGCTTCGACGCTGGCAGCGTCCACCTGGATCGCGATGGCTTTTCCGCCACCGAGTTCAATCGCTTTGACGACGGCCGAGGCTGCGCTTGCGTCCTTCGCGTACGTGATGGTGACGCTTGCTCCATCGGCAGCCAAGCGCTTCGCAATCGCTGCGCCAATGCCCCGGGAACCGCCGGTAACGAGTGCTACTTTCTTCGCTAACTTGGACATGTGTCTCCTTTGGCATGTTCAGAACAATTAAAAAGCCCGATTCGGCTGCGCCTTGTTCGACCGTGTCGGACGGTTCTGAACCATTCAGTTCTATACGATGACGAGGGTAATGGTGAGGATGCAGAGATATTGAACTATTTAGTTCTTTATTGGGTAACGGGGCTATGGGTCGTCCAAAGGGCTTTAGCCGAGAGGAAGTTCTGGAGAAGGCGATGCCCGTTTTTTGGAAGCACGGGTTTGCGGATACGAGCGTTCAGGAGCTGGACCGAGCGACAGGCGTGAACAAGTCAGGGCTCTATACGGAGTTTCGTGACAAGGAAGATCTTTTGTGGGGTGCCTGCGGCACTATCTTGAGAGCCAGGGGAAGAGGGGACTTCTTACCAAGGACCCTCTTGGCTGGAAGAACGTCGAGACTTCTCGAGAATGGCCCTCTTCACAAGGGGGAACAGCAAGGCTGTTTTTCTGTCAAATCTATGCGGGAGTTCGCGATCCTTCCGGATGAGGCTTATGGAGTCGTAACAGAGAATCGGGCGCTATTGCAGCGCCTTATCACCATGAACATCGAGGCGGAAAAGACCAAGATGGCCGCCTCGGCAATTGCGGAGATGGTACTGTCCTTCTTCTCCGGATTATGTATTGAGCGCAACCTCAAATCCGGTAAGACGTCGTCGACGCGCAATATCGATAACTTTATGACAGCCCTTCGCAGTCTCTAATCGAGGCGTCTCTAAATCCGGTCTTACGTGGGCAAGCCAAGAGCCGGGGCCACAAACATGCCGGCGCCTGCGATCCATGCGCTTATCCAACGGCGAAACGGCCGTTGAGGTACTCATGATTTGAAGGAGAGAACAATGCTCGATCATACGATCATATGATTCTGACTGTCAGAGATGTCGAACGTTCGCTAGCCTTCTATGAGGGGACCTTGAAGCCTCTTAGTATCAAGTTCTTCCTACCCGTACAAGGGCGAGGGTGATCATCCTGATCTGTGGGGATTTGGTGATGGCAAGAGGGCGTTCTTCTGGCTCAAGCAAGGGAAGCCCAATCCAGCGTCCATTCACTGGGGCTTTATGGCTGTAGACAATGATACGGTCGATGAATTCTACAGCGCGGCAATATCCGCTGGTGCCAGGGACAATATTTCATCGCGGGTACGAGTGGAATACTATGCGGGATACTACGCCGCCGATGTATTTGACCCGGACGGGTATTCGTTTATTCGTTTGAAGTCGTCCACAAAAGCTAGCGAGGAACCTCACATCGGCAAGATGATTACACGGCGGTTGGGTAACAAAAATCGGCTTCGCTCAAGTGATCGATCTAGTGGGCATCATCGAGTGCAAATCCTCGAGTCACACATCGAACAGCTGTTGTCTATGGGAATGGCTTGCCGGATGTCTGGAATGCTGGCGGGGACGACGGGGCTCGAACCCGCGACCTCTGCCGTGACAGTCCAGCGTCTTTTCGTAACTTATTGAAACTAAGCGTCACGGATGGCTTCTTTTGGCGCTCGGAGGTACCTATGGCAACCCTTATTGGACCCTTATCGGACCCGCGACCTCTGCCCTGTAGACCTCTGCCTTTCGCAATTCCGAGAGCCCTATTCACGTTTTTCGTTTGGCAGAAAAACTGAAAAGCAAGTGCCGTTCTTCTCAGGATGCACGCTGCTGCGCATTCTGATCGAACCGCCCAGACGATGCGCGATACCGCGCGCAACCCAAAGGCCAAGCCCCGTCCCGTTCTCCCCTTTGGTGGTGAAGAAAGGCTCGAAGATGCGGTCCGTATCTTGGGTCGGGATCCCACAACCGCTGTCGGCGAGGGTGATACGAAGGCCTTTGGCTGGCGGTCTGTTTGTCCAGTCGTTCGACTTGCTGACTCGCAGCGCAAGTCGGCCGCCATCTGGAACAGCCTCCATCGCGTTTATAAGCAATGTGGTGAAGAGCTGGCGGATCTCGCCCGGATAGCTGATAATGCCTGCTCCATTCGCTATGTACTGCTTCGTGACCGTGATGTTTTTAGCCCCGATTCGTTTGGCGTAAACTTTCACGACACTTTCGACCATCTCTTCCACGTTCACCGCAGTGGGAGAGATCGAGTCACGATAAAAGGCTAGTGACTGCCGAGTCAGGTGGGAAACTCGGTTCAGCTCTTCCCGTGCCATCTTGGCATATTCTTGTTCCTGCGTATCCAGCCTCGAAGATTGCTCCAACAACGTCAGCAGGTTCGTCACGGCCTGCAAGGGATTGTTAATCTCATGCGCCAAGGTCGCGGCCAATCGGCCGGCTGAGACCAGTTTTTCAGTTTTAATCAGCCGCTTCCGCCAGTTTACGTTCGGTGATATCGCGCGCAATTTTCGATGCGCCGACAATCCTTCCTTGGCTATCGAGAATTGGCGAGATGGTCAGGGATACGTCCCGTAATTTTCCGTCTTTGCGGCGACGGACCGACTCAAAGTGCTCAATATGCTCTCCTCGACGGACGCGCTCCAGAATTCCGGGCTCTTCATCGGCCCTATCGCGGGGAATGAGTACCGTGACTGACTGGCCGATGATCTCCTGCGGAGTATATCCAAAAATCCGTTCCGCTCCGGGGTTCCAAGTTTCGAAGATCCCATTGAGGTCTTTTCTGATAATGGCATCGTCCGAAGACTCAACGATCGCAACCAGTCTTGCCGTGTCCAGTTCCGCGACTCTCCGCTCGGTCACGTCATCCATGGCGAGAAGGATCATCGGCTGGAGGTCGTCATTCGGTTGCGGGAGCCTAGTTTGGGGGAATCACATAGACGCGGTTGGGCCGGACTTTCGTACCGGACTTGGCTTCCTCAACCGAGATTCGAGTTGTCTTGGCGATAATTTCACTCAGAAGACTGTGGTGGTTTGGGTCTAGATGTTGTACGAGAACAAAGGCCATTCCAGTGTCTGGCGAAAGCGCGTGGAAAAATTCCGTGTAGGCTTCCAGACCGCCAGCCGATGCCCCAATTGCGACAACGGGAAATGAATCGTCGAGATCTGCTTTAGACGAAAGATCACTATCATCAGCCGCTCTTTTCGCTTGAGGGGTCGATTTGGAGCGCGTTTTTGCAACGGATTTTGGGCGAGCATGCACCTTTGCGTCACGCGCTTTCCCCCGCGGCACACGATCTTTCTGTATCTCGTTGCTCGAGGCTCAATTTCGAGGTTCGACTCAACGCCCTCGTTAATACAAAAGAGTTCTACCACTAGCCCCTTTCTCCAGTAAATCTAAGTGGACGAAAGGTGGCCTAACGCTCCAACCAATTTGATGCGTCCTACACAGAAGACAAAGCTATATGGATCTCCAATCTTCTGAGCGATTAGACCTTAATTATGCGTTCGGTGCCCGAATTCACGCCGGCTTCTTCGCTTGAGGGTTCGGATGCCGAAGTCCAATGTCCTGCTTTTATGATTTCGGACGATTTGTTGCCAAGGTGAACCCCATCGTTCTCAGTTCAGCGCTATCCGAATCGCTGGGTTTTTGCCCCTTTCAGGGCAACCCAAGAGCAAATGGGCCGCGTCTCAGAGTTCCCTTGGATAGCGAACCCATCTGCGAACCTACCTAGTATCGCGTCCAGCCACCTATCGGGATGCATCGAAGGTTAAAGCACCGTTCGCCTGCGCGTGCTCCTTGCGGTTACGCATAGCCGAATATCCAAAAACCAGGATGACTTGTGTCGCCCAAGCCGACCGAAAAGTTGCGAGCCCAATCTCCGGCACCTGCGGAATCTGCCCCGCTATCTGAATTTCTGGAAAACCTTGGCCCAGGACTCATCACCGGTGCCGCCGACGACGACCCATCGGGCATTTCGACGTATTCCGTGGCAGGGGCTTCATACGGATACGCGACTCTTTGGACGGCTCTGCTGTCTTTCCCTTTGATGGCCGCGATTCAGCTGATGTGCGCACGTCTCGGCATGGTTACGGGATGTGGATTGGCCAGCGTCATTCGCGCACGCTATTCCCGGTGGGTTTTATGGTTCGCCTGCGCATTGGTGATTGTGGCCAATGTTTTCAATATTGGAGCTGATCTTGGGGGTATGGGGGACGCAATGCAGATGATCACCGGCGTCCGTGCCTACTTCTGGACGCCATTTTTCGCTGCTCTTATCCTGGGACTTCTACTCTGGGCTTCATACCGGACAATGGCGCGCGTCTTCAAGTGGCTGACGATGGTTCTATTCGCCTACGTCGCTGCGGCTTTCTTGTCCCATCCCAATTGGAGCGCTGTGCTTCGAGCGACATTTATCCCGCACGTCGAATGGAGCAAGGATTACATTTCAGTCTTAGTCGGAATCCTGGGAACCACGATCTCACCGTACCTTTTCTTTTGGCAGGCGGCGCAGGAAGTTGAAGAAGATCGCGACCACGGAAAAAATACCGTCTCTAAGAGAAAGAAAGCTACAAACAAAGAACTCCGTGTTGCGAAGAGAGATGTGATCACGGGAATGTTGTTGTCCAATGTGGTGATGTACTTCCTCATTCTCACGACCGGCGCGACACTCAACGCACATGGTCAGAAACACATCGAAACGGCAAAGCAAGCTGCAGAGGCTCTCCGTCCTCTTGCAGGCCCAGGAGCTTATTGGTTGTTCACGCTTGGAATCATCGGGACCGGAATGCTGGCAGTTCCAGTACTGGCCGGATCTTGCGCGTACGCGATCGCGGAAGGAGCCAAATGGAAAGACGCCTCACTCAACCTCCAGCCGAAACTTGCGCAGAAATTCTATGCCGTAATCGCCGTCTCTATCCTGGTCGGACTTGCTTTTGATTTCGCTCGAATCAATGCGGTGAAGATGTTGTTTTGGTCGGCCATCCTGAACGGCCTATTGGCGCCGCCGCTGGTCATCATGGTCGTTCTCCTTACGAGCGATCGCAAAGTAATGGGAAACCAAGTCAATTCACCAAGAATGAAAGTGTTGGGTTGGGCATGCGCAATCGTAATGAGCGCCGCTGCCATCGCGCTGGTGGGATTTTCACGATAACTTGGCGACACCCGGCAACATCTTCGCAATCATTGATTGGAAGACGCTCAGGAACGATAGTCCTCACAAGTTCTTAATGTATTCCGATTTGTCTCAGTGTACGAATAACACGTTACGCGTACCAAGAATGAGCATCCTTGATGATCTTGCGTATACTCCACAGGCACTCGCACAGGTTACCGTAGTGATCGCCGCGGCCATCATTGCGGCGGTGCGGCTGGCCCGGGACGACATCAGTTCGTCGTCCCCGCGAATCTATGCGGCGGTCGCGACAGTGTCAGCTTGGCGCGAAAGATCCTACAGCGGGTGATAGGGGGATGAGCGAGCGATATCAAAGCCGAGCAGATCGACGTGAGGGATCACCTTTGATGCTCAACTTGCTTGTGCCAAACTTCCGTTCTTTAGAGATGCAACCGCCCTGTTCAATTGGGAGTCCACTCCGCCTCTCCGTTCTCTCCAGTTGAATTCAACAAGTTCGTCCGGCTCGATGGGTGTTCCTTCAAGAACTGATCCTTTCCATGTGTAGTAGGCTCCCGTGGGTATCCGCCTTCCCACGCTCCTCGCAGTGTGAAACATCCCGACGGCGGAATCTGCTGTCGCGTCGGGGCGTAGTGAGTGCCCCTGCGAAAATGCCAATGCTGAGGAGAAGACCGCAAGCACCGAGATGTTGGCGGTCCACCGCATAACTCTTTTCATCGTTTTCATTGCAACCTTTCTGCAGGTGGAATCGCTCATAGATCCCTCTCATAGCTACGGGGCCGCGAGATTAGCTCTCTTAAGCAGCTCGTTCACTTCATTCATAGTGGGCATCGACGTTTGAGCTCCAGATCGTGTCACGGAAACGCCCGCGACCGCGGCCGCAAACCTAGCGCTTTCCAGCGCTGTTTTCCCTAGCATGAGGCCAGTGGCGAA
>Ga0210390_10004180_pt1 | contig 12245 bp, 11 predicted proteins | sample IncBWH11OmetaG_FD_161050 | JGI IMG/M metagenome (GOLD analysis project Ga0210390, IMG submission 161050) | Forest soil microbial communities from Barre Woods Harvard Forest LTER site, Petersham, Massachusetts, United States - Inc-BW-H-11-O ...
AGAGCAGCCTGTAGCGGATGAGTTGGCATCGTAAACGCCACATCAGCCTGTGGTGGGTGCGTTGGCATCGTAAACGCTAGATTGGTTTCTGGCGGGTGCGTCGGCATTGTGAACGCCAAATCAGCCTGTGGCGGGTGCGTCGGCATCGTGAACGCCACATTCGCCTCCGGAGGATGCGTCGGCATCGTAAACGCTAGATTGGTTTCTGGCGGGTGCGTCGGCATTGTGAACGCCAGATCATCCTGTGGTGGATGGGTCGGCATTGTGAACGCCAGATAAGCCTCTGGCGGGTGCGTCGGCATCGTGAACGCTAGTTTCGCCTCTGGCGGGTGCGTCGGCATCGTGAACGCCAGACTTACTTCGGGCGGCATCGTAAATGCCAAGCTGGCCTGTACCGGTTGATTCGGTTTAGTGGCCGCGGAGGGGCGATCGACGCCCGCTTCAGCGGGCGGTTTCGCATCTTTCGGCGACGTCCAGATCCATTCCTGATCTTTATAAAAACGTCTGTGATCGTCGTTGCCAACAGGCAACATAGCGGGAGCTCGGTCCGGGAGTAGGCCGGAACCTAAGGAGCAGATTGCTGCAATGATTAATACATTTTTCTTCATAACGACTTACGGGTAGCCTTGTTTAACGGGGATGCCACATTGAATCTGGCAATTATGATAATTACCAGCTTTTCGGCATGTGCGCAGGTTTAGCTCCGTAGAGTGCTCGAACTTTCCGGGACATCAATTTTCAATGAACAAACCCTGCGAGATTCAGGAGACACCCGACCTCACTCCATTTGGTTCAAAATAAACTCAGGACCACAGCGCTTTCGCAGCGAATAATTCCGCTAAACTTCATTCTAGAGGACTCGCGCAGAGGAGGTTGAGAGGAGCGTTCGACCAGGGATTGACTTATCAATCAGACAGGGTAACTATCGCGTTCGTCCGTTGCTCTCCTGGGCTCGGAGACTAAATTTCAATGCTTGTAGGGAAAACGAAACGGCCGAGGAACGTCGATGCAGCTCGCGCGGCGGCCATCCTTTACGGTGATTGGGGCACCAGCAAGGCGTACGTCATCGGCCTGGCTTTCGCGATCGCGGGATACAGCTCTTTCTGGTTGATCGCGGCGATGTGCGCACTGACAGCGCTGGTCGGCTTTAACTACATGATTGTTTGCCGGCACTATCCGGACGGCGGCGGCGTTTACGCGAGCGTGCGTCACCGTTCTGAGGTTCTCTCCATCGTGGGTGCCTTCCTTTTGATCGCCGATTACATCGTAACGGCATCCATTAGTGCTCTTTCCGCTTTTCAGTACCTTGGCGTCAGTCAACCCGAACTGTTTGCAGGAGCAGCGATCCTTGCCATTGGCGCTTTGAACTATTTCGGGCCCAAGCACACGGGCGGATTGGCAGTCGCAGTCTCGATCCCGACGGCGATTGTGGTGATCGGCCTTGGGGTATTCTGTTTTTTCCATCTGGACCAGGCCTTGCACAACCTGAAACCTCTCTCCGGCAACCTGGCGGAAAATTGGAAAGGGTTCGTCGGCATCGTTCTTGCCCTGTCGGGAGTTGAAGCGGTGGCAAACGCCACCAATGTCATGAAGCTCGATCCGGGAAGTACGGACGAACATCCGTCCGTCGCCAAAACTTCGACTCCGGCGATCGCCATTGTCATGCTGGAGGTCTGTATCCTGACCGCAGTTCTGGGCTTGGGAATGCTTGCGCTCAATGGCCTGCGGATCCACGACGGAGATGTCGATGCCCCCGGAAATCCTGGTGTCCGGGATTACATGCTCCGTTACATGGCCGACGTGTTCGTTGGAGGTACCTTCGGGCCGGTGTTTGGTCAGATTGCTGCCTGGCTGGTGACCGGGGTGATCGCTTTTCTTTTGCTTTCCGCAGTTAATACCGCCATCGGTGCTCTGATCGCGATCTCGTTTCTGATGTCCCGCGACCGAGAGTTGCCCCAGCAATTTGAGAGACTCAATCCTTTTGGAGTTCCAAACGCAGGCCTGATCGTGGCAACGGTCATCCCGGCCATATTGGTCATAGCAGTCAGAGACGTTTCCGGTCTCGCCGACCTTTATGCAGTGGGGGTCGTCGGCGCCATCGCGACAAATCTTGGCGCTTCCTCGACGGACAAGAAGCTCGGTCTACGAACATGGGAACGGACGTTAATGTTCTGCACCTTCATCGTGATGGCCACGATCGAAATCTCCCTTTTTGTCGACAAGCCGAACGCCCGCCTGTTTGCAGCCACGATTCTCGTCTTTGGCCTTATCCTGCGCGGACTAGCCAGCGAGAGGGCTGAGAAAAAGGCGTTGAGTGCCGCAGCCGGCAATGGCGTTAAAAAGAGCGACCTCCCGACGCCTTTCGAGCAGTCGCTCTCTGAAACAACGGGTCCCCCGATGCTGTGCGCCGTCCGCGGAATCGGCCGGACTCTCGATTTCGCCATCCAGGAAGCCAAAGACACCGATCGCCCTCTTTACGTCCTCTTTGTCCGGGAGCAACCGGTCATCGCGCCCGATGACCGCAAACGCAAATGGGGTGAAGACGACGAAGCTCGGGCGATTTTTATCTATGCGAAAGATAAGGCTTCCGGACACCGCCTGCTTCCGGCCTACGCCATCAGCGACTCGGCTGCGGACACCATCGTCGACATTGCGGCGACGGTCGGCGCTTCGTACCTGATCGTCGGCGCGCCACAACGAAACAGTCTGGTCAACCTTCTCAGAGGGAACATCATCCGGAACATTTCCAGCATCTTACCCGAAGAAATTCATCTTCTGGTTTATGCTTGAAATCCCGGTCACCTCATCCCACAGTTCGCTGCACCTTCAAAATTGAAAGCCAGACGGCGTTCGACATCGATCTCCCAGTCTGGTAAAGATCTCTGGCGCAGCCACTTTTCACAAATCTAACCTCCCCATCCTTATGCTACATATCATTTGGTCCATTATTATCGGCTTTATCGCGGGCGCCATCGCCAGCATGATCATGCACACCCACTTAGGATTCGTAATGACCACACTCCTGGGAATTATCGGGTCGATCGTCGGTGGGATAATTGCCCGCCTCTTTTCCAAACCACCGGAAGGTTCCTCATTTCATCCGGCTGGTCTGATCCTATCGATCATCGGGGCGATTATCGTGCTCTTTATCGCGGGCAAGATGTCCTAAACCGCAAGGCAATTACGCCTCAGCGCAAACGAATCCGAGAACGAGTTCGGTGAGAAAGCTAATCACTCGGCGTATGTCCGAGTCCGATTTCGCCAACCAGGGAGCCAGCGTTTTTCATTTCGCTCAACGGGAGCATTGGCGACACGTCGGGTCAGCACCGTGTCGGCCGCACGGCTGAATTCCACACTCGCCGGTCCTGTCCTCATTTCTTCGAGAACCTGCAATAATCCCCAACCTTCGCCGCGATAGCGTTCGCTCGGCAGCGTCCCTTCGCCCTTAAAATTAACGTAGTCGACCAAGGCATACAGGCCATCGGGTTCTGCAGCGACTCGGTAGAAGTTTTTCCGGATCTTTTCGCGTTCTTCAATCGGAGCCGCCTCCAACATCTTGGGTAATGCCCGCTCCAATCTGAGTGCAGCAAATTTAGCTTGGAAGGCAACCGTTTCCGCTAGAAAGTGCCGGAGCTCTTTCATCCGTGGACTTTGCTGATCAGCCAAAAACTGCACCCGGTCTGGCCAGGGGCAGGCATCCGCTGATCTCAACCAGCCAGGAACTTTTAACCCGTTTGAAATCAAGTATTGGAGAAGAAGCGGAAAGCTCTCCTCAAACCGGCCGCGGTTGCCCGCTGGATACCAGATAAAATGTCCAATCCCCAAAGAGGCAAAATCCTCACCGGAGTTCCAAGCGGTCAACCCGGCGATTGTCCCGCCGGACTCATTCTGCCAAAGCCGCCGTCCGATCTTCTCCGCTTGCGAATCGGAAAGCTGGATCGACTGCCCGAAAGCAACGTTGACCGGCGCGAGTAACGTTCCCATCCAGGCCAAGCAAAGAGAGGCCAAGAGCAATGACTTTTGACTTTTCATGATCGGGCTAAACACTCTGCAGACTGGACCGCTCCTCCCCTGATGTCTTGACATTGATTTTGCTTGTCACCCATTTGCTTTATCCCCCTGGAGAGACAGTTTCAAAATGCGCCATGTCATTCTTGATACAGAGATATCGGCACCGATGTCGACGATATGCTTGCCCTGGTTTTCCTGGCCCAAGCGTCGGAAGCTGGGCCTTGAAGACGTGACAACCGTCGACGGCAACTCACTACTTCGTGTTAAAATAGCCAGAATCACCTGCCTGATGCCTGGCTTTTCACTTGGAGATAAGACACCACTCAGGTAATAATTTTTTTTCGCCATTGTATGCCTACTCCCACCATTCAACCGTTTTTATGGGGAACAGCCACTGCCAGCTATCAGATTGAGGGAGCCGTTTCGGAAGATGGACGAGCGCCTTCGATCTGGGACACCTTTTCTCATACTCCACAGAAGGTCGAGCGCTCTGAGACCGGCGACATCGCCTGTGACCACTATCACCGTCACGCCGAAGATATCGCACTGATGCGCGATCTCGGAGTTCAAGCTTACCGTTTTTCCATTTCCTGGTCTCGAATCCTTCCCGAGGGCCGCGGAAACGCGAATGCCAGAGGACTCGCCTTTTATGACCGTCTGGTAGACGACCTGCTCGCCGCAGGCATCACTCCTTTTGCCACGCTGTTTCATTGGGATCTTCCTCAAGCCCTGCAGGATCGAGGAGGATTTACCAATCGCGACATCGCCGGCTGGTTCAGTGATTACGCGGTTCAGACAACTCAACGCCTGGGGGACCGGGTGGAACATTGGATTATGCTGAATGAGCCATCGGTCTTTGCTTTTCTTGGACATTTGATCGGTGTGCATGCGCCAGGACTGACTGATTTGCAGGCATTTTTTGCCACCACTCACCATTTGAACCTGGCCCAGGGAACGGCTCTTCAGGCACTCCGCTCCAATAACGCGTCATGGAAACTCGGTACCACGCTGAATGTGCATCGCGGCGTTTCTGCCGATGGTGCCAAGGCTTCGGCGGTTATGGCCGAACGTCACAATGACCTCTGGAACGGTTGCTTTTTGGGGCCGCTTTTGTCGGGTGCTTATCCATCTCAGATTTTTCCGCAACTGGAGCCTTACGTGCAGTCCGGCGATCTGAAATCAATTCGCCAACCCGTTGATTTTCTGGGTATCAATCACTACTTCCGTGCTTACATCCAGGCCAAGCCCGACGCTTTGATTGGCTATGAGCACGCTGCGCCGCCTTCCCATTTACCTAGAACCAGCTTTAATTGGGAAATCGATCCGAGCGAATTTCGGGATGTTTTGCTGGAGCTCCACGAAACCTATCATTGCCCTCCCATCTACATTACGGAAAACGGCGCGTATTTCGACGACCAACTATCTGCGGATGGAAAAGTCCATGACGCCAATCGAGTCGCATTCCTTGAGGGCTACATCAAAGCTATGCAAGAGGCCAGAGAACGCGGCGTTGACATCCGTGGATACTTCGTCTGGTCGCTGATGGATAATTTCGAGTGGGCCTCGGGCTATCGCCCAACATTTGGTCTTGTGAAAATTGACTTTAATACTCAGAAGAGAATACCGAAAGATTCGTTCTTCTGGTACCGCGATCATATCCAACAAAAGGTTTGAAGAGAGTTTTAAATTTACGACCGTGCCGCCCACTGCATTCCACGGCGAAAAAGGGTCGCCATCTCGGGCACCCCAAACTCAGACGCGAGATGCCCGAGGGAGCTGTAAAATACTTTGCCGCGTGCGTGCATCCGCTTCCAGGCGACCGGCATCTCAACACCTTTGATCCAGGAGCAATGTTCTCCGGAGAAAGTGGTTGTGGCCAGAATATGGTTCGCCGGGTCAACATGCATGTAGTACTGTTCCGATTCGTAGTCGAAATCTTCTAACCCGGCTGTGATCGGATCGCTATTGTCCACGATCTTTACCTGGTACCTGATGATGTTTCCCGGATGCGCAACCCATTGGCCGCCAGTCATGAACTGGTAGTCCGTGTTCAAGCGAAAGCTGTCTCCCATTCCTCCATGAAACCCGGCAAGTCCGACACCGGACTCGATAGCGGCGCACAGACTCTTCGATTCCGCGTCCGCAATGTTCCCCATCGTAAAGATCGGAATGATCAAGTCGAAGCGTACCAGGTCTGGATCGGCGAAAGCACTCGTTTGATTTTTCTTGGCGACCACGAATCCGTCTTCGGCTAGAAAGCTCTCAACGACAGCAGCACATTGCTCAGGCTGATGCCCTTCCCATCCACCCCAAACGATTAATGCATTTCTTTGTTTCACTAGTCGAGAAGTCCAAATCGAGGGAGCGGTTGGAGTGCCCGTGGCCGTTCACAATGAGAATGCACCGCAACCGGTACGCCGGATTCGCCACCGGAAACTATGGCCTCCATCACTTCCACGGTATGAAGCGCTATTTCATCGGAAGCTCGATGGGGTCGATTTGCCCGGATCGCAGACGCCATGTCAGCAACACCTAGAATTCGATAATTCCCATCTCCGAAGCCGTGCGTCAAAGGCATATCGAGCCATCGTCCTCCCTTTTCCAGGAGTCGCACCGGTCCACCAAAGAAGTTAGGGTCCGGAATCTGCAAACTCCCGTCCGTTCCATAAATTTCGATCGGTAAGTGACTGTGTCCTTGCACATCAAAACTGGCGTGAAAGCTAATAATTGCCTCCTGCTCAAACTCCACCAGAGCATTGAAGTGCGTTAATATTTCGACCGGAAATTTTTCGCCCTTTCGAGGGCCAGCTCCGAATACTCGCTGGGCAAAACTTCGCCTGGCGATGGAAGTGACACGGGTGACCGGTCCCAGCAGATTGATCAGCGCGGTAATGTAGTATGGACCCATGTCAAAGACGGGTCCGCCACCTGTCTGGTAATAGAACTCCGGATTGGGATGCCAGCTTTCAGGACCGGGCGTTAGAACAAATGCGGTTCCGCCGAGTGGTTTGCCGATTGCGCCGTCGTCAATCAGCTTGCGAGCGGTCTGTTGTCCCCCGCCCAGGAAGGTATCAGGCGCGCATCCCAACCTGACATTGTGTCGGCGAGCCGCTTGCGATAACACCTCCGCTCCCTCCTTATTCAGAGCGAGTGGCTTCTCGGAGTAGACATGTTTCCCAGCTTCCAACCCTCGAGAGCTGACCTGAACGTGGTTCTGCGGAGTAGTCAAATTCAGAACGAGATCGACTGTCTCATCCTGCAACAGTTCGTCCACACTCTGGACTTTCAGGCCAAACTCTTCCCCCCTTTTTTCGGCATTCGCCTGCAGCGCATCCGCGCAGCTGACCATCGCCAACTCAGGGAAATTTTGAGCCGCCTTTAAATAGGCTGCGCTGATGTAGCCGGCTCCGACGATGCCAACACGAATTGGAGTAGACACCTCACTCCTTATTTTGTTCCCATGACTTTTCGATCGTCTTGGCTGCCTGTTCGGCCGTCATATTTCCGGCAGCTATATCTGCGCTCGCATCATTAAACACGCGACCAGTGTCGGGTCCGAGCAATTGATCGATCGCGATAGCGATCCACTGCGAGTTCGCCACCTCTTGCGCGATTTGCTTGAAGAACGGATTTTGGATCGCTTCGGCGGTCCCTTGCACCGTCGGGATGTCCAACCCTTCTTCTGCCATTTTGGTCTGGACATCTTTTCCAAGCCAGACCTTCAAGAAATCGACTGTTTCTTTGGGCGCACCTTTCGCGACCAGCATACCATTCAAACTGGCAAAAATGTCGTTTGCGTGCCCTTTGCCGTCCTTGACTTCAGGAAAGAAAAACCACCCGAGTTTTTCATCCGGTAGACCCTTCTGATCGGCAGAGTCCGTCCGACCCTCGGTAATATCCCATGTTCCCATCAAGTGAAAAGCCGTCTTGCCATCGTGAAAGGTGCCCGCTGCTTCCGGATAGGTATTCGCCAAATAACCCTTTTGAAACGGGTTCAACGCCGCGAGATCCTTGTAGAGCTGAAACGCTTTAATCACGTCAGGACTCGCGAATCCGCCGTTCTTGCCTTCGATGGCGGCTTGCATTCCCTCCTTACCCAGAATGCGCATCATCAGCAACGCGGGATAAAAATGAAGCGGCCATTTGTCTTTCCCGCCTGCCGCCAGCGGCGTAATCCCGGCAGCCTGGCATTTTTTTACCGCCTCGATGAAATCATCCCAAGACTTGATCTTCGTCGGGTCAACGCCTGCCTTTGCACATAATTCTTTATTATACCAGAAAACCATCGGGCCAATGTCGGTCGGCAGACCGTAGGTTTTACCCTGATAAGTGAAGTTTTGCACACCGGCTGGGTAAAACGTGTCTTTAAACCCGCCCTCGGCGATCGCACTCGTGATATCTTGACAAACACCCGCATTGATCTGTTCGATCATCACCCCTCCACCCCAGCTGTGAAAGCAGCTCGGCCGATCTTTGGATTGGAGCAAGGTCGGCAACTTGGCTTTGAATGCTTCGTTCTCCAGGTAATCAAATTCGACTTTCACACCAGGATGTGTCTTTTCATACTCTTTGGCGGCGTCCTGCCAGATGGCGATTGCCTTGGGCAGCTTTTGCAGGTGAAGAATTTTGATGGTCGTTTCGGCAGACGCCGACCAAGAAAGGGACCCTGACAAGACGAAAGGTAGCAGATATCTTAATTTCATGTTTCGGGGGGATTGTGTGATCCAGCCGGCCTAAGCCGAGAAAAACCGCGAGGTGATAACCGCATTTATCCTCCGGGGACCCTTTGAAGCCGTCAAGTATTTATATCTGAAACGCGGCGCGCGTTTTTTCGCCCATTGCCATTTGCCCGGAAGTGTGGTGCTAGTACGAGCTTGTCGAATCCCATAGATTTGACATAAGTGGAAGAAGTTTTTCCCATTTTAAGGAATTGTTTCATTTTTCGAATGTCCGCACGAGGTCCAGCCATTATTCGCAACATCAATCGTTTTGATGTTCTCCACACCATTCGCCTGCACGACAACCAGATTTCGCGTTCCGAATTGTCGGAACTGACTGGACTTAGCCAAGCGACCATCTCAAGTATCGTCGGTCATTTGATTGCTGAAGGAGCGCTCATCGAAGATGACGCTTACGGAATGGAAGCCCGGGGACGGGGCCGCCCATTGGTCATGCTACGGTTGAATCCGGAATACACCCACGTTGTTGGCGTGAAGATCGCGACTCATCAGATCGTCTATTCGGTCACCGATTTTGTGGGAAATGTCTGCGCTTCCGACATCATTCCAGTGGAACCGCTGAAGCTAAGTCCTTCGCAGTTGGTGGCATTTGTTGTTCGTGGTGTCCGCGCCTGCCTGAAAAAGGCCAATAAGACGATCGGAGATGTAAGTGGAATCGGCGTCGGTTTACCAGGGTTCGTCGATTCTCACCGTGGAATCGCCTTCTGGAGTCCGGTTTTTGTCAGCCCCAATGTCAACTTTCGGGAGTTGCTCCAGACAAAATTTAAAATTCCGGTTTTCGTTGAGAACGATGCCAATCTCGTCACCCTGGCCGAACACTGGTTCGGGATGGCCAAGGGGCTAGAAAACGCCGTGGTCGTAACAATCGAGCATGGCACTGGAAGCGGCCTGATTTTCAACGGGAAATTGTATCGAGGCGCCCAGGGATTGGCCGCTGAATTCGGACATACCAAGCTGGTCTTTGACGGTCCGCTCTGCCAGTGCGGAGAGCGTGGTTGCATGGAAACGCATACCGCGGCATTTGCGATAATCCACGAAGCCGCCAAGGCCGGTTTTCGCGTTCCGAAACGGCCTCTCGATTACAACGAGCAGTCACGCCTGATCCAGGCGATCGTCTCCAAGGCAGAGTCGGGCGATCAATCGATGATGCAGATTTTCGAACAGATGGGCCGGTATTTAGGATTGGGTATCGCGAATTTAGTGAATTTATTGAACCCGCAACGCGTGGTCATCTGCCAAGGCGCCATTCGGTGCGCTCATCTTTTTGAAGACAGTCTGCGTTCGACTGCTGAACAGATGGTGATCCCACCGCTCAAGCGGAATCTTGAGATTGTGATTCACCACTGGGGAGACGAAGTGTGGGCTCGGGGCGCCGCGAGCCTGGTCTTGCTGGAATTAGATCAACGAGGTCGATCCGACATGCCAAAAAACTCCCCTGCTTCCACTCGGCATGCCGCTCGAAATGGGAAGATCAGGGCTGCGGTGAACACTGTGACAACCTGAATTACTCTAGTGCGCCAAGTCAGTGACTGGTGCACTAGGTGCATGGCTACCGCTTTTTCGCGACGGATTTAAACAAATCGACCGTTAGGCTGTCCATTAACCCTGATATCCGAAGCCCTGATGACGGAAGCGTTTTCTGCCACAGATCTTCGGATTTCTGGTTATTGATTGGTTCACAGAGTCATGGAAAAACCCGCTAAAACAGCAGAGACTCGCAAGTTCCTCATAACGAACGAAAGTGGATTGCACGCACGCCCGGTGAGCGAATTCGTGCGTTGTGCCATGCGCTTTAAAAGCGAGATCACACTCGCCGTGAACGGCAAGAAATGTTCCGGCGTGAGCATCATGGATATCATGACGGCGGACATTCGCAAGGGAGCCGAAATATTTGTCACTGCAGAAGGCGTTGATTCCGGGAAAGCACTCGACGCCATCGAGAAGTGCCTCAGCCAACTGGGCGAGAAGGGATTCTAATGACGCTAAACAGACACCAAGCTAATGAGTGACCCAAAAACTGCGTTGGTAACTGGTGCAAATAAAGGGATTGGCCACGAGATCGTGCGCCAACTTCTCGCGAAAGGGCTTCGGGTTTTTCTGACTGCTAGAGATGCCGAAGCGGGCCATAAAGCAGTCAGCGGCCTCCAGGGGGATATCCAATTCCTCCAGATGGATGTCTCCGACGATGCGAGCATTGAGAATGCGGCGAGCACCTACGGCACGCTCGGCATCGCGCTCGATGTCCTGATCAATAACGCCGCCATTTATCCGGACAAGGATCTAGACATTTTGACCATCTCACGTGAGCAGTTGGTCAAAACCTTCCAGACGAATACTTTCGCTCCGCTATCGGTTACTCAGGCTTTCTTGCCGTTTTTGAAGAAGTCGAGTGCGGCGCGGATCATCAACATTTCAAGCGGCTACGGCGAAGTGGGCGGTCTGTCTCATACCGTGCCCAGTTATTGTCTGTCGAAGCTGACGTTGAATGGCATCACCATTATGCTCGATCAGGCGCTTCGTTCGGAAGGCATCGCAACCTACGCGATGTGTCCGGGATGGGTTCGCACCGATATGGGAGGAGCAAACGCTTCCCGTTCGGTGGAAGAAGGCGCGGATACCGCCGTCTGGCTGGCCATCGATGCTCCGCAAAGTTTGAGCGGGAAGTTCTTTCGGGATCGTGAGGTCATCGGATGGTAGAGCGCGGCACGATTTTTTCCTGATCGTATTCGTGCTCGGTCTTTGTTCGTCATCGTGCTCCCCGGCGGCCGCCTTTGCCCAGCCGAGAGTAAATCGAGCACGATTGAAGAAGTGGAGGTAAGGGGATTCGAACCCCTGACCTTCTCATTGCGAACGAGACGCTCTACCAACTGAGCTATACCCCCACAATCGAGAAACGATAATTAGTGCAGCTCTTTCGTCCGGGCAAGCGGTTTCATTCGCCATCGCTCGGAATGCACATTTCTCGTTTGCAGCACACACCACTATTTTTAAGCGGAAAATTCCCCTGTGACAGCTATGGTGACCGAGAGTTTTGACCCTGCAACGATGGCCAGGATCGGTGTCTCACGCAGTCTTCTCGGCAATGGTTCTGCAATGACCATCTTCTCTTCTCGTGGAGCAACACTTCCATCTTCATGTTGCATATGACAACCCATCCGGCCGGATTAACCCTGTGCAGCTTGAATTTGATATTATCTATCTTCAAGTAGGATAGGTAAACGTTAGCTGAAGCGGAGGCTTGCGCCTTATTATCTGCGTCTGGAAGTTATGCTCTTCAGGTGGCTCGCCTGAAGGAATTGCCCAACCGCCCAAAGCAAGCCAACGAAAGTCTGGCAAACTAGCCGAACACCTCGCGAAATCAAGTCTCTCGTCCAGCCAAAGTCCCAAATCACACTCGGCTCCGCCGTCGTCAAATCTATGCAGGTCAAGAGGAGGGTCACGCGCACTCTTTTTTCATCGGATACCGTTTTAATGGCATCGACAGCAAGATCGTGC
>Ga0210390_10004181_pt1 | contig 12242 bp, 13 predicted proteins | sample IncBWH11OmetaG_FD_161050 | JGI IMG/M metagenome (GOLD analysis project Ga0210390, IMG submission 161050) | Forest soil microbial communities from Barre Woods Harvard Forest LTER site, Petersham, Massachusetts, United States - Inc-BW-H-11-O ...
CATGCGGAAACAAAAGGGTTTTTCACTGATTGAGTTGCTTATCGTGGTGGCGATTATTCTTATTATCGCTGCTATCGCCATCCCGAACTTGCTTCGGGCGCGTATTTCGGCGAACGAATCATCCGCGGCCAGCTCGGTCCGCACCACCAACACGGCTGAAGTTAGCTTCTATTCAACTTACACGGCGCAAGGTTATTCCACTGGCGCGACCGGCATGAGTGCACTTGGGCCGGGAGCCGTCACTGGTTGCCCTGCTGGCGGCCCGTTGGTCACTGCAGCTTGCTTGATTGACTGGAATCTTTCGCAAGCCACCACGGTTGCGAATCAAAAGAGCGGTTATTACTTCGCGATCGGCAGTCTTTCGGCTGCTGCTCCGTTCCTGAGCTATACCGTCGGCGGTTCGGCCGCTGCCTTCAACCAGACGGGCGTGCGCGGGTTCTGCTCCAGCGAAGATGGCGTGATCCACTACATTTCAACGTGGAACGCTGCCCCGCAAACAGCTGAGGCAGTCTGCTCCAGCGCGGCGTGGCCGCAGTTGGGCAACTAGTCTGAATTTGGCGAAGTACCTGGGGGAGGGTACAAGCCGGGGAGCAACGGAGAAATCCGTTGCTCCTTTGTTTTTTGGCGCTTGCTCCGACTTCAACGATGATTCCCGCATACACTAAAGCTAACTGGACATTTCGAAGAGTCCAAAAGTGAATCCCGGCCTTTTTACTTTCGTAATCTAGTAACCTGTCGCACCATCTGGCGTCCCGCATAATTTTGCATATAATTTTCTTACGCCACCAGAAAGGAGGGCAGTTCAGTTCTGCAGCCATGACCGCAATCGACATTCTCGGTCTCGAAAAAACCTACAGCGTAGGCTTCTGGCGCAAGAAGCCGAGGTGCGCGTTAAAACCCCTCCACTTGAGGGTAGAGGAGGGAGAGATTTTCGGTTTTCTCGGCCCCAACGGGGCGGGAAAAACCACCACACTCAAAATGCTTATGGGCCTGGTCTACCCGACCGCCGGATCAGCGCAGATTCTCGGCATGGAAATCAACGATCCGCACATGAAGGCGCAGATCGGTTTTCTTCCTGAGCAACCGTATTTCTACGATTATCTGACCGCCGGCGAACTGCTCAATTACTACGGACAGCTCTCCGGAGTTGCGGCCAAAGAACGCGAACGAAAGGTCCGCGAAGTTCTCGGGCGGGTAGGACTGCCGGACGTGATGCGCGTGCAGTTGCGGAAGTTTTCCAAAGGCATGCTGCAGCGGGTCGGCATCGCACAAGCGATCCTGCACGATCCCCGAATTGTCTTTCTTGACGAACCCATGTCCGGACTGGATCCCATGGGCCGCCGCGAAGTGCGCGATCTGATGGAACAGTTGAAGCAGGAAGGCAAGACAGTTTTCTTCTCTACCCACATTCTTTCCGACGCGGAAGCGCTCTGCGATCGGGTGGCGATCATTCATCTAGGCGAACTGCGAAGCGTGGGCGCGGTGGCCGATCTTACCTCGAGCGTGGAAGGAAAGATCGAGCTGGTCTGGCACGGAAACAAAATTCCAGCCGCGATGAAGGCACTGGGCGCAGACTGCCACGTGACCGGAGACACCATCCGCGCCGTGCTTCTCGAAGGCAATCAGGACGCTGCCCTGGAAGCGCTGCGGCGCGAACAACTGCGGATTATCTCTCTAATTCCCGTGCGCACTTCGCTGGAAGAATATTTTGTGCGCAAGCTGCAACCATCCCGGGCGACTGCCGGGGTGACCCAATGAGCGGACGAATCATACACATTGCTTCTAACACCTTCCGCGAAGCGGTGCGCGACCGCGTGCTCTATAACTTGATCGCATTCGCCTTGCTGATGTCAGGAGCCGCCATTCTCGTCGGCCAGATTTCGATCGGCATCGAGCGCCTGGTGGTGATCAACCTCGGCCTCACGGCGGTTTCGTTGTTCGGCATCGTGATCGCCATTTTCATTGGCATCGGGCTGGTCTCAAAAGAAATTGACAAGAAAACGCTCTATACCGTGCTTTCCCGTCCGGTACAGCGTTGGGAGTTTATTGTCGGCAAGTTTTTTGGCCTTGCGGGCACGCTGGTGGTCAACGCATTCTTCATGGCGCTGGGAGTGTTCGCGGCGTTGCTCTATGTTTCGCACCACTTCCAGGCGACCGATGGCTGGGTGCTGGTGGCGCTATATTTCATCATCCTCCAGTTTCTGATCATCACCTCGCTGGCGCTGCTGTTCTCCTCGTTTTCTTCGCCATTGTTGTCGGCGGTGTTTGCCTTTGCCTTGTTCGTGATTGGCACATTTGCGGAAGACCTGCGCGGATTCGCGGGCTTGACCAGGGGCATTGTGCGCTGGCTGGCCACAGGCGCAGCTTACATGGTTCCGAATTTTTCAGCCTTGAATGTGATCAGTTCGGTGGCGCACGAACAGCCGGTTGCGGGCCAACTCATCCTCTCAAACACGGCCTACGCTCTGGTTTACGCCAGTATGGCTCTGTGCGGAGCGGTGCTGATCTTCGAGCGCCGGAATCTGAAATGAAGCCTTCTCGTCGAATCACCATTGTAGCCGGCACTCTGCTAATAACTTGCCTGGCGGGATCGGTGCTGTTGCTGCTGCACATTGATCGCGAGCGTAAGGGAGCAACGCTCGAGGAAGTGCTCTACATCTCCTCGCCCACGCTGCTCAAGCGTATGAGCCTGGGATACGACGGATTGCTCGCCGACGTGTACTGGACCCGCGCCGTACAGTATTTTGGAGACAAGCTCACCCGCGGCTCCGAACATTTTGACCTGCTGGCGCCGCTGCTTGAAATCACAACTACGCTCGACCCACACCTGCTCGTCGCCTACGAATATGGCTCCAACTTCCTGGCTCCGAAAATACCCGGCGGAGCCGACCAACCACAACGGGCCATTAAGTTGGTGGAGTTCGGAATCCGCAATAATCCCAACCAATGGCACCTGTACTACGACCTTGGCTTCATCTATTACATGGAACTCGGAGACTACGCGAAGGCCGAGCAGGCCTTCGCCGATGGGGCCAAGGTGCCCCATGCGCACCAGATCATGCCACTGATGGCCGCCAAGATGGCGGAGCACGCGGGAAATCTTCAGACCGCTCGCCTGATGTGGGTCACGACTTATCAGATCACGCGCGATCCCATGGTGAAATCCAATGCGGTCGCCCACTTGAATGCATTGCAGGTGGATGAGGACGTCACGACGCTGGAAAGAGTGGTATCGCATTACCACGAAAAAACCGGGCATCTGCCGCAGAAATTTGCAGACCTGGAGACGGCGAATATGTTACGGGGAACTCCGGTAGACCCGCTTGGCCATACCTACAAGCTCATGCCGGATGGTCACGTCGAAGTACGAGTTCCCGATGACTTGCCTTTCATCGAAAAAGGAATACCGATCGGCTACATTCCGCCGCGAAAACCCAAGCTACCGCCCGTGAACTAACATGTAGGCGCGGGCGTCCTCGCTCGTGCAAGTCCAACCCATGAAGCTACGCACGGCGCAGCTCGCAGACTCTGAAAATATCGCGCGTTTGGTGAATGCCGCTTTCCGCCCAGAGCGCTTCTTCATTGACACAGACCGGACCAACCCCGAAAAAGTGCACGCGCTGCTGCAGAAGGGCGAGTTCCTGCTGGCGGAAAAAGATGCGCTCGCCGGATGCATCTACGTCGAACTGCGTGGCGAGCGCGGATATTTCGGCCTGCTCGCGGTACATCCGGCGCGGCAACGTTCCGGCCTCGGCGCTCGCCTGGTCGCCGCCGCCGAGGAATACTGTCGCGCCGCGGGCTGCCAGTTCATGGACCTCACCATTGTGAACTTGCGCACCGAGCTCCCCGGCTTTTATCACCGACTCGGCTACGTGGAAAGCGGAACCCTGCCCTTTCCTTCAGACCAGCAAGCAAACCAACCCTGCCATCTGGTGAGAATGTCGAAGCGCCTGGCGTAGGGATTTTGAGTGACACAGCGCTTTCCAGCGCCGCGATATAGACACGCTAATCGACTCGACGCATTACCATGGTCTGCGATGGCGGCAGACCCTCATCCCGGACCCGGTCTCCTGACCACCATGCACGGCTGGTGGAAGGAGAACTCGGCGCGGGACGGATTCTTTTCCACGTGGCAACGCTTCATCTCCACCCTGTGGGAGTTTGCCCGCGAATCGGCTCCCTCGCGGCGGCGCCAGCGCTATGGCGATGTCGACTATGACTGGGACTTTCGCGTGAATACGACCAGCGCGACGGTTGGCTGGCGCGAGCGACTGCTGGGGCTTTTTCATTCGCCTTATCAACCAACCGAGCCTGCGCTGTTTCACGAAATGGTGGCGAGCCTCATGCAAACGATTCGATCGAACGCGAAGTTTAACTTCAGCGAGTTCACTTTTGTTGACATTGGCTCGGGCAAAGGGCGTGCTTTGCTGATGGCTGCGGATTATCCCTTCCGCCGCATCCTGGGAATCGAATTGCTGCCTGAACTGCACCGGGTGGCGAAGGAGAATATTGCCAAGTACAAAAGCGAATCGCGGCGCTGCTTCAGCATTGACTGTGTTCTGGGCGACGTCGTCGAATTTGTTTTTCCGCCGGAGCCGATCGTGCTCTACCTGTTCAACCCTCTGCCCGAAACCGGATTGGCCAGGTTGATCAGTAATCTTGAACATTCGCTGCGGGAACATCCTCGGCCGGTATTTATCCTCTATCACAATCCTGCGTTGGAGAAAGTGCTGGCGGGGAGTGTGGCCTTCACGAAAAGGCTAAGTACTCATCAATACTTAATTTTTGCGAGTGACATTGATTCTAGTCACGAAGGCTAATGCAGGCGATTCGGATCGTAGGATAGATTCACCAAGCCATCGCGATAGTCAATCTTGATGTCCAGCAAGTTAGAGCGTTGTGAATCCCGGGCCATCGAGTCCAACCTGCTCGAATCTCTACGCAGCGTGTCAGTCGAGGGCAGCGACCAAAGCAGGTCCGAGAGACATGGCTTCGTCGCCGGATTACGCGGCATGAGTTTAGCACTCCTGACGCGCTTCGCAAGGGGCATCGCAGTCCGATGCAGGCGGGCACCCGCACGCACGTTTTACGTCCTGTGACAGAGAATTTACATTTTGCCGACAAAACCGCCGCAGAATCTCATACAATCGCCCGGTTAAGAAAGACTGGCCGATGGCAAGATCTCATCTCTGGCTCAAGAAATTTACCTTTGCAGTCTTTGCGGTTTCTTTATTGGCGACACTTTCACACGCGCAGGACACTCCAGTCGCTGACGTTACAGTGAAATATTCTCCGCTTTACATTCTCAAGGGTTTAACCATCTGGATGAACGGCGGCAGCGGCACGGTCGCTTTCAACGCGAACCGTTGGTTCAGTGTGGCAGGAGATTTCGGCGTCTACGTTGGCCATATTCCGGAAACTCTCACCGGAGAAACCTACACCTTCGGGCCGCGATTTTCTTACCGCAAGTTGGCCCGAGTCGTGCCCTTCGCCCAGGCCCTGTTCGGCGGATCGCATTTTTCAGAGTCGTCGGGAGGCATCACCGGCGGAGGAACCCAGTTTACCTTTGCGCTCGGAGGCGGTGGCGACGTAGGTTTCGGAGGCAGCCGAAAATTCGCTCTGCGGCTGGAAGGAGACTACTTTGGCATCCGCTCGAGCGGCGCCACCACGCCTGCGATGCGCCTCGCCGCCGGAATAGCCTACCGCTTCGGCACGAAGTAGCCGCTTCGTTCGATCGGTTACGTGCCCGATGGAAGCCAACGACAAGCCCCTGCTGTTAACCTGCTCGTAAACATTGCGCCGTGATGTTGACTCCACGATTACCTATATATACCCAAAAAATGCGTTTTCTCGCTAGATCCATGAAAACAAAGAGTCTGTTTTGGAGATACCCACGTAAAATATCCCTTCTAAAGGACTTACGCAGGGGATATCTCCGATTTTCTCCGCCTCCTAAGTCTATGAAAACAGGGAAGCGAGTTTGAGATACCTCTAAGATATCCCTTCTAAAGGACTTAGCGAGGTCATTTCTGCGGTGGAGCAGGCTTTCCTCTTGTAGGCAGGAAGGGTGTCTGTGCGCCAAATCTCGAAATTGTCAAAGAGCCAAAGAATTAGTGCTGTTATCAAACAGCTAACGATGTTGCTATTATGTTAGCTTCATTGCCGAGCCTGGGTCAAGAGAAAAGTGGCAGGGTGGCTGGCCGCGCATATTGAAGGCGCACGCGTCGGGGCGCGGATCTATGTAGTCGAGGGGTCCGGCTTGCGGCGCAGGTCCGCGAGAAATTCGGAGGCTGGTCTGGTCCGGCCGGCTTTCACATCTTCGTAGCCGTGGCGGACTCCTTCGACCGCTTCCGCGAAGTCCTGGCGCTACCCATTCCAGATAGGTCGCCAAGGCATCATCGAGAGCGGTGTCAGGGTCATGGCCACGCCGTTTGGCGTACTCTTCCAATTGCGCCTTACGCTCCGGCTTGAGTGGGATCGTATCCATGGATGGCCTCAGTTTCTTTTCAACCCATCGTAAGACGTCCCGCGGCTTAGATTAAAAGCCATTTGCCATTCTGCATCTTCCCACTTCTCGCCCAAAATGCGCGCGGGAGAGGGCGCCCGCGCTGAATTGTTCGGAATTCGTAACGGCGGGATGGCTGTTGAAAAAAGGCGACCGCGGTGGTGGTAGCGTGCGAACGGACGTGAGCACTGTTCTACGGAGCAGGCTCTCTCGCACAGGTAAAGGAGGACACTTGGTATGGATCGAAGAGAATTGCTCAAGAAATCTGCCGCCGCCGGCCTTGTGGCTGCGGTTCCGGTTTTAGTGGCCGCTGAACGGGCGATTAAGAAGCCGACTACCCTAACCACACAAGCTGCAAGAATTACTTATACCGTTTCCTCTGCGGATGTGACTAACGGGTGGGCGGTTATTCAAGTAAACTGGCCAAGCCCTTTTGCAGACACTAGTTATGTGGCCGTTGGTTCCCAGCTGTACCATTCAGCGGGTCAGAATGGTGCTCCAAATTGTACTCTGGACAGTGGAAACAGGGCCAAACAGGCCGGTAGCATTGAAAAGGTCGTCGATTTCAATTCCGCTGCGACACTCCAGACATGCACAGACGGGACCATGCACCCGGTGTGCGTGGGCGATAAAATTGATGCAGACTTCATTGGCATAGGGCAGGTGTAGCCATGTCGGTACTCGTTACGAAAACCGCGCAAGCAACGAAGGTGTTAGATCACCCAAACATAAAAAACGGAGAGGTCGAAATCCAGATCACCTGGCCGCTGCCAGTGTTCGCTGATACAACCTATACCGCCGTAGCTTCGTCCTATTGGATCTCCGCAAGTTCAGAGACAACAGCTCCCAACGGTATTCAAGAAGCCGGAGATAGGGATCGTGAAACAACTGGCATGTTGGTAGTACTCAATCTTACTAGCCTCGCTCAATATGGCGACACGATTAACGTAGATGCCATTGCCATTGGCTATGTAATTGATGAAGAACATGGTTAAATTGTGTGGGCTCGGCTCGAGCATTAACTACTCCGGCGCAGAATGCCGTCGACATGGCTCTAAGCCTTGGCTAGGTTCTGCGCCGCCCTTCTGTCCGCCTGCCAGAGCACTCATGCCGTAAACTATTCTTGTGCACGTGGTGTCCCTATTGCGCAACTTTGTTGTCCTCGGATTAGTGACGGCGATTGCGGCCGCTGCTCCCGCGCCCGACGTTCATGCTATCTCCCAGGCTGTCGACGAGCGATATAACCATTTGCGCTCCCTCCAAGCTGAGTTCACGGAGATTTATCGGGGGGCGGGAATGGAACGTACTGAATCGGGAACACTTTGGTTAAAAAAACCTGGCAAGATGCGGTGGGAGTACCGTTCTCCGAGGGAGAAGCTGTTTCTGAGCGACGGCAAGGATGCGTGGTTTTACGTCCCGGGCGAGCGCCAGGCGCGGCGGACGGCGGTTAAGAAGTTGGAGGATTTGCGCTCTCCGCTGGCTTTTCTTTTGGGTAAGACCAAGTTGGAGAAGGAATTGCAGGGATTGTCTTTCGCGCCCGATGTGGCTCCGTTGGCGGCGGGAGATGCGGTTCTCCGGGGCGTTCCGAAGAGTTTGGCGGAGCGAGTTAGCCAGGTTTTGCTGGAGATCACGCCGGAGCACTGGATTAGCAGAATTTTAATTGAGGAAGTGGACGGATCGGTCACGGAATATCGCTTTACTAATCAAAGGGAGAACGTGGCTGTGGAGGACCAGCGGTTTCAGTTTGCTGTGCCGGATGGGGTTGAGGTGATTGACGGCGAGTTGGCTCCCTAGCATCTCAAAGCTTGCGATATGGCGGGAAGCCATGCCCTGATACGAATCGCAAGATTGCGGCACTATCCGATATGGATTAAGTAATGGTTTTTCATTGAGTTGCGTCGTGGTCCTGCTTCGCCGGCGGCAAATTGCAGAGATGCCATTACTCCCGATATGAGTTGACAGGCATTTAACAAATGAGTGACTGCGGGGAATGCTAGACTGAGGTGGGGCAACGGTAAACGGGCAGCGGCATGGCCGAATTCGTAATCAAAATCGCGGACGAGCGCGGGCACCTGTTGGAGCAGATCGAGAACGGGTACTCGGAGGCCGAGGTTCGCGACCGCTTCGTGCAGCAGGGTTTCCTGGTTTATTGGGTCAAGCCTCGGGGAGTTTTCTCGGGCGGATTGCGGCGGCGCGGCAAGGTCAAGCAAGGGCAGTTTCTTATCTTCAACTCGCAATTTCTTACCTTGATCAAGGCCGGATTGCCGATCTTGAATTCTTTGGATTTGCTGATCAAGCGGCAGCGCGATCCGTATCTGCAAAGCCTGTTGCAGAATGTGCGCGACCGGGTCAAAGCCGGGGAACTGCTCTCCGACGCTTTTTCGGGCCAAGGCGCTTTTCCCAAGATCTATACCAGCACCTTGATGGCGGGCGAGAAGAGCGGCAACATGGAAGAAGTGCTCACCCGCTACATTGCCTTCCAGCGGATGGCGCTGACTTTCAAGAAAAAACTGGCAGTGTCGCTGGTGTACCCGACGCTGCTGGTCGTAGTAGTTTCGTTGATGCTGGTGTTTCTGGTTACGTACGTGGTGCCGCAGTTTGCCAAACTTTATCAGGACATGGGTGCGCAACTGCCGGTGATCACGCTGATCATGCTGAATATCGGGAACCACGCGCAAAGATATTTTCCGCTTTTTGGGGTTGCGGTGGTGGTTGCGCTGTTGGCTTTCTGGCAGTGGAAGAAAACCGATCGCGGCGCGGAACGGCTCGACCGGGCGATTCTGGCGCTGCCTTTGCTCGGGCAAATCTGGCTAAAATATCAGGTAGCGAATTTTTCCCGCATGCTTTCGACCTTGCTGGCAGGCGGCATGCCGCTGGTGCCGTCGCTGCAAACCGCTGGAGCTTCTATGAGCAGCCGGCGCATCTTACTGGGAATATCGGATGCCGCGATTCGGGTACGCGAAGGGCAACCGCTGGCCAAGAGTTTAGAAGAGCAGAAAATGTTCCCCGAGTTGTCGGTCGAGATGATCGAAGTAGGAGAATCTACCGGAGCCTTGCCGGCGATGCTGAACTCGGTGGCGGAGTTTTATGAGGAAGATGTACAGAACGCGCTCGGTGCGGCCATGGCTTTGATCGAGCCGATCATCCTCATCTTCATGGCAGTGATTGTGGGTGGGATACTCATCTCGCTGTATTTACCCATCTTCACTTTGGGATCTACGATTCACTAGATGTGCAATTATTAAGCGAGAAATACGGCTGTGGCCTGTGGGTAGGTAGGTTGAGAAATGGCAAGTACAACAGAAAACAAAACAGTATTCGTGGGCGGGAACGGGACGGCAGCGCCCGGCACCCACAGCGAAGAACTGGAAAAGGCGCAGGATATTGCGCGGCGGTATCGCTGCCAGTTCGTCGACCTGCATAACTTCCAACTGCACCACGATCTGTTCAAGACCATTCCAGTTCACCTGATGTTCCGCTACAACTTCGTCCCGCTGGAAGAGACGGAAGACGGCCGGCTGGCTATCGCCATCGCCGATCCCAGCCAGCTGATGATGATCGACGAGATCAGCCTGCTCTTGGGCAAGCGCATCGTCACCAAAGTTTCGACCCTGGCGCAGATCACCGAAATCCTCAAGAAGACGGAGCAGTCGAAGCGCGTTCTCGAAGATGCGAGCGAAGGCTTTGCCCTGGATGTGATCCGGGAAGATGAGAGCGGCAGCGAAGAGAGTATCTCGATCGACCGGCTGGCCACGCAGCAAGGCGATATCAGCCCGATCATTCGTTTAGTCGATACTACGATTTTCACCGCCCTGCAGCGGCGAGCGAGTGATATTCACATCGAGACCCGCGACGACTCCGTCTGCATCAAGTTCCGCATTGACGGCGTACTCACGCAGGCTATGCCGCCCATCGCCAAGGAGCATCACTCGACGATTATTTCGCGTATCAAAGTGATGAGCGAGTTGGATATTTCCGAACGCCGGGTTCCGCAGGACGGACGTTTCCGGGTGCGCTACGGCAGCCCCGAGCGGCCCATCGACTTCCGCGTTTCGATTATGCCGTCGATTCACGGCGAGGATGCTGTGCTCCGCGTGCTCGATAAAGAATCGATGAGCGAGAAGTTCCACAAGCTCACCCTCGATGTTGTGGGTTTCGACGAGGACGATCTGCGGAAATTTCGCCGCTACATTAAAGAGCCGTATGGCATGGTGCTGGTGACGGGACCGACAGGCAGCGGCAAAACCACAACCCTGTATGCAGCCGTCAGCGAGATCAAAACCGACGAAGACAAGATCATCACCATTGAAGACCCAGTCGAGTATCAGATTCGCGGCATCACGCAGATTCCGGTCAATGAGAAAAAAGGTCTGACCTTCGCTCGCGGACTGCGCTCAATTCTGCGTCATGATCCTGACAAAATCATGGTCGGCGAAATCCGCGACACCGAAACGGCGCAGATTGCGATTCAATCCGCGCTGACCGGTCACCTGGTTTTCACTACCGTCCACGCCAATAACGTGGTTGACGTCATTGGACGCTTTCTTAACATGGGGGTCGAGCCTTACAACTTTGTTTCTGCGTTGAACTGCATTCTGGCGCAACGGCTGGTGCGGCTGATTTGCGAATCCTGCCGCACGAAGATGCACTATACGCCCGAAGTTCTGGAAGCCAGCGGCCTCGATCCGAAGGTTTGGTCCGAGGTCAACTTCTACGAAGGACAAGGCTGCATCGAATGTGCCGGCACGGGATTCCGCGGACGAACTGCGATTCACGAGTTGCTCGACTTGAGCGACCGCATCCGCGAGATGATTCTGCTGAAGAAGCCAACTTCCGAGATCCGGCGAGCCGCCCGCGATGAGGGCATGCGGTTCCTGCGTGAGTCGGCCCTAGATAAGGTGCGAATCGGGCTGACTACGTTGAAAGAGATTAATAAAGTCACCTTCATCGAGAGCATGCGCTAAGGCCTCATGCATGGCGGAGGGTAGCTGACCTTTCGGTCAATGACTCTAGTGCTCTTCCAGCTATTGCATTTGTCAGCGGCTCAGCGGTTTACTTGTATAAAGGACTTTGTAGCGCCACCGTTCGGGCGGCTGTCGTGGGGGCGTCTCGCCCACACTCTGCGAGGGCAGGATGCCATCGCGGCAGCCGGCAAAATGCCGACGCTACCAACAATCTAGATGCGTTCTAATTTCAATTCGAGTTCCAAGCCGAAGCTGGCCTGCGAGATCGCGGCTGATCGTGTGCTCGCGGCGCGGGTTTCGGAACGCGGCGACATGGTCGAGACCTGCACCGCGAACGAGTTGGCTGCAGGCAGCGTTGTGCCCGACTTGCTGGAGGCGAATCTGCGCGAGCGCAAGCGTGTCTTCGATACGGTTCGGGAGACTCTCGGCAGCCTGAACAGCCGGTCGCGCGATGTGATCGCCGTGCTGCCCGATGCCGCGGTTCGCGTCATGCTGCTGGACTTTGAGACTCTTCCCGCCAACCGCGTGGAAGCCGAGAGTGTGGTTCGTTTCCGACTCAAGAAATCGCTTCCGTTTGATCTCGATAAGGCCAAGATTTCCTACCATGCCCAGCCTGCTACGAGTGGGTTAAAAGTAGTGGCGGCGGTGGCGCTGACCAGCGTGATCGAAGACTACGAGTCTGTCTTCCGCGAAGCGGGCTATAGCCCGGGCATCGTGCTGCCTTCCATGCTGGCCGCCTTGGGTGCGGCGGACGCCGACCGGCCGACGCTGGT
>Ga0210390_10004182_pt1 | contig 12240 bp, 7 predicted proteins | sample IncBWH11OmetaG_FD_161050 | JGI IMG/M metagenome (GOLD analysis project Ga0210390, IMG submission 161050) | Forest soil microbial communities from Barre Woods Harvard Forest LTER site, Petersham, Massachusetts, United States - Inc-BW-H-11-O ...
GTGGTGTGCCAGGTAGGTGACGCTGCTGAAGCTCACGTCGACCCGCTCGGTGCAGCCCGGTTCCGGGCATCGCCCCTCGCTGATTATGCGATCGCCGATCCAGGCGCGCCGAATGGCGAGCGCCACGGCGCCGAGCTGGGCCGCAGCCACCTGGTCCCAGTCAGGCGGACGGCCGGCGATGGTCGCCACCCGTCCGGCGAGCGCGACCAATGCCGCGGCGGGTGTAAGCCGGGTCTCGAGCAGGAACAACTCGTCGTCGCCCACCGGCTCCCGCACGTCGATCGCCGCGCCATCGGTCAGCAGCATCGACTACGTCTCCGTCGGCTCGGCTAGGGTCAGGTCGCGCTCCCACCCCTCGTTCTCCAGCTTGATGTGCTCTATGGCCACGGCGTTGGCGCCCGCGTCGAGGTCCGGGACCGCCTGGAACTCCGAGACCCAGCACCGGTGCAGGATCCAGCGCAGGACCGGTTGCGCCTCCTCGTTCAGCAAGGTGATGGTGATCTCGCGGCGCAGGTTGGCCAGGGAAGTCGAAGCCGCGCCTTGGTCGAGGACCTGGGCGGCGTTGGCCCACGTCTCGAAGTCGGTGTTCTGGGTGACCCCTCGCTCCAGGGTGACCGGCTCGTACTTCGTCCGACCCAGGCCCTTCAGGATCACGGCGTTGCCGGCCTCCTTGTACTCGATGACATCGGAAGACCGCTTGAGACCGGACACCTTGGATACGGCGGCGACCGGCGTGGTGCTTTTGCCGAAGTACACCAGGAATCGGTAGGTCTTGTACGGGTCGAAGCGAGCCATGTTGGCGGGAAAGATGGTGGGACTCGTCGGCGTGGTCATGCGTTCTCCTTGCGGCGGCTGAGGGACGGGGGGAGCCCGCTTAGCTGGTGCCCTGCCCAGCGAGCTGAGCGATTTGGACGATGACGAACTCCGCGGGCTTGAGTGGGGCAAAACCAACCAGGATGTTGACGATGCCGTTGTCGACGTCGGCTTGGGTCGTGGTCGTGTTGTCGCACTTGACCAGGAAGGCCTCGCTGGGCTTGGTCCCGGCGAAGGCGCCCTGGCGGAACAGGCCAAGCATGAAGGCGCTCACCTCTTGGGTCAGGGCGGTCCATAGCGGTGTGTCGTTCGGCTGGAACACTGCCCAGGTGAGGCTGGCGTAGAGCGACTGCTCGAGGAACAGCGCCATGCGCCGCACGGCGATGTAGCCCCACTGGTTCTGGAGTGCCACGTCGCGGTAGGCGAGGGTGCGTGCTCCGTAAACGACCGGGCTCAGCGACGGAAACTGCCGCAGACAGTTGATCCCGAGGCCGTTCAGGACGCCCTGCTGGGCGTCGGTCATCGCGCCGCTCGGGACGACGCCCAGTGTGCCGTTCAGCGCCGTCTCCAGCCCTGCCGGTGATTTCCACACCCCGTAGCTGGCGTCCTCCTGGGCGTAGATGCCGGCCACGAAGCCGCTCGGTGGCGAGGTGCTCGGGTTGGTGGTGATGGGGTCGGTGGTCTGCAGCCAGGGGTAGTAGACGCCGGCGTTGGTGCTGACCGGGACCAGCGACAGACCGTCCACCGGCGACTCGGCCGAGGAGGGCGGTGAGCCGGTCGGCGCGGTTCCCGTCGCCGGCGTGTCCACGTTCCAGTTGGGCGGCGAGTCCATGATGTAAAACGCCCGCTTTCGCTCCGCGTAGGCCACCCCCTCGGACAGCACCGCGGGGTCGGTGATTCCCGGGATCACGAGGAGATTGAAGACCGGCAGCACCTTGTCCAGGGGGTAGTTGTCGGTGAACACTGCGCCGATCGCCTGGGGGCTGATCGAGCTGTGGGAGGCGGGGAGGGGCGATGCGTAGGTGAAGGAGATCGGCGCTCCCGAGCTAGGCGGAGACCCTGACGTCGGGTAAGACGTCGGCGTACTTGCGGGTGACGTGACGGTCACGAGCGCCGACCCGGCGAGCCGGGTAGCCAGGGTGCCGATGACCACCTTGCGGTAGGTCTCCACCTGTGTCCCGTAGGTGATGACGATGTCGGCGGTGTCGTCGGTGACCGACGTGGTCTGCAGGTTGCTGATGGCCACCTGCATTGGGACGCCGACGGCGGAGGCGCCGGACCCGGTCCCGACCGGCTCTCGGGCGGTCAACGTGATCGACGGCGAGCTGTCGATCGTGGCCGTCGCCGCCACATAGTCCGGGTCGGTCAGCCCGACCACATAGGCGCTGGAGCCGCCGTTGAGGAAGAACTGGAAGACGGCGCGGCCGACGTAGTCGGCCAGCCAGGGGCTGTCGAAGAAGCCGCCGAAGTTGTTTTGGTAGTCGGCGAAGCTGAAGAGTTGGACCGCGGGTGCTGGCGGGGCCGGCGTGGTGGTGGGCTGCGGCGTCTTTAGCGGGTGGGTGTAGCCCACGAAGGCGGCGACGGATGTGGTTGCCGGGGTGATGGTGTGCGAGGTGCTGGGCAGCTCCTCGATGTACACCCCTGGATAGGTCGGTGTGACTGACATCTGGCCTCCTCATCGGGCCTTGCGGATGCTGCCTGCCGGCCCAGGCCGGACGCTGCAGGCGGCCCAACGTTATGCGCTGGCTGTCAACTGGCCGTGTAGCGCGCGTCGAGGGTCCGTCACGGCGCTGTCACCACTGGCCGTCGGCCAATGGGCGCTCGCACAGTGATTGCTGTTCGTGGCGGTCCTGGGAGCACACGGCACGCCGGTCAGGCGGTAGTTGACTCTCCACGCCTTCGTCGGAACAGCCCGCATGATTTCCGCAGCTCTGAAACCTTCCCGGACGAAGCCGGCGCCAAGTCTGTATCGAACTGCGGGCGGTAAACCGTCTGGGCAAGCTCAGCGGAACACAGTCAGTGTTTCGTAAGGCCTGACCCATATATCCGGACATATATCGGGAGCGAGCTGCACCAGTTCTGAGTTCTGAGTGATGCAGGTCACCATGATCTCATCCACCGCTATGATCCCGACAGGGATTCGGCCGGAGCACCCTGGGGGTTCGCCCTGTACGGCGATTTCCAGTGTGACGTCTTGGAGTGCCGTCGGATTTTTCGGCATGCCGCGAACAATGACTGGCAAATCCGTCAAAATCCGACGCCTCGGTGCGGTCGGGGGAGCTTTCGCTTGCGCCTCTCCCTTTATAGTCCAGTTGCTCTGATGCTCCAGCAGGCGGATCCGCTGCCCGGGTACCATACAGACATCAACTGGGGCGCCGATGAACTCAAGATTCATTCGTACCCTTGCCAACCACTTCTTGGCACTCTCGGCGCAAGGCATATCTCTACCTCTGTACTGGCACCCGGTTTCTCTACTACGTAGAAACTGGTCCGTAAACTGGCCCGGCCACTCTTTTCCGCCGCAGTTGGAAGGCCGCTCTTGATTTCGCTTAGGGTCCGTTCTCGTTTCGTCGTCCCAGTATCGGTGGCCATAAGAACCAAGATAGCTGATGCCGTCTTCCTGGAAATCGGTTTCGTCCAGAATAACCCCTTTGTTCAACTCTTTCCTTACCCTTTTCCAAGGTCCGCTGCCGGTCCCCGTATCGTCCACCTCGAAGTAGCCCCTGACTAGTTGCTCATATTCCCCACATTCGCACTGACATCCGGAGGAGTTCTGGTCAAAGTCTATGTCCATGGCAAAGGGATAGTACAAATAGGCAAAGCCGACCTCCTCCTTTTTGTGCGCTTCGAATACGCCCGACGGCAGGTCGACCTTTTTGGGGCATGCCCTCCCGCGTTTCGGTTCGTCCTTCGACGGTTTCTGCTTACCCTTACAGAGCGAGGGAAATACTATGCAGACTGTCAGGAGGCATATTTCGGGAAGCATTCTGCAAAGCCCAGTTAGGCAGAGCTCGCCTGCGAGGAGGCAGAGGACAGCGCCACATATCAATTTGCCAAGCGCTCCAGGACAAAGAGACGGCCAGTGGATGCCATCGCCGTCGCCGTCCTCACGACAGAGTGTAGGGTTTTTAAGGCAAAAACAAAGCTCCGGCGCGAATGCGCAGAGAGATGGCCAATCGATGTCGTCGCCCTTCTTGCTTGAAGAGAGGCTAATGTCTACGCGTCGGTTGCGGGAGCGGCCCTCAACCGTATCGTTGGTCACCACCGGGCAATGTTCCCCGCAAGAGGATATGGGGACCGGCACGCCCGCGGCACTCTCAAGAGCTTTCTGCACCGACAATGCTCGGTAGTGGGAAAGCGGATCGTTGATCGTGTCTTCACCGCTGGAATCGGCATGACCTTTCGCGGCAACGCTCAGTGTGCCGCCGGTGAATTGCTTTATCAGGGAGGCCAGCGTCTGAATTGCGGCGAAATGTTTTTCCTTCAACGCGGGTTCATCGATCGCGAAATTGTAGAGGCTGAGCGTCGGCGGATTCGGCACGACCGCGATTTCGCCGGGCGAAGTAAACGACAGCCGGACCTCTTCGGCACGTGTCGGCTGTGGTCTGGGCGGGGCCGGCTGGCGCTGGACGGCTTGTCTGGGAAGCGGCGATAATCTTTCCGTGCCTTGCCTCTGCGGGGCGTATGTCGCGGCTTGCTTGGAGTGGATTTCGGCGCCGTTGGCATTGCCGATACGCGTTACCCGCCGCACGGCACTTCCCCGATCGGTCTGACCTTCGATCGTTGGTAATCCGGATTGCTGTACTACATGCGCCAGTTCATGAGCCATCAGCGGCGAAGGTCCCGCCGCGTCACCATTCGCCAGCCATATGTGGCTTCCGTACGTAAAGGCATGCGAGTTGAGTCCTGTATTGAGCGCATGTGACTGTGACCCGGTATGAACGCGAACCGAGGAAAAATCTCGACCGAAACGGGATTCGAAGAAATTGCGTACGCCCGGCGACAACGCGGAGCCGCCCTGCGTCAGCTTGCCGTGCGATAGACCCTCGGCATCGCCGCCTTCCCGACCGATCGAATGACGTCGGATGATTGCTTGTTTGTCATCTTTCTGCTCGCAGGCGGAGCAGGTCCGCTGCACGCTAGCGTCGGCTGCCGTTGCCGACACTGGCTCGTTCGTTGGCAACCGCATCACCGTTTCGGCAACCTGGTCTGCTTCCTGCTCGAACGGATCGTTTGCAGGGCCGACCTTGACCTTTGTCTGGATCCCGAGGCCCTTCTTTTGGTCGCATTCACACGACGTCCCCGCACCGCCGCACGCGCATTTGCGCTGCAAGCGTGACACCGATCCCGGACCAAGCGCCGGGTCGGTGCCAAGCCGCAGCCGTACCGGAACCTGACTCGGACGCTGGCCCGCCCGTGCTAGCTGGGCGCCCGCCACCTCGCGGGACAATTGGCCGCGATGGTCAGCCGCCAGAAGAGACACCGCGGACTTTGGCCGCCGGTCGGCAGCGGCGCGGTGGCCGATCCGCGACGTGCTTGCCGCCCGTTCCGCCGGCGCAGCCACTGGCATCACGGCGTCGGTATACGCCCGCCCCGTCACCCGCGCGTCACCCTCGCCGCCCGAATATTCCGTCAGTCGCGATTACGGCATCCAGTACGGCCCGCCGATTGTTGACGGAACCTCGTCTATAAACGAACCGCATGGGAGGCTTCCGCAGTCGCCCGGCGTCCGGCAGGCCGCCTGCGCCCAGCGGTCATTCTGGCTTGACGTTGTGCAGTTTTTCCTTGTCTTTCTTGGTCTCTTCGTCGGCGCCTTCGCTAACCGGCCAATCCGGCTCCCGGCAGACCGAAAGAGTGTGCTTGCCAGGCTGTGAGAGCCCGATACTCTTCGTGTGCCCGGAAACGTCGCAGCGCCAGAACCGTGACGAGGCCTTGGCGAACTTCTGCCCCTCCTCGCCTTGGAACGCCTCGCAGGAGCGGTAATAAACCGTGGAGTCCGAATCGCAGATTGTTCTGCGCACCAGCATCAGGCGGCGCTGGAACGGGGTGAGCTTGCTTTCCCACTCCTGGTACCCGGGCTGGCTGCGATCGTCGCCGTACTTGTCGATACCGGGAATGTCGAAGTCTTTCGCCTCAATCTCGTCCGTGCCGCCCTTTTTCGCGCCGGAAATGAACGCGCCGTTGCCATGGCTGCCGTGGCTCCAGAACTGGATTTCGTCGGTGCAGTCGCAATCTTCGGAGGCGTACGTGCTGAGCAAGGTTTCCAGAAGCTCTTCCATGCTGTCGCCCGAAGGGATGACATACGTTGCTGGTCGCGCCGCGGCATCGGCCAACGCCGCCGTCTCCCACAGGGTGCCCAGCGGCCCGCCCAGCGTGCTGTCGTAAGTGAAGAATTTGCACTTCTTGCCGGAGCCGGCAGCCGGCAGCGGCTTGCATACCGGCGGCTGCTCCTTATTTTCTGGGGCTTCTTTTTCCTTCGACGGGGGCGTCGGCTCGGCCGGTTTTGGCCGCAAGTCCAGATCCGATTTCACTGCGCGCAGCGCGGGTTGCACGACGTCTATATAGGAGTCGCGCGCGGCACCTTGGAAGTAGTCCATTTCGCGGTGGATCTTGGCCCGCGCCTCTTTCGACAGCAGCCCATGGTGGTGTATGCGGTCTGCCATCACCTTGCCGCGGTAGCGCGCCGCAGTGACGTCGTTGACCCAGCGCCGATCGATATCGCGCTGGACGGCTTTCGCGTGGCCCCCCTGCTGCACAACATGCGCCAGCTCGTGTGCCACCAGCCGTCGTCCGTGGTCGGTTGACGGAGCGAAATTGCTTGCGGCAAAGGCGATGTGCGTCCCGACTGTGTAGGCCCGGGCGCCGACAGCTTGGGCCGACTCGGCTGCGTTTTCGTCCGTATGTACCCGAACCCCCGAAAAATCGTGCCCAAATCGCAGCTCGAAGAAGGTGCGAGTTGCCGCGTCAAGTGGCTGACCCGGTTCGCGCAACACCTCCTCCACGATGGGCGGTGCCTCATCGGGCGCTGGTACGCCGGATCCGGCCGGCTTCATGCGGAGCCGTTTTTGCTCCCCCTTGGCTTCCTCCTCGCAAGATTCGCATTTGTGGTCCTCATGCTCCTCGCAAGCTGCGCATTTGCGGCTGATCTGCAGTGGCGCCGCGGCTATCGAAAGCTCTGCGTTGGGCATGCGCATCACTTGGTCGGCAGCACGATCAGCCTCGTGCTCCAGCGGGTCGTCTACCGGTCCAGTCGCCAGCTTCAGCTGAATAACGCTCGGCCGCGGAACCTGGGCGGTCCCGGCGGTTCGTCGGAGAGTCGTTCGGGACGCGGGCCGCGGGCCGGCAACGGCGCGGTGGGTGCTCTGCGGCTGGCTCGTCGTCCGTTCCGCCGACGCGTACATAGCCACCATGGTGCCGCTTTACATCCGCCGAGTCACGGACATGCCACGATTGCCCGGCGCGATCGTCGCGAGCGGTCCGCCCAGGCTTAGTGACGGGGCGGTGACGGCAGCTTCACGCTCCCGGCTCACGCTTGCCGGCATGGGCCCCGTCTCGACCAACGGCAAAGCACAATGGCCGCCGTCGGCTCCCGCGAGTCGAGCCAAATCATGTGCGCGCCACAACGGTTCGCCCGCCGGAGGCAACGTCTTCGCCTGTCTCGTCCACGAGGCGCCCGATTGCGTAGCAGACCTGGTCGCCAACCTGCAGCACCTGGACCCCGAGTCGACCGTGCTGCTCTACGACGGCAGCGGAGGCGCGCTGCTCGACGAGCTGTCCGACCTCAAAGGGCGCGGGGTGCTGGTGCATCCCGACCCGCGGGCGATGGCCTGGGGCAAGCTGCACGACTTCGCTCTCGATTGCCTGCGTTTCGCCCTGGAACAACTGGACTTCGCTGCGTTGACGATCGTCGACTCCGACCAGCTCGCCCTTCGCCCTGGCTACTCGGCCTACATAGCCGCCTTCCTGGCCCGGCACCCGGAGGCCGGCTGCCTGGTGAGCGCCGAGGGGGTCCAGCCCCGGACGACGCGCATCGGTCCGCCGCAGGCCGCGTGGCGGGAATTCGACCGGTGGGCACCTTTTTTGCAGCGCTTCCCCGATGGCGAGTCACGGTTCCCACACTGGACATTCTGGCCCGCTACGGTTTTCACCCGGGCTGCGGCCCACGACCTCGTAGCGCTGTGGGAGGACGAGCAGCTCCAGGGCATCCTGGAAAAGTCGGCGATCTGGGCGTCGGAGGAGGTGTTGCTCCCGACCCTGGTTGCACTGCTCGGCCACCAGGTGCTGCGCAACCCATGCGCCTATGACCTGGTGCAGTACCGAGCGAGCTACAGCCTGGCCCAGGTCGAGGCGGCGATGACCCGACCCTCGGTGTTCTGGGCGCATCCGGTGCCTCGGAGCTACCGGGACCCGCTGCGCTCATGGCTGCGCGCGCACTTCGGCGGCTACCTCCCGCCGCCGGCCCCAACCGCAGCCGATCCGTTCGCCGCGCCGCCGGCGCGCCCGCTTCCGTTGCTGCTGGCGTTGCTGCGCCGGATGGAAACGATCGAGGGCTGGCTGTCGTCGGCGGAGGCCGACCTGCTTGCCGCCGCCGCCGCCGCGGCGACGGCTGCTCGCCGTGGCCCCCATACGTTCGTCGAGGTGGGCAGCTACTGCGGGCGCGGGACGGTCATGCTCGCTGCGGTGGCCGCGGGGCTAAGCCCGGGCTCGGTCGTGCACGCCGTCGATCCCCATGACCGTCGGCTCGGTGTCTGGGGTGCGGCCCTCGGCGGGGTGTCCGACGCTGCTGCCCGGCTGCGATCACACGTGGATGCGGCGGGCCTGGCCGACACGGTCGAGTACCACCGCGGCTACGCCGGCGAAGTGGCGGTGCCCGGCCCTATCGATCTGCTGGTCATCGACCACCTGCACGACTACGCGTCGGTGGCCGCCGATTTCAGTCGGTTTCAGGGCCAGCTCGTCGAGGCCGGCCTGATCGCCTTCCACGACTACGCGGACAGCTTCCCGGGTGTGGTGGCCTTCGTCGACCAGCTGCTGGCGACCGGGGCCTATTCGGCCGTGCAGCGGGTCGAGACGCTCGTGCTTCTCCGTAGGGAAGGGGTGTTGGCCCTTCCGTCGCTGAGCCCAGTGCTGGCTGGGGCTGGCTCCGCGGGGGAGCGGGATGCCCTGGCGATGCTGGCGCTAACCGCCGCCGAGGCGCTCCATGGTTGGGACGGCAGCATCGTGGACGCCGGAACGCCGACCGCAGCCGAGGACCAACTGCTGGCCGCGGTGCTGCAGGCGACCGGACACGAGCGCGCGCACCGGCAGCCGGCCGAGCTCCCAATCCGGCTTCTGATGCTCGGTGGCGGCGACCCGGACGGTGGGGACGTCGGCGAGGCGTTCCGTTACCGCGAGCGCCTAGCCGATGGCGCTCGCGTCGTGCTGCGGGCCTGCTCAAATGATTCGCCCGCCGGCCTGGCCGCGCTGCGTGCCTTGCTGTCTGGCGGCTTTGAGCAGGTGCGCCGGATGGCCGGCCTCGTGGTGCTGCGGGCCGGTGTCAATCCGCGGCCGCTCACTGCGGCGGCGGAACCGGCCCTGGTGGGGGGCGAGCCCGAGCCCGTCCTTGCCGGCCCCGCCAAGGCGGCAGGCGACGACAGAACGTGCGTCCGATCCGAGCACTCCGGTGAGCCGCTGGTGTCATGCATCATGCCGACTTGTGACCGGCGGCGCTTCGTGGGCCGGGCCATCCGCTATTTCCTGGAGCAGGACTACCCCAACCGGGAGCTGGTGGTCGTCGATGATGGCGTGGATTGCGTGGCGGACCTGATCCCGGCCGATCCCCGGATCCGCTATGTCCGGTTGTCCGAGCGCCGGACGATCGGGGCCAAGCGCAACCTGGCCTGTGAGCAGGCGCGGGGCGAGCTCGTCGTGCACTGGGATGACGACGACTGGTCGGCGCCGAGGCGGCTGCGCTACCAGGTCGGGATGTTCAGGAGCCAGGACGTCGACGTGTCCGGGCTGCGGGCTGTGTTCTTCTGCGATCCCGTCACCGGCCGCGCATGGCGTTACGAGTACCCGGCGGGCCGCCGTCCCTGGGTCCATGACGCCTCCTTTTGCTATCGGCGCCAGTTCTGGGAGCGGGCGCCGTTCCCAGACACCAGCTTTGGCATCGACACCAGCTACCTTTGGCAGGGACCGCCTAAAAGGGTGGGCGCCCTGCCTGACTCGTCGTTTTATGTGGCGCTGGTCCACTCGGGTAACACCAGCCCCAAGAACGTTCACGACGCCTGGTGGCATCCCCGGCCGGTGGAGGAGATCGCCTCGCTCATGGGGCCGGAATGGGCGGCGCACTGGGCGGCCGAGCAAGTCACCGAGCCGGCCAAGGAGCCACAGCCGTGCTGAGCGGCCCATGCGGGCGCCGGCGGAGTGCAGCCCGTGAAGGATAGACGTTCACATCGACGTACTGAGCCTTGGTGATGTCCATCGCATAGTAGTCGTGCTCCGAGTCGTCATCCTTCGACATGTTGCCCCGCTCGTCCTTGGCGCGGCACCGCAGTGTGTACTCACCGGGAGTGACGTCCTCCCAGGTGAACGACCAGCCGACCCAGGCCCACTTGCCGATCGGTTTATCGAGTTTTGCGTACGACCAGTTGTTTCCACCGTCGAGGCTTGCGAAATCGTTGAAACAGCCATGGCCTACGCGGTCTGCCGGGTCAAGGCACGACATCCCCTCGCCGGCGCCTAAGATCCCTATATGAGAAGGACTTTCGTCGTCACATTCGCGCTCGGGTTGATCGTCGCATTGTTCGGTCTGATCTGGGCGCTCCAGGGATTCGGAGTGCTTGAGGGTAGCCCGATGAGCAACACCACCACCTGGTCCATCATTGGTCCGATCACGGTGCTGATCGGCATCGTGGTTGCGGTATTCAGTTGGCGAAAACTCTCGTCGAAATAGTGCTTCATGTCTTCACCACGGTGAAGTCCACCGTGTGCCAGCCGGTGGCGCCGTCGGGGACGGTACCAACCTGATCTGCGGTTTGGGCAACTCCGGTGTTGTCGGTGGCGCGCACGGTGATCGTTTGTTTCCCAGGGCTTTTCGCCTGCCAGGGGAAGCTCCACAACCGCCACGTCTCGTTGGAATAGCTCGCGCCCAGTGAAGCGGGCTGCCACCCGCCGTCGCCGATGCGGACCTCCACGCCCCGCACGCCACGATTCTGTGCCCACGCGACACCGCCAAACACCACGGGCCCCATCGGCAGCTTCTGACCACTTTTCGGCACGTCGATCCGCGACTCGGTCTTGATGGGTGCATGCGGTGCCCAGCCCTGCCGCGTCCAGTACGCCTCTGCCCTGTCGAAGCGGGTCAGCTCCATCTCGACGACCCATTTGGTGGCCGACACGTACCCGTAGAGCCCGGGTACTACCAGCCGGGCCGGGTAGCCATGCTCGATCGGCAGCGGCTGACCGTTGAGGCCGACCGCCAGGAGCGCGTCGCGGCCATCGGTGAGCGCCTCCACTGGCGTTCCGGCGGTGAAGCCGTCTATCGACGTCGAGAGCACCATGTCGGCGTCCGCGTGCACACCGGCCACCGCCAGCAGATCAGCCACCCGGTAGCCCGTCCAGACGCCCGTCGAAATCAGTTTTCCTCCAACGGGATTCGATACGCAGGTTAACGTCGTGACCATTTCGACGATGTCGAAGGCGGCGAGGTCGTCGAAGCTGTAGGTGGCTTCGCGGTCCACCATGCCGTGGACGCGCAGCCGCCAGTCGCCGTGGCTGAGTTGGGGAACGCTGAGTGCGGTGTCCACCCGGTAAAAGTCGGCGTTGGCGGTGACAAAGCTCGGTAGCGCAACGCCCTTCGGTTGCACATCAGCAGGTATTGGTGGCGCCGATCTGCGTGGTCGGGGAAGTGTGAAGTTTTTCCGGTCACCGGCCACCGAATGCACCAACCGCGTGATGACCGCACCCGCCACGCCACTGACTACTCCGAATCCGAGCAATCCGAGCATGACCAACCTGCGCCTGCCGGCATCCGGCTCGTCGTGGTCGGCTCTGTCTTCCTGGTCTCCAACGCCAGGCCAGAACCGACGGGTGAGCAAGCGTAGGGCCGCCACCCCGCAGGCGGCGCCCGCGACGGTGGGGATCGTGTCGAGTGCTATCGCACCCTGCCGCGACAGCACTGCGATGCATCCGAGGACGCCGGCCGCGGCGATCGCGGCGCTGCCGAGCGGGCGGCGCTGAGTCTCGAGGGTCCCGGCGATTGCGGCGATCGTAGCGATCACCACCAGAACGACGACGGCCACGAAGAGTTTGTCCAGAGAGCCCAGGGTCTGAATTCCCCACTCTTTGATGGGCCCCGGCGTCAGGTCGACGACCACTGAGCCGATCGCGGCACGCGCATCGGCCCGCGCACCGAACGGAATGCCCAGCAGCTGGGCCACCCCGAGC
>Ga0210390_10004185_pt1 | contig 12237 bp, 12 predicted proteins | sample IncBWH11OmetaG_FD_161050 | JGI IMG/M metagenome (GOLD analysis project Ga0210390, IMG submission 161050) | Forest soil microbial communities from Barre Woods Harvard Forest LTER site, Petersham, Massachusetts, United States - Inc-BW-H-11-O ...
GACGCAGCGGAACAGGGAGAGCAGAGCAAGCTCGTCGAGATCGTTCGCAACGCCACTCAGCAGTATCAGAACGTCAACAAAGCCACCGCGGCTGGATACAGCCCCGTCCTCGGCTGCGTAAGCGGCTCCGACCATGGAGCCATGGGCATCCACTACGTCAACACCACTCTGCTGAACGGACCCCTTGACGCCACGAAACCGCAGGCTCTGATCTATGAGCCGACCTCGAACGGTCAATACAAGCTGGTTGGCGTCGAGTTCATTATTCTCGCGAGCGCTCTCCCCGCCGACGCCGCTCCGGAGCTGGAGGGTCACCTGATGCTGTACGTCGACGGTCCTTCTGCAGCAAGGCCAAAGGCTCCCCCGAACCGTTACGGCCTACCGGCGTTCTTTGAACTCCACGTTTGGGCATGGCGCGACAACCCCCAGGGCCCGTTCGTGGATTGGAACAACCATGTGAGCTGCGCAGGAGATCCACAGTAGGCCTGGAACGGCGGCGCAATTGCAATTGCTCGTACTCTTGCAATTGTGTCGCCCGGCCGCGCGTAGAACTTGTCCTGAAATTCGAAGTGTGGGTAGGGGGCATGGCTGCGACTGGGGCTCCGGAAGTCAGTAGATCGCGGAGCCGCTTGTCTATGCCGTGCGTTTCCCTATCTCGGACGCCGAACAACATCACCGATGCATCGCGAGCGCGCCGCAGGAGTACAGGGAAGCGAGGCATGGTACTGACCGCCCCAATAGGAGGGCGATTAAGAAGGATTTTCCAATCGCATATATTCCTTGAGTGGTTTTGAAACCGTTTCTTCATTTATTTTCTTTTCGCGACATTAAGGCGTTTTGAACCAAGCGGACGTCTCTTGGTTCCTTTGCTGGAATTGCAACGCCGACAGCAAATCGCAACGTTATATTTTTTCTCGAAAGGTCCGTTATTATTGAAGTGCTCAATTGTTGCTCCCAACGCGCCCATCGCGTGGGGGTAGTGCTTCATCAAAATACGGCACTATACGCAGATTTTGTCCCGTGCTCGAATCTGTCGCTCATCTTTCTCAGAAATACCGTATGGGTTGGACATGGTTCTCAGTGACCGATGCTCGCGACATCCTAGGCTGGCTCGAACCCAGAGCACAAATCTCGCAGGGTTTCGCTTTAGCGCCAACCTCCTCTATGGCACCCCCGGCGACTGCGGGGTGTATACTGCCGGAACGAGGAGGCGACATGCTGCAACAATCGACCCACACTGATGCCCGAAACCTCGAATGGTCCTGTGAGGCCATTTCGCCCATGGCTGAGCCCTGCGATTCTGCCGCATCGTCCCATTGCGGCATCTGCGGGCGGTGGTTTTGCGCCGTCCATGCCGAGGATGAGACTTGGCACATCTGTGTCGTCGAGCCGGGCGAGGAAGGGGGCGAAGGTTAGTTGCCTTCGCCAACGGGAAAGAAGTGGGGCCAACTTTTCGAGTAGATTTTCTGCACCGGTGCCGGACTCAGGCTCGAGCGGCTTTCGCGGCCTTCATCATCGTTTTCTTCATGCGGTTTTCGCCTGCCCAATACAGACTGATCTCGTGACCATCGGGATCATTGAGATAGGCATGGCGCCAACCCCACGGCATCATGCGTGGCAACTGGGTCATGTGGAAGCCCTTGTGCTGGAGATTGCGGCAGAAGTCATCGAGCCCTCCGACTTCGAAATACAAACGTACACCGTCGCTCAAAACCGAATTTTCCGGACCCACCTGATGCAGCGCGATCGTGCTATCGCCGCCCGGTGCGCGGAGGCGTGCATACACCGGCTTTTTCTCATAGTGGAAGTCTTCGATGAGCTTGAATCCCAGCAAATCACGGTAGAACTTGAGTCCGCGCTCCACGTCTTTCACGTAGAGCATAGCGTGATTGAAAGTAAGCTTCCCGCCAGTGTCTAGCGTGACGGAAGTCTTCTTTCGTTGGGTCGCGGGCTGATTGGCAGCTGCGTGCCGCGCGGTGCGAGGAGCCAATGTCCTTTTCGCAAAGGTTTTCCTTTGTATTGGCTTCTTCATTGATACCTTCGTCCTAGCAGCGCAAGTATCGATGGGGGTATGGCGGCTGTCAAGTTTCGGAATCATTCCGATGCGGAGACGGTTCTCGCCTCTCAGTAAGTTGCAAACCACCCGCTGTTCGTGGCCGATACACGCGGTGATCTCAATAGGTCGACGCAACACTAAGCTAGAACCTGCCTGGCATTGAAAACAAATGCCTAGATCACTTGTTAGGGTTAGACCAGCCGGAACTCTGCCCTGGCTAGGTTTTGGCCGAATACACCAAAGCACATGGTTCTCCCGAGGAAACACTGCCGAATCAATGCACTGGATGGTGCTGCAACGACCGGTTGAGCTGGCACGACTTGTCAGGACTTAGAGTGGCGGGTCCGTCGCACCGGGAGGCCGTATATTTGTAGACGGCCGTGACAACACAACTCGGTCGGAGGAGAGGGCCTCTAATTATAGAGTTTCGACAATGAGTCAGCTGCGTATATGTGCTTGGAAAGTTGGGGGAGGCACTTGTTCAGTTTGCTGGTCCGGTGAAGGTAGATAAGACTTGAATCCGGCGCGTTCCATGCCGCGTCGAGCCTCAGAGTTCTTCATAAAGGTATTCCACACGAAGGACGTGCGCGCGTTCTCCGCCATCACCATGGTGATTCCTGTGTCGATTCCGACCACATCGATATCGTACCAGTTATTCAGTGGGTTGAATGCATCCACAAACCCGTATGGAGTCCAAGCGTTTTTCCCATATCGATCCTTCATCGTTCGCAAGACACGCATGGCTGCTGCCGGCAGAAAGGGTAAAGAACCTCCTGCCGCGCAAGGAACCACGGTGCCATCGATCGGTCCTGTCGCAGGGGGGCCACCCCACACTACATAGCCTTTCACCGAATCCGAGGCTGTAATTCCCCATAGGTCATCACTATAGTCGGGGAACCGTGTTCCCAGGTCGAGGCAAAAACGCCTGTGGACATCAGTGGCCAGAATTGAATTCTGAAAATAGTCTGCGTGCCGGTCACGCTTGCCACGGAAATCAAACCAGGCCTGCGAATACTGATGTATGAACAGAGGTGCGAAGGATCCGATGTAACGAACGCCGTCGTATTCGAATATCGTTCGCTTCCAAGTGTTCCATGCTTCGGCGGGCAGCGGATGCGTAGAGGAGCCCAATCCCAGGAGGTACATCATCATCATTTCGCTGTAGTCGCCCCAGCGGTATTGCAGAAAGCCAGCTTCGGGCGTCCATCCGTGCGGGAGTATAGGTGTGTCTTCTGAGAGCCATTTCCAGTCCACCCGGTTAAAGATTTCCAGAGCCAATTCACTGATCTCGGAATGTATGAAATGTTCCTTGCAAGTGATAACTCCGCAGAGCAGGATGGCGGTGTCGACGGAGGAAGCTTCTGAATCCCATATTCTTTCGCCCGAATTAATATTGGCCCAGTGGTAGAAGAATCCCCGATGGTTGGGCAATTTTTTCCATAAAAAGCGCAACGTATTCAGAACACGCGACTGGGCCTCAGTACGCAACACAAAGCCACGTTTTTCTGCAATGCAAAGAGCAGTCAGCCCGAAGCCGGTCGCCGCGATGCTTCCTAGATCGCTTGCGACAGGGCTGCGTGCATGACATCGATCTTGCACAATGCCGGTTTCCGGATGCGCCTGCCCCCAAAAGTATTGGAAATTGGCTTTCTCCAGTTCTTCGAGAAATGCGTCGTCCGCGCTGGAGAAAGGCGTGTTGGTGGGAACCACAGCCGACTTAGAAGTCTGTTTCTGCAACGCCGGTGGCTCAGACGGAGCGTTTAAGTGCGCGAATGGGACACAGGCTCCCGCGCTGGCGATCTTCTTCAACAATTCTCGACGCGATATCGTGCTCTTCCCGATATATATCTCGTTCATCCGCATAATTATAAACGCCTTTGGCATCGAGGAAGCACTGAGATGAAACGGAGCGAAACGCTTGCATCGAATCGACCAACTCGATTCTGATAGCAGAGGCGCCGATGGCGAACCGTATCCACCTTGATTTGAGTCTGTAGGAGAGCTAAGTTGAAAGGGAAATGGCCGCGACATCCTGGCGAAAAATTGCCATCGGGTCCGCTGTGATCATAGGTCTCGGTGGATTTCTAGTTGCAACACGCATCGCGGTTCGCCTGTACAGGCGGCACCGATCGATCATGTTGAGGGGCGCCGTTGTCAAACAAAATGTCGACACTAGAAATCAATCGCCCATTGCCGATGTGGAGGTGAGTGCGGACGATGGATTGGCCGTCCTTGATTCCAAGTCTGATTTTTCCGGCGCCTTCACGCTAAGTTTGCCTCCGGGATCACGCCGGGGGCAACCGATCACGCTCACGTTTCGGCATCCAGACTATCAACCCCTCACCTTGAAGGAAGTCATCAGTGACGATCTGTGTGTCATTCGTATGGCGTCACTTCATGGTGAGTCTGAAGCGGGACTCAATGAGGCGGCGGTCGCGGTTGGGAATGTCTTGGTGAGATATTCCACGGAGACGACGACAATAGATCACGTTGGAAACGCAGTGAAAGTTTTTCAAGTAGTGAATGCGGGGAATGTTCCCTGCCACCGGCGTTCTCCCTGCTCGCCTGACGGAAAATGGAAGGCGCAGGTGGGCGGTGCGTCTCTCGACGCCGGCGAAGGCAACGTATTCCGCAATGCGAGGGTCACCTGCATCGCAGGGCCATGTCCTTTCACTCGGGTTGATACCGATGGGTTTTCCGTCGGCGGGCGCAATATTAAGGTGTTAATTCGTAATTGGTCCGATACGGCCACTTTTGTTCTACAGGCCGACGTATCTCGCACTCAGGTCGGCGAAATTGTTCGCGAGTCTTCTCCAGTGATTTTCGGCCGAGCCATGAATTTCACTTTGCCGGCTAAAGCGGAAGGCCCGAGTATCGAAGCTGAAATGAACGGAACTCGCATCGTCTTTCCGTTGGGTCCGACTCCCGTCCTCAGCTGGGCCGATTGCAACGTCCGGGTAGAAAAAAATCAAGTAAAGGACTATCGGTGTGAGCTCAAAGCAGGATATCAATACCGATGAGTGCTTCAGGCAGCTGGCCCGCTGCTCTCGCCGCCCTTCAGCCGGAACAATTCGAGGGCTGTGACGCCTGCCCTCCTCAGTTGCTTATCCAGGCGGAACGATGATCTCGGCTTTGATGATTACGCAACTTGATTGCCAATGACGCAGACGCTATTTCGAACAAGGATACGCTTCAATTAGGGCGTTTCGAACTAGCCACGACGCTCCTCTATTCCACAATTCCGGATGATCTGCTAAATACTTGTTCACGACTGCGATCAATTGGGCGGGATCGATATCTACTTCTATACACGCTTTCCCTTCATACGTGAGAGCTTCGGCGTGGGCTTCGATATAACCTTCGCAAAATCCGATTTTGGCTTCTACCCTCGGCAGTTCTTCGGGCATCGAGGTTTTGTCGATCACTGGATAATCTTTACAGCTTTCGACCAAAGCACTACCAACTTGATATGAGGTTGTTGTTTTTTGAGCGAAACCAATGTTCGCTGGCGATAGGACGAGAAGCAGAACTGCTAAACTTTTCATAAGCGCCTCCTCTGTATTTGCGGGACTGTCGCAAATGTCAAATACTGCGCAAATAATGCGGGCGTTCCCGCCAGTCGAACGCGGCGGCGAGTAATCGCTTGGAGAATTTTCGATGGGGCATGGCTTCATACATGGCGGAGCCGTCGCTTAGTTGTACAACATTCGGTTCATCGTCTTGTCGTCCCGTGCCGTAATTGAACTGTGTCCTAAGCTTTTCAGGAATGGCGTGTGATTCCACACTTCCAAGTATTTCGAGTAACCAAGCACAGCGACTTCACCTAGGATGTGCGCCGTTTCCCTCAGAACAACCGGGATCAACGCTCTTCCCTGCTTGTCCATCGTCACGGCCTGGCCGAAATACTTCGCCCAGATAAGATGTTCCTGTTTATTACTGTTCTGCGGGTGCGTACCGGCCAGCCGTTTCTCGACTCCGTTTCAGATCCTCAGGCGATAGACGCGTGCGGATTTGCCATCTTCGCTGGTGATACAGAATTCGGTGCAATCCCCCACTTCGGAACGGGCATTCGCAGGGATTCTTGGCTTCCCCTTCGGGTCGATCCTCTGCGACCTGCTCATATTTCAGCTCCTGTGGCCTTCACAATTTCTCGGCCTTAAACCGAGATTCTTACTTAGACTCGGGTCGAGCACCCGCTCTGTACTCCCGCACATCGTCGCTGCTCTTTTCCTTCTCAGGGCAGATCATTCGACGTCTGCGCCGAGATCCTAGACAGCCCCGTCGTGACTGTCTGTGCTGTTTTGAACAGATTTGGAAATTGGCCCGATGCGAACCCTATGATTTACTTCGCAGCTTACCGGTCAATTCCGGATAAACGCGCTAACCGTCCATGTGGATTTCTAGTTTCCGGTTACGCGACTAATCAGGAGTTATCGGAGAAATGGATTTCGCTTGTTCGATTAGGCCATCAAGCCGCATGATGTTCGTCCGCGAGGATTTCTCTTGAGCGAATTCGCCGCTTGGATGGCAGTCCTTGCCTACCCGGCGATTTTCATTCTCGTCTTTGATTGGACGGGCGCAGGACCGCGTTGGGCAGCCAAGCACAAATCGTTTTTTCCGCCTGCTGAAATCACCCTGAGACAAGAAAAAATGGGGCGACCGCTCCTCCTCGTTAAGTCCGCGCTTTTGTTGCTTGTGATGCGGGCCCTTGCTGGCAGCGGACTGTGGCATATCGTACCCATTGCAACACATTCGCGACCGTGGTCAGTCCTTATTGTCTCAGGAACTGCCTGTGGCGCACTCATGTTGGCTTGTAGGCGCGGCATTTCGTTGCTGTCGACGCGCGCGGCCGAAGCCGAGAAACATGATTATTTCCTACGAGGTTCTATCGCTCTATGGCTTGCGGTCTTTTGTGTGGGCGGCTTTGTAGAGGAGTTGTGGAGAGCAGTTTGTATTACCATCTTCCAGGAAAATGGTTACAACGCCGCGTCCGTGATTCTTTTAACTTCATTCTGCTTTGGAGTCGCACACCTCAGTGGGCGCCCGTCTCGGGTTTCTCCCGGTGGCGTAATCGCCGAGATGATAATTGGCGTGATGCTCGGGGCGACCTTCGTATGGTCCGGCAATATCGTCGCTCCGTATCTCGCCAGCGTGATTTATTTCACGTATGGCTTTTTTCGCGTTCGCGGGGATTTGGTGCACCTCAGGTCCTGATAAACGCATTATAAAAGGGCGCCCGCTTGAAGTAGATTTTGATCGTCGCATCAACGTCTACAACCAGGAGCGCCCTCATGAATGACGCCAAGTATATTGGGATGGATGTGCATCAGGCAACGATCTGTGCGGCGGTTCGGGATTCGAGCGGAAATCTAGTAATGGAAGCCACGCTCGAAACGAAAGCCGAAACCATCCTCGAGTTTGTTCGTGGTCTGCGGGGCAGTTTGCGCGTGAGCTTCGAAGAAGGAACTTGTGCCTCTTGGTTGCACGATCTTTTGCAACCTCACGTCAGCGAAGTGTTGGTTTGTGATTCGCGTAAGAATGCCCTGTTGAGGGTTGGGAACAAGAACGATCGCGAAGATGCACGCAAGTTGTCCGAGCTGTTGTTCCTGAACAAGCTCCATGCGGTTTATCACGGCGAAGCAGGAGGAATCCGCACGCTGAAGGAGCTAGCGCGTAGCTACCTGACGATCACCCGCGATCTGACCCGCGTGATGAATCGCCTGAAGGCGATCTATCGAGGTTGGGGGATTGCTTGTACCGGCCAGCAAGTGTATGCACCTCGCTACCGTGCCGCATGGCTCGCGAAGATCGCGGAGGCCGGCGTGCGCCGACGCGCCGAGATCTACTATCAGCAGTTCGACGTCTTAGCGGCTTTGCGTCAGGAAGCGCGCCGAGAACTTCTAGCGGAAGCCCGGAAACATCCGGCCCTGAGATTACTGCGGCAGATTCCTGCGATCGGCCCCATCCGCGCCGCTCTGTTGATTGCTCTGATGCAGACGCCGCATCGCTTCCGTACCAAGCGGCAGCTGTGGGCCTACTGCGGACTGGCGCTGAGAACTTACGATAGTGGGGAATATCGCTTCGTTGGGGGCCAACTCAAACGCTCGAAGAAAGCGGTGACCATCCGCGGACTGAACCAAAATCACAATCACGATCTGAAAAATATCTTTAAGGGAGCGGCTACACGAGCGGCTGCTACCGTCGGACCTTTTCAGAAATTCTACGAGGCTCGCCTGGCCAGCGGCATGAAACCACCGATGGCGCGCCTGACCTTGGCGCGCAAGATCGCAGCCATCACTTTGCTCGTTTGGAAGAAAGGAGTTCGTTTCGACGCTAAACAGTTAAAGCAACAAGCAGCTTGAGCGACTGGTAAGAACTCTTTCCTCGCTGGATGTAGGTCTGGCGGCGATCTGGCGGTTCTTCTGGCGCTCTGGTTCGAGGGTGAGTATCCATAAGGGCGTTAGCTGGAGAGTGTGCTTCGAGCACCATCCATCTCTTGATTAACTATATGCCCCCTCGGATAACCAGAAAAAGCTATAGGCCTCGAGCCTCAGATAGAACTATGGTTGGCATTTTTTGCAACCGCACTGCTTGTCGCATCAGAAACCGAAGGCGTCGTCACGACCGCAACATGAATCGGCGAAACAAGAGAACCCCAAGACCCTCCCAACATTACATGGGCTGGAGAGACCGGCAAAAATCTTTGCTCCTTCCAGTCGCCGGGGAGATTTTTCTCTTGACTCTCCCCTTTATAGAACGCGCTTACCGGACAATGACCGCCTCAGGCACGCTCTCGCCACCTCTAACCGCATCGGGCTAGCCCAGCGGCAACGGGCAAGCTGCGGCATCCCCCTCGGCAACCGGCGGCACAACGCTCGGCATCTAATTATGTGAAAAGCAGTCCCAGCCCTGAGGCTCGCGGGACCTTCCCGCGAGGAGCGCTTATCCCCTGCGCTCAACCTATCGGCGGCTGGAACCCCGAGTATTCCAGCCGCCGCATAGGAACCCTAGGCACACCGATACCCGCCTCGCGAAATCTCAGAATACCCGTCGGCCTGGAGTCGGTGAGCGGATAAATTGATTTGTCCGGTTACGCGACTAATCGGGACCTACATCGAAACAACGCAAGAATTGCGCTGTCACTTGTGGTCAATTCGTAAAGCTGGCGCAATCAAGTTTAGAGAAGTAGGCATCAACGCCACGGTGCCGGTCACTTTGGTTTTCTACGTTCTTCTCACGTTTACAGGCTTGGCCCTTCAGGCTATTATGCGGAATCCGTTGGGACGCAGGCGCGTCTCACGGCACCTCAAATCTCAATTTGCTCTGCTTCGAAGAAGACAAAATGAACAACACCGCGTTGGCAGTGCAGCTCGTGACCGGTGCCATCGGCGGAAATTTAGGCGGCTCGCTCGCGGGCTCAATCAAAAGCAGCTACAACATGGGGCATGTAGGAAATTCCATTGCTGGCGTCGTTGGCGGCGGCCTGATCTATGCCTTCGTCAGTTTTTTCCCCGCCAACCTACCACCAATCATGAACAGCGTGAATTTCACCTCGATCAGTCTCAACGCTTTAGGCGGAGGTATGGGCGGCATGGTGATCGCCGTCGTCGTCGGGCTCATCAAATCACGGATCGGCGAGACATAACGCAGCGGCTGCAGATAAGTCGGTTTAATGGAGCGGGCGATGGGAATCGGACATGTGAAGTTCTAGTACGGAACTTGTCCGGTTACGCGACAAATCAGGCACGATCGAATTTTGCGGTATTGTATTCGAGCGAGACACACCAATGACGAAAGAAAATCCCGTCGTCGAAATATACGTCAGGCTGCTCGACGAAGGCACAGATGTCTCACGGCCAACGAAGGGCATCGTTCTAGGCAACGGCCTTTTTAAGTTGCTGCCAACTGACAACTACGACCCGGACGATGAACATTGGGAGTTTCTTCCTGGCTCAACAGTTCGCACCAAAGAAGTTCTCGATGGCGACCGCATTTATCTCATCGCCACGGCTCACCAAGGTTGCTAGTACCGACTTGTCCGGTTACGCGACTAATCAGGAGTTAGAGAAGAATTCACGTATGTCAGTTCTTGCTCGGTACGATGTAGCTGCAAGTGTCGATGCCGCGCACGTTCATGTGCAACACGAGCGTCTTCTTCCGGTGAGAGTGGGCTTTATATTTGATTGATGTATTCGCTGGGCAAAAACCCGGAACAAGCCCTACCAGTCGATAGTCGCCGTCTGGTAGTCCTGTCGTCTCTATCACGAACTGTCCGCTCTCGTCCGTCTCGCCATATCGCAGCAGTTTGTGTTCGGATTCCGTGAAGATGCCCACGCAGATTCGTGGCGCAACAGTTCCGTTCGGAAGTAAGGCTTTCCCCGCAACGCGCTGTAGTTCGATCGGATTGGGGTCAATTTGGTTTTCGTGACCATAGACCATGTCCTTGCAGCTCTGACCCTGAAGTGAACCAGCAGCGACTCCTAAGCACGAGGAAATCATTACCGTTTGAACGATGAAACTTATCGTCTTCATGTGCGCCTCGGAGCACTTACTTTGCGATTAGACCATTAGGAAAAACGCTTGCTCCAGCGCAGATTATAAGGCCAAGGGCACAGTTTGCCTTTCAACTCCTGATAAACGCATTATAAAAGGGCGCCCGCTTGAAGTAGATTTTGATCGTCGCATCAACGTCTACAACCAGGAGCGCCCTCATGAATGACGCCAAGTATATTGGGATGGATGTGCATCAGGCAACGATCTGTGCGGCGGTTCGGGATTCGAGCGGAAATCTAGTAATGGAAGCCACGCTCGAAACGAAAGCCGAAACCATCCTCGAGTTTGTTCGTGGTCTGCGGGGCAGTTTGCGCGTGAGCTTCGAAGAAGGAACTTGTGCCTCTTGGTTGCACGATCTTTTGCAACCTCACGTCAGCGAAGTGTTGGTTTGTGATTCGCGTAAGAATGCCCTGTTGAGGGTTGGGAACAAGAACGATCGCGAAGATGCACGCAAGTTGTCCGAGCTGTTGTTCCTGAACAAGCTCCATGCGGTTTATCACGGCGAAGCAGGAGGAATCCGCACGCTGAAGGAGCTAGCGCGTAGCTACCTGACGATCACCCGCGATCTGACCCGCGTGATGAATCGCCTGAAGGCGATCTATCGAGGTTGGGGGATTGCTTGTACCGGCCAGCAAGTGTATGCACCTCGCTACCGTGCCGCATGGCTCGCGAAGATCGCGGAGGCCGGCGTGCGCCGACGCGCCGAGATCTACTATCAGCAGTTCGACGTCTTAGCGGCTTTGCGTCAGGAAGCGCGCCGAGAACTTCTAGCGGAAGCCCGGAAACATCCGGCCCTGAGATTACTGCGGCAGATTCCTGCGATCGGCCCCATCCGCGCCGCTCTGTTGATTGCTCTGATGCAGACGCCGCATCGCTTCCGTACCAAGCGGCAGCTGTGGGCCTACTGCGGACTGGCGCTGAGAACTTACGATAGTGGGGAATATCGCTTCGTTGGGGGCCAACTCAAACGCTCGAAGAAAGCGGTGACCATCCGCGGACTGAACCAAAATCACAATCACGATCTGAAAAATATCTTTAAGGGAGCGGCTACACGAGCGGCTGCTACCGTCGGACCTTTTCAGAAATTCTACGAGGCTCGCCTGGCCAGCGGCATGAAACCACCGATGGCGCGCCTGACCTTGGCGCGCAAGATCGCAGCCATCACTTTGCTCGTTTGGAAGAAAGGAGTTCGTTTCGACGCTAAACAGTTAAAGCAACAAGCAGCTTGAGCGACTGGTAAGAACTCTTTCCTCGCTGGATGTAGGTCTGGCGGCGATCTGGCGGTTCTTCTGGCGCTCTGGTTCGAGGGTGAGTATCCATAAGGGCGTTAGCTGGAGAGTGTGCTTCGAGCACCATCCATCTCTTGATTAACTATATGCCCCCTCGGATAACCAGAAAAAGCTATAGGCCTCGAGCCTCAGATAGAACTATGGTTGGCATTTTTTGCAACCGCACTGCTTGTCGCATCAGAAACCGAAGGCGTCGTCACGACCGCAACATGAATCGGCGAAACAAGAGAACCCCAAGACCCTCCCAACATTACATGGGCTGGAGAGACCGGCAAAAATCTTTGCTCCTTCCAGTCGCCGGGGAGATTTTTCTCTTGACTCTCCCCTTTATAGAACGCC
>Ga0210390_10004189_pt1 | contig 12221 bp, 8 predicted proteins | sample IncBWH11OmetaG_FD_161050 | JGI IMG/M metagenome (GOLD analysis project Ga0210390, IMG submission 161050) | Forest soil microbial communities from Barre Woods Harvard Forest LTER site, Petersham, Massachusetts, United States - Inc-BW-H-11-O ...
ATCCGGGGCTACCGGCAGTCACCCGCAGACAACGTCTTGTCCGCGCTGGTCAAGGTGAGCGACGAGGAAGGCGCTCTGGACGAACTCGAGATCATCGCGACGTCGATGCTTATCCTCGACGCCGGTTACAAGACGGTGCAGAACGCCATGGCTAACGCGATGCACACGTTGATGGCTCACCCCGAAGCGTACGAGCGTGCGGCCGCGGACCATGAGCTGGTTCCTGTCGCAGTTGAGGAGTGTCTGCGCTACTCCGGCCCCGGAAACGTCATCGTGCGGCGCGCCGGTGCCGATCTCGATTTCGGCGGCCAGCAGATCTCGCGAGGCAGCCGGATCTACCTGCTCACCGGGGCTGCCAACCGGGACCCGAGCTGTTTCGACGCACCGCACGAGTTCCGGGTGGACCGGCAGGAGAATCCCCACGTGACGTTCGGCCAAGGCATCCATTACTGCTTGGGCGCGCCGTTGGCCCGAATGGAAATGACAGCCGGAATCGGCACGCTGCTGACCTCGCTGCCACGACTTGAGCTGGCCGTGGAGTCGGCACAGCTGGAGTGGCATAGCTCGCTGATCCTGCACGGCGTCAACTGCCTGCCGGTTCGGGTCGCGGGATGACTCGCGGTATCACGGCCTACGCGGCCTACCTGCCGCACTACAAGCTTTCTCGCCAAGCCATCGCCGACGGCCTGGGCGAGCCGCGCGGTGGACCGGGATCGCGTTCGGTCGCCAGCTTCGACGAGGACGCGATCACGATGGGTGTCGCCGCAGCGCGGCGGCTCCGGTTGCCGGGCACGGCGGTGTCACGGATCTACCTGGCGACGTCGAGCCCGCCCTACCTCGACAAGTCGAACGCCGTCGTCGTCAACGCCGCACTGGGCGGAACCGACTGGGTGCTCTGCATCGATCTGGCCGGCCTGCGCTCCGGCCTCACTGCGCTTTACTGCGCGTCAGAGTCTGGCGGACTGGCTGTCCTGAGCGATATGCGGACCGGTCTTCCTGGCTCGCCCGAGGAGCGAGATGGTGGCGACGGTGCGGCAGCGTTCCTGTTTGGTGAAGGCGACGAGGTGATCGCCGAGATCCTCGGTACCAGCTCGATCTCACTGGAGATCATGGACGGGTGGCGTGCGCCAGGTCGCGAACCCGCCTTCGTATGGGAAGAGCGCTTTGCCGCGCACGTATACGGCAGCGCTGTGCGCGACGTCATCGCGCAGGTGGGCAAGGAGACCGGACGCACCGAACCTGCCACGCACACGATCGTGAGCGCGGCAATCCGGCGGTTCGCTGCGTCCGCAGCGGCAGGCGCCGGCTCGGAAGGCGGCACCGGACCTCAGGACGCGCATCGCGAGGACGTCGGCTACTGCGGCGCCGCAGAGTCCGGGATTCTCCTCGCGAGAGCGCTGGACGCAGCGAAGCGCGACGACACGATCCTGGTCGTGCAGGTCGCCAGTGGCGTCGATGCGATGCTGCTTCGAGTCCTGCGAGACGGTCCTGGTGCGCGTGATCTCGTCGCTGGGCGAGCTCATGTCTCCTACAACAGCTACCTGACCTGGCGTGGTTTCCTGCCGCGGGAGCCCGCGCGCCGGCCGGACCGGCCCTCTCCGGCCGCGCCGCCGGCGTTCCGGAACCGCCGCTGGAAGTATGCGCTCGAAGGCTCGATCTGCCTCGAGTGCCGCAAGGTCTACCTACCGCCTCAGCGGGTGTGCGGCGGTTGTGGCGCCGTCGACTCGATGGGCTCGTATTCGGTGGCGGACCGAGCGGGCACGGTCGTATCGACCAGCACGGACTCGGTAACTGATAGCCCCAATCCGCCAGCGCTCGTCGCGATCGTTGACTTCGACGGCGGGGGGCGAATTACCTGCGACCTCACGGATTGCCGGGCCGCCGACGCCACTGTCGGCAGCAAGGTACGGATGACGTTTCGCAGCACGTATGCCGTCAACGGCACCCCGAACTATTTCTGGAAGGCCGAACCTATTCGTGAAGGGGATGCCTCATCGTGAGGACCGGACTTGGGGACCGAGTGGCGATCATCGGCATGGGCTGCACCAGGTTCGGTGAGCTGTGGGATCAGTCGGCGGACGATCTACTGATCGAAGCGGCCCACGACGCAATCGCGTCCGTATCCAGCCTCAAGAAAGACGACGTCGACGCGTACTGGTACTCGACGCTCTCGTCCGGGAATTCCGGGCTTCCGCTGGCGCGCGCGCTCAAGGTGAAAAGACCCGTCACCCGGGTCGAGAACTTCTGCGCCAGTGGTTCGGATGCCTTCCGCAATGCGGCCTTTGCCGTTGCCGCAGGCGTGTACGACGTGGCGATGGCCGTTGGCGTCGAGAAGCTGAAGGACAGCGGCTACTCCGGGCTGACGGTGCACGGAGCGCCGAACGACAACACCGCTCCGGCGGTCAGCAACCCGGCTACCTACGCGATGCTGCCCGGTGCCTATGCCGTCGAGTACGGCGTGAGCCCCGAAGATGTCCGGCGTGCCATGACCCACATCGCCTGGAAGAACCACAGTAATGGGGCCAAGAACCCGGAGCGTGCGCAGTACACGGCGGTCGTCGCGAAAGACAAGATCGACTCAGCACCCCGCGTGGCAGGCGATCTGAGCGTCTTCGACTGTTCCGGTGTCTCCGACGGATCGGCTGCGGCCATCATCGTCCGGGCCGAGGATGCGACGAAGTACACCGACCGGCCGATCTATCTCAAGGGGATGTCGCTGCACGCGGGGTCCAGCGAGGGAGCGGTGACAGCCGGACACACCCAGGTGAGCTTTCCTGAGGTCGTCGAGTGCGCCGCGGAGGCATATGCGCAAGCCGGGATCACCGACCCGCGCCGGCAACTCTCGCTCGCCGAGGTGCACGACTGCTTCACTCCGACCGAGATGATCCTGATGGAGGATCTCGGCTTCTCCGCCAGGGGCGAGGCCTGGCGCGACATCCTCGACGGCCGGTACGACCTCGGCGGGGAGTTGCCCGTCAACTCGGATGGCGGCTTGAAGTCCTTCGGGCATCCCGTCGGAGCCAGTGGTCTGCGCATGATCTTCGAGCTCTGGCTCCAGCTGCGGGGGGAGGCGGGCGAACGCCAAATCGCCGACCCGAGGCTCGGCCTCGCTCACAACATGGGAGGACTGCCCGGTGAGTTCATCTCATTCATCTCGATTTTCGGCCGGGAACTGGGCCATGTCTGATCGGCCGGCCGGGGAACCCACCAGTCCCGTCGCGCGTGTGACGGTTGTCGGCGGCGGGTTGATGGGCAGCGGCATCGGGCAGGTTGCGGCGCAGTCCGGGTATGCGGCATCGATCGTCGAGGTGTCCGACTCCGCCCTGGAGGGAACGCGGGCCCGGGTCGAGGACAGCCTGGCCCGGTTCGTCCGCAGCGGAAAAATCACGCCGGAAGAGGCTGAGGCTGCGCGGGCCCGGCTCACCCTGACCACGGATCTGGAGTCAGCCGCGTCGAGCGCTGACCTCGTGATCGAGGCGATCGTAGAGGATCTCGAGGCCAAGCAAGATCTCTTCAGGAAGCTCGACACCTGGTGCGACCGGTCGGTCGTACTCGCCACGAACACCTCGCAGTACCAGATCGGGCTGGTCGCCGCCCGCACGGTGCACCCAGACCGAGTTATCGGCATGCACTGGTCGAACCCGCCGGTGCTGATGAAACTGGTCGAGATCGTACTCGGGGATGCCACTTCTCAGTCCGTGCTCGAGGCAACACGCGCCTACGTGACGTCGTGTGATCGGCTGTCCGTGGTCTGCCGAAAGGACGTCCCCGGGTTCATCTCCAACCGGATCAGCACGGTGCTGTTCATGGAGGCGGCCCGGCTCGTGGACGAGGGCGTTGCCGACCCCGCCGAGGTCGACGATGTGGCCCGGTACATGTTCGGGCATCGGATGGGCCCGCTGACCACGCTCGATCTGGCCGGACTTGAAACCGCGCTCCGGGTCGCGAGCGAGTTGGACGCTCACTACGGCGGCGATAGGTTCACACCGCCCGGGCTGCTGGTGCGACTGGTCGCGGACGGACGCTACGGCCGCAAGACCGGCGCAGGCTTCTACGACTACTCCTGACCGATGTCCGGATCGCCTAGAGCCCTGACCGGTGGCCGCACGCTCGGCCGCGTCCTGCGGGAGGCTGTAGCCGCTCAGCCCGACAAGTCGGCGGTGATCTGGGGCGAGCGCATGCTTACGTACGAAGCGCTGGCCGCGCGCGCCCGGGCTGTCGCGGCGAACCTGCGCGCGGCGGGCCTGGGCATCGGCGATCGTTGCGCCATCTGGCTGCCCAACACCGGAGAATTCGTGGAGCTGTACTTCGGTGCCGCCCTGGCGGGCGTAATCGCGGTGCCGGTCAACTTCCGGTTCACCGCCCGCGAGGCAAGGTACTTGCTGAGCGACTGTGAACCCGCTGCCGTCGTCATCGCAGCGGACTACCTCGACATGCTCGCCGCGACCGGCTGGCGGGATCGGTTCCCCGCAGCGGCTGTGATCGTGGTGGGCGAGGCCACCGGCCGCGATCACTTCGAGTACGAGCAGTGGCTCCGCACGGCCGACATCAACCCGCGCCCACCAGCCCAGACCGATTCCGGCACCGGGCTCGACGACGATATCGACCGGCCTTTCTTCATCGGATACACATCCGGTACCACCGGCGCGCCGAAGGGCGCAGTCGTTCGGCAGTCCGCGCTTCTCGACAACATCGGCATCATCGAGGACGAATACGGGCAGCTGCGCGGCTCGGACCGGTTCTTGACGCTGATGCCGCTGTTCCACTCGAATTCGACCTGGTTCGCCGTCGCCTGCGTTCGGACCGGCGCGACGAACGTGATCACGGAGTCGGGGAAACTCAGCGGGGAACGGATTCTCGATGCGGTCGACCGGCATCAGATCACGGTGACATCCGTCGTGCCGACGATCCTTCACCTGATGCTCGACGCGCGTCGTTCCCGCTCGCCCGAGAGCTGCCGATCGTTGCGCGGACTGCTCTGCGGCAGTGCACCTGTCACGCCCCTCGTCAAGCAACGAGTGATGTCGGAGTTCGCGGCCGACCTGTGGGAGGGGTACGGCGCGACAGAGACCGGCGTTGTGACGTCGCTGGCGCCCACCGACCAGCTCGACCACCTCAGATCCGTCGGCCGGGCCGTGGCCGGGAAGCAGATCGAGCTACGCGACGAGTACGGCCATCGCGTGCCTGCCGGCGAAGTCGGTGAGCTGTGGTGCAAGGGCCGCGGGATCTTGCTCGATTACTACTGGCGCAACGACGCAGCGACAGCCCAAGCCCGCGACCACCACGGCTGGTACTCCGTCGGCGACCTAGCCCGGGAATCGGAAGACGGTTACTTCCACCTGGTTGATCGCAAGAACGACCTGATCATCACGGGTGGGGAGAACGTGTATCCAGCGGAAGTGGAGGAGACGTTGCTTATGCATGCCAGTGTCCGGGAGGCGGCGGTCGTCGGGGTTCCTGACGACCGGTGGGGTGAGCGCGTGTTGGCGGTCGTCGTATTGGCCGACGGCGCGCATGCGGACGCCGACGCGATTCTCGCTGCTGCGCGCGCGTCGCTCGCACGCTACAAGGTCCCCGACCGGATCGAGTTCTGGCCAGACCTGCCCAAGACACCGACCGGGAAGATCCAACGGCGCAGGATCCGCGAACTGGTCGCAGGCGCCTGCCATGACACGACAGAACGGGAGCGCCAATGACGACCACGGCCTGGGGTGGCCAGCTTGCCGCTGAGGCGCTGGTTCGGGAGGGCGTCACCGCCATGTTCGGGCTGACCGGCGGGCACGTGCAGGCCCTCCAGGACTTCAGCTATCGGGCTGGAATCGACGTGTATCAGGTTCGGCACGAGCAGGCCGGTGTCTTCGCCGCAGATGCGTACGCGCGGATCACCCGTCGGCCAGGCGTCTGCTTCGGCACAGCGGGTCCGGGCATGCTGAACATGGCGACCGGAATTCACCTGGCCTACATGGCGCGTAGCCCGGTCGTGTGCCTGCTCGGTGGGCACAAGAGCATGGAGACCGACCGCGGCGCGCTACAAGAAGCAGATGCCGCGTCCGTGCTGGGGTCGATTACCAAGTGGACCCGGCGGTGCTACAACGTCGAGCAGGCGAGTTTCTACATCCGGAAGGCGTTTCGCGATGCCATGACGCCACCCTACGGACCCGTCGCGATCGAGTTCCCGCTGGACAGCTTCAACTGGGAGCCGATCGAGCGCGCCGACCAGGTCGCGTACCTGGCCGATGACTGGCGGGCATCTTGCTCGCCACGTGTCCTGCCTGACCCGGCTCTCATGGCACAGGTGGTAGACCGGCTGGCCCGCGCCGAACGGCCGCTGCTCATCGCCGGCGACGACGTCCACTGGGACGAAGCGGGCGCCGAGTTGCGCGACGTAGCCGAGCGGCTGCGAATTCCTGTCAACATGCGGCGCATGTCTCGCGGCGCGGTCCCCGAACACCTCGATGTCGTCGTGCCGTCCGCGATCCGCAAGCCATTGATCAGGGAAGCCGATGTGATCGTGCTCCTGGGCCTGAGCGTGGGCTACTTCGAGAGCTTCGGCGAATGGCGTTCCGGTGCGGAGTTCATCCAGGTCTGCCGCAATCCCGGCGACGTTGCGACCCACCTGCCGACCTTCATCGAACTCCAGGCGGATGCCCGCAGCTTCCTCGCTCACCTGCTCGATCGCGGTGCGGCCGTTGGTGCCGGAGCGCAGGCTCGCGAACCTTGGTTGGGGCGAGTGGTGAACGACCGCCAGGCCGCGGCCGAACGGCGGGCCGTCGATGCCGCCTCGCAGGACGCGACGCGTCCCGTTCATCCTGGCTCTATTGCGCGGGCCGTGTCGGCGCAACTGCCCGAAGGCATGCCGGTCGTGCTCGATTCGTTCACCGCATCGGCGTTCCTGAGTGCGGACATCGAGCTCACCACGAGCGGGCAGATGATCGACGCCGGTCTGTCGGCTGCGGTCGGCCACGGCGTCGGGATGGGAGTCGGTGCCTCGATTGCGACCGGCAACCAGCCAGTCGTCGTCCTGATGGGCGACGGCGGAATGGGAATCGGCGGGGGTGACATCGAGACGGCCGTCCGTTTGAATCTTCCCGTCGTGTACCTCATCTACAACAACAGCGCGCTGTGCGCGGGGCTCGAAAAGTACTGTTACGGCGAGGGTTTCCGGGTACTCGGACCCAAGTCGCGCGGCGGCTGGAACCTCACGCAGGATGTCCGGTACGACCTCATGTACGCGCCGCTCGGGTGCTACACGGAGAACATCGACCAGCCTGAGCAGCTCGACCGCGTCCTGGCCCGGGCGCTCGAATCGGGCCGGACCGCGGTGATCAACATCATCGGCGCGCGCGACGTGATTCACCCGCTGTACGACAACGTGTCGGCGAAAGAGATGTTCTGGCATCTCCCGGCCGATGAGGTCGAGGCACCTGTGCGCAACCGGCACCTGAACGGCCATTACCCGCAGTTCCATGGCGGCAGCGCCGCCCCGAAAGGCCACTAGCCGCGTCCGCCGTCTGGTCAGGGAGGCCGTCGACGTGGCAGCCAGTCTCGGTGTCATTCCATCAATCGGTGGTTTGACATCGGATACTCGGCCACGGTACGCTCCATTTGTTCGAGCCAGGGTTACTCGCGGCGGCGTGACCTCTGGTCTCTTAGCAATCGCGTTTCCTGCCATCATGAAGAGTGGTCGTGAGTGGGATCAGTGCGGAGGCGGTTCGCCTGGCGGGCGCGGCTGTCCGCATGTTCCGCGGACCGGTCGGCAAGTCGGTTCTGGATCTGCGCGATGAGCTCGGCTTCGATGACTTTCTCGCACCCGCTACGAATGGAGCCTGAGGCATGCAAATCGCATATTTCACCGAGCGTCCTTATCGTGGGCTGAGTGAGGACGAGGTTCTTCGCCAAGGGACGTTCTTCGGCATGCCGAACAGTCGGTTCGATCGGTCACTTGCGTCTGAGGACTTCAATCAGTACCTCAACCAGTCGCAATATGCGGAAGAAGCGGGCTTCGACGGAGTTGCGCTGAATGAACACCACGGAACGCCATTCTGCATGGGCGCCGTCGTCAACATGGAAGCCGCTGTCCTGGCTCGTATCACCGAACGCGTCAAGATCTATCTAATTGGCAACCCAATCCCGGTGCACAGAAACCCGCTGCGGCTGGCCGAGGAGCTCGCGGAGATCGATCTCATCTCACGGGGTCGTCTCGTCGCCGGGTGGGTTCGCGGGTCCGGGCCCGAGCAGTTCTGTAACAACGTCAATCCGGCGCTTAACCGCGAGCTGTTCCAGGAAGCTCACGACCTGATCGTCCAGGCGTGGACGCGGCCCGGACCCTGGCGCTACGAGGGCAAGCACTATCACTACCGCCATGTGAATCCATGGGTACTGCCCTATCAGGAGCCCATGCCGGCCACGATCATTCCGGGCGTCTTGAGTCCGGAGACGATCGAGTGGGCGTCCGATCACAATTACCCGTATGTGGGGCTGGCGACCGCGCTCGGCCCGACTGCCGAGCTGTGGGACATCTACGCTGACCGCCTGGCGGAACGCGGGATTCAGGCCGGCCCGGAGAACTTCGGCTACGTGTGTCACGTGCACGTTGCTGACACCGAAGCGCGGGCCCAGGAGATCGGCCGCAACTATCTCTTCGCGAACGGCAACGGCAACTTCGCCGCGGCCGCGTACACGTTGCCGGCCGGGTTCAATTCAGCTGCGGCTATTCAGCGGCTATCCAGACAGCGCGGATCTGGCTGGCTCGGCGTGAGCAGAAGCAAGCTATATGGCGACGGGCCGCCCAGCGACAATGGTTTGGCGGAGCAGAAGCGCAAGATCGACCAGAACTGGATCGAGAACCAGCGGCAGCTGACGATGATGGCCGGCACGCCCGATCACCTCATCGACCGGATCAAGCTCGTGATGCGTCTTCTGCGTCCCGGCGTCCTGTTCATTTCAGGTCCTTTCGGGGTCGTTCCGCACGAGGATCGCATGCGCAGCCTGGAGCTGCTCGGGAAGTACGTGCTTCCGGAACTGCGCGAGTATGCGCGAGAACTGGACTTGCCAAGCATGTTCGAGCGCAAGCCGGGAAGCGTCATGATTCCGGAGGGCCAGCGCCGGCAGCCGGTCGTGGATCGCGGTGCGCTGGATGAGGTTGCGTCCTTTCGCGCCTGGGCTCCCGCCGCGGCTGGGTGACCTGCCGCGCTGATGGTCAGCTCCTGGCTCGCCCCGGTGGCCATGGGAGCTCTCCTCGCTCATGCGACCGGGCACCTTGTCCACAGGCCGCTTGTCAATCCATCGGTTGGTTGGTAACGTCCATTCCATGGCCCGCTAGGGCGCCCCCAGGTTTCGTCGCGCGCAGGTGCAGCGATGCCTGCGAGCAGCAAGGGAGAGGCATTGATCGCGGTCAGCCCGTTGCCCGGTCCGCTCGGAGCCGAGGTTGCCTTCGACTACAACGGCGAGTGGGATGATGACACTCGCAATGCGTTGCGGGAGACGTTTCGGCGCTACCACCTGATCCTGCTCCGGGCCCCTGGCCTGCTCGTGGCGAAGCAGATCGAGGTTATCGAGGCGCTCGGGCTGGAGCCGGACCGGTGGCGCGACGGGGAGAAGTTCGGTTTCCTCTCGAACAACCTCAAGAGCGCTCCGAACGACGGTCAGCACAGCGCGTACCTGTATCACTCTGACCTGATGTGGAAGCCGGAGCCCATCTCGGCGATCTCGCTGTATGCCACTGCCGTGCCCAGCGAGCCGTCACCGACGTTTTTCGCCTCGGGCGTCGGGGCGGCGGCTGCTCTGCCGGACGATCTGCGTGCCCAATGGGCCACCGAACAGGCCATGTTCCTGATCGATTTCAACGGCGGTGACACTCGGTACAACGAGGAGACGGCGTCGCCGGAAGCGCCGCGTGCGACGCATCCGATCCTGCTTGAGGACGCGATTAGCCAGCAGACCTCGCTGATCATCGACTCGCTGTTCATGGTCAAGATCGTGGGCAAGGAGGGCGAAGAAGGGGAGAGCCTGCGTCGTCGTGCCCACGAGTATTTGTACGACACGGGGAATGTTTACCGTCACGACTGGCAGGTGGGCGATCTCGTTGTGTGGAACAACGTGGCGCTACAGCATGCGCGCGAGAACCTTCCCGACGGGGGTGAGCGGACCTTCCGTCGCGTTTCTGGCACGCGCAGCGGTGGCATCAGCGGCTGGGAGACGAACTACAAGAAGGCGCAGCAAGCCGTCTCCGGCGGCTAGGCGAGCGCCTGGATAGCGGCGTGAGAAGGACCGTTTTCGAGCCCGAGCACGAGGCCTACCGTGCGGTGGTACGCCAATTCGTCGATCGCGATCTGGCGCCCAGGGCCGAACAGCATCGCCAGGAACACTCAATCGATCGCGAGTCCTGGTTGCGCGCTGGAGAACACGGGCTGCTCGGATTCTTCGTGCCCGAAGAGTACGGCGGCGGCGGCTGCGCAGACTTTCGATTCAACGCCGTCCAAGGTGAGGAACTTGCCAGGCTCGGCTACGCATACGCATCGGCGTTCGGCATAAACACGGACATCGTGGCGCCGTATCTTCTCGACCTCAGCACTCCGGCGCAGAAAAAGCGCTGGCTCCCGGATTACGCGGCGGGACACACGATTACCGCGATTGCGATCACCGAGCCCGGTGCCGGATCCGATGTACTGGGTATCCGCACCACGGCGACCCGGGTCGCCTCGGGCTGGTTGCTGAACGGCGCCAAGACGTTTATCACGAACGGATCGTCAGCTGACCTCATCCTCGTCCTCGCGAAAAGCGAGGCAGCCAGACCCAGTCGGGCGATGAGTCTCTTCCTCGTCGATACCGCGCAGTCACCGGTCAGGCGGGGCGGTTCTCTCGACAAGGTCGGTCAGACCGAGGCCGAAACATCAGAGTTGCTTTTCGATGACGTCCTCGTGCCCGCGGACAATCTCCTCGGGCAGCCGGGCGAGGGCTTCGGTTACCTCATGGACCGTCTGGCCCAAGAGCGATTGTCCTGCGCGATCGCGTCACTCGCGCACGCCCGGGCCGCGCTTGAGTTCACGTTCGACTATGTCCGGCACCGGTTCGCATTCGGTCAACCGATCGGCTCCTTGCAGGCCACCCGTTTTCGGCTGGCGGACTGCCAGACCGCACTCGACGTCGCGTCCGCCTTCGTCGACCAATGCCTCGCGGCGCATATTGCCGGGGCGCTGACTCCGGTCGATGCGGCGAAGGCCAAGCTCACCGCGACTGAAATCCAGAACCAGATTATCGACCACTGCCTGCAGTTGCACGGTGGATACGGTTATATGCGCGAATACAGGATCGCTCGCTGGTGGCAAGACGCCAGGGTCACCCGCATCTTCGGCGGCACGAGCGAGGTAATGCGAGAGATTATCGGCCGGTCACTTCCACTATCCGCCGACTGAGCCAGGAGAAGAGTCAAGACAATGTCCCGTGAGGTAGTAATCGTCGACGCCGTTCGCACTCCGCTGGGAAAGCGAAACGGCGTTTTGTCCGGACGGCATCCGGTCGAGTTGCTGGCCCACGTGCTCCGTGCGATGGTCGACCGCGTTGGCATCGACTCGGCCCGGGTGGACGACGTCATCGTCGGCTGCGTAACTCAGGTCGGCGCCCAGAGCAACAACATCGCGCGTAGCGCCGTCCTGGCCGCCGGCTGGCCAGAGACGGTGCCCGCGTGCACGATTGACCGGCAGTGCGGTTCTTCGCAACAAGCGATCCACTTCGCCGCCCAAGCCATCGCGGCCGGGGCGAGCGACATCGTCGTGGCCGCGGGTGTCGAGTCGATGAGTCAGGTTCCGATGTTCTCCAACATCACCGGAGAGGTCAGCGACCCGTACGGCGAGGACCTCCGAGCCCGATACATCGAGCGGGACAGCTTCGGGCACAAGGGCCTCATCCAGCAGGGCATCGCGGCCGAATTGCTCGTCGACACCTGGAAGCTGACCCGCGACGAACTCGACGAGTTCTCGCTCGGCAGCCACACCAAGTCTGCGGCCGCACGAGACGGTGGACGGTTCGACGCCGAGATCGTCCCGATCGCCCGGCGCGCTCGCGGTGAGACGACCGACGGTGAGCTGGTGACGGCGGACGAAGGCATCCGGCCGACGTCGATGGCTAAACTCGCCGCCCTCAAGCCTGTGTTCCTGGAGACGGGCGGGCGCATTACCGCCGGCAACGCCTCGCAGATCTCCGACGGCGCGGCCGCCCTGGCG
>Ga0210390_10004190_pt1 | contig 12219 bp, 7 predicted proteins | sample IncBWH11OmetaG_FD_161050 | JGI IMG/M metagenome (GOLD analysis project Ga0210390, IMG submission 161050) | Forest soil microbial communities from Barre Woods Harvard Forest LTER site, Petersham, Massachusetts, United States - Inc-BW-H-11-O ...
GAAATGTAAAACTGTAGAGCCCGGTGTCGCCGCTCGTAGTCGTGCGCGAAACGCCGAGATCGGCGCTGGTGAGCGTCACGCTCGCGCCTTTCACCGCCAAGCCGGCCGGATCGACCACCCGGCCGCTTAGCGTCGCCGTGAATGCGGCGGACGACTGTCCGTAGAGGGGTTTGCAGCAGAGGAAAAGGACCACGAGAGCGCCAAGTAACAACCCGAGTTGCCGTGCACGTTCTCTGCGTGACATTCGGAAATCCTCCTCGAAATTCTGGCTGATGCCAGGACCCCACCGCGCATGGTTCGAACAATCGCCCCAGGCTGACTGCCCGTTAACGACCGCACATGCGTCTTCAAATTTTGTGTGAAAGCACCAGGACACGGTGCGTTGTGCTGGACAGAGTTATAGAGAGTTGCGTGCAAGCTGGCAACGGTTTTCAGGTAAAGGAACGGGGATAAGAGCGATAAAGTTATAAACTGCCACTTATGGTACTGATTTCTCACTACTTGCAAAGGGGCCACGGGTGACCGTAAAGCGGCCTGCGAGCGCCTTTTAGATTGCACGCTGCTCTAAAGCGCAGTAACATCCATCGAAATTAACTTTGTGTTCCTAGAACTAGTCGAAGTGTGGGCTTATTTGACCGCACGGCGAAGCACGTCACCGGGGGGTGGGGTGGGTAACGTTGCAATCAGAGCAAGTAACCGAAAACTGGACACCGTGTAGCGAAGTCGAAAAGGGCGCCGTTGAACAGCAACTCGAATTGCTGCTCGCTTCACCCTTATTCCATTCCAGCAAAAGATATCCGAGGTTCCTGAGATTTGTAGTTGCGCGAGCATTGGCTGGCCAGACCGACCAGCTCAAAGAGCGCATCTTGGGTGTGGAAATCTTCGACCGGCCAGCCGACTACGACACAAACACGGATCCTATCGTTCGAGTGACTGCGGCTGAAATTCGCAAGCGCATCGAACACTATTATCAGGACCACAAGCATAAGCACGAAATCCGGATGATCTTGCCGGCCGGCTCCTATGCCCCGCAGTTTTATTGGCCCGGCCACCCTAGCGGTCCGCCGGTAACTTCTCTGGCGTTGCCGAGTGACGCGTCGGATGCCCTAAGCGCACAGCCCGTCGCGGCGCTGCCGGATGTCCCGCAACCGAAACGAAGTTATCTGGCACGCAGGCAACCGGCGCTCGCACTAGTTGGTGTGACGCTGATGATTGCTACGGCGGCGCTGTGGCATGCAACCCACCCGCCGGTCTTGAAACAATTTTGGGAGCCGTTTGTAAACTCGCCGAATCCAGTGCTCATATGCGTGGCCGACCAAAGTCAGTATTCCACCATACGCCTGCGCGACGCCGCCGATCCCTCGCACGAAATCACGTTGCCGGACACTATGGTCGCGCTGATCATTGACGATGTGAGTCCCCTCGTGAACGTCGCAGCCCTCCTGCGCACTTATGGGAAGACCTCGCGCGTGCTCGCCGAGTCCAACACTACCCTGACTGATTTACGCCGAGCCCCGTCAATATTTATTGGAGCGTTCGACAATAGCTGGACGTTGCGCATGACCTCTCCTTTGCGCTTCCATTTTGCCAACGATGCCGCGATGAACAAGTTGTGGATTGAGGATCGCAGCAATCCAGAAAATCACAATTGGATGATGGATCGTACGATTCAGCAAACGGGAACGTACTCGGATTACGCCCTCGTGGCGCGCTTTGTTGACCCCAATGTCGAGCAATTGGCCGTGGTGGGCGCAGGCATCGGCCGCGGCGGTACCGTCGCGGCCGGAGAATTCCTGGTGGACGAGCAACGCATGGACGAGATGCTGAAGCGCTTGCCCAGTAATTGGACACGAAAGAATATCGAGATTGTTCTGGAAACGCAGGTGATTGGAGACCGTTCGGGTCCCCCTCACGTAATCGCGGTCTACGTTTGGTAACGGACATCAGCCACTGGACTCGTGGCTTGGGTTATGGGTGAGACCAACCTTCCACTCGAATGCTCCCCTTCGCGGAATCCGAACCTTCGCGGATGATGGCGAGTTGATTGGCGGCGACGTTCTTAAACGTGTCGGTTGCGCCCAGCGGCCAGCGTACTTCAATATCGGCGGTCTTTTCCGCGCCTAATCCGAAATGCAGCCGCGGATCATTTGCTGAAACGTAGCTGGATTGGCTCATCACTTCTTGCGCTTGCGTCTTGCCGCCATAACGGACCACCACACGTCCACCGATTCCGCTGCGATTGCTCTTCGTGCCCTCTAGCCGCACTTTCAGCCAATGATTCCCGGGCGGAGCATCGTTGCGCAACAAGGATGGCGCTTCGTTCTGGTTCATGATCACCACGTCCATGTCGCCGTCGTTATCGAAATCGCCGAAGGCGCATCCGCGGCTGACGTGGCGCGCGGAAACTCCGGACCCAGCCTCTTCGCCCAATTCCGCGAACTTGCCGTTCCCCAGATTGCGAAAAACCAGCCGTGGCCCTCGCCTGGGATACTGCGCGAAGACCGGTTCCAGCTCCGGATACACCGTACCGGTAACCAGGAAAATGTCGGGGAATCCGTCGTTATCCAAATCCAGCATGCAGGTACCCCAGCTGATGAACCGGCGCTCCGTAGCTAGGCCTGCCTGCGAGGTGACGTCCTCAAATTCTCCTTTGCCTGAATTGTGATAGAGGCCGGTAGCTTGTTTTTGAAAATGAGTCTTCACAATGTCCAGCCGGCCGTCCAGATCGTAATCGCCCACTCCGACGCCCATTCCCGCGACCTCTTTGCCCTCGCCGTTCAGAGCTACGCCGCGAAGCAATCCTTCTTCGCGGAACGTGCCGTCGTGATTGTTCATCAGCAGCAAGCTGGGCGTGGAATCGCAGGCTAGAAGAATATCGGGCCAGCCATCGTCGTCCACATCAAACGCGGCAGCGGTCAAGCCGTAGGAGCCTTTCAGCGCCGCGACGCCGGACTCCTTGGATACATCCGTGAAAGTTCCATCACCATTATTCCGGTAGAGGAGGTGCGTGGGCAGAGGCAAGCCGCTCGGCCCGCAATTAACCGGAACTCCTTCGTACTGGCAGTTGGGCATTTGCAACGACGGTTTTGGTGCGTTCGCCAGGTCAATGTCCGCGTAATTCGCCACGAACAAGTCTAGAAATCCATCGCGGTTGTAATCCACGAACGTGCAACCGGAGCCGAAGCGCGTGCGCTTGCCAATTTCCAGCAGCCCAGCGATGGCAGTTACGTCGGAAAAAGTTCCGTCGCCGTTATTGCGATACAGGTGATTCTGTCCGTAGTAAGTGACGAAAAGATCCTCGAAGCCGTCGTTGTTGTAATCACCCACACAAACGCCGACCGCCCAGCCCGCATCCAGCAAGCCAGCCTTTTCCGTGACGTCCGTGAACGTGCCATCGCGATTATTCTTGTAGAGCCGATTGCTGGCCCCTTTCGGAATATTTTCCAGTCGGCGCCCGCCGAGGATGAAGATGTCCATCCAGCCATCGTTGTCGAAATCGAAGAAAGCGCAGCCGCCGCCCATGATCTCCGTGACATACGTTGCGCCGGCGCTATCGCCGTAGAACATTGTTTGCGTAAGTCCAGCGCGGGCGGCTACATCTATAAAGCGCGAGAACGGGGGTTGAGATTTGCTGGGTCCGGGTCCAGCGATGGCGTGGCAGCGCGCAGGAATGAGGGCCGAGGCCAGCGCCGTTGGAATTATTTTCAGCAGGCGGCGCCGAGTCCAAGAAACGGTCATCCGGGAAATCATCGCGGCCAGTGTAGCACTGTCGGTCTAGCGCACCGATATCGCGCTATGGCTAGGGATTTTTCGCTGGCGGTATGAACAGCGTTCGAAGGAAACCAGAGAAGAAAAATAATCTTTCCGTAGCTGCGTTCGCTCTGGTAGCGTCGTTGCATTATCGAGTCAAAGTTCATTTTCAATGGGCCGAGCCACTGCGATGTTTAGCGCAGAGCTGAAGCCGCCCGCAAATCCATCGAGTCGCTCCGCGCGTTCCGGCTACCGCATCGCCCTCATCGCGCTCGCGATGTGTATCCTTCCAGCGGTCGTTGTATTGGGGCAGTCGCCACCCTCCGCCGATTTGCCCAGCACAACAAAGGACCGAGTGAACAGTCAACTCTGGTGGCCGACGAAAGGCACGGTTCCTTTCGAATTGTTCGCTGGAGACGGCGCATGCGGTGAGTGTCACTCCAAGAAAACGTCGTCGCAACTGACCACGCCCATGGCGCAGGCTGCAGTGCATTTGGCGCAGCGGACACCTTCGCCAGAAATCATTGCGGGAACTCTGCAACTTGGACCTTATCTCTATCGAATCTCTTCTGATCAATTCGGTTCCCGGCTCGCCGTCAGCTCCGCCAAACAATCCATCACCGCAAGCATCGCGTGGATTTTCGGAGCGGGCGTGCATGGCCAGACCTACATTCTCGAGCACGATGGCGCATTGTATGAAAGCCAAGTCAGCAGCTTCGCCTCTTTGCACGGCATGGACATAACTCCTGGGCATGTTCCGGCGGGTGCGGGCAATCTGCAAGACGCGCTGGGAGAACAGCTTTCGACGTCAGCCGCGGCGCGCTGTTTTGCTTGCCATACGACTTATTCGACGACGAATTCAAAATTCGACGCTTCTCGCGCCGTGCCGGGAATCCATTGTGAACAGTGTCATGGGCCGGGCTTAGAGCACATCAAAGCGATTCACTCCGATGAGCGTCGCGAAGCCATAAAGGCCATACTCAATCCCGCGGATCTGAGCCCCGTGCAATCGGTGGACTTTTGCGGCGCGTGCCACAGGACCACGACGGACGTGGTTGAGTCCACCGAGGCCTACGGGCCGATCAACGTACGCTTTCAACCATATCGCCTGGAGAAAAGCCGCTGCTGGGGAACGGAAGGAGATGCGCGCTTGACCTGCGTTGCGTGTCACGATCCGCACGAGCCTGTAATTCGGACCGCAAGCTTTTACGATCGACACTGCCTGGCGTGCCACGCGGGCCAGGGAAGTGAATCGCCGAGCCGCGACGCGTCGCCCGGGGTTTGTCCAGCTGCGAAAGCCAATTGCACCACCTGCCACATGCCGAAATCAGACGTGTCCGAGATGCACACGAAGTTCACCGATCATTTCATCAGGATTGTTCGCGCCGGCAAATCGTATCCGAACTAAGGTAAGTTTTGCAGCGACAAGGCGAGGTGCCGCGCCGCGCGGTTTTTATCGCGGCGATTGCGCGGAGTCCAGAGCGTTCTTCAATTTCTGAGCCTGCGCGTTGCCGGGGTCGAGCTGCAATGCGCGCTCGACCGCTTCCTTCGCTTCCGGCATTTTGGATTCCAGGTACAGCGTCGCCGCCAAATTCACCCAAGCCTTGGCGTAACTAGGAGAAGCGCGCACCGCCAACTGGAAACGATCTTCGGCGGATGCTGTGTCTCCCGCGCGCGCTGCCAAATATCCCAGCTGGTTTTGCGCCTCCGCCAAATTCGGGTTGATTTGGATCGCTCGCTCCAGAGCGGCACGTTCACCAGCGGTATCACCGGCTTTCTCACATGCCATTGCCAATTTATATGCAAGCGAAGCATCTCGTGGATTTGCCAGCAGCGCTTCGCGGTAGAGCGCAATTGCTTGCCGCGTGTCTCCCGCGGCGAGCTTCTGATCGGCAAAGTCGGACTTGGCGTAGGCTTGCGTCAGATCGGACTTTTCCTGAGCCTCTTGTTTGTAGATCTTCAGCTGATTCTCCGCTTCCTGATTTTCACCCAGCGTCCGCAGCACCGCTGCAAGTTCGAAGCGCACCGCCGGATCCTCGTCTCCCAGGTCGATCGCTTTCTGCAATTGCTCGCGCGCTCCTTGCGGATCTTTCAGTTGCGCCAGAACGCTCGCCAGGTTCCGCCGGGTTTCCATGTGGCTCGGGTTCAAAGCCACGGCCTGTTGCAGATGATCGCGCGCAGCTTCATACTCTCCGGCGCGCCGTTCCAGAACTCCATTTAGGTACAGAACTTCCCAATTGTGCGGAGCCTCCACCAGCAGCCTGTCGGCGAGTTGCTGCGCCTTCTCGGCTTCATCCTGCTGCACCAAAATCCACAGATAGAGCACTCGGGCTTTCAAGTCCGCAGGGTGATGTTGGATCGCTGTTTCCAGCACGCCCGCCGCATCCTGTCTGCGCGCCTGCAGCACGAGCGTGGCTGCCAGCGCCTCCGCGAGCGGAAGTGATGCTGGATGCGTGCGCAAGGTGGAGCGCAAAATCTCATCGGCGTCATCCAGTTTTCCGGTTTGGCTGTAGGCCATCGCTAGATCCAGAGTCAGATCGGGCGTCAATTGCGGCGAACGAGAAATGGGGCGGAGAAGAGCGAGCTCCGCGCCGTAATTCTTCTCCGCGAGCAGGTCCTTGCTGAGCGCGGCGAGAGCCGTCGCCGAGTTCGGATCAATCGCCAGCGCAGCCCGCCATTCGATTTCGGCGTCCATGGTGTGATTCGTCTGATCCAGCGCCGCGCCCAGGAGCAAGTGCGCCTTGAGCATCTTCGGATCGAGCCGCACTGCCGCTTCTAGTGGAGCGATGGCGTCCGCAACACTTCCGGAGGAATACAAGCTGTGGCCGAGAAGGTATGCGACGCGCGCGGAGTTGGGATCCAACTGGGAAGCTTTTTGGAAATCCTCCGCCGCACATGCAAACTGGCGATTCTCGTCAAACCAACTTCCGCGTGCAGCATAATTTTCCGCGCTGGGATGGGCTTGTAACTTTGCGTCGAGAGCTGCGGACGCGCTGCAAGTTGTGGCGAACGAAGGGGTCGCGCTGAAGCACGCTAACGGCAAAGTGAGCGCGAGTGTAATAATCGCAGAACGGCGCATGAAGAATCTTAGCTTGAAACCTTGGGAAGTTTCCGTGCCGGCGCAGCGGGGTTAAGTGCGTTCGGGTTGTTGATTTCATTGGACTCCATGGACAAGCGATCCAGAAAAAAACTGAGATTGCTTTTCATGATGACGTGCGGCGCCAGGCGCAGTTGGTGCGAAGGGCAGCGGCCGCCCACCAGAAATTCATGCAGCATCCGCAAGGCCAGCTGTCCCTGGCTCTTGGGCCGCTGGTAGAGCGTCGCGACCACCGCTCCCGATTCGATGTGCGGAATCAGCGCCGGGAACAAGTCAGTGGTAATGACAGTCAGGTGATCGTTTAATCGGCCGACGTCATGCATCGCTTGCAGCACCGGAGAAGAGTTCGCCGTGCTGATGTATAGCCCATTCAAATCCGGATGTTCGCGCAGCAGCGTGCGGCCGGTTTCATAGGCTTCGGCTTCATCCTCGTGATTCTGCACCGGCTCCAGGACCTGCACGCCCGGAAACGAATGGTTCACGGATCCACGAAACGAATTGTATTTCTCGGCGTGATCCATGATTGCTAGATCCCCGGTGATCACGGCAACTTTGCCTTTCCCCTGTAGTAATCGGCTTAGCAATTCGCCGGCCAGTGCGCCGCTGGCGGGCGAATCGATGGAGACAACCGCGAGACGCGCCGTCCCGGGAGCATCGGTCACCACGGCGACCACGGGAACCCGGGCTCGCGAAGCTTTCAGAATGGAGAGGCGCAGGTCTTGCGGTCGTCCGGTCGCGATAATGATTCCGTTCGCCTCGGATTCCAGGGCTTCATCGAAAGCCGCTTGCTCGCCAAAGCCCATGCGCGGAAACGTCCGATATTCCACATCAATCCCGAACGCCGCGAAAGTCCTGGCCTCCTCCTCGATCCCTTCCCGGACGGTATCCCAGAACGACGCGATTTGAGCAGGCAGGTTCACCGAGATCCGTAGGCGGCGTTTGGACGACAAAAACCGCGCCGCCGGGTTCGGCTGGTACCCCATCGCTTTGGCCATCTGCACGACGCGGGACTTGGTTAACGGGTTTACGCCACGTCGGTCGTGTAACGCACGATCCACCGTGCCGATAGAGACGCCTAAAGCCTTGGCAATGTCCCGAATCTTGGCCGATTCACTCATTTCGTCGTGTCTCGTTTACGTCCACGTTTACTGTAGCGCAAATCAACCCAATCTTACTTGGATACAAATATCGTAAAATCTGATGAAAGTCATCAGAAAATCCTTGACAAGGGTCCTGGGAAGGAGCGATTATGCGCGAAATCACCGTGTACGTTAACGCTAATTTATTTGCCAGGATCACAGGCGTACGGGGTCACTGGGGTGGGACGTTAGCAGTCTAGTCCGTGGAGGCTAAGCCATGCGATTTTCGCTGATTCGGTTCGTGTTTGCTCTGATGCTCGTGCTGTCGTGCCTTGGGGGAGCCACAGCTTACGGTCAAGGTACGAATGCCAGCCTCACCGGCCAGGTTACCGATAACTCCGGCGCCATCGTGCCCGGGGCCACGGTCACGGCCACAAACACGGATACCAGCCTAGCGCAAACCGCGACCACCAACGGCGAAGGAATTTACCTCATTGCCCCGTTACCACCCGGTCACTACAAGCTGACGGTCGAGGCCCGGGGCTTTGAACGCTACTTGCAGACCGGAATTGAATTGTCCGTGGACGTCAACTCGACTCAAAATGTCGTCCTGAAAACTGGCAGCGTCCAGGAAACCGTGACCGTGTTCGAAAACGCTGAGTTAATCAACACCACCACGCCGGAACTGGGGACTACGGTCAATGAGGCTGCAGTCACTCAGCTCCCTTTGAACGGCCGCGATCCCTCATCGCTCGTCTTCCTCGCGCCGGGAACGACAAGCGTCCTTGCGGGCGGCGGTCAGCCGGGCATTCAAGCTGGGTTTTCGTTCCCAACGGAAACCGGAGCTTCCGCAAACGGCGGGCGCCAGGGCAGCACTGAATACTATCTGGACGGCGTGCCCAACATGGACAACTATCTGGGCCTCACCGCGCCATTTCCCAACGCGGACGCCACCCAGGAATTCCGCGTCATTACCAACAATTTCAACGCCAGCTATGGTTTCGCGCCTGGTGCCGTGGTAAGCGTCGAGACCCGTTCCGGCAGCAATAGTTTTCACGGAGGAGCTTTTGAGTTCCTGCGCAACAAAGACCTGAACGCCAGCAACTATTTCACTGGCTCCGTGGATCCACTGAGACGGAATCAGTTCGGCGCCTATGGCGGCGGGCCGATCAAGAGGGACAAGATTTTCTTCTTTTTGAATTACCAGGGCACACGCGGCTACAGCGCCGCGACGTCTAACTTCACTCAGACTCCCACGGCGGCCATGCTGAACGGAGACTTCAGTGCGGTGGGCACGACCTTGTGTAATCCAACCAGCAAAAATACGCCGGTGGGATGTCCATTCGCGACCGTGGGAGGAAAACCCAATCAAGTAAATCCAGCGCTATTCAATCAGGCCGCCGTTACGGTCACCACTACGGGCCTTCCGCTCGGTGGAGACGCACAGAATACTCCAGGCGGCGTCTTCTATCCTGGTGCTGCGGTGATTCAAAACTTTGACGAAGGCACCGCCCGATTGGATTTCAACATCTCGCCTAGCCAGCGAATCTCGGTGCGCAGCTTCGTGGATAACCTGATCCAGCCTTCCGAAGACATTCCCGGCAACATTCTGTCCGTGCTCAATCCGAGCCCGTGGTCCGAAGTGTTTGGCGAAAGGATGGAGTTCTACAATGAAGCAGTGAGCCACACTTGGACGATCAGCCCGACTATGGTGAACACTGTCTCGGTCTTCTGGACACAGATGTCAGCGCACAACGCCGCCGCTGTGAAGGACATCAACGGGCAGAATATGTGCTGGTCGCGCTATATCAATGTTAACGAGCTACCCGGCCAGTGCTATATGGAAGGATTCTCAGTAAGCGGAGGCGAAGGCTTTAACGGCGGCTGGACCGAGCCTTCTCAGGAGGTCCGCACCACCTACGGCGTGTACGACAACTTTAGCAAGACGATCGGCAAGCACGTCCTTTCCTTCGGCATGAACCTGCAGCACCAATATGCCGCCGAGAATACGCAGTATCCCACGACTCCGATCATCGGCTTCAACGGACAATATACCGGCAACGGCCTCGCGGACTGGTTGTTAGGCTATATGCAGTCCTATGAGCAGGGAGCAGGCGAAATCGCGGTCGTCAGGGGATGGCAGCCGGGCTTCTACGGCCAGGATCAATTCCGAATTCGTCCGGACCTTACAATAACAGCCGGTTTGCGCTGGGATCCGAATATCGCTCCAGCCGTTGCGGGTGGCCGCGGCGCTGCATTCGTACCTGGACAACAGAGCACACTTTTCCCCAACTCTCCACTTGGCCTCGTCTTTCCCGGCGACAAGGGAATCAGCGATGGCTTAATGCCGAATTCCTACAAAGCCTACTGGGAGCCTCGTGTCGGTGTTGCGTGGCAGCCAAGCTTCCTGCCGAACACTTCGATTCGCGCAGCTTTTGGGATGTTCACTGCGCCGCTTCAGTACTCGATGTATAACCACACCGCCGACATCAGTCCGTTCAGCCCAACGTACACCCTGCAGGGGGGGCTGAACACGCCACTTTCCCTGAGCGATCCGTGGTCCCAAAACGCGGGAACGAATTTCGTGAGTCCGTTTCCACCGTTCGCGCCCTTTAAACCGCCTTCGGATGCACCCTTCGCGACGCCGTTCACCATCCCGGCGGTCTTCGATCAAGATTTCAAGTTGGGAGTGACGCAGAGTTGGAATCTCTCGATCGAACATCAATTTGGGGCGAATCTCATTGTTCGCGGCGCCTATGTGGGCAGCGAAAGCTACCACCAATCGGACATCATTGACCAAAACCCGGGAATCTGCGGCCCCATCGTTGCTGGCGCTTGCTCGAACGGCGGCCGCACCACCTTTACAAACTTCATCAACATCCTCGACAATTTCAGCAACGGAACCTCGAGCTACAATGCGCTGCAGTTGAGCGTTGAGCGGCACTTGAACCACGGCTTGCAGTTCCAATCTAACTTCACTTGGTCAAAAACGATGGACACCGCGTCGTCGGGAAACATTTCCTTCGGCACCAATCAGCTTCCCAATCCCTTCGACCTGGGGTTCAACCGCGGGATTTCCGCGGAGAACGTCCCCTTTATCTGGGTGACCAATCTGATTTACACCACGCCGTCGCTGCGCGATAAGAATCCGTTTATCAGGGAGACCTTGGGTAGCTGGGAGGTTGGCGGGATTGTTACCTTGCAATCCGGCTTTCCGTTCGGGATTAGCGGCGGAGACGGGAACAATAACTCCGGCTCGTTACAGTTCGAAGACCGTGCCGACGTCGTTCCGGGCCAGGCCTTGGACGTACGATCGGGTGGCAAGTCTCAATGGTTGAATCAATATTTTAATACCGCAGCGTTTACCAATAACGCCGTGGGCACCTTTGGAGACAGCGGCAAGAACATGTTTCAAGGCCCACCCATCAAGACGATGGACGCGGTAATCGCGAAGAATTGGTACCTTCACGAGCGCTACAGTCTCCAGTTTCGCTGGGAGATGTTCAATGCTTTCAATACACCCAGCTTTTCCAATCCCGATAACACCGTGGGCGATGGAAACTTCGGCAAGATTACGAGCATAGGTGCGGTTCTGCCAAGGGTCATGCAGGCTGGCCTGAAATTTGCATTCTGACGTCGTAAACCCCCAAGCTGGGTAGCTTCGGCCCACCCCCGAGGCTACCCAGCGACCCTTTCGGGCGGCGCGATTTTGTAGTGGAAGGCGAACACGCGCAACGCAGTCCGCACGGCCGGCGTTATTGGGACCGGCACAGCGGGTCCGCTTTCAGGCGGTGAGAAGTTAGTTCGCCTCGGGACCATTCGATTTCGGAGCTATGAAAAAGTTCAAGCAAGCGGTACTCGCGACAGTGTGCCTGTCATTCCTCCCAGCTTTCGCAATCCTGGCATTCGGGTTCCAACTGTCCACAAACACGGTCGTTACGACGGTGGTTACCATTGATGCGCAACGGCCGATCCCGCCACCGGAAACTGGTTTTTTCCATCTTGGTGGTGTCTCCAAATTCGGGAACTCCATTTCCGTCAACGGCCGCTACATCGTGAAAAACTCCGAACCCTGGCTGCCGGTGATGGGCGAATTCCACTTTGCGCGTTACCCCGAAGCCTACTGGGAAGAAGAAATCCTGAAAATGAAAGCAGGCGGAGTGCAGGTAGTCTCCACGTACATTTTCTGGATTCATCACGAAGAGATCGAAGGCCAATTCGATTGGTCCGGGCAGCGAAACCTCAGGCATTTTGTGGAGTTGTGCGGAAAGCGTGGATGTACGTGGTCGTGCG
>Ga0210390_10004193_pt1 | contig 12213 bp, 12 predicted proteins | sample IncBWH11OmetaG_FD_161050 | JGI IMG/M metagenome (GOLD analysis project Ga0210390, IMG submission 161050) | Forest soil microbial communities from Barre Woods Harvard Forest LTER site, Petersham, Massachusetts, United States - Inc-BW-H-11-O ...
GTGCCAGGAGTGCCCCCGGGGTATCCCGACGATCACCAACTCGCCGAGCGCCCTACCGATCACGGTCTCAACCCCATCCGACCGGAGCCTCCTAACCCAGGGCGACCACGGCATGCCTCGTCGGGCTGGGCGAAGCCCCGTTAGATATCGAGCAGTACGAACTCCGAGTACAGCAGGTCGAGTTCGTTCGGGGTGAATCCCGCCGACCGGTATTGGGCGATGTCCTCCCTTCTGATCGCACGCGGCGCCTTGGGAAAGAGACGCTCGTTCATCGCGATGCCGAAAGTCTTCTGTTGCCACATGATCGCCAGCTTGATTCGTTCGAGGTTGCGCGCAAGCACGTCCGGCGCGCTGCAATACAATATCTGGGAGAACGGAATCCCGGCCGCCCACGCCACAAGGCCCACACGCCGCTTGACCACCAGATAGGCCGTGCCGCCGGCATCGCGGGCGGTCATGTGCAGGCAGTCATAGGGCGCGTGGTCATCGTAGATCCGGCGCTCGGCCTGCCCGAGCGATGCACGCACCGTCCGATCGTTGACATCGATGTCGACACGCGACCGCCAAAGGGTTTCGGCATTGAGCCCCGGCGGGAACAGCAACAGGTGCCGCTCGAGGATCGCAAACCCCAGGGCCTCTAGCACCAGTTGTGTCACCGGGGCGGGGGTGTGGGAGGTGTAGGTGATGCCCTCGTCGCGCACGGCGGCCGCGACGAGCGTTGCCCCCAAGCCGCGACCGCGATAGGCCGGCGCGATATAAAAGCCGGAAAAGTTGCAGACGATGCCGGTCTTTCCGTTGATCTCCCGCTGCACGTAGATCGTGCCGACATGGCCGACGATCCTGCCGCCGTCAGTGAGAACGAAGCCTCGGGTCGGCTTGTCCGCCAGCCAGTTGGTCGTGCAGAGCCGGCGCCAGCCATCGGCCGCGATACCGAAGCCGTGCTCGAGCAGATCGCAGATCTCGGCGGTGTCCGCAGGTGTTGTCGGCCGCACCCCGATGCCCGAACTATACGGCTCATCGCCCGTCATTTGGCGAAAGTCTCCACGCTCTGCCGAGGTTCCCATGTCGCTCCTAGTGAAAGCAAGTCGCCCCTTGAGGGGTCGTGGTTACGGCGGCGCCTTCGCGCGACCATACCGACAATGCGCCCAAGAAGGAACATGCATACTAACTGGCATCCTACACAGATATGTCAAACTGTTAGTCTTGTAAGTTTCACATATGCAGACCAACTGTTCCGAGCACACCGCGAGGCCACGATGACATCTCCGCAGCCCATCGGTAGCTATTCCCTCGACGATCGATACGTCCGCACCGCCGGCACCGTCCACCTGACAGGGGTCCAGGCGCTCGTGCGGGCATTTCGTGACCGCGCAATTCTCGACAGGACACGAGGCTGCCACACGGCCACGTTCGTCGCCGGGTACGAGGGCTCACCTCTGGCCGGGCTGGACCTCGAAATCGCGCGGCAGCGGGGGCCCTTGGACGGATTCGACATCGTGCACCGCCCCGCTGTCAACGAGGAACTGGCCGCGACGTCGGTGATGGGGACCCAGTTGGCAGGTTCAGCCGGCCGGTTCAAAACACGGGGTATCACCGGCTACTGGTACGGGAAATCTCCAGGACTCGACCGGGCATCCGATGCTCTTCGGCACGCCAACCTGATTGGCACCGATCCGCTAGGCGGGGCTGTCGCCCTGGTCGGAGACGATCCCGGCGCGAAGTCTTCCACGGTGGCGTGCGCATCCGAGTTCGCGTTGGCGGACTTGATGATTCCCACGCTTTATCCCTGCGATCCGCAAGAGGCGCTCGATCATGCCGTGCACGCGCCGTATCTGTCCCGGTTCACCGGGCTGTGGTCGGGCCTCAAGATTGTCACTGCGGTCGCCGATGGATCCATGACGGTGGCACTCGACTCCACGCGCGTCGAGCCCACCTTCGGCGGCCTCGGCGCGGCACACCACACACCTGACGCACTGCTCATCGGCCGAAATCTGCTGCAACTGGAGCAAAGCCAGATCGACGACAGGCTGCCGCGCGCAATCGAGTATGCGCGAGCCAATTCACTGAATCGTATTGTCCAGCAGGGACGCCGAGATCGTCTGGGGATAGTTGCCGCTGGCAAGACTTACCTCGACGTCAGGGAAGCCCTGGCCATGTTGGGCATCAGTGACAACGGATTGGGCCACTACGGTATTCGTCTGCTCAAGGTTGGCATGATCTATCCGCTCGATGCCGAGATAGTCGGCAAATTCGCGCGCGGGCTCGACGAAATCATCGTCGTCGAAGAGAAACGCGCGTTCGTCGAGACCGCGATCAAGGACCTGCTGTATGGCAGCGCGAACCCGCCTCGTGTGATCGGCAAGCTCGATCCCAGTGGACAAGTTTTGGTGAGCGCCTCCGGAGAACTCGACACCGACAGTGTCGCAACGGCTCTGGCGCGCAGACTGGGCAACGAGTACGCGATAGAACCCGTCCTGGAATGGCAGAAGCGATCCAAGCGTGCGCGTATCGAACTTCCCCTGCTGACCCGGACCCCATATTTCTGTTCGGGGTGTCCCCACAACTCCTCGACGAGGGTGCCCGAAGGCAGCATCGTGGGTGGAGGCATCGGGTGCCACGGCATGACCATGCTCATGGATGACAAGCTGGTCGGCAACGTCATGGGAGTGACCCAGATGGGCGGCGAAGGGGCGCAATGGTTGGGACTGGCGCCATTCGCGGATGAAAAGCACTTTATTCAGCACATCGGCGATGGAACATTCACGCATTCGGGCAGCCTGGCGATCAGGGCAGCCGTCGCATCGGGTGAGAACATCACATACAAGCTGCTGTACAACTCGACCGTCGCGATGACCGGCGGCCAAGATCCGGTGGGCGCGTTCACTCTCCAACGCCTCACTCAGCTGCTATGCGCCGAAGGCGTGTCAAAGATCGTCGTCACGACGGACGACTTAAACCGTGTCCGTTCGCAAAACCTGCCCAAAGAGGTCCAGGTCCGCGACCGGGACGAGATGATCGCGGTGCAGCGGGAACTCGCCGCAGTGCCCGGCACGACCGTCCTCATCCACGACCAGGAGTGCGCGGCCGAAAAGCGGCGCAAGCGCAAACGCGGACAGATCGAGACACCGACATCCAAAGTAGTGATCAACGAACGGATCTGTGAAGGCTGCGGCGACTGCGGTGAGAAATCCAATTGCCTTTCCGTCCATCCGATCGATACCGAATTCGGCCGAAAGACAGCGATTCACCAGTCATCATGCAATCTGGACTATTCGTGCCTAAAAGGCGATTGCCCCTCCTTTGTGACGGTCACCCCGGGACACGCACGAGTCACGGCACACACGCCGCCTTTGGCCGGGAGCCAGCTTCCCGAACCCGAAAACGTGCCCAGTTCCGATGGCTTCGCGATGCGCATACTCGGCGTGGGTGGCACCGGTGTCGTCACGGTCTCCCAGATGCTGGCCACCGCCGCCATGCTGGACGGCAAGTCCGTTCGCGGGCTGGATCAAACCGGTCTGGCACAAAAGGGTGGCGCAGTCATTTCTGATCTGAAAATCACCGTGGCCCCGCAGCTTCGGTCGTCGAAGCTGGTCGAGAGAACCTGCGATCTCTATCTCGTCTGCGACAGCCTGGTCGGAACCGACTCGGCCAACCTGAAGGTGGCGTCGCGCGACCGGACCGTCGCCGTCGTGTCGACCACGACGGTGCCCACCGGTCAGATGATTGTCGACACCACGGTTTCCTTTCCCGACGCGGGGACCATCCGAGACCGTATCGATGAATCGACCCGGCGCGCTGTTTACCTCGACGCTGGACACATCGCCCGGGAGCTGTTCGCCAACGAGCAGTACGCCAACATGATTCTGGTCGGCGCGGCGTATCAGGCCGGCGCCATTCCGTTGACCGCCGCGGCAATCGAAAAGGCGATTACGTTGAACGGCGCGGCCGTGGAGACGAATCTGCAGGCGTTTCGTCGCGGCCGTCAAGTGGTGTGCGACCCGCTGGCGGCCAGCGAAATGATTACCCGGAGAACGTCTTCGTCCTCACCTCCGCCGCCACCACACGCCGCGCGCGCGATCGCCGCCGCCGTTCAGGCGCCCGAAGGGAGCGAACTAGCGCGCATCGTCCTATCGCGGGCTTGGGACCTAGTCGAGTACCAAAATGACTCTTACGCAAAGGAGTACACGGACTTTGTTGAGCAGGTCCGGGTCGCGGAATCGGCCGCGGCCGGCACGACCATTGTTACTGAAGCGGTAGCCCGTTACCTCCACAGGTTGATGGCCTACAAGGACGAATACGAGGTCGCGCGCTTGGCGGTCGATCCGGCCTTCCGCTCGAAGTTGGCCGCTGAGTTCGGTGAGGATGCGACAGCCAAGATACGACTGCACCCCCCATCGCTTCGTGCCATGGGTCTCAAGGACAAGCTGGCCCTGGGATCGTGGGTCAATCCGTGGCTCCGGCTGCTCTATGGGATGCGGTGGGTCCGCGGCACCAGGCTGGACATTTTCGGGTACAGCAGGATGCGTCGGCTAGAGCGAACACTCGTCGACGAGTATCGGGCCACAATCCTCGAAGTCGCGCAGTGGCTGTCACCACAGACCGTCGAGCCCGCCGCCGAGATCGCGGGGCTGCCTGACCTCGTTCGAGGTTATGAGGACGTGAAGCTTCGTGCCGTCGAGATCTACCGCACTCGGACGGCGCAGCGGCTCGAGCAGTTGCGAGCGGGGTGGCTGACGCCGTCCGGTGGTCCATGATATGGACCACCGGATCGTAGTGTGAGACGTTTCCCGATCTGCACACTAGCCTCCAGTTCGATAATGAATTGCAAATGGCGGCAACCGGTTTGAGGTGGTGTCGGCAATCATGTTCATACGGGTGCCTTGCCGATTCGGTGACTCACCTCGGTGAGCACATCCACAAGGCCGTCCACGGCGTGATCGACGGCGAAGAAGTCTGCGTAGTGACGCGCCGCCGCTCCCCCACGCAAGGTCGCGGTGAGCGGATCGGCCAGATCATCAAACGCGGCAGCCAGCCCGGCGACGTCGTCGACCCCGACCGGCGGAAAGCCCGGGGGCTGGTACTCAGCCAGGCCACCGGCGGAGGAAGCGATTGGCATGACCCCCAGCTGCATCGACAGCACCTGAACGCCGCTTTGCGAAGCACTGCGGTAGTGGGCGACCGAGCCTTTGGCGGCGGCCAGTGTGGTGACGACATCCGCATACCGGTAACTGCCGGGACGCCAACGAACGTAGGCCGGCAGGGTTCGGATAGTAAGCGGCCCGTCACCGATCAGCAGCAGCTCGTCGCCGCGCCACTTGTCTCCGTCTACATGTCGCTGCCAGGCCTCGAGGACAGCGTCAATGTTTTTGTGCGCGTTAAGCCGGCCAGCCAGCACGAAATCGTGCCGCCCGTCTGGACCGACGAACGGAGGAACCAGCGTCGGATCCAGGTCGCTGCAAAGCGGCGCGACATGCACCTGGGTGCCGACCACGTCACGCCGCGTGGCAACAGCTATTGCGGCGTAATTGCTGTAGGTTACGGTAGCCGCCGAGCGGGCGCCCCACCTGTCGAATAGGGCGCGCGCCAAGGCTTGCCGATGCCGGCCGTCATCGCGGCGTTCGTCGTGCACCAGCTGAATACGCGGGGCCCGTCCGGCCAGCGCGATCCAGCGTGGATCGCGCACCAGTTCAGCGATCACAATGTCAGGCCGATGTTCGCGAATGCGGCGCTCAGCCGCCAGTGCCGCCGGCCAGGTCGACGCCGTGCGGAACCGCGGATCGAGGACCAGCTCGTAGTCACGGGCGCTGTCCGACTCCGGGTGTTGGTCGGTCGTCACCAACAGCACATCAATGCCCCGCCCGCGCAGCCCTTCAGCTTGCACGCGCGCCAGCGGCCGCATCGACGGCGAAAGCCACAACACCCGAAGTGCATTCGCGGTACCACGGTGATCGCGTGGGATACTGGCCTTGGTCATCGCGGTCACCGTTTCGTGCTTTCGCATCCGGTCGAAGCCGCTTTCATCGGCCCAGCCTGGGATAGATCCGTGCCGCCACCGCCCCGGCAGATCCTCATGACAGCACCATCCCAATGCCGTTGGATGCCAACGGCGTAGCATAGTGCACGGTCGGAAGCGGGAAGACGAGTTGACCGCCCCAGTCGGCGATGTAGCTCAGCTGATCGGTGAGTTCGCTTTCCAGGTCCCAGGGCAGCGCCAACACCACGTCTGGTCGATCGATGGTGAGAAGCCCTGGATCGCGAATCGGGATACGCATACCTGGCGTGAAGCGGCCGTGTTTGTATGGATCGCGGTCGACGATGTACTCGAGCAGATCGCTGCGGATCCCGCAGTAATTGAGCAGGGTGTTGCCCTCTCCCTGTGCACCATAGCCGACGACACGCTTGCCGTCGCCACGACACTGAAGCAAGAACCGCAACAGGTTGTGGCGCAGCGACTCGGTGCGCCGCCGCAGCTGCAGATAACCGTCGACGCGATGTAAACCCGCGGCATTTTCCACGCGCAACAAGCCAACGACCCGTTCACTGGCTGGTGCGGCGATTCGCGCGGGACGAGCCCAGATGCGAATCGAACCACCTTGCGTTGGAATGGGTTCGACGTCGACGACAGCCAGCCCGGCGGTGGCAAGTGCGCGCGTCGCCGAATGGAGTGTGTAGTACTGGAAGTGTTCGTGGTAGATCGTGTCGAACTGGCCTTGAACCACCAAGTTCAACGCATGGTGTACCTCGATAGTGACCCAGCCCTCGTCTTTGACCAATGCGCGCAGCGCTTCGGTAAAGTCCAGCAGCTCAGGTACGTTCGCGTAAACGTTGTTCGCGATTACCAGGTCCGCGGGGCCGTGCTCTGCGCGAACGCTTCGCGCCAATTGCTCGTCGAGAAATGCCGAGACCGTCGGCACACCGCGGTCACGTGCAACGGCGCCGACATTTGCGGAGGGCTCGATCCCCAGGCACGGGACACCCGCGCCGACGACATACTGCAGCAAATATCCATCATTACTGCCGACTTCGATCACAAGCGATTCGGGTCCAAGCTCAAGCTGATCGACGGCTCGATCGACAAAATCCCTCGCGCGTTGCACGCAGCTGTCCGAAAACGACGAAAAACGCTGGTATTCCGTGAAGGTGTCGGCGGGTGTGATCAGAGCGGGTAGCTGCAACAGCAGGCAGTCCTCGCAGAGCCTCAGATGCAGCGGGAACGTTGGCTCGGGCAGATCGAGTTCGTCGACAGTGAGGTACTTTTCGCACAGCGGAGTCGCACCAAGGTCCAAGACGCTCAGCAGTAGGTCCGAGTCACACAAGCGGCATCGCAGCCCGACCGCCGGCGTGGGCTGACTACCTCGGGTGCCACGAGTCACGGCGCAACCCATGCGCGAACGCTCTTTTCGTAGACGTACACCCGCGACGCGCGCAAATGCTCGGTCATGCTGACCACGCGCTTGTACAGCAACGTGTGACCGTTGTGCATCAGGACAGTCGGGTGGGGCCCGGACCGCGGCGGGGGCACACCGCGGCCCGGGCGTTTCAGATAAGCCCGGTTCAACTCGCGAGTCACGCGATCATCTGCTTATGCCGCAGCGAGGCCGCCGTCGACCAATTGACCGAACCAATCGCCATACTGGCCATCAGGTAAGCGCCGACGACGGCACCCCCAACCAGGACCAAATGCTCCCCCGACAACAGCAGCGCCTTAGCAAAGGTTGCCGTCGTCGGTGCCAGCAACCACAGCGGAAGTATCGCTGTGGTTCGGCGGCCGCAACGGCGGTGCGACCTCCAACTCGCGCGCACAACGCCGAACAGCTCCGTGCGCACCAACCTCACTCCAGCGCCCGCCGCGCCAACGGCTTTCATCGCGCTGGTCTTCGATAATGGGCGGTGATTGCCACCGAAACCACCGACGATGACATCCCGACGAATCGGGTTATCGGGGCTAGTCGCGCCTGGGCCGCCCGCGCGGCCAGCAGTTTGTCGACGCCCATCATCATGACGCCACGCTCGGGACCCGTACCAACAGCGGCCAGCTGGCGTCCTCCTCGGAGATGACGGTGACCGGCAGCGGCCATTCGATGCCGAATTTCGGGTCATCCCAACGGAAGCCCTGCTCACTGGCAGGTTCGTAGGAATCGCTGACCTGGCAGAGGACTTCGGTGTTGTCAGCCAACGTTTGAAAGCCATGTGCGACATACGGCGGTAAGAACAGGGCCCGACGGTTGTCAGCACTGAGCTGCACCATGACGTGCTGGCGGTAGGTGCGCGACTCGGGCCGGACGTCGACCGCAACGTCGACAATTGCGCCGCGCGTGCAGCGCACCAACTTGGCCTCGGCGTGCGGAGGTCCCTGACGATGCAGACCTCGCAGCGTGCCGCGGGCGTAGTTGTATGAGATGTTCGTCTGCGCGACAGCCGAAGTCAGCCCATTGGCGCCGAATTCATCCGAACAGAACGAAGCCGAGACGAAACCGCGATCGTCGCGCTGCGGTTCGATGTCGATGATCATCACCCCCGCGACGTCAGTGGGCGTGTATCTCACTGCAGCGCTCCTTCCACAACCAAGCGCTCATCGACGCGCCCGTCCGTGAGCAGGAACTCGATCCGTTGGAGCCCGCTTTGCCCACGGCCGTGGAACATCTCGGGGTAGCCCCCGCTGCCTCCGGCCAGCACTCGCACGGTGATGTCCCTCCGTCGTCTCGGTGATGACTGGCCTAGTTGACCGAGTAATCGGTCTTGGTATCCAAAATGGCCTTCTCCACCGTGAAGGCTTCGGCGTAGCGAGCGCGGCACTGCACTCCACGGACTCTCATCAAGCCGAGGAAAACCTCGTCGTCAAAGCAGTCGCGACCCGATTGAGACGGATAGCACCGGGCAAGCAAGGTCGGCTTCTGGCGCGCCGTTTCGTCTGGAATCGGTAGGTAGAGCGTTGGATTAAGCAAGTCCGATTCCCATTTGAGAATCTCGTAGCCAAGCACGAGGTGGTCGCGGAACTCAGTGGGAATCAGCTCCGCGACCAAACGGTGGTCTTGGTGGTAGTCGTGGCGCTGTGGACCGAACACCAGGTCTGGTTCACATTCGCGGCGGAACTTGGCGATGCACTGCTGCACCGCTCGCCAATGTTCAGGAAGCTGGCCATGCGGAAGATCGGCGACCGTCAACCGGACGTCGGTTGTCGGGCATATCGCCGCGAAGGCGTTCTTCTCTTCGACCTCCCGCTCGGTGCCGCCGCCAGTCAAGACGAGCGCGTGAACGACGACACCGGGGTTGTCACGCACAATTTCCATCAATGTGGCGCCAGCGCCGATGGCGATGTCATCACAGTGAGCCCCGATGACAGCGACGGAATTTAGGCTCATCGGCGTCAGCGCCATCATGCCGGCCACGTCCCGCACCCGGACCAATCCCGCACCATCCGGGGGCTGGTTACGTTGACCCCCGCTCCGACTCGGAGGACGGCGTTGGCAAGAAGGTCGCACAAACCAACAATCACCATGGGAGGCATCATACATACTTTGTGAATGATGTTAACCCCTCAGGCTCACTTAAGGTATTTCCGCTAGAAATCTGCCGTGGAGGCACCCGGCAGGCCTCTGTGCCTTAACCGGCGTAGACCGGGCGTTGCACCATCGCGGGCCGGACGTTGTAGCGGGCGGCCAGCGGCGAGCTGGCGCCTCCGCGCTCAGTCGCATTGGCCAGCGGGGTGCCGAATGGGCCCGTCGGCGCGCTCTGCGCGACCGGCGGCGTAGCGCCCAGCTGGCTGGCGGCCGGCATCGCCGAGGCCACCTGGCTGAAGGAGGGAGCGGCTGAGGTCCAGCCCTGGGGCACCGACAACCCGCCGAGCGAGGCTGCCCGGCCCGAAGCCGCGGACACAGCGCCGCCGCCCATGCCGGGTGAGCTCAAGGCACCTGCTCCTGAACTCACGCCAGTGCTCAGTGGCGATCCGAACACCTGGAAGCCCTTGCCGAAGGCGCTGGTCGCCGACCCAAACGAGTTCATGAGCGAACTCGCCGAGCCGAGCATCGAGAGGCCCGAAGTAGACATCGACGCGAACGAGCCAGTGCCCGAGAGCAGGCTCGTCCCCGACGTTAGTGCCGTCGATGACGACGTCAGGGTCGTCAATAACGACAGCGGCGACGTTGACGACGAGGACAACGTCGCTGGCATCGCAGCAGAGGCCAGCGGTGTGGACAGCGCTGAAGTCAGCGATGACACCGTCTGTACGCCTGTGCCGGCCGGGGTGCCGGCAGCTTGCGTGACCGCCGCGGCCAGCCCGCTCAACCCGCCTGGGTTGGTGGTCTCCGGCGGGATCGTGAACGCAGTCAACGTCGATGCAGCCGACGACGCACCGGCATAGCCGTACATCGCCGTGGCATCCTGCGCCCACATCTCGACGTACTCGGCCTCGGTGGTCATGATCGCCGGGGTGTTCTGACCGAAAAAGTTCGTGGCGGTCAGCATCAGCAACAAAGCCCGGTTGGCCGCAATCACCGTCGGAGGCACCGTCATACCGAACGCCGCCTCGTAGGCGGCGACCGCCGCCTTGGCCTGAGTGGCCGCCTCTACAGCCTGGGTGGCCGTGGCGCTGATCCACGACACATAGGGGGCGGCGGCCGCCGCCATCGATATCGATGATGGTCCGAGCCACGACGCCGTGAGGTCTGTGATCACCGACCCATAGGAAATTGCTGTCGAATACAGGTCGTCGGCCAACGCATCCCACGCCAGGGAGGCGGCCAGCATGGGCCCCGATCCCGGGCCGGTATACATCAGCCCAGAATTGATCTCTGGCGGCAGGGCCGCGAAGTCCAGCATCTATGAACGCCGCCCGATAGCCGCCGGCCGCACTGGCCTGGCGCGATCGGGTGACGTACCCTTGCGCAGACCCGTCGTCCACATGGCGGCCATCTTACATACTTTTTTACTGATGTGGTTAACTAATTACAACTCGGAGTATCATGAGACACGTGGCTAATAAGAAGGGCATTGAGTGTCGGCTGGTAACTTACGTGCAGATTGAGGTATAGATGCGTTGCGGACCGAAGCAAGCGGGTCGGCCTGGCTGCAGTGCCACCGGCACATATAGCGGACTATCGAGCACCGAAGGCGACTCATCTCGATGAAGAGCCCGACATCGGTACACCCACTTAATCCGCGCTCGGGCGGAACCTAGTGCAACTACCCGCCGTGACAGCGATCCGTGGTCTCTCGGAAGACAGGTGCGACTCGAGGTTTGCGAATGATTGAATCAACTGACAAGCGAGCGGACACCACCCGCCAGCAAATTCTGAATGCTGCCGCACACCAGTTCGCCCGGCTGCCGTACCATCAGGTCGGGCTCGATGATGTCCTCGCGGAAGCTGAATTGACCAAGGGCGCAATGTATTTCCACTTCCGCTCTAAGCATGCGTTAGCGCTGGCCATCATCGAAGACCAGGCCGCTGAGGCCAAAGACGTGATCGCAGCGCTAGTGACCCGGAAGTTCTCCGGACTGGAAACGATGATCGACTTTTCCTATCAGATAGCTGCTCGCGACATCGGCGAGGACATGGCCCGAGCGGGGTTCAATCTGCTCGAGTCGATCGGCCGGCTCGAGGGACTCCAAAACCAGCGATTAGCGGGATGGATCGAGACCCTCACCGTCATCATCGATCGTGCCATCGCCGAGGGCGACATCCTCGACGAGTGTGACCCCCAGGATGTGGCGCGTCTGCAAGTGTCGACGTATATGGGGCTGCGGCAAACCAGCGATCTCGACGACCCGGAACGGTTTCTTCTCGAGCTCGAGAAGACCTGGGCGTTGCTGTTGCCCGGTATCGTGCGTCCAGACAGGATCGATTACTTCACACAATTCATCAGGCGGCGCACGGCAATCGGGATCGGCAGCGCCTCCGCGCTAGCGGGTTCAAGTTGACCACGACGCAGGTCACGCGACCCGTGATCAATCGGGATCCGACCGACGCCTGTTAGGCTTTCCCGCCGAGTGAGGACTTGTGAGACACCGAGCGTCCGGAGTCTAAGCACATAGCAGAACTCCGGAGGTAGAGGCGATGGCCCGCCAGGTTCGATCCGAAGCGACACGGCGAAAGATTCTCGATGCCGCGATCGACGTGTTCAACGAGGTTGGGTATGCGGCCGCCGATCGGGGCACGATCATCGAGCGCACCGGGATGACCAAGGGGGCGTTTTATCACCACTTCGATTCGATGG
>Ga0210390_10004194_pt1 | contig 12209 bp, 9 predicted proteins | sample IncBWH11OmetaG_FD_161050 | JGI IMG/M metagenome (GOLD analysis project Ga0210390, IMG submission 161050) | Forest soil microbial communities from Barre Woods Harvard Forest LTER site, Petersham, Massachusetts, United States - Inc-BW-H-11-O ...
AATTGCGGTTTCGCGTGCATGGATTGCTGCGCCCCTGAGTGCAGCACAACAGCCACACAGACACTAGCCATCCCTAAAAGAAACAGAAGAAGTCGCTCGAGAATATGACCGCTCCCTTTTTCGAAAATACAACAGCTGACTTCGTAAAAAAGCTAAAAAAGGAATTTCGCTCCCACTTGCAGAATGCGTGGGTCGCGCGCATTGGTGACCACTCCAAACGAGGAGGAGTTTATCTCGCCCGTGGGATTCTCGAACTGAGCATGATTGAAAACGTTGAATCCTTCAAAACGCAACTGCAATTCCTTGGATTCCGTAATTTGGGTGGTCTTCAGCAGCGCGATATTCCAGTTGTTGAGGCCGGGGCCATGAAAGAAGCGCCGAGAAGAGTCACCAAATTGTCCCAGTTGTTCGTTGCTGAAAAGAGATGTGTTGAAGTAGGCGCCGCCCTTGCGCGGATTCGTGGTGGCCAGGACTGCCCCACCGGCAAAATTCGGAACATCGACCGGAATGGCATTGGCCCCGATCAGAGAGTTGTCATCGTTCTCCGTCATAGTGATCGGAAGGCCAGTGGCGAAGTTCGTGACCCCCGACAAACTCCATCCGCCAACAACTTTCTTAGCCCAGCCTGCTCTGACGAACCTGTCGAACGGCATCAGCCAGTTGTAGCTGAAAACGAAGTTGTGCATGACGTCAAAATTGCAGAGGGAAACACTAAGGGCTGGATTGAAGGGATTTGTCGAATCCTGCAGGCCGGATGCGTTGTCCATGCACTTGCTGTACGTATAACCCGCGAGAAAGCTTAGCGAGCCAGTGTTGTGACTAAGGCTGACTTGTAGCGAATTGTAATGCGAGTTGGCCACCGTGGAAACGAAGGGATTGGTGTCAAAGAGCGGACCAAGCGGCCGCACGGCTGGAATGACCTGCCCAGAGGCGGTGACCCAGGGTGTACTGGTTCCGATGCTCTGTCCGTTGGCGACAGTCACTTGGAATGGCGGAGTCTCGCTGAACGGACCACAGGGACCACTTGGACCACCCGGTTGACCGCTGTTCGGCGCGAGATTGGCCGGATTATTCAGGAACAAGCACGCGGCTGGGTTGGCGGGGTTAGCCTCGATGGATGTAACCAACCGGTGGCCCTCGTTTCCCACATAGCTGGCGGTTAGCACAGTGTTCGCCCCGAACTGCCGCTGAATGGAAAGTTCGTAGTCCTCGGAGTAAGGCAGTTTGTTCCGGTGATCGAAAGAGAAGTCGTAGGAGAGAGGCTCGACTTGTGCCCAAGGGAAAGTCGCATCGGGGCTCGACGGCGAAACGTTGGTCGAAGGATATGGGAACGGAAAGCGCTGTCCTACGCTCTGGCCGCTGGCACGGGTTAGGTAGGGGGCCTCGAGAAGCGGCGGGTTAGCGCTGCCGTAGTAGAGCCCGTAAGGCGGATCGCCGACTTCGAGGAATTGCGAAAGATCTTCCACCGAGGTGTAATACAGACCGAAGCCCGCTCGAATACTGGTTTTTTCGTCCGGGGAATATGCGAAACCGAGGCGAGGTGAAAAGTTGTGCCACTGAGTGGACGCCAAGGTTCGAGGAACACCGGGATCGCCGGCAACTACATAGCCCAACGGGGCGCCGGGAAACTTTACCGACTGTTGACCTGGAATTATCGTCTCGATTTTGTTCTGGGTGTCATACCACGGCATGCTGGCTTCCCAGCGCAAGCCATAGTTGAAGACCAGGTTGGAAGTAACACGCCAGCTGTCCTGTGCAAATAATCCGTAGTACTTGGAGCGGGAGTCCAGGATCTGCCGGCTGGCTTGCGTCAGGCTATCAGGAGCACCGATAAGAAAATCGGCAAAGTCGACACCGGTTTCAGTGCCGGTAAATTGGTATTGGCCGTTTTCTGCGGCGAAATTTCGTTCGTTAATCTGATCGTAGTGGAATTGCCCGCCAAACTTCAGCGAGTGCCTTCCAATCACCTTGGAAAAATTGTCCAGCCATTGAAATGAATTGTTGTATTGCCGGGTGGTGACTTCAGGAACTCCCACGAGGAAATTATTGAACACGAAGGTGGGCACGCCTTCGAAGGATGGTTCAATCGGACTGATCCCTCCGGTGGTGGCATTCCATGGTGTAACGAAACCTAGATTCGCCAGAGTGTAATTCGGTCCGACCCCGCCTTGTGGGGTGGCAAGGTTGAGAACGTTGCGCACGTAACTGAAGCGGAATTCGTTGACTGCATAGGATCCGATGTTCTTGGTGTCACCCAGGTTGATCAGTTGGGCGCGTCCGGTGGTGTTGGCGCTGTAGGCGAAGTTAGAAGCCGGAACCGCGTTGCCGACCCCAGAATTGGGAGCTGGATCGTTTAAAGTGTAGTTATCCAGAAAGTAGTACGCAAACAGCGTACCGAATCGCGTGTTCTGGTCAACACGGATGCCGCCCTTATCGTTGCCCAGAGTCTGCGCGTACTGGGAGCTCTCGAAGAAGTTGTTGGGTGCGTTCGGTTCCGGTATAAGTCCGAGTTTCAGCACGTTCACCGCGACGGGTGACCAGGTGCTCTGGGGGATGACCGCGCCTGGAAACACGCAATTCGCAGGCGTGCAACCCGGCGCGTAATACGCCTCTTGGTCGGTGACTGTATAACCCAGCCGGCTGGAGAGCAGGCTGGCAAAAGCTGGCCCATTGACGACACCCGTTAGAGAACTGGCTGAGTCCAGGAAATTGCCGCCAAAATTCGCCACCGACGGCATCTGCGTGTTCACCGTTGGGGCCTGAGTCCGTCGAGTGCCCTGGTAGTCAACGAAGAAGAAGGTCTTGTCTTTCCGGATTGGCCCGCCGAATGTCCCTCCGAACTGGTTTTGCCGAAAGACCGGTGTTTTATCTGTCGGTAAGGAATAGTAGTTCTTTGCATCGAGCGCGGTGTTGCGCAGAAATTCAAATCCGCTTCCATGGAAAGAGTTGGTGCCAGACTTCGTGACCACGTTTATCTGGCCGCCGCTGTAGTTTCCATATTCAGCGTCAAAGTTATTGGTGATAATGCGAAATTCCGCGATGGAATCCAGGTTGGGAATAATCGCGGTGCCGTTGTTCTTGCCTTCCTCTACGTTTGAACCGTTGACCATGAAGCCGTTGGCCGCCTCGCGTTGCCCGTTGACCGACTGGTTCCCCGCATTCAACCCGCCGTCGACCGGACGGTCATTGATGCCAGCCGTGCCTGAGCCTGTCCCGTTGGCCGAGTTGTATGGAGAAACACCTGGCTGAAGCGCCAGCAGGTCCGTGTAGGCTCTGCCGTTCAGAGGAACCGCGGTCATGGTCTTCCCCGTGATCACTTCGCCCATCTGGGTGCTTTCCGTCTCCACGTGGACAGCGTCAGTTCTGATTTCGATCTTCTCGTTGATGGTTCCTACCGAAAGAGTTGCGTCGGCCCGGAGAGCGGAGTTAGCGTTGATCACCAGCCCAGTGTCGGTGTAGGTCTTGAATCCAATTTCACTCACCTGCAAGTTATAGGTACCGACCGGAAGGGCGGGGAGACTGTAAAAACCCTTCGCGTCCGTGGTGACCGTGGTTGTGACTCCCGTCTGCGTATTAGTTGCTACTACGCTGGCCCCTGAAACCACAGCCCCACTGGGGTCGGTCACCAGCCCTGAAATGCTGCCGCTGATGCTGGCCCATGTAAGTCCGATTGCCAGGAACACAAACAGAAGTAGTGAGAAGCTAGCGTGCTGACGCCTATGCATGCCCGACCTCCTGCCAGACGAAAGCAATGCCAGACACAACACTCCTCATCTGGTGAAAATTTCTCGGTAAGTCTTAAAAACACAACTTATTATCTTGAACGACGGTTTATCTCAATTGTGGTAGGAATGTCAACAACTTCTTGCACGGGTTAAAACGTTTTAAAAGCCGATATTACCCGCAGTTCCCAAAGTGGCGGCCTATGATGCTGCGAACGGCATCAGCCAGTCACTTCTGTTTCACTGCGATAGCAGAGATTTCAATACGGGCATTGTTGACCAGGGCTGCTGCCTGAATGGTCGCCCGCGCCGGCTTGGGGTCGGGCAGGAAGCTCTTGTAAACCTTGTTCATGTCGCCAAATTCGTGAATGTCCGCCAAGTACACGGTGGCAGTGACAATATCCTTCAAATCGAAGCCGGCCGCCTTCATCACCTTTTGGATGTTCTCCAAGGCCGCCGTGGTCTCAGCGGCAATGCCGCCTGTGACCAATTTGCCGGAATCATCGGTTCCTTCCTGCCCGGCGACGTACAGCGTATTCCCCACGACGATTCCATCGCTGAAGGGCAAGCCCTTCGCATTCGACAGATTCACAGCCTTGTGTTCCTGAGCGTGACTGAACTGCGTGGACAAAATAGTTAAGCCGATCCCAAAGGCAAGGATGAAAAATCGCGCAATTTTCTTTTGTGTTGTCATGGTTTCCTCTTTTGACGTAAATGGATTGGCTCTTCCATGTGATGAAAAACAATGTTAGAGTCCGCGCACATATATACAACAGGAGGGGTGGATGGACAAATTGAAATGTTTCATGAAATCGCACCGTGCGTTTGTCGGAACCCTATGGGTTGTCTGCGTACTCGCGACCAGTGGGTGGCTGCTCCGCGCGCAATCCATCGGCATCACATCTGCGCCAGAAAGCGGCAGTCTGCTAATTGCTGAATTCCGCCGCGTCGAAGCGGCTTCGGTGTCGGATGCTCTGGAGCAACTGACCGGCAAACGAATGTACATGAGTCATCGCATGCAGCCGATCTTCACCGGAAAGTTTGCGGGGTTTGCGCGAACGGTTCAGCTCAAAAAGGACGAAGGCAACAATGATCCGGATGCGCTGAACGGAATGCTGGCGGCCATCGATCAGGGTTCTACCGACTCCGTTTATGTCATGTCAGTGGAGGATGGCGCTGACATTGCGGGCATGGGCGGTTTGATGGGCACTGCCATGGCAGCGCGCGGCTATGCTGGAGCCGTGATCGACGGCGGAGTGCGGGACGTGGCTTATCTGCGCAAAATCGGTTTCCCGGTATTTGCAACGGGTGTTGTGCCCTCGACGTCCGTTCACCATTACCGCTTTGCGGGCGCGCAAATTCCCGTGTCGTGCGAAGGGGTGACGGTGAATCCAGGAGACATCGTCGTGGCAGACAGCGATGGGGTCGTAGTGGTTCCGGCCGCCGACGCTCAGGCGGTGTTAAAACTTGCCCAGCAGATGGATTTCAAAGAGCATTCCATGTATCCCCAGATTGAGCAAATGAAATCCATCGAGGAGGCGGTGAAGAAGTTCGGGAGGCTATGACCCAGCCGTATTTGCGCAAAGCCTAATTTCATCAGATAATTCGGACTCTCATTGTTGTGCTGCGGAAGAAATCATGGTTGATGAGCCAAGCGACAACATCACGGCGTTGCAGAGGCTTGCGTTCTCTCCGCAGGTGTGAGGGGCAGCAAGGGCTTCTTACGTTGCTCGACATACTCCATGCGCGACTTCTTCTTCGAGCCATTAGTTTGCGAATTGCAGTTATGGTCCTGGCCATCGGCTGCCTCACAGCTTCGAGTTTAGGGTGGACATCTCCGGCGGGTACCCATGCGCCTTGTCGAGTGCAATCGACAATCTTCGAGGGTTGGAAAGCCGAAGAGCTAAGCAACGACTGGGTACGTCTCACGCTCGTGCCGCAAATTGGTGGCCGGCTCATGCAAGTGACGTTCAACCGCCATGCTTATCTCTTTGTGAATCCCAAGTACAAAGGCAAGTATTTCACGCCAAGCGACGCCGCCAAGGCGGGCCAATGGTTCAACTACGGTGGGGACAAGCTCTGGCCGCTTCCCGAGGGCCATCATGATGAGCAGCACTGGGCTGGGCCCATCTCGGATGCGCTGGATGACGGGGAATACAAATTCAGCATTGTGTCACAAGGAGCAACCTGCGCGATACGTCTCGAAGGCCCTGCCGACGTGGTCACGGGTCTGCAATATTCGCGCGAGATAAGCATTGGCAACGAATCTCCGCAGATTTCTTTTCACGCTGTCATGAAGAATGTGACGGGGCACCCGGTCCGCTGGTCGATGCAATCGGTCACACAGTATGACACCGCAGATGCCCGCGATCACGTCAAATATAATCATGATTTCTGGGCGTTCGCCCCGATTAACCCGGGCAGTGCTTATATCGACGGCTATCGTGTGCGGGACGGGCTCGCGGACGATCCCTCTTTTGAAGTGACCGATGCTTTGTTCAAGCTGCACTGGCTGTATTTGGAAAATGAAGTCTGGCTCGATTCCAATGGAGGCTGGATTGCGGTGGTCGATAACGAGACCAGATACGCGATGATCGAGCGGTTTGAATACACTTTCAACGCCGAGTATCCGGGAAAGGCGTCGGTCATTTTCTACAAGAACGGCGCCGCGCTGGAGTTAGATGAGAACGGGATGCCCACTCTGCGATCTGCCAATTGGCAGGAAGCTCCCTACTACATGGAAGCGGAGATTAACAGCCCGATGATCAACCTAAATCCGGGGGCTTCGTACGCCATGGATACGCAGTGGTTTCCGACGCGGGGAGACAAGGAAGTAAAAGCTGTTACCTCGGCGGGGGTGGTTGATCATCCGTTAGCCGCTTCTTTAACCCTGCAGGGTCTCAAGGTTTCTGGCGTCTTCGGTGTGTTTTTTCCGGGAACACTTAGCGCGCATGTTTACGATCTTCGAGGCGTTGAGATCGCAGTTGTCGAATTGCAGGCCGCCGATCCGATGAACGAGGTGGAGCTTAATCAAACGGTCAGAGTGGCCGAGGGAGCAGATCGAATCTCCATTCACTTGAATGACCAGCAAGGGGTAGATCGCGGCAGCCTGGGGGAAGCCAAAATTAAGCGGGAGACAATCTCGTAACCATGCGAGCCGTCGCGAATATTTGCGTTCTTTTGACTTGCCTTCTAGCTCTCGCAAACGAGAACTCGCCAGTCGCCCCCATATCTGCAGCGATCGATGTACGTGCTGACGACCTGCTGGTTCAGCCGCCCGGCGCTAACTGGGTCTCTTATAACGGTGATTATTCAGGGCGCCGGTACAGCGGTCTTTCTGAGATCAATGCAACCAACGTCGGGAGGTTACGCCCCGAATGGGTGTTTCACGCGCATAACTCAAGCCGGCTCGAGGTTACTCCCGTGGTGGTGAATGGAATCATGCTGGTGACCGCAGCCAATGACGCCTTTGCTCTCGACGCGAGCACCGGACGCTTGGTGTGGCACCATTCGCGACCCATCAGCGCAGGGTTAATTGACGATGCATCCAGGCATATCAACCGGGGCGTTGGGGTATGGAGAAACCGGATCTACATGGAAACAGACAACGCTCACCTGCTCTGCCTGGATGCGCGCTCGGGCAATGTCATCTGGGATGTGGCTTATGCGGACTGGAACAAGAACTACGGCGCCACCAGCGCTCCGCTGGTGGTCAAAGACAAAGTGCTGGTAGGGACTTCAGGCGGCGATGACGGCGTCCGGGGCTTTGTGGCTGCGTACGATGCAATGACGGGGAAACTGGTATGGCGATTTTGGACGATACCAGCCCCTGGCGAGTTCGGTTCCGAAAGTTGGCCGGATACGTCATACTTGCGCGGTGGCGGCACGACGTGGATGCCCGGAACCTATGATCCCGAACTCGACACCATATTTTGGGGTACCAGCAATCCCGCGCCAGATTTTGAAGGCAGCGTGCGTCCAGGAGATGACCTTTATACAGATTGCGTGCTCGCTCTGGATGCTGATACGGGGAAACTGAAATGGCATTTTCAATTCACCCCACATGATCTGTTCGATTATGACGGCGTAGAAACACCGATCCTCATCGATGCCATTTACAAGGGCAAATCGAGCAAATTGCTGGTGCAGGCGGATCGCAATGGTTATATATATGTGCTCGATCGGACAGATGGAAAGTTTCTTTCGGCGACGCCATTCGTCGAAAAGCTCAACTGGGCCAAGGGAATCGACGCGCAAGGCAGGCCCATCCGCACCGAGGTGAAGCCAACTCCGAACGGAACGCGGGTGTGTCCGGGGTATGCAGGAGCCACCAACTGGTTCGCTCCTTCTTACAACGAGTCCACGCACTTGATCTATTTCATGGCCTTGGAGGAATGCGAGACCTATTTTTCAAAAGCTCAACCGCAGCGATTCAAAGAAGGTGAGATGTACTATTCCACTGGGGTAAAGCACATCGCCTCTGAAGATTCCCAGAAGATTCTGGTGGCATATAACCTGGATACCGGTTCCATCGCCTGGAAGTATTCACAGATAGGCCGGGGGCGTTCATCGGGCGGTACGATGACGACAGCCGGTGGGTTGGTCTTCTTCGGCGATGATGCCGATGCTTTTGAGGCCGTGGATGCGCAAACGGGCAAGCCTCTATGGCACTTCAATACAGGCCAGGAAATCAGCGCTTCGCCGATGAGCTATGCCATCGGGGGCAAGCAATATGCCGCGATTGCTGCAGGGAGTGATATTTTCAGTTTCGCATTGCCGTAGTCGCAACAGTATCAGGAAGGATCGAAAAGGAGGAGCTCGATGAATTCAATTTTGAATCGCAGAACTTTTGCCGCACGGTTGGCTTCTGTGCTGTCGAGTGTAGGTCTGGCCAGCGCAACTTTAACCAGATCTGCGTTGGCACAGACCTCCGCATCGGATTCAGGCGTTCAGAAGTTGAACTATGATGGCAAACCCGCCGACGGGACGCAGATGATCACGTCACTGATCGTTCACAACGGACTCATCTACATCTCAGGCCAGGGCGCGAACGATGCCGGGGATGTTCAAGGCGCCGACATCACCAGCCACACCACCAAAGTCATGAATAACGTCAAGAAGCTGGTGGAGGCCGGCGGCGGAAGCATGGACAGCATTCTGCAACTGACCGTGTATCTCGGCAACCTGGACTATTACGACGGTATGAATAAGGTCTTCAAGACCTACTTCCCCCATGGAGGCCCAGCCCGCACCACGGTTGCGGTCGCCGGAGTTCCGGGACACTCGTTGCTGGAAATCAATTGCATCGCCGCAGTCGTTCACAAGTAAAGGAGTAGATCATGCGCATCAGCTCAAGATGGAATCGTAGAAGTTTTCTTAGTAGTGTGGGAGCCATTGCGAGTTTGTTCGTGATGCCGCGAAGATCTTTGGGCTGGAATGCGCCGGCAAAAAAGGAAACTGGCCTGACCGGATTCGGAGAGTCCGGCAATCCCTATGAAGAATTGGGAGTGACGACAGTCATCAATGCCGAAGGAACGATGACAACGCTCGGCGGCTCACTGATCCATCCGGAGGTCGAAGTGGTCATGGCCCTGGCTTCGCGGCACTTCGTCAGCATGCCCGCGTTGGAAGAAGCGGCGGGAAAGCGCATCGCGCAGATGCTCAATTTGCCCGACGGAAACAGCGCACTTGTAACCTCGGGGGCTGCGGCGGCCATCCAGTCCGGGCTGGCTGGGATTCTCACCGGAGGCAATGAGAACTTAATTAAACAACTTCCCGACCTCACTGGGATGAAGTCCGAGGTCATCATCCAGAAATCCCACCGCAACCCGTTCGATCACCAACTCCGGGGCACGGGGGTGAAGCTGATCGAGATCGAAACCCGCGATCAGTTGCGGGCCGCGGTGAACGACCGCACGGCCATGATGCACTTTACGAACTTTGCCAACGATGCCGGACAGATCAAGGTTGATGAATGGGTTAAGCTCGCCAAGGAATACAAGCTTCCTTGCTTCAACGACGCGGCTGCCGACACTCCACCCATTTCTCATCTTTGGGACTACACAAATATGGGATACGACCTGGTGGCATTCAGCGGTGGCAAGGCGATTCGCGGTCCGCAGTGCGCCGGATTGCTGATCGGCCGCCAGGACCTGATCCGATATGCTTTGCTGAACAACAGTCCGTATGAGGACACGCTGGGTCGCGGCCAAAAAGTCGGGAAAGAAGAAATCCTCGGAATGGTCAAAGCGCTCGAACTGCACCTGAAAGAGGACCACGATGCCTTGAACAAAGAATGGCAAGACCGCTTGGACCTGGTTTCTCACGAAATCACCAAAGTGCCTGGCGTGAGCACATCGTTCTTCACTCCCGCGATCGCCAATCACGTGCCCCACATGCGCATTGCTTGGGATTCAAGGATTTCTTTGACTCCTCAACAAGTCTCGCAATTGCTGAGGAACTCGAAACCCTCGATCGTGATGACCGCTGGTGAAGAACAGCCGGGACTGGCGATGAATTCGTTTATGTTACAGCCCGGAGAAGACCAGATTGTTGCTAACCAACTCGCGAGCATTTTACGTCAGCATTCGGCTTGACATAATTTGGGTTCACTCAAGATTGCGGCCGATGATGTGCCATGGTCACAAAGCGAAATCTATTTGATTTCCGGCGGAGGCATACGGAGTTTGGATCCCCGTTTCCCCAGCCACGCATTGAATTCCTCGACCATCTGTTTCGTCCATTTCGCATCGATTTGCCCGGGCGTGTACCTGCCTTCGCGCAGCATCGTGTGACCCCATTCATCGACCAAGTGATCCATTTCGGTGTCGTCGGCTACTTTCTCCGCCAGTTGCGAAGGGACGAAAGTGATTCCCTCTGGATCGCCGATCGCAATGTCGCCGGGCATCACGGTGACTTCTCCGATCCGAATGGGAACGTTAATTCCCGTCAGCATGACATTCTCCAGAGCGGAAGGATCGACTCCACGTACGTAGCACTGGAATCCCGGAATTTCCTGAATGCCTGTGACGTCCCGGACCGCACCATTCACGATCAAGCCGTTGTGGCTTTTGGCATAGATCGCAGTCGAAAGATTGTCACCGACGATCGTGCCATACTGGATCTTCCCGAACAGATCGACGACCAGAACGTCTCCCGGTTTCAAGATGTCGATGATCCAGGAGTTCTCGTCTCCAATGCGTTTTTCTTTTTTGCCGTTGGCGCGAATTACCGAATCCACGTCGGGACGTTGCGGCATGAAGACGGCGGTCACCACGCGGCCCACCAGCCTCGGTCCGGGGTTGATTACCTTCCAGCCGCCTTCGAACTGATTTTTGTAGTTGGCGTCCTGCAGAACGTCCCAAGCTTCGTCGGCGGTAACGTCTTTCAGCCTTGCCAGCACCGAATCCGGAACATTCGGACGGCCATCCGGAAAGCGGTCGCCATGCCACTCCGGGGTAAATTCAACCCGCTGCTCCTTCGAGAAAAGGTCGAGTTGGGCACGGGCCGGCCGCGCGAATGGCAACACCAGAAAAATTATAGGTGCAGCAAAGAAGGCAGCTTTGTTCATCGGACTCCGAGAAGAATCTCAGCATTGAAAATGAGCTGCATCGCGACCGTGAAAATATCACATGGCAGTCGCCACAGCAATCGGCTCTCGACTGAGGAGCGTCCTCTACGACAAGAGTGTCTTCTCGGTTGGCCGGCGAGTCAGCGATGACCATTGCAGGGACGAGCCATGTGCGCTGGCTTCTGGTGTTCTGGTTGTTCATCCTTAGCGCTGTGTCCTATCTCGATCGGGTAAACATCTCCATCGCCGGTGGTTCCATCGCCGAGGCCTACCATCTCAGCGACGTGCAGTTGGGCAAGGTGTTCAGCGCCATGCTGGTCGGTTATGCACTCTTCCAAACTGTCGGCGGCAGGCTAGCTGACCGCTTCGGACCGCGACGGGTGCTGGCCGCGGGTGTGGCATGGTGGGGAATCTTCACCGCCCTGACTGCCCTGGTGCCTGCAAACATTGCAGGCGCGCTCTTCGTTTTTGTTGCAGTCCGCTTTCTGCTGGGTGCTGGCGAAGCGGTCATCTATCCGTCAGCGAATCAGTTCATCGCGCGCTGGATTCCGATAACGGAACGCGGTATCGCGAACGGCTGGATCTTCGCCGGGGTAGGAGCAGGCGCCGGCCTTACACCATTGATCATCACGTACATCATGGTCCATTACGGCTGGCGGTCGTCGTTCTGGGTGTGCTCCATTATCGGATTCGCTGCCGGAGTGGTATGGTTCTGTATTGCGCGAGACACGCCCGCTGAACACTCTGGAGTGTCGGTTTCAGAGTTGACATTGATTCACTCCGGGCTGGCACAAGTGGTGCCGAAGAATGATCCGAAAGCGCTTATCTCCTGGCGGCGGGTCATGCAGAGCAAGGAAGTCCGGGCGATCACCCTCAGCTACTTCTGCTACGGCTACGTGGCATGGATCTTCTTTAGC
>Ga0210390_10004196_pt1 | contig 12208 bp, 8 predicted proteins | sample IncBWH11OmetaG_FD_161050 | JGI IMG/M metagenome (GOLD analysis project Ga0210390, IMG submission 161050) | Forest soil microbial communities from Barre Woods Harvard Forest LTER site, Petersham, Massachusetts, United States - Inc-BW-H-11-O ...
TGCCCAGTCAGAAGAAGGTAAAGGAATTCGAAGTGACGCAGCAGATGGTGGAGAAGCACACGGCGTCGTTCGTGATGGAGAAGGCGGGGTAAGAAGCTTTTGGCTGTTAGCTTTTGGCCTTTAGCTTTGGCGGCCTCGGTTCAAGAAGCGGTCGCTTGGTTGCGCAGGGATTTCAACTTCGTCAACCGCAAAGGACACGAAGGTACACAAAGGAAACATTGCCTTGGCCAACGCGGCCTGAGCTTAGAGTGGCTAGCTAAAAGCCAAGAGGTTAAGAGCTAAGAGCGAATTTTTGGAGAATCAGTGACCACATCGAAGGAAAAATTCGAGACTAAGAAGTTGCCCATGATGCCCATCCGGGATGTGGTCATCTTCCCTTACATGATGACGCCGTTCGTGGTAGGACGGGAGTCGAGCGTGCATGCGCTGGAAGAGGCGCTGGCCGCGGACAAGAAGATTTTTCTGGCGACGCAGCACGATGCCAGCATCGACGAACCCAAGCCCAACGAGATTTATCAGGTAGGCACGGTGGTCAATATCGTGCAGAGCCTGAAACTGCCTGACGGCAATATCAAGGTGCTGGTGGAAGGCATTGAGCGCGGCAAGATTCTGCAGGTCACCGAGACCGAAGGGTTCATGCAGGCGACGGTTCGCCTGGCTCGCTATGCGACAGAGACCAATCCGCAGATCGAAGCCGGCATGCAACGGGTCACCGGATTGTTCGAGCAGTATGTGAAGCTTTGCCAGTCTTTGAACTACGAGACCATGATTGCGGCTGTGCGCATGGAAGATCCAGCAAAGCTCACGGATACGATCGCGGCCAACCTGCAGCTTTCCATCGAGGAAAAGCAGGAATTGCTTGAGATTTTTGATCCGGCCGAGCGGTTGAGCCGGATTGGCGATGTGCTCGACATTGAAATCGAAAAGCTGAATATGGATCGCACCATCCAGTCGCGGGTGAAGCGGCAGATGGAGCGGGCGCAGAAAGAGTATTACCTCAACGAAAAGATCAAGGCGATTCAGAAGGAACTGGGCCGCGGCGAAAAGAGCGAGTTCGACGAACTGAAAAAGAAGATCGACTCTGCCGGTATGCCGAAAGACGTGCGCGACAAAGCGATTCAGGAACTGAAGAAGCTGGAAGCCATGCCGCCGATGTCGGCGGAGTCTACGGTTTCGCGCAACTATCTGGATTGGCTGCTGGCCGTGCCGTGGAAGAAGCGGTCGAAGGAAATTCGCAATATCTCACGGGCTGAAAAAGTTCTTAACGAAGATCACTATGGCCTCGAGAAGATCAAAGAGCGCATTCTTGAGTTTCTCGCGGTCCGCCAGTTGGTGAAGAACCCCAAAGGGTCGATTCTTTGTTTCGTCGGACCTCCGGGCGTGGGCAAGACTTCGCTGGGAATGTCGATTGCGAAGGCCACGGGGCGGAAGTTCGTGCGCATGTCGTTGGGCGGGGTTCGCGACGAGGCGGAAATTCGCGGCCATCGGCGGACCTACATCGGCGCCTTGCCGGGACAGATTATTCAGATGATGAAGAAGGCGGGGACAAAAAATCCTGTCTTCATGCTGGATGAAGTCGACAAAATGTCCATGGATTTTCGGGGCGATCCGTCGGCGGCGCTGCTCGAAGTGCTCGATCCCGAACAGAATTTCATGTTCGTGGATCACTACCTCGACGTCGAGTACGATCTCTCGCAGGTATTTTTCATCGCAACCGCGAACGTCATCCACACCATTCCACCCGCGTTGCAGGACCGCATGGAAGTGCTGCGGCTGCATGGCTACACGGAAGAAGAAAAAGTCGAGATTGCCAAGCAGTTCCTGGTGAAGAAGCAGATGGTGCAGGCCGGGCTCACCGACAAGAACATCAAGTTTTCTGACGAGGCCATCGCCGGGCTGATCCGCTCATACACGCGCGAGGCGGGGGTGCGCAATCTGGAACGCGAAATCGGCAACGTGTGCCGCAAGATCGCGCGCAAGGTGGTCAAGGAAGGCGACACCTACAACATCGCGGTCACGGCAGAGAACGTGAATGATTACCTGGGCGTGATCAAGTTCCGCGATACTCTGGCGCACGAGAGAAGCGAAATAGGACTAGTGACTGGCTTGGCGTGGACCGAAGTTGGCGGGTCGATTCTCAGCACGGAAGCCACTGTCGTCGATGGCAAAGGCAAGCTTACTTTGACTGGCAAACTGGGCGACGTGATGCAGGAATCGGCTCAGGCAGCGATGTCCTACATACGTTCGCGTGCGCTGCGAATGGGGTTGTCGCGCGACTTCTACCGGAACATCGACATTCACGTTCACGTGCCGGAGGGTGCGATCCCGAAGGATGGTCCATCCGCAGGGATCACCATCGCTACCGCCATCGCCAGCGCTCTAAGCAAGATTCCAGTACGGCGCGATCTGGCGATGACTGGCGAAATCACTCTTCGCGGCAAAGTGTTGCCGATCGGCGGGTTGAAGGAAAAACTTCTGGCTGCCCATCGCGCTGGCCTGTTCGAGATCATTCTGCCTCAGGACAATGAGAAGGATGTCGCGGAAGTACCGGAAAACCTGCGCACCTCGATGAAGCTGCACTTTGTCGATACCATGGATCAGGTGCTGGCTGTGGCATTGGAGCGTCCGCTGCCCGTGCCTCCGGCGGAAGCGGAGAGTGCGGAGACGATTACGCCGCCTTTGGCGCCTCCGGCGGAAGGGTCTACGGCGCATCAGTAGGACAGACGTTGTCGTCATGAGAACCGCAATATTCGGAACGCTGCTGCTGATGATGGTGCTCGCCTTATCGGCACAGGACTCACAACCATCAAGAAGTATCTCTGCGCCTGACGCTGCGACCGCTTTGAGCATTGCCGAACCTGCTCTAATCAAAGTGTACGGAAAACACCAGATCGACTATGAAAGACCATTGGCAGCGGCGTTGGAGGACGGGATCTGGAATGTATATGGAACCCTGTGTTGCCCAGGCCGCAAGGGGCAGCGCACCTGCGAAATTGGCAAGTGCGTCGGCGGCGTGGCTGCGGTGAAGGTTCGCCAGAGTGACGGGAAAATATTGTCAATCTCTCACACAAAGTGACCATCCGTGGTGCGAAAGCTGTCGGAAAATCGCCGTCTCGCTCGTCAACCGAGGTTCTCGGTGTAGTTTCCCTCAGGGGCTGACGCCCAGACTTTTTTTCGGGTTCTTGCGGCACGACTGAACTGGTAGCGGAAAAACTCTTGGCGTTGGACTTTTGAAAGGGCATGGCTTCCCAGCCGTGCCTTAAGTCTTTGAAGACGATGTACGGCGCGGCTTGAAGCCGCGCCCCTTCAAAGCTTGGGCCGCTTCGTTCGACGTTTTTCAGCAACGTCTGAAGTCGTGCCCTTCCGAGGCCCATTCTCCCGGGTTTCGCTTGCAGGGTCTAATCGCAGTCTACCGACTGTGAAACCGGGATAGAATGAATCGGGCGGCTGCGCCGCTTTTTTGGATACCATCAAGCGACACCGGAGTATTGAACCATGTCCAGTTCCGACTTGAGGAACGGGGAAGTCGGGTTGTTTGGAGAGTTGGCCAGCGAGCCGAGCGATGCGCGAACGAGCGGCATCCTGCCGTCGCAGACGATCAAAGAACTGATTGCCCGGGGGGAGATCACGGGCAACCGTCCGATCACGGAAGACCAGATTCAGCCCGCGAGTCTCGACCTGCGGCTTGGGGACATTGCTCACCGGGTGCGCGCGAGTTTTCTGCCCGGGCCGAACAGCACGGTCGAAGCCAAGATCAAAGAACTGCGGATGACGCGCGTAGATTTAACCAGCGCGGCCGTCTTCGAAAAAGACTGCGTTTATATTGTGCCCTTGCTGGAGGAGTTGCACTTGCCCAGCGGAATTGGCGGGAAAGCTAATCCTAAAAGCACGACCGGCCGGCTCGACATTTTCACGCGCCTGATTACCGACTATGGCGTCGAATTCGATCGGGCGCCGGCGGGCTACGCCGGCAAACTCTATGCGGAAATTGTTCCGCGCACATTTACCGTTGGCATTCGCGCGGGGATGAAGCTGAGCCAGCTTCGATTTGTGCAGGGAACTGCCGACTCTCAAGATAAGGACATCAAGAAACTGGATCGGGAACAGACGCTCGTCTACATGGACGAGGATGTCCCGACCAAGGCGCGATTGGACCGAGGCCTGCGGATTACCGTCAACCTGGAAGCGAGCGAGAAGGGCGAAGTGATTGCTTATAAGGCGCGACGGAATGCTCCGATGATCGAATTGGATCGCATTGATTACTACGCGCCCGATGAATTTTGGGAGCCTCTGTATCAGAGCGCGAGTAGGAGCTTGATTCTTCACGCGGGGGATTTTTATATTCTGGCATCGCGGGAAAGGGTACGGGTTCCGCCTGATTTCGCGGCGGAGATGGTGCCGTTTGATCCCTCGGATGGGGAGTTTCGAATTCACTACGCGGGTTTTTTTGATCCAGGATTTGGATACGGCACGAGCGACATCAAAGGTACGCGGGCAGTACTCGAGGTGCGGGCGCATGAAGTTCCGTTTTTGATCGAGCACGGCCAGTTCGTCGGGCGTCTAAACTATATGCCGTTGCTGTCGAGGCCGGAGAAGATTTACGGGGTGCAGATTGGATCGTCGTATCAGCAGCAGGCGCTGGCTTTGAGCAAGCAGTTTCGGCGGCAGAGATAGCGAACTACGTTTCTATGGAGATGGTTTTAGAATGGAACCCAATCTTCAGCCAGGCCAACGTCACAGGTCGTTCTCTGGGGCGACTGGTTTGATCGTGGCTGTGGCCGTGGTGGTGATTCTTCTGATCACATTTCCGGTTTACCGCTGGTTTTTCCTGATTAGTCTGGGCATCGGGCTGGTGGTGGCAGGGATACTTTTTTTGTGGCGTACGCTGAGGCCCATCCGGCATGAGGATGTCGAAAACAAACGGCCGCTCGGGTTGGAATAGATCTGCTGGAATCCCGCGTTGCCGCTTGCAAGTTTGCCCATCGAAACTGCACACTGTTGCATGCGTGTGTTGGCTCGATTCATGATGTCGGCGCTGGACGCCAGCCACTTCCCTGCTCCCACGCTTCCTGAGATCGCATTCCTGGGACGATCGAATGTGGGTAAGTCGAGCGTGATTAATTCGCTGGTTGGAGCGAAGCTGGCCAAGACCAGTTCCACTCCGGGGCGGACGCGAAGCATTAATTTTTTTGAACTGCGCTGGGCCGGAAAGCCGCAGCCGGAGCTGATTTTCACCGATCTGCCGGGCTATGGGTATGCCAAGATTTCGCGCGAGATTTCCAGCCAATGGCCCAGTTTCATCGAACCTTATCTGGAGCATCGTCCATCGCTGGCGCTGTGTCTGGTGCTGGTGGATGTGAACGTGCCTCGGCAGGAAAGCGATCAGCTGCTGCTGGATTTTCTGACATCCAGCGGGCGGCCGTTCCTGATTGTTGGCACTAAAAGTGACCGGCTATCGGGGAATCAGCTGCGAAATTCTCTGCAAACTCTTGGTCGAGACTTTCCACATGCGCGAATTCTTCCGTTCTCCGCCAAGAGCAGCGCGGGACGGGAAGAGTTGTGGAAGGAAATCCGGGCAGCGGTGGAGAGCCATCGCGGCTGACCGGCGTTTCTCAATTGCAGGCCTTCCGTTATGATCTAGCTATCCATGTCCATATATCTGGTTACGGGAATTGCGGGATTTATTGGTTCGGCGCTGGCGCGGGCGATTTTGGCGCAGGGCGATGACGTGCGCGGAGTGGACAATTTTTCTACGGGAAAACGAGGTAACATCGCCGAGCTGCTTGATCGAATCGAAGTTCGGGAGGCGGACTTGCTCGACCTTGAGGCGATGCAGTCGGCTTGCCTGGGTGTCGATTACGTTTTGCATGAGGCGGCGATTCCCTCGGTGCCCCGGTCTGTGCTGAATCCTCTTGAGAGCAATCGGGCCAACGTCGATGGGACTCTCAACCTGCTGGTCGCAGCCCGCGATGCGAAAGTGAAACGCGTGATTTATGCGGCTTCGTCGTCGGCTTACGGAGATACCCCCACTCTGCCCAAACGCGAAGACATGTCTCCCAATCCGATTTCTCCTTACGCTGTGGCCAAGCTGGCCAGCGAATATTACATGGCATCTTTTTTCCGTTGCTATGGTTTGCAGACGGTGGCCTTGCGGTACTTCAATATCTTTGGGCCGCGCCAGGATCCGACGTCTCCTTATTCCGGGGTGCTGGCGAAATTCATTACGCAAATGCTTAAAGGAGAGCAGCCAACCATTCATGGCGACGGTACGCAGAGCCGCGACTTCACCTACGTAGACAATGTGGTGCACGCGAATTTGCTGGCTTGCAAAGCGCCCGCGAGCGAAGTGGCTGGACGGGTATTCAATGTGGCGACCGGGACGCGTATAGATCTGAATGAAATGTTCCGCGTGCTCAAGAAACTCACTGGGTTCCCGGGCGAGGTAAAACACGGGCCGGATCGCGCGGGGGATGTGAAGCACTCGCTGGCCGATCTGGCGCGATCGGAAAAGCATCTGGGATACAAGCCACAAGTGAACTTTGAAGAAGGTCTGCGCCGTACCGTCGACTGGTATCGAGCCCAAGAAAAATCAGCCCAGGCTTGAGAACGCTCAGTAAACATCATATTGTTCAGCTTCTTGCATGCTTTCTGGCGCCTCCGCCGCATTTAAGTTCGCCAAACCTGTTCTGAATTCGTGACGAGCGTGGCGACTTGTCTCGCCTGTGGACATGGCCGCGCAATGCATTCCGCCTTATAGTCTGTTGAATTGCCTCGCGTTTTCCGAATCGGCCATTCCCTCTGTTCCAATATTGTAACGAGCGGAACTTTCTTTTTTTTTCAACAAAATATCATCCTAGAGTTAGCCGCCACCGTCTCCGCAAGGGCTCCCACTTCGTCTTATTGATCGCTACCTACTCCACCCTCGCCAACTAAGGGTGGGCATCAAGTGTTTTGGGCCGGTTTATTAACCGGGCGGCAACACTCCGCGTGTCCGTCCGCAAAAACCCAAATGAAATCGCCAACACGACCTCAGAAGAACGAAATGCAAATCGAGATAAAGAATCTTTTAGGAGGACGAGGATATGAGAAACCACACAATCGGCGGCTTTGCCGGGATGAAATTCGTCGCGGTTCACCTAACAACAGCAATCGCCACTCTGGTTTTTATTGCGGCCAGTGGCGCAACGCTGGCAAATGCCCAGGCAGGTTCACCCATCAATTTCTATGTAGCCACCAACGGCAACGATTCGTGGAATGGAAGAGCGCCAGTTCACGGAACCGGCAACGTTGGGCCCTTTGCTTCCCTGGGGAAAGCGAAGTTGGCAGTTGAGGGGTTTGCCGGGACCACCCCGGTCACGGTCCAGGTCGAGGGAGGAACCTATTATCTTCCTCTTGGCACCACCAACCCAGGGACTTTGACTCTTTCCGGACCTGCAGATTCCGGGACCGCCGCAAATCCTATCGTTTGGGAAAATTATTCCACGCAAACTCCGGTTGTGAGCGGCGGAGTGCCCATCGGAACTGGAGGTTTGGGACTCACGTGGATCAACGTTACTACCGGCAATCTCTGGCGAGTTGCACTGCCTTCCACGGTTCAACCCTTCGAGTATCTCTTTTACACCCCGCAGGTGGTCAGCAGCGCCGGCACCGCACGCCGCTTGCGATCTCGCATTCAAGACTCTGCGGGCGTGGGGTACTACATGAAAAATGTTAATGGCACAGAGATTTGCTACTCCACGCAGACCGGGAATCCGGCTCCCAACATTTCGTATTGCAACTTCGGAACCTTTCTCAGAGTTGCGGCCACGATTGCATACGATCCAGGGGGCTCCACTTGCACGCTTCAGAATTCAGATGGCACCAAGTGTCTGGACCGTTTTGTGTACAGCGCGAGTAGTCCGGATCCAATAACCAATTGGATCAATTTGAACGGAGCTCCGACGGGCCCTCCGGGAAATCCCTGCCAGTCAACCTCCAATCCTTACCCAGTTGGCGACATCGGCTTGACTCTTTTCGACGCCTGGACAGTGGACGCGATGAGGATTGGCTGCGTCGACACTACGAATCAAATTATCTATCTCATAGGCGCGACCAAAGGCAACTCTACGTTACCCAATTTCTTCGGTCCGACTGTGAATCACCGCTACATCATCGAGAACACGAAGGATGCTTTCAACGCAGCTGACGCCGCCGGACAAACTGGCTTATGGTTTCTGGATCGGTCCAGCCAAAATCTTAACGGTCAACCGGTGCTGTATTACATTGCCAACCCCGGAGAAAATCCCAATCTCGACACAGTTGTAATTGCACAGCTTGGAGGACAGTTCCCGCAAGTATCTGGCGGCAAGGAGTCAAACGACTACATAGGTGGAAGCCTGATCTCGGCTTCCAACCTCAACTACGTAACCTTCAAGGGCATCAATTTCGAAGTCGACAATTTTGTCCCTTCGTACACGACTGGATTCAACAACGATGCCAACGGAGAGATGTCAGTTCCGCAAGCGATCGATTGCGAAAATTGTCAGTTCGTGACCTTCGACACGATTGGCGTTGCGCGCACCTCCGCGTCCGGCATTCTGATTGGCTCGACCACGGGTCCGCCAACCTGCAATGCAAGCGCGCAGTGCGCTGTGATACAAAACTCAACCTTTTCCGATATTGGTGACAGCGGAATCCGGATCGGGCACTATCCAACCGGCAACGACACGGCTGCCAGCGTGGTTCAGTTTGTCACCGCACAGAACAACCTGATCGACGGCTATTCGCGGGTGTTTCCTGACGGCGAAGGGATCGCCCAGGGCAACGGCCACGATGTGAATTATGTGCACAACGATATTGTCGACGGATACCATGCGGGAATCTCGGTTTGCCAACTCAACTGTCCGCCGGTCGGAGTCAATGGTACAAACATCGTCAGCAAATACAACCATCTGCGCAACCTGATGCAAGGAATCACATCGGATGGCGGATCACTTTATTACAACGTGGGCGGCCAAGGTGGAAGTGGATCGGGAGACCAGATTTACAACAACCTTGTGCATGACACCAGCGATGCTTCGATTATCGACACGATTAACGGAGTGAGGGTAGACGGATCCGGATACGGCGGCGAGGGCATTTATCTGGATGCTCAATCGGGCGGTGTTGACGTCGAGAATAACGTCGTCTATCACGTTTCGGCGTACACCGCATGGATGACTTCCGGACCCACGGTGCTCAACGCTGCCAATCCGAACACCTTCACCAACAATATTTTTTCCCTGGGAATTCTGGGGATGTTCGGGCAACAGAATCCGTGGCCCTTCCTAACCATCAACAATCAGCAGGTACCGAGTTGCGGATCCGGGTATGCGATCGGCAAACAGGTGAAGTTCTACGACAACATCTTTAACTTTGATCTCAACGAAGCGCTGCCGCCACCGAAAGCGCCTCCAAGCTTTCACGCGGTGTGGGGGTGCACCGACTCCTGCGGCTTAAACTACAACCAGTTCCAGGACTTTGAAGGAAATGCTTACTGGAGAGCGGGGACGCCGGGAACCGGACCGCTGTTCTGCAGCGACACCAGCGCGTTCTATGTCTTGACCAATCCGCCTACTGGCTCAGGGGCAGCGGGTAACAATTGTACGCTGACTCCTAACTCGAGCAACTCAAGTAAATTTACCTTCCTCACTTTCGACATGGCACCGCTGGTCAAGACCTGGCAGAACGGAGAGCCGCCGGATCCTCCGGGAACTCCTGTACCTATGAACGAAGATCCGGGAGGCGTGTGCAACTACAATCCCGCTTTCGGAACTACTGGGAACCCGAGCGACTACGTGCTCTCGACGCCCCCACCCACGCCGTTTAATATTACTCTGACGAACGAGACGATTAGCGGTGCCGGCCGGACTTCGGGATCTGCTCCCGCGACGGTGCCGGCGACCTTCCCAACCTACACTTACAGCAACAGCCAATTCTAGGGTGATCGCTCCTACCGCCGTCTGTCGGGAACGTTTCTTGTTCCGGCAGACGGCGGACTGGTTTTAAGCAGACTCTTGGCCAGCCAGAGAACGCATCGCGGCACCGTTGATCGGCTCCCCGAACCTTGGCGTTCCCACTGTCTGCTTCATTACCTTGGTTATCTGTGGCCGGGTTACACGCCAGACTAGAGTGGCTGTATGACACTCTCATCCATGGTGGTCTCTCGCGATTGGGCTGAAGTCAGTGTGTTGGAATGCATTCTTGGCGGCCTGCACATCGGCGTAGATGTTGAGCCGGAGCCCGCGCGGGCCCGGGCCAAACTGGCGAAATCGAAAATCGACGCTTTGATCGTTGACTGCGACCTGGATGGGACAACAAGTTTCCTGCGCAGCCTGGGGACTGGACTGAACTCGGTGCCGCTGGTGATTGTCAGCGGCTCGAATGGCAGCACGAACGTGCAGGACACAGTCGCGACATTTGTTTTCAAAAAACCGATCTCTGTGGAGCAGGCAGTGCGAACGCTTTCCGCCGCACGCAACATGATTCTCGACGGCAGGCTTCGCTATAACCGGCACGCGCTTGACCTGCCAGTATCGCTCGCCTACGGGTCCAGAAAGAAAGTCGAGGCTCACCTGATGAATCTTAGCCAGGGAGGCGTGGGGATTCGCTTGTATCGTCCGGTGACGCTGCCCGGCCCGGTGCGAGTCAGCTTTCAGCTTCCCGAAAGCAAAGTTCAGCTCAAGCTTCAAGGAGAGGTTGCCTGGATCGACAAAATGGGCAACGCCGGAATTCGCTTCCTCGATATGAGCCCGGACGTGAAGCGCGATTTGAAACTTTGGCTGGCCCAGCAGTATCTTGCGCACTAAAATCAACGTTGCCGGTCAAGGAAAGGCCGCCAGCCCCGACCCACTTTAGTCATTCGGGCAACTTCTTCTCAGAAAATTGTCCGCCATGCCCATGTGTTGCTGGCGTCTTTGGCACAAACTGCAACCCAATCTTTTGCCCCGAGTCCACCTGCGCCGTAATTAATCATGCCTCCGGTCGTGCTGCCGCAAGTGGGTGCTGGTTGGCTTGGGGGTTTTGCCTGAAAAACCGCGCCAACATTCGTTGGCGAACCTCCGGCAGCATTGTTCCACGCCCAGAGAGTCCCGCCGTTCACCCAGATTTGATCCGCCTGAAACATAAAATTGTTGGTGAACGTCGCGCTGCTCGTACCATCCAGATATATTGCGAACCCAGCCCCACCATTCACGAATGAACCCGTGATGTAAACCCCGGAATCGACGGTGACGCCAGTGGAACCGTTGGTTAGGTAGAAGCCTTGGCTAACATTCTCAAAGTGCGGTGAATAGAAGTGAATCCCCCATACATTATTCAGTTGGACCGCGAGATTGGACCCCTGGGAGGTAAGACCGTAGAAATCGACCGAGTATGGAGGCACGTTACCAGTGGCCGCGATATAGATGTTTGCGCCCGCGTTCCTTTGCCCTGTTCCCGAGAGCGTCCCATCGAATTCACAGTTTATAAAGGTGTATTGTCCGCCTTGGCCGGTAATGTGGAGGGTGTAGCTCGCAGGCTGAGTCCGAAATGCCACGATATTTTCGAATGTAAGAAACTGGTTGATGCCGTTGTTGTCGTTATTCTTAACGTAAATCGAATCGCCCCCAAAACATTCGAAAACAAGGCTTGAGAATCGGGAGTACCAGATACCCCCTTGGCCCCCGGAGTTTTGCGCGTAGAGGTACAGACCGGTCTGTGAATTCTTGCAATTTGTGATCGAGTTGCTCCCGCCACCGCCGCAGGGGCCCCCGATGGAATGGCCACAAATGACAAGATTGTCCAGTTCCACGTGCTGGACTGGGCCAACCGGTTCAACAATGAGTGCAGTTGTTGCGGCTGTAGCATACAGAACGGAGCTACTGCCGAGTATTCTAAAGCCGGTCCTTAAGGTGATCTGGCTGACGGTGTACGCCGTCGGGCCAAGATAGAGCGTAACGTTTTTGCTCCCGGGGTCAATCGCGGTCGAGCCGGCACCGCCGACATCCGTGAGATTGCGCGCGTCTACAACTCCACCCGCCGCTGGCAGCAAGTTGATTGCGCACTGAATCTTGGCGCTGGCATCGCTTCCGGTGACGCTGCATAATCCACTTGTGGGTATCAACTGGTCCGGGAAAATAATGTTTTCCAGATTCCGGACCCCCACTACGCCGTTTGTCGTCGAATAATTCATGGTCGGGATGCTCTCGAT
>Ga0210390_10004202_pt1 | contig 12197 bp, 13 predicted proteins | sample IncBWH11OmetaG_FD_161050 | JGI IMG/M metagenome (GOLD analysis project Ga0210390, IMG submission 161050) | Forest soil microbial communities from Barre Woods Harvard Forest LTER site, Petersham, Massachusetts, United States - Inc-BW-H-11-O ...
ACATCCCGCAGTCGCGGCACACGATCGGCTCGGCCAGCAACGGCACGGACGCGTCGTCGAGATGCGCCTCGGCCGCCACCGAGACGTCGAGCCGCAAGGCGAACTCCATGTCGTAACGCTCCATCGCGCTGATCCGACGCGGCAACCCACTCGCCACGACGTGCTCGGGCGCCTCAAGCACCGGCGCATCGAGGTCGTACCAGACGATCACGCCCTCGGTCCCGCAGATGCCGCCGACGTTGTGGCCCAGACCCGTCGACGCCCAACCCGCCGCCTCGAGCAAGCGCCGGTAGTGGGCCAGCTGCATCAGGTCGCCCACGTGCCGGCGGGCCATCCAATCGACATCGACCCGGGCCGACTCGAAGTACGGCGCCGCCACGGGCGAAACCAACGCGGACCCGCCCCCGGTCCGGTCCGGCCGCGACGGCTCCAGCGACTTGTGCGACTTCACGTCGACCGGCAGGTACCCCTGACCGCACGCCACCAACAGGTCGGGCTCGCCGACTCGATGCCCGTCGAAGTCCACCGGCAACCGTCCACCCGCAACCAGGCGGGCCCCCTGGGCGATGGCCTGCCGGGTGTGCCACTCGCGGGCGTCGGGATCATCCGCCTCGATGACGACGGCCCCCTCCACCTCGTCGAAGACCCCGCCGATCGTCTCCTCCTCGTGCTCGTCGCCCGCCCGGAACAGCTTCTGGAGGAAGGGCGAGTCGGGCAGGGGCTCGCACGGCTGCAGCACGTCGAGCTGCACCCGCTCGGGGCAGTGTTTCGCGAAGGACGCATCCTTCGGCCTGATCACAACGGTCGCCATATGAACAGTGTGACGGGTGGCCGCGACATTCCGGGGGACCGTTTCCCCCTCGTGCCGAGCCATCGCCGCGACCTGCCGGAACCGTCCCGGCAGTGTTCCGCGCCGGTCCCCGGAACTTCCTCGGCTACGGGGTCAGCCGGCCGTGAGGTTGATCGCCACCGGCGCGCCCGCCGGGATCTGGCTGGAACCGCCGCCGCTCTGACCGGTGACCTGATACTGACCCGCCGGCACCTGCGGCCCGGGGCACGCCTGCGTCTGCCCGGGCGTGCACGACCCCTGGGTCCAGGTGAACGAGAAGCTCTGCGACCAGTTCGCCGCCAGCGTCATCGGTCCGGTGAAGGTCGACGGGCATCCCGTCGCGACGGGCGCGGCGCTCGACCACACCAGAGCCCCCGCCGCGTCGTGGATGCTGACGAGCGGACACGCGTAGCCCGTCGAATTGACCGTGCACGCCGGCCCGGTGTTCTCGAACTCGAGTGTGATCTGCACTGGCTGGCCCGGCGAGTAGTTGCCCTGATCCGTAGAGACCTTGGTCGCGAACGCGGTCCACACGCACCCGGGAGGCACCGGGGTGGTCGTGGTTGTCGTCGTAGGCAACGGTGCAGCCGGGGCCGGCTGCGCGGCAGGAATGAAGGGAGCGGCGGCCTTCGCAGCGGACGTCGTCGTGGTCGTCGTCGGTGCAACCAGGTCGGTCGCCGGCGCGGTCCTGACACGTGCCGCGTCGTGGTTCACTGCCTTCGTGGCGGCGGGATGCTGAGGACCGCCGGCACAGCTCGAACAGAGCAGCGCCACCACTCCGAGGAGACCGATCGCGAACGGTCGCCACACCATGCGTCCCGCCCGAGCGCCCCCCGGCTTCGGTCGTCTCAGCCCCATGCGACGCGGAACTCCAGAGACCTCTGCCCGCCCATCCCCACATCCTCTCGCAACCCGGCCTTTTCCCATAGGGATATAAGTCACGTCAGGCGTCAACATTCACACAAGCCGGTACCGTTCCAGGCATGGCCACGCACGAAGTCACCGTCGACCTTCCGACCGGGATCGTCCTCCATGCGGATGTGAAGTTCGTCGTGTGGAGCGACGAAGAGAAGCTCGGCGAGCTCCAGATCAGCAAGGGAACCATCGACTGGATCCCGGGGAACGCCCGGACCCGCTACCACATGGGGTGGGAGAAGTTCGACGAGACGATGGTCAAGGACGGAACGGCCGCACCGCGTTAGGACCGCGACCGCGACCACGACGCAGCCACCCGCACGACCTCACCACACGCGCCGCGCTCAGGCGGACCCGTACGGGTGCGGCGCCTCGCCGCCGACCTGCCGCAGAGCCTCGTCCCGGAGCCAGTGCCGGAACGCCACGACCCTCTCGGGCGCCGGGGGCGGCTCGATCTCGAGGAGCCCGCTCGGGTCCTCGAGCATCCGCCACAGCTCACCTAGGTCCTGCATCGCCTCCATGGTGGTCACGACCTCCAGGTCGAAGGCCGGGCGGTTCTCGGTGGACGCCCACAACACGGCATCGCGGCCGGCCAAGCGGTCCGCCGCCGTCGACAGCAACAGTTGATAGATGCGGGCGACGGTGCCCTGATCGGGCGGTACCGGTCCGTGCTCGAGCTGGATCGCCCGCACGACGTCCTCGATCTGCACCCCGCTCTCGATGGCGACATCGGTCGGGAGGTCCAACAAGCGCAGCGTCAACCCGTCGCGCACGACCAACTCGTACTCGAGCTGGAGCAGCGGCTCGCTCGGACCGCTCTGCCCGGTGATCAGTTCCGCCCACACCGTCTTCGTCTTCTGCGTCGAGTCCACGCCCCAGCGCGCCGCCAGCTCCGAGACGACCCGCAGCCCTCGCCCACTCAGCCCGAGCGTCAGGGCGAACAGGTCGCCCGTGTTGTAGGGCGCCGCGTGCGGGAGTACCGACGGACACTGGTCGGTCACCTCGATGCGGACACCGTTGGCAATGGGACGCAACGCCACCACGACGTCGAACTCCGCGTGCAGCACGGCGTTCGTGACCAGTTCCGTCGTGATCAGGGCCGCGTCGTAGTCCAGCGGCCCGAGCTTCCACTGCTGGACGAGGGGCTCGACGAAGGCCCGGCTCAGGGCGCCGGCGTCACGGGTCGGGTGCAGCCGCAGGAACTGCACCGTGTCCGACATCGACGATTCGGAGGTGCGCGCGGACGGGGTCACCGCCGTCTCCGAACGTGTCCGTCGCTCTCTCCGCTGCGTGTCATCGCCCCTTCCGCCCGCTCTATCCAACGGGGGGATGAATGCCCAACTCGTCTCTCCACAAACTAACGCCGACCAGGTGGAAACACGACCCGACGCCCCGCAACATGAACGTCGGGTGACCCTCAGGGACCCTGAACGACGCCCTCTGGGGTCCCGGCCATCCGGGGTCCGGCCGCCGCCCTGGGCCCGCCGGAACCGGCGCGGCGGTCTCGGAGCCACCGGCGACGGCAGCCGGGCTCGAGCGATGTGGGTACGACGCTCAGCGCCGTGGGGGGCGTCGACCTCCTCGACGGGGACGGCGTCCCGACGGTACCCGTCCGGACCGGACCGGCCCTTGATGCGAGGTGCGGGGGCGCTCGGCGGATGCAGCGGAGCCGTTGCCGCCCGGGACGCCCGAGGGTCCAGAGGCGCGAGGGGCGGCGGGCCGCGGCGTACGTGCACCGACCGCTGACGAAAGGGAGGGGATGTCGGGCACAGAGATGTCCGGGGACAACCCGAGCCGCCGCGTGAGGAGCTTCGTACCGCGGAGATGCTCGTGGCCGACGAGGGAGACCACGAGACCGTCGGCGCCTGCGCGCCCGGTCCGGCCCGAGCGGTGCACGTAGTCGGTGTGGTCGGTGGGCGGGTCGAAGTGGACGACCAGGGGCACCGCATCGACGTGGATGCCGCGCGCGGCGACGTCTGTTGCGACGAGCACATCGAGCCGGCCGGTCCGGAAGGCGGCGAGGGCTCGCTCGCGCTGGCTCTGGCTGCGGTCGCCGTGGATGGCGGCCGACTTGAGACCGGAGCGGCCGAGACGCTGCGAGAGCCGATCCGCGCCGCGCTTGGTCCGGCAGAACACCATCGCCGGCCCCTTCGCACGAACCACGTCGGCGGTGACGTCCACGCGGTCGGCGTGCTCGACCCGCCAGAAATGGTGGTCCACCTCACCGCGGTCCTCGGCGGACGACGCCACCTCGTGGAAGACGGGGTCGTGCTGGTAGTCGCGGACGAGCTTGTCGACCGGACCGTCGAGCGTCGCCGAGAAGAGAAGCGTCTGGCGCGAGTCGCTCGTGAAATCTATGAGGCGACGGACCGCGGGGAGGAAGCCCATGTCCGCCATGCGGTCGGCCTCGTCGACGACCACCACGTCCACGTGGGAAAGCCTCAGGGCACCCTGCGCGAGGAGGTCGGTGAGACGACCCGGGCACGCGACGAGGACGTCGCACCCGTTGCGCAGCGCCGTGCGCTGGGGGCCGTAGCCGACGCCACCGTAGATCGATGTCACCCGGGCGCCGACGGCGACGGCGAGCGGCGCGAGGGCGTGCTCGATCTGCGCGGCGAGCTCCCGCGTCGGGACGAGGACCAGCGCCGAGGGATGGCGACGCTTGGGGCGTGGGCCCGTGCGCGCGGCCAGGCGCGACATGATCGCCAGCCCGAAGGCCAAGGTCTTTCCCGAACCGGTGGGGGCCATGCCGCAGACATCCCGCCCGGCGAGGGCGTCGGGCAGGGTCGCGGCCTGGATCGGAAAGGCGCGATCGATGCCGCTCCGTTCCAGGGCGGCAGAGAGCGCTCGGGGCACGCCGAGGTCCGCGAAACGGACAGGCGCGAGCGCAGAGGTAGAGATGGTCACAAGACTCCAATCGGTCAAGGCGAAGAATGGCCGACTCGATGTGATGTCTCGTGGGCCCTGCCGGCACGATTGGCCGGCCACCGCAATGCGAACGCACGCGGTATCGAGATACAGCATAGCGGACACGAGGCGATCGAAGGGACCAGCTCGTCTCGACGGCTAGCGTGGCACCGCCGACATCGTCGGCACACCGCCCCGGCATGTTGGCGAAATCAGACGCACCGCGAGAGAGCACTCGTCTGCTGCACCCTGCAATCCGGTCTCGAGGAACGGAGGCCATCGCCAAGCATGCGCGCGCCGACGCATGAGGAGGACCTGCTCGGTCAGTACCTCAGAGAGATCCGCCGCTACCCCTTGCTGTCCAAGGGCGACGAAGTCCGTCTGGCCCAGCTCGCTGCGGCCGGGCGCGACGCCAGCGCAGCGCTCGCCACCGGCCAGGAGGTGGGCCTCGCACGGGCGCGCGAGCTCCGCCGGACGGTACGGACCGGAGAGCAGGCCGCCGAGACCTTCACCAACGGCAACCTCCGCCTCGTCGTGTCGATCGCCAAGAAGTATCAAGGCTCCGGGTTGCCACTGCTCGACCTGGTGCAGGAAGGCAACCTCGGCCTGATCCACGCCCTCGAGAAGTTCGACTGGCGGAAGGGCTTCAAGTTCTCCACCTACGCCACGTGGTGGATTCGCCAGGCCATCGTCCGCGGGATCGCCGACGGCAGCCGCAACATCCGTCTCCCGCCACAGGTTCGTGAGCTTCTCAACCAGATCACGCGGTCGCGCGGTCATCTCGAAGCCCAACGGGGCCGTCATGTCGGAGTCGACGAGATCGCCGACGACCTCGAGGTCAGTGCCGACAGGGTCGCCGTCGTCCTCCGGCACGCAGTCATTCCGGCGTCGCTGTCAGAGCACATGGGCCACGACGGCGCGGCCGAGCTGGGCGAAATGGTCGAGGACCAAAGCGCGGTGTCGCCTTTCGAGTTCGCGGCATCGGCCATGCTCGCCGGCGAGGTGTCCACGATGCTCGACTGCCTCGACGGGCGCGAACGCGAGATCCTCAAACTCAGGTTCGGCATCGACTGCGGAAGGCCGCTCACGCTCCGGGAAGTTGGCGTGCGGATCGGCCTGACCGGCGAGCGGGTCCGCCAGATCGAGGCGAAGGCGATGTCGAAGCTGCGGCATCCGACCGCGGGCTACAGCTTCTCCTTGTAACCATCCGATCACAACGACGAACGGGCCGACCACGCGGCTGCTAGGATGGAGTCGTCGCCAGCACGCTGCTGGTGTGGCCTGGTCGAGAAACCCGAGTTGGCCCGATTTGAACGGAGCCATACATCTCCCAGCCTCCTCACGGAGCCCTGAAGGGCTCAATTGTCGTGATCGTCGCGCCGAGGTCCGATTCGGACCCGGCCACTCATGGCAACCGCGGTTCGGATCGTGCTTCTCTCCTCCCGGGAACGGCCCGTGCCTAGGCACAACCAGAGCAAGTCGAAGCGCCGCTCGACGTCGGCGCCACCGGAGCGCTCGAGCGGCCCGCGTCGTCGCCAAGCCAGCGGGGACACCGACGCACAATCCCTGATGCTGCGCGAATCGGGCAGCTCCTTTTCCGCGATCGCGCGTGCACTGGGGTTCGACCGTGCGACAGACGCGCATCGCAGCTACGTCCGCGCCCTCGGTGCACGCGAGGGAGACGAACGCCAGCAACTGGTCAAGAACGAAGAGGCACGCCTGGATCTGCTCGAGCAACGGATCCGCGAGAGAGATGCAAAAGATGTATCCAAGGTGGAACGTCGGCTCTTGGGCGTGCAGAAACTGCGGGAAGCCATCCCGAAATGACGACGTTGGCTCCGACACCTTGCGCATTGTGCGGACGGAGCCCGACCTTACTGATGCCGCCGAAACGCCGGACGCTCGACCGGGGTCCCGATCCGGACGACACCTCGTATTCCATCACCGTGATCCTGCCCGATGTCCCGTTGTGCGATACGCACACCCGAGACGTGCTGCAGGGCGATCTCCGCCTCGGATGGTGTGACGACCCGCACTGTCGCAACTACGGCGAGGCGGGTGGGCCTTCTCCGTGCGGCTCGCCGTATGACGAGATCGCGCCCAAACGGAACCGATCCACCGCCAAGAACCAAAGATAGCTACAACAACAAAAGAGAGAAGAGAACAGAGAAATGGCAACAGGAACTGTGAAGTTCTTCAATCACGACCGGGGCTTCGGCTTCATCGCGCCGTCGAGCGGGGAGAAGGACGTGTTCGTCCACTCTTCCAACGTGAACACGGGGACCCTCCAGGACGGCCAGGAGGTCGAATTCGACATCGCCCAGGGGGCCAAGGGCCCGGAAGCGCAGAACGTCCGGGCCGTCTGAGTCAGGGCCCGACCACGCGACCGCAAATGCCGGTCGCCCGTCGGGCATGGACAACGGGGACCGCAGCCGTTCCACACGGCGCTCCTCATCGCATTCGAGCGGGAGGAATCCTTGCAGACAGCAATTACGACAGAGGCGGGGCCTCGTGAGTTCCAACAACTGACCCTCGCGGTCCGGGCCGCGGGTCTCTTCGAGCGCCGGCTCGGCTACTACGGCGTCAAGGTCGTCGTCACCGTCGCCGCGTTCGGCGCAGGGTGGTTGGGGTTCTTCCTTCTCGGTGACTCTTGGGCCACGCTTGCCATCGCCGCGTTCCTCGGGGTGGCCGCCACCCAACTCGGCTTCCTCGGTCACGATGCGGGCCACCGGCAGATCTTCGAGTCCCGACGAGCCAATCGCCTCCTCGGGTTGGGGATCGGGAACGGGCTGATCGGGCTGAGCTACGGCTGGTGGGTACCCAAGCACAATGCCCACCACGCCCACCCCAACGAGCTCGGCCGCGACCCGGACATCGGTGTCGGGCTGCCGAGCGCGGGGGCGCACCGGGACGACCCCGACGGGGAACTGCATGGTGTCGCCCGATGGCTGGACCGCTGGCAGGCCCAGCTCTTCTTCCCCCTGATGCTGCTGCGCAGCACCGGGCTCTACGTCTCGGGGTTCCAGGATGTGATCCGCCGTCGTCGCGAGCGATCCGTCCTGACCGAGGGAGCGCTCCTCGTCGCGCACGTCGCGCTGTACCTCACGGTCGTGTTCTGGGTGCTCTCGCCGACCAAGGCGATCGCCTTCATCGCGGTGCACCAGGCGGCGTTCTCGCTCTATCTCGGTTGCAGCTTCGCCCCCAACCACAAGGGCATGCCGCTCCTCGAGGACGGGACCGAGATGTGCTTCGCCCGGCGCCAGGTCATCACGGCGCGCAACCTGTCGGGGGGCCGGCTGACCGGCTTCCTCTTCGGCGGCCTCAACTACCAGATCGAGCACCACCTGTTCCCCACGATGCCCCGGCCGAACCTGGCGCGGGCCCAGGCGATGGTGCGCGCCTTCTGCCACGACAACCAACTCGGCTACGCCGAGGCGCGCCCCCTCGCGTCGTACGTCCTCGCCGTCCGCGCCCTCCAGGTCGCCTGAGCTTTCGACCTACGCCGGCGCCGCCACCGCCACTGGCTCGCCGGAGCCGGTCGGGGGCGCGGCTGCGCTACCCCAAGCGCGTCAACACGTTGCGGGTGATCTGCTCGATCTGCGGGTCGCGGGCCGCCAGCCCGTGGGCCCAGTCGGTCGAGCCGGAGGTCACGACCGTGGCGCCGGCGTCGTTCGTATAGGCGCCGAGCACGGCGTGGCCGTGGCGGATCCGCTCCATGGCCTCGGGCTCGCGGGTCCCGAAGATGCGGGCGGCGATGTACTCGAGCTCGCTCGGCTCGTCGGGCTTGGGCGGACGGGGCGCGGTCTCGCGGGTGAAGTGCTGGGTCGGGCAGGTGCCGAGGATCTCGAAGGTCGGCGGCGTGCCGTCCTCGCCGGTCGGATACGGCAACCCGTCGCGGGAGGTGAACACGCAGCCGTCGCACTCGTAGCCGACGACGGTGGCGCCGGCGCCGAGGACGTCGCCGTAGCCGAGTCCCGTCCCCTCGAAGATCCAGTGGCCGGGCCGGTGCACCGTGTAGCCGCCGAGCCCGTTGGTCACGTTGCGGCCGATGCGGTGGTAGCCGCCGCGTGTGAACGAGACGCCGGTCATGACGTTCTCGGGGCGCGCCACGACGACGTCGGAGAAGAAGGTCGTCACCTCGGCTTCGCGGCTGGTGCCGATGAGCGGGTCGTTCTTGAAGAAGCCCTTGTACCCCACCATCACGTCGCGCTCGGGTCCCTCGAGGCGCACCTGCCAGAGCGACGTGTTGCCCGAGAAGAAGGCGGCGTTGCCGCCGCCGGCGACGAAGGCCTCGACGGTGTCGCGCATGCCCTTGGACCAGTACTCGTCGTGGCCGACGGAGAGGTAGAGATGGGCGCCGTCGAGGACCTCGGGATGGTGCTCGAGGTCGGCGTTGGTGCACACACCGATCTCGAAACCGTTGCGCTCGGCCCACTCGATGAAGGGCAGCTCCCAGTCGGGCCACCCGGCCGACCCGGCCCAGCCCGAGAGGTGGTTGAGCGTGATGTAGCCGACGTGCGCCGCGTTCTGCGGGTCCGGCGCGCCGGTGCCCGTCACGCGGCGTCCTTTTCCGGGGGGCTTGAAGAGGTATCCAGCCGCCATCGGCCGCTGCATGGCGACCTGGGTCCCGCCGTTGTAGAGGTTCGGGCCGCCGAAGTCGTTGTAGGCGTGATACGTGTTCGTCGCGAGGGCGAGCACGATGCGCGCCGTCCCGGGCTTCGGGCGCACGACGAAGAAGGCGTAGTCACGCCGCACCTTGTCGCCGACGTCGATCTCCATCACGACCTCGTAGTACCCGGACCTCCAGGCCGGGTCGACGTCGAGCGTGAGGGCGGCGGGCCAGCCGCAGCCGTTGGACGACGCGTCCTTGGGCGTGGCGTGCTCGTCGGCGGCGACGGCGTGGTGTCGGAACACGACGTCCCGGCTCCCACCGACACGGGCCACCTCGATGCGCACCGCCTTGTCACCCGACGACGACAGGTGCAGCCCGACCCGGTCGCCGGGTGCCACCGATTGGGGCCAGCAGTATCCGGTCACTACCTCACGCGGCATGGGCGGACCCTAACGGGGCACGCCGACGTCCTGCTTACGATCCGTCCGCTCATCAAGCCCCGACGGATCCCGAACGCAGTTTCAGCCCGGGGATCGGAGGCAGGTACCAAAAGTTGCTCCGGGGGGCTCGCCAGTTGGCCACCCCGAAGAATCTCTCGGGCTCGGCGCGCACCACCAGGAGCAGGTTGGTCCATATGTCCGCTTCGGGGAGACGGTCGATCCTGCCGCTGGGAACGACGCACAGATGCACCTGCCCCGGACGGTCGGGATCCCAGTGCGGTCCCTTCGGCCAAAAGGCCATGTTGTGCAGTGCCCCGAGCTCGAGCACCCCGTAGGGGGTGCTGAGCCGGAACCGCTTCTTCTCCCGCCACGCCAGCCTCTGCTCACTGTCGAGCAACGAGACCAGAAGGTCTTCGGCCTTCTCTCGCGGGGTGAGCCTGGGCTCGTAGGGCTGGACACACTGTGCGTCGGTGAATGCCGTCACGCACCGTCCGGCCAGCGCTCCCGAGGTGAAGCGCAGGGTGATGCGCCCATCGCCATGCTCAGCGACGACTTCGAAGAGCGATTCGGGCGTCGCCTGCTGCGGAAGATCGTCCCGCGGTCGCCGCGCACTGACAGCGCCCGCTTCGGCAACGCAAGACAAGTCGCCGCCGCCCGGCATTCGCCTTCAGCCGCCGGCCACCGGACGGACCCAGACGATCTCGTCCGCGCCCGGGTCGAAGCTCATGACCCGATCGGCGTCGCGGTCACGCCCTCCCGGTGGAATCGAAAAGGCCAAGCTGCCTTTCGCCAGTTCGGTGTCGAACAACTTTGTGGCCCGCTCGAGGGTCTCGGTGTCCCCGAGATCCCAGGTCACCATGGTGTCGCCGGTCTCATCGATGATCCTCATCACTCCCACGGCCATCTCCTTCCCGCCGGTCTCCCGGCGAACAAGTGGCGCGACGCGACCACGGGACTCACGCTCTCGCGCAGGGTTCCGACCCCTCGACCGGGCCGTGCCGCATCCGCCGGACCCACCCTGGGCCCGGGAGATCTATCGAACACATGTTCGTGTCTTTTGTCAAGGGCCGCTCCAGCAGGCGTTCCGCGCGTTCCTCCACGTCATCGCCCTGACGCGTGTAGGCAAGTTGGTTCGCGGCAAGTCCGATGCGGAATGATCCCGGCGGCGATCGAGGAGGTGACATGGCGAAGTCGCAGGGCGGGTCGGGTGAGGAGAACGTCGAGGCGTTCCGCGCCGAGTTGCGTGCCTGGCTCGCCGAAAACCTGACGCCCGAGGTCGTCGAGGCGGGCGAGCGCCACATGGAGGAAGGCGCGCTCGAGATACAGCGGGCCTGGAACCGGACGCTGGCCGACGGCGGCTGGGCCGCGCCGGCGTGGCCGGTCGAGTTCGGCGGGCGCGGTGCCGGCGTCGCCGAGCAACTCGCCTATCTCGAGGAGACCAACCGCCTGCGTGCGCCCGGACCGGTGAACGTCATCGGCGTCTCCAACATCGCCCCGGCGATCATGCGTTTCGGCACGCCCGAGCAACAGCAGCGCTTCCTCCAACCCATGCTGCGCGGTGACGAGATCTGGTCCCAGGGCATGTCCGAACCAGATGCCGGCTCGGACCTCGCGTCGCTCCGCACCGCGGCCGTGGAGGAAGGCGACGACTTCGTGCTCAACGGGCAGAAGACGTGGAACTCGCTCGGCCACCACGCCGACTGGTGCCAGCTCTACGTGCGCACGGACCCGACGGTGAAGAAGCACGCCGGGATCACCTGCTTCCTCGTCGACCTGCGCACACCGGGCATCGAGGCGCGACCGCTCACCACGATGACCGGGGACCAGACGTTCGCCGAGCTCTTCTTCACCGACGCCCGCATCCCCCGCTCGGCCATGCTCGGGCCGCTGCACGGCGGCTGGACCGTCGCCATGACGACGCTGAGCTTCGAGCGCGCCGGGGTGGCGCGCCTCCATCTCTCGCTGGCCCGCCGCCTCGATGACCTGTTGGCCGACCCCCGTGCCGCCGAGGGTCGCGCCGACCCCGTCCTGCGCGACCGCCTGGCCCGGGTCTACGCCTCCATCCGCGTCATGCGCCACCTCACCGAGCGCTCGCTGGCGGACTCCTCGGAGGCGTCCGGCGCGCTCGGCAGCCTGGCCAAGCTCTCCTGGGCCTACTGCGACCAGGAGCTCGGGAACCTGGCCGTGGACCTCATCGGGCCCGACGCCCTCGGTGCCCACGACCGCTGGGCCGACAACTTCCTGGCCGTGCGGCAGGCCTCCATCGCGGGCGGCACGACCGAGATCAACAAGAACATCGTCGCTGAGCACGTGCTGGGGTTGCCCCGCTGAGCTCTGCAGGGGTGAGACCTTTGGTTCTCTCCGGGCCGCTTGAACTGCCGATTTCCAACTTTGGCCCAAGAAATGGGGGCGGGGAGAATGGGAGTGGTTTGCGGGGTAACCTTTTCCCCTTACTTGGCGAAATGCTGTTCAGCAAGGGGCATCCGTGTGCGCG
>Ga0210390_10004204_pt1 | contig 12194 bp, 12 predicted proteins | sample IncBWH11OmetaG_FD_161050 | JGI IMG/M metagenome (GOLD analysis project Ga0210390, IMG submission 161050) | Forest soil microbial communities from Barre Woods Harvard Forest LTER site, Petersham, Massachusetts, United States - Inc-BW-H-11-O ...
GCCAGCGCCAACGGGTCGCGATCGCGCGGGCGCTGGCGTTGCGGCCGGAGGTGCTGGTCTGCGACGAAGCTGTCTCCGCGCTCGACGTCTTGGTGCAGGCGCAGATACTCGAATTGCTTGCCGGGCTGAAGGACGCGCTTGGCCTGAGCTATCTGTTCATCAGTCACGACTTGGCCGTCATCCGGCAGATCGCCGATGAAGTGCTGGTGATGCAAGCCGGCCGGGTGGTAGAACACGCGCCCGCTGGCGAGGTATTTACGCAGCCGCGGCACGACTACACCCGGCAACTGCTGGCGGCGATTCCCGGCGGCGCGGCGCGAGACACCCGCGGCGATCGCAAGGGCGGCGAAACCGGGCGCGGCGGGTCGCCGCGAGAAACCGAGCCCTATCGTGACAGCTCGTGACTTCTGACCCGTTGGCTCCGCTGATGGAGCTGCCCGGCGTCGCCGCCGCCAGCGACCAGGCCCGGGATGCGCTCGGCCGCGCCCATCGCCATCGGGCCAACCTGCGGCGCTGGCCGGTGACGGCGGCCGAGGCTTCGCTGCGGGCCGCGAGGGCCTCGGCGGTACTCGACGGCGGGCTGAAACTGGACGAGCAACTGGACGTCTCCGCGACCAGCGACCCGGTATTCGCCGGTGCGCTGCGCGTCGCGCAGGCGCTGGAAGGTGGCGAGACCGCCTTGGTCGGCGTGTGGCAGCGGGCGCCGCTGCAGGCGCTGGCACGACTGCATATGCTCGCCGCGGCCGACCGGGTCGACGACAACCGATTGGGCCGGCCACGCGCCGACGCCGATGTCGGGCCGCGCCTCGAGTTGCTCGGCAAGATCGTCACGGGTGACACCCGGGCGCCGGCCCCGGTGATCGCCTCGGTCGCGCACGGCGAATTGCTGACCCTGGCGCCATTCGGCAGCGCGGACGGTGTGGTGGCGCGGGCGGTGTCGCGGCTGGTGACGATTGCTACCGGGCTCGACCCGCATGGGCTGGGCGTACCGGAGGTCAGCTGGATGCGTCGTGCGGCCGAGTACCGCGACGCCGCGCGGGGCTTCGCGGCGGGAACGCCCGACGGCATGGCCGTGTGGTTGGTGCTGTGTTGCCGGGCCCTGCGCACCGGCGCGCAGGAGGCGTTATCGATTGCTGAAGCGCTTGCTGAATAGGTTGCCGAAGCCGCGCGGCGGTGAGCGGTTCAGCGGCCGGCGATAGCGGTCCGGACGAATAAGGCGGGCGACGATCCGAAGGACTTCGGGTCGCCGCCCGCTAGCACGGAACTCGGTTACCAAGCGTGCAACCCTGGGTTGCGTGGGATGGCCTCGGCGATCTTGCGGCGCTTCCGGCTGCAACCCCACCCAAAGGGCTGTCGACGCCGTCCACTTTTCGCAATTACGCAGGCCCGCAACACTTCTGCCATTATCGCGGCTGTGACTCCGCGTGGGTGCCGGGAACCGTGCTGGGTTGCCCAATTTCGGGAGATCGTGCCTTCTCTTCCGGCTCGATCTTGGCCTCACCGGGCTTCCGTGACTCCTTTGTACTCCGTGACCCGGGTCACATCAAGAGTCAATTGCCATGAAAACGCTGAAGTGATACCGACCGGTGACCCGGAGAAGTTTGCTGTAGCAGCGACGGCGCGCTGCTACAGCGAGAACCGGCGGAGCAGCGAGTACGTCAGCGCGCCGGCGGCCAGCGCACTGACGCCCACCGCGGCGGTTGTGGCGACCGCGGCTCCCGACGGTGTTCCGATACGATCGCGCAGCGATACCGGCCGCGAGAATGCCAGCACCGGCCAGCCGCGGGCGGTCGCTTCCCGGCGCAGCGCGCGGTCAGGGTTGACCACGCTCGGATGGCCGACGACTTCGAGCATCGGCAGGTCGGTGATCGAATCGGAGTAGGCGTAGCAGTGTTCGAGCGGGTAGCCCTCACGCGCGGCCAACTCTCGGATCGCCTGCACCTTGCCTTCGCCGTAGCAGTAGAACCCGATCTCTCCGGTGTACTTGCCGTCCTCGACGACCATGCGGGTCGCCATCGCATGGGTGGCGCCGAGCGCACGCGCGATCGGTGCCACCAGCTCCTCGCCGGACGCCGACACCACCACGACATCGCGGCCGCACAGCTTGTGGCTGGCGATCAGGTCCGCGGCCTCGGCGAATACCAGAGGCGTGACGATGTCGTGCAGCGTTTCGCTGACGATCGACTTGACCTGCTGGGCATCCCAGCCGGTGCACATGTTGGTCAGATGGATGCGCATGCGGTCCATCTGATCGTGGTCGGCGCCGGAGAGCAGGAACAGAAACTGGGCGTAGCTCGACTTGAGCACGGCGCGGCGGTTGATCAATCCCTGGTCGAAGAAAGGTTTGCTGAACGCCAGCGTGCTGGACTTGGCGATGATGGTCTTATCAAGATCGAAAAACGCGGCGGTGCGAGTGCTGGGACCGGTGTCTATCGATGATGTTTGCTGGTCAGCGGCCGAGTCCGGGACGGTCACGGCCCCAGCATAGGTGGACCACGTGACAAAACGCGAGGGCGCCCACAAAACACCCGGTCAACCACGGTTCGATTGCTCGCGACGACCGCGCTGTCCTGGCTGAATGTGGCCGAATGCCATGGGCGCAACTTCAAACAGCACTTGCGCTGCGCGATGCTGTCATGTGTATAGTAAGCAGTACTCGGCTTAGCCGAGGGTGTATCAGCCCGACCCCCCGGGGCTGATTCACGACGACCCTCGCCTCCTCCCCCCCTGGCGGGGGTCGTCCCTTTTGTGGGGTGAGTTCCCGCCGTCGGCGCCGACTTTGACGGGCGCTGGGCCGCGAGTTGTGCACAGATCGGGCGTTGTCCACAGATCCTCGTTCGGGACTGGCGGCGGAGGATCGCGCCCGGGCACGGTGGGCCAATGACCACCCCTACCGGCACTGGCTGCGCACGCGGGATCCTGGCCGTCCTGGCCGAATCCGTAATGCGCGATGAGGTCGACCGGGTCGCCGCGGCCGTCGGTGTGCGGGTCGTCCACGCCGGCAACACATTTCCGATTAGCAGGAAAACGTGGTCGGCGGCCGCAGCGGTGGTGCTCGACGAGGCCGCGGCGCAAGCATGCGCACGCGCTGGACTGCCACGCCGCGCACACGTGATCGTCGTGACCGGCAGCGAGCCCGCGTCGGCGACGTGGGCCGCGGCGATCGAGGTGGGTGCCCGGCACGTGCTCAGGCTGCCCGCACAAGAGCGCGATCTGGTCCGCGGATTCGCCGATGCGGGCGAATTCGCGCGCGACGACGGCGCTCTCGGCCAGGTAGTCGCCGTTATCGGTGGGCGCGGCGGGGCGGGTGCCTCACTGTTCGCGGCCGCCTTGGCGCAACTCGCCACCGATCCGTTGTTGGTCGATCTCGACCCATGGGGTGGTGGCATCGACCTGCTGGTGGGCGGCGAAACCGCCCCGGGCGTGCGCTGGCCCGACCTGGCGCTGCAGGGCGGGCGGCTGAACTGGTCGGCGGTGCGCGGGGCGCTGCCGCGATACCGCGGGATCTGCATGCTGTCAGGCACCCGTCGGGGATACGAATTGGATGCCGGGGCCGTGAGCGCAGTCATCGACGCCGGCCGGCGCGGCGGGGCGACCGTGGTCTGCGACCTGCCGCGTCGGTTGACCGACGCCACTCAAACCGCCTTGGATACCGCCGATCTCGTCGTGGTGGTCACCCCATGCGATGTGCGGGCGTGCGCGGCCACGGCGACGGTCGCGGCGGTGCTCATCGGCATCAATCCCAATGTCGGAGTGGTCGTACGCGGACCGTCGCCAGGCGGCCTGCGCGCGAACGAGGTGGCTGAGATCGCCGGCGTACCGCTGTTGGCGGCGATGAGGCCTCACCCGAGGTTGGCCGAGCAACTCGAACACGGTGGTCTGAGGTTCGGGCGGCGCTCTGCATTGGCGGCAGCGGCCAGCCGGGTTATGGCTGTGCTGCCTGCGCGCCCGGTGGCCCGGTCGGAAGGCCGGGCGGCATGACCGGTTCTCTCATCGACCGGGTGCGTGAGCGGCTGGCGACGGAATCCGGCCCGCTGCGCCCCATGGTGGTTGCCGACGCGATCCGCGCCGAATCGGGCGGGGTGCTCGGCGACACCGAGCTGCTGAGCAATCTCCGGGTCCTGCAGACCGAGCTGATCGGCGCCGGGATCCTCGAGCCACTGTTGTGCGCGGACGGCACCACCGACGTGCTGGTCACCGCGCCGGACGCGGTGTGGGTCGACGATGGAAACGGTTTGCGGCGCAGCGATGTTCGATTTGCCGACGAAGCAGCCGTGCGACGCTTGGCGCAGCGGCTGGCCCTGGCGGCGGGTCGGCGTCTCGACGACGCGCAACCATGGGTGGACGGTCAGCTGACCACGGTGGGCGTCGGAGGTTTCGCGGTCCGGTTGCATGCCGTTCTGCCGCCGGTCGCTGTCGACGGGACCTGCCTGTCGTTGCGGGTGCTTCGACCGGCCACTCAAGATCTGCCCGCGCTGATCGCGGCGGGTGCCATCGCGCCGACGGCCGCCGCACTGCTCGCCGAGATCATCACGGCCCGGTTGGCGTTTCTGGTGTCCGGCGGCACCGGAGCGGGTAAAACGACGTTGCTGTCGGCGATGCTGAACGCGGTGGCGCCGGACGAGCGGATCGTGTGCGTCGAGGACGCCGCCGAGTTGGCGCCGCCGCATCCGCATCTGGTCAAGCTCGTCGCGCGATGCGCCAACGTTGAAGGCGTGGGCGAAGTCACGGTGCGGCAACTCGTCCGGCAGGCGCTGAGGATGCGGCCCGACCGCATCGTCGTCGGAGAGGTCCGGGGCGCCGAGGTGGTCGATCTGCTTGCCGCGCTGAACACCGGTCACGACGGCGGTGCCGGCACCGTGCATGCCAACAATCCGAGCGAGGTCCCGGCTCGCTTGGAGGCGTTGGGCGCTCTCGGCGGCCTGGATCGTGGCGCGCTGCACAGTCAATTGGCCGCAGCGGTGCAGGTGCTGTTGCACGTCGCCCGCGACCGCGGCGGGCGCCGGCGACTCAGCGAAATTGCCGTGCTGCGCCAAACTGACGGAAGGGTCGGCGCGGTCACTGTCTGGCACGCCGACACTGGACTGACCGACGAGGTCGCCGGTTTGCGCCGGCTGTTGCAGAGCCGGTTACCGAGATGAGCGCACCGATAGCGGCGCTGGCGTTGTCGGCAGCTGTGCTCGTATTGCCGTCATCGCCTCGTCGACGACTCGCTCGCCCCGAGCGCGGCCGCAGCTGGTCGTCGGCGCGGGTAGCCGCATGCTTAGCGGCGTGCGCTGGGGCCGGCGGTGCTATATTACTGCCGCTGACAACGGTTTTCGCTGCCGTGGTATTCACCGCCACCGCAGGCCTGCGCTACCGCCGCCGTCGCCGCAGCCGTCGTGCGATGGACGAAAGCCGGGAACTAGAAACCGCGATCGATGTGCTGGTGGGTGAACTGCGGATCGGTGCCCACCCCGCGCAGGCCTTCGCCGTCGCGGCGGACGAAATAGCTGGGCCGGTCGCGCAATCATGTCGTGCCGTGGCGGCGCGCGCCCGCTTGGGGGCCGACGTCACCGCCGGTTTGAGCGGGGTTGCCGAGACTTCTGCGCTACCGGCGCAATGGAATCGGCTCGCAGTGTGCTGGCAACTGGCGTCGCAACACGGTCTGGCAATGTCGACCCTGATGCGGGCGGCTCAACGCGATATTGCTGAGCGACAACGATTCTCGGGGCAGGTGACGTCGGCAATGGCCGGCGCCCGCGCCACGGCGGCCATCCTGGCCGGCCTGCCGGTGCTGTCGGTGGCGCTTGGCCAACTCATCGGCGCGGACCCGGTGGCGTTCCTGCTGGCAGGGCACGCAGGCGGCTGGCTGCTGGTGGTCGGGGTGACGCTGGTCTGCAGCGGGCTGCTCTGGTCCGACCGCATCACCGATCGGGCGACATCGTGAGTACCGCGGCGCTGTTGTTGGCCGCCGCTCTGTTGACTGGCGCCCGACCGTCGACGGTGCGTGCGCGCGCCACGCTGGTGACCCGCACGCCCGCGATTCCGCGGCCACCGGTGCGTGGCGCCGATCCGCTGGCCGTCGCCTCGAGCCTGGATGTGCTGGCGGTCTGCCTGGCGGCGGGCATGGCAGTGTCGACCGCCGCGGCGGCGACTGCGCCGTCGGCGCCGCCGCTGCTGGGCCGAGTGCTTCGGCGCGCCGCCGACCTGTTGGCGCTGGGCGCCGACCCGGGCATCGCATGGTCGGCACCGCCGGGTCTGCCGCCCGGTTCCCTCGACCCGCAGACCGATGCGTTGCTGCGGCTGGCGAGGCGGTCTTCGGCCTCGGGTGTGGCGCTCGCTGACGCGGTCGCCTCGCTTGCCGCGCAATGTAGACAGGACGCCGCACACATGGCCGCGGCGACCGCCGAGCGAGCCGGGGTGCTGATCGCCGGTCCGCTCGGACTGTGTTTCTTACCCGCGTTCGTGTGCCTGGGCATTATTCCGGTGGTGGCCGGACTGGCCGGCGACTTACTGCAGTCGGGCTTACTGTGACGGCGTGCATCAGATCTACACGTGGTAACGGAGGAGGGAATGATGAAGTTAACCAACATGTTTCGTGTGCTACGCGCGCGTGTGACGCTGTTGGCGGTAGACGAGTCCGGGATGTCCACCGTCGAATACGCAATCGGGACGATCGCGGCGGCGGCGTTTGCTGCGATCCTCTACACGGTCGTCACCGGCGACTCCATCGTCTCGGCGTTGACCAACATCATCGCCCGCGCGCTCAACACCAAGGCATAGTCGACGATGTCGGCGCGAGCACCGTGGAGGCGGCGCTGGGCGTCGCCACGCTGGTCGGTGTGCTGGTGTTGTGCCTGGCCGGGGTCACCGCGGTGTCGATGCAGGTCCGCTGCATCGACGCGGCCCGCGAGGCTGCCCGGTTGGCCGCCCGTGGCGATGATCGCTCCGCCATCGCGACCGCCGCTCGTATCGCACCGGGTGGCGCCCTGGTGCAGCTGCGTCGCGACGGCGACGTCGTCGTTGCGACGGTCACCGCCCGGTCGAATCTGCTTCCCGCGCTGGGCATCACGGCCACCGGCGTCTCGGCAGTGGAGCCGTCACGGTGAGCGCGGATCCGCCACCGTGGTCGCGGCCGCGATGGTCGCCGTACTGCTGTCCATCACCGGCGGCAGCGCGTACCTGGGCTCTGCAGTGGTAGCGCGCCACCGGGCCCAGGCGGCGGCCGATCTGGCCGCACTGGCCGCCGCGGCGCGGCTGGCGGCCGGACCCGAGTCCGCCTGTGCGCAGGCGAGAGCGGTGGCCCGTGAGATGCGGGTAAGCACCATCAGTTGCGACGTGGACGACCTGGACGTCGTCGTCACGGTCGACGCGCGTGTCGCCGTTGGCGGATGGGCCAGCGCCCGGGCCGCCGCCCGGGCAGGCCCAGCCGACCGCGACTAGTCGCCGCTTGGATCGGGATCGGACAGGCCCGCGTCGGAGAGTTCGGTCGCCGTGGGCAACCGCAGTGAGACCAGACCGGCGAACGTCTCCTGCTCGACTTCCACGCGGTTGACGGTCACGTGCACCGGCACCCAGCCGCCGTCGTGGCCGGGCATGCGCAACACCCCGCTGGTGGCCCCGCGGCCGAACTCCGCGGTCATCGCGGCCATCCGCGCCTCGTCGCTGGGATGCATCCGCGCGGCTTCGGTCGCGATACGTCGCCAGTCATAGAAGGGGCACGGCTCGTCGAGCCATTTCAACAGGGTCCAGCTGCTCGGATCGAACAACGCCCGGTGCACACCAGGCTGCGCCAACCCGTGCAGGATCTGCTGCGCGAGTCGGTCGGTTGCTCGCGCCGGGTCGGCCGGCTCGGCACGCCAATTCATCCCGCGCGCGATCACGTGGTCGCGGCCATCCGGCCCGGGCTCCAATCCATTGCGAGCGACGAAGCTCACCCGGATGTGATTGCCCTGCCAATCGGTGTCATCCCAGGTGTCGCACAGGGTGTGCCCTGGTTGCGAATTGACCGCCGCCGCGAGCGCCTTGCCTTCGTTGGGTTTGAGGTCACCCGACGGCCAGCTGTCCGCGAACGCGCGACGCTGCGGGTCCTCGACCTCGAGGTTCCTTCCGGTGTTGGCCAGCGACTCCGGCGTATCGATGGCCACCCCGAGGGTCATGTCCCATTTCAATGGGCCCGGGATCGGGCGCTCCGGCGGTTCGACCTCAGCCGGCCCGCTCCAGATATGTACACCGTGCATGCGGCCGTCGGACATCAACACCGGCTCGGTGCGGATCACCCGGTGACTTTTGGGTGTGATGCTGACCAGGCTTTGGCTGTTTTGCAACGACTCGGCGATTGCGCTCTGGATGGCGGCAAGATGCGGATTCCGTCGCAGAAACACGGTAATCGGAACGAGATTCTTCAATTGACGACCCAGCGCTACAACGGCCGGTTCGTTGCCCAGCGTTTCCACGAGCAGCCAGTCGCGGGCCATACCTCGCCATTTTACGGTCAGTCAGCCGATAACCGGCTGCCTCCCTGCCCAATCCGGCAATGTTGAAGGTGGTCAACCTGAGGGTGACCCTTACACGTCAGCCGGCGACTTGCACAGGTTAACGCGGCCGGGTATTTTGCTGCTGCGCCCCCTGGGATCGCGAACGGATTGCGCTGTCCGACCGTTCGCCGCACTGTTTTGTAACTTCGGCATGTGCGCGTTTCTTCAGCAGCGAGGAAAAGCGTTTTCGTGGCGGCTGCCACGGCATAGACGCGTAGAGGGCGACCGTCGAGGGGTCGGTCGTCATCGCTATGTCTCGCCCCCGTGAGCCAGCGCTGCGAGCACCAAGCGCAAGACGCGCACAGCCCCGGCTTTATCCAGTGGTTCGTTACCGTTGCCGCATTTCGGTGACTGCACGCAGGACGGGCATCCCGACGGGCATTCGCAGGCCTGGATAGCGGCAGCGGTAGCGCCCAGCCACGTGCTCGCCCGGCGGAAACCCTGCTCGGCGAAGCCCGCCCCGCCCGGATAGCCGTCATAGACGAAGACGCTGGGCAGTCCGTCCGATTCGGGGCCCACCGCGGTGGACAAACCGCCGATGTCGCCGCGGTCGCAGCTGGCCACCAGGGGCAGCAGTCCGATCGCGGCGTGCTCGGCGGCGTGTAGCGATCCGGGGATCTGCTGCGCGTCGATCCCGTTGCGGCTCAGGGCCTCCGGTGTGATGGTGTACATCACCGCGGTGGTGGCCAGGGTGTGGGCGGGCATATCCAGCTCGATGAAGTCGATCACCTCCCCGCTTAGCCGACGGCGCAAATAGCCGACGACTCGACTGGTGACGCTGACGGGTACCAGGCCCAAGGTGATCGATCCGAAGACTCGGCGTTCACCCTCTCCGGTGACCGCGATGTCGGTGAGTTCTCTTGCAAACGTGGCATATCCGGGATCTTCGCCGTGAACGAAGGCCATGCCCTCTTCGAAGTCGAGCGAATCGACAACGTAACTCTCACCCTGGTGCAGGTATACCGCACCGGGGTGCACAGAAGCGGCGGCCTGGCCGACACCGGCGGTCCCCAGCAACCGTCCGGTCTCGCTCTCCACGATGACGATCTGGCCGCCCGTCGACCCCCGAATGTCCACCGCCGGATGCGGATCCACGCCCGGCGCCGGATAGTACCTGCCGAAACGTCGCCTTAGCAGCCCGTCGTCGACCAGCGCCTCGGCCACCTCCTCGGCGCCCAATCCGCGCACCTCGGCTTCGTCTAGCGGCAGTTCCGTTGCAGCACAGAGCAACTGCGGGCCGAGGATGTATGGGTTGGCCGGATCGATCACCACGCGCTCGATCGGCTTATCCAGCAATGCGGCGGGGTGGTGCACCAGATAGGTGTCCAGCGGATCGTCACGGGCGACCAGCACGACCAGCGCGCCCTGGCCACGTCGCCCGGATCGGCCGGCCTGCTGCCAAAACGACGTGACTGTTCCGGGAAAGCCGGCCAGCACCACCGCGTCGAGCCCCGCGATATCGACACCCAGCTCCAGGGCGTTCGTGGTGGCGAGACCTCGCAGCTGCCCGTCGACCAGTGCGCGTTCCAGGGCGCTGCGGTCCTCGGGCAGATAGCCCGCCCGATAAGACGCCACCTTCTCGGTCAGCTCCGGGGCGATGTCCTCCAGTCGCGCACGGGTTGCCAGCGCGGTCAATTCGGCACCCCGACGCGACCGGACAAATGTCAACGTGCGCGCCCCCTCGGCCATCAGGTCGGCCATTACCCGCGCAGCCTCGCTACCGGCGGACCGCCGGACCGGAGCGCCGTTCTCACCGACGAGGTCCGTGCGCAAGGCCGGCTCCCACAACGCCACAGTGCGGGCGCCCTGTGGCGAGCCGTCCTTGGTGATCTCTTCGACCGGCTGGCCGATGAGCTCGGCGGCGGTTGCACCGGGCGCGGCCGTTGTCGCGCTGGCGAAGATGACAGTGGGCAGCAAAGACGGGGCGGTCGGGTCCGCGGAGTACCGCGCGCACAACCGCAGCAGGCGGCGCAGAACCATCGCCACGTTCGAGCCGAAAACACCACGGTAGTAGTGGCATTCGTCGATGACCAGATAGCGAAGGCCACGCAGGAACACCGCCCACCGGGCGTGGTTGCGCAGCAGCGCCAAGTGGACCATATCGGGGTTGGAGAACAGCCAACGGGAGCGCTCCCGCGCGAACCGACGCAACTCGGTGGGACTGTCGCCGTCGTAGGCCGTGGGCGCGACGTCACCCAGCCGGGGCACCGCCGTGGTCAGCAGATGCGCGGCGCGCAACTGGTCGTGGCCAAGCGCTTTGGTCGGCGACAGGTAGAGCGCGCGGGCCCGCGGATCGATCGCCAGCGCGTTCAGGATGGGGAGTTGGTAGGCCAGCGATTTCCCCGACGCCGTGCCGGTGCTAATAACCACGTGACGGCCGGCATGGGCCAGGTCCGCCGCCTCAACCTGATGTGTCCACGGCGAGCTGACACCGCGATCGGTGAACGCGCGCACCACGTCGGGCTCGGCCCATGCCGGCCACGGGAGTCGGCGGCCGAGCCTTGCTGGCAGCTCCGCGACGTGGCGCAGCGGATGGTCTCCCGGTTCGCTACCGGCGACCGCGGCGGCGAGCAGTTCGCTGCCGAACGTCACCATGTTTCTGCTCCTCCTGACGTGAACCGATTGTCGAATACCTCGACCGGCGGCGGGGCTGCGGCCAGGGGTTTCGGCTTCGCACCTGAATTGTTTACCTCTTGGTAGCTGAATTGATCACCTGAGGCTGTCGCAGACGCGATGAACATGATTGACTGTTTGCGGTCGCAGCTTCTGTGTTCGTGTCAAACTTTCGCAGGATCGACGTTGCGACCGCGGTTCCTGCGAGGTTGTAGGTCGGGTGAAGTTCCGGCGACTCAGCAAGGTCTAGCGGTCGGAACGGGCCCGGAGCATCGAGGTGATGCTCCGCACCCGAGTAGTAAAGGAAATATCGAGAAATGCCACAGGGAACTGTGAAGTGGTTCAACGCGGAAAAGGGATTCGGCTTCATTGCCCCCGAAGACGGTTCGGCCGACGTGTTCGTCCACTACACGGAGATCCAGGGTAGCGGCTTCCGCACCCTTGAAGAGAACCAGCGCGTCGAGTTCGAGGTCGGCCAGAGCCCCAAGGGCCCCCAGGCCACCGGCGTCCGCGCCGTCTGAGCAGCTGTAACGACAACCCCCCGCACGGTCCGGAATCACCGGGTTCGTTCGGGGGGTTCTCGCTGTGGTCGCCCGGCCGGCTGCGCAACGGCACTGGCAAGCCGCGCCGGCGGCCACCATTGCCCTGCCCCAGCGCGCGCCGTGTCACGGCGCACAACGTCATCCGGACGCTTAGTGTCGGTGACGTGAGCCAGCTGTCCTTCTTCTCGGCGGAGTCGGTGCCGCCGGCGGTCGGCGACCTCACCGGGGTGCTGGCCGCCGCCGGCCAGGTTGTGACGGTCGGCGATGGAGCCAGGCTGTCGGTGGTCGTCGATCAGCCTTGGCGGGCGGAGGCGCTCGCCGAGATGATCGACGAGGCCGGTTTGGTAGCCGAAATCACCCAGACCGACGAACACACTCCGCTGGTACGGACCACGGTCGACGTGCGGTTGCGTTCCATTGCCGGCGATTGGACGCGCGGCGCGGTGAAGACCGTCCCCCCGCTGTGGTTGCCGGGGCCGCGGGAGCTGCGGGCCTGGATCCTGGCGGCGGGCAACCCGGA
>Ga0210390_10004205_pt1 | contig 12194 bp, 10 predicted proteins | sample IncBWH11OmetaG_FD_161050 | JGI IMG/M metagenome (GOLD analysis project Ga0210390, IMG submission 161050) | Forest soil microbial communities from Barre Woods Harvard Forest LTER site, Petersham, Massachusetts, United States - Inc-BW-H-11-O ...
GACCGCCGCGAGTTCTACAACGACTCCGTAAACACCTTCAACATCCGCATTCAGCAAATGCCCGACACTTTCGTCGCCAGCTTCATGAACCTGACCCCGCAGCCAATGTTCAAGGTAGAAGAAGCCGACAAAGCTGACGTGCCCATGGCCTTCGGCGCCGCAAACTAATCCAGCAGGAATTGGGTGGGACCGGTCTCAGACCCGGTCAGCCCGAGCCAAGCACGACAACGTGCACCTTCCCGGTCATCAGCCTTCACACCTGCGTAACCAACACAACCAAAACTTCTCAATTAGAATTGACCTCGTGAGCGACGCTGTTCGCATCGGAATCCTTGGCGACATGGAAGCTGGATCGCGCGGCTACACCGCGATCAATGAAGCGCTGCAGCACGCTGCCGCCAAGTTACAGATCAAGCTCGATTCCCCGTGGATTCCGAGCCCATCCGCTCTCGGACCCGACGCCAAAAAGTTGCTCGAAAGCGTGGACGGAATCTGGGCCGCGCCCGGCAGCCCCTACAAAAGCTTCGACGGCATGCTGCAAGGAATCGAATTCGCGCGCCGCCGGGACTGGCCTTTTCTTGGCACCTGCGGAGGCTTTCAGTACGCGCTCATCGAGTGCGCCCGCAACGTGCTTGGCATCAAAGATGCCGACAGCGCAGAGAATAATTCCGGCTCCAAAAACATCATCATCTACCCCGTGGCCTGCGCCGTTCCCGGCCGTAAGAAAGACTCGCCCAAGCTCTCCGGCCTGATTCCAGAAATCCGCTTGCGCCCCGGATCCTACCTGCAATCGTTCTATACCAAGGACACCACAACCGAAGAGTTCTTTTGCAATTTCGAAGTCAATCCCGACTACGAATGGGTCGCCATGGAAGCCGGTTTTCCGGTCGTTGCCCGCGGCGCTCAGGGTGAGATTCGCGCCATCGAATCGCCCACACATCGCTTTTACATCGCAACCCTGTTTCAGCCCCAGCATTCCTCCAAGCCCGGAAAACCGCATCCCTTGGTGCTCGCCTTCGTGCAAGCTGCCGCCGATTGGGGAAGAAAGAAGCTCGAAGACAGCGTACTGGAGTAACGATGCGTACGTAGCCCCGGACGCGTCGTCCGGGCACTGCGAACAAAATACCCCATGAACGACACTACCAACTCGATCCGCGACAGCTACGATCGCATCGCCGAGGAGTACACCCGCCGAATTTCCGACGAACTCCAGCACAAGCCGCTCGATCGCGAACTGCTCGACCGCTTCGCCCAGCAGACTAATGGACGAGGCGAGGTCTGCGATATGGGTTGCGGTCCAGGTCACGTGGCTCGCTACCTGCGCGATGCTGGCGCATCTGTCTTTGGCCTCGACCTCTCTCCCGGAATGGTGGACCAGGCTCGCAAGCTGAATCCCGACATTCCCTTTCGCGAAGGAAACATGCTGTCCCTCGATCTCGCAGACGGATCCCTCGCCGGGATCGCCGCCTTCTATGCCATTGTGAATATTCCTCGGCTATCTTTGCCCTCGGTCTTCCGGGAGATGCATCGAGTCCTGCGCCCGGAGGGACTGCTGCTGCTCGCCTTTCACACCGGGAATGAAGTTCTTCACGAGGACGAATTGTGGGGAAAGAAAATCTCCATGGATTTTCTGCTCTTTCCCCCGTCAGAAATTAAGCTCACTCTCGAAGCCGCAGGGTTCACGATTGAAGAGGTAGTCGAACGCGGACCCTATCCTGAGGTCGAATACCAAAGCCAAAGAGCATATATCTTTGCCCGCAAGCCATGATTCTCAGGCTGCGATCAATTCAAACACCGGATGACTCTGCGCCAGCGGCTCGAAAGCCACCACTGGCGATCCCGCCGCCACCGGAAAATACTGCTGCACCTCGCGCTTAAAACTATCCACATAAGCTTTCAATATCTCGGGCTTGTCCCCGTCCGCAATCGGCCGCAGTCGAAACCTCTGCTGCATCCTGCCCTTTTTCAGCATCACTTCACCCGCAGCCTCCGCATTGCGCACCCACTGCGTCCGTCCACGCGGAGCCACCAGGAACCGCTTGCCTCCGAGTTCCAGCAGATTGATCGGAGTGGAATACAACCGGCCGCTTTTACGCCCTCGTACCTGCAAGAGGTGATTGTAAGAAAAACCAAGTCCAATGCCGACCAACCAGCCAAAGACCCGGTTGAACATCCGTTCGACTGGCGATGGCGCACGAAATTCGGGAAGACTAGAGTTCATAAATAATTTCCACATCGAGCTTGCCTTCATCTTACTCGTTTTCAATCGTTTAGGAAGTCACCAACAAATCATCCACAACTCACCTGCGCTCTATTGCTTGCCAGCCCGCAATAAGAGAGAGTCCGCAACGCACAAGAAGTAGCGGCACAACAGTGACCCAACTGAGGCAGCGATCGCCGCTTTGCCGGAGGGCATGTCGGGCGTGGTTTGTGGTGCGAGTTGGTCGGCGATCTCACCACTAGGCGGAAGCAACCAGAACGATGGCGGTAAATTCTTTTCGCCGTGCTGACACGTTTTTCCTCGACTTCACGCTGTAACAAGTAGGGGAGAAATCGGTGGGGGTTCGCTGCTCGGATTTTTTTCTCATGAACCTGCCGCCGACGCGCGCACCTGAAACGAAATCGGTGTCCGCGACACTATGCAGACGAAAGTAGACGAGTGCAGCAACACAAACAAGGAAGTACGCAATGAGTTTTCCGGGAACTCAGACTCTCGGGGGAGAGGTTTGAGTTTCCGGACGCAATACGGCCCCAGGCGCTCCAGTCCCGGGGCCGTCATTCCGGATCGCCGAAAGCACTGGATCTCTGATGTTGGTGTACAGGAGTGAGACTCTCCGATCCGGCTCACACCGGACAGTCAATAGCTAACAGTTTTACTGAACACTCTTTTCTGTCGATTGTGTGCCAGATCGTGGGCGGTCTCGCGGCCCTGAGTACTAAGTTAGTCAATCAAAAAAGGAGGCTGTATGTTACGCATCAGCGCATGTGTGTGTCTGTTTCTACTGCTTGCTTGCTTTGCTCTGCCCATGGCGGCCCAGCAACCCGTGGTTCCACCAGTAACGGGTACCGGCACCGCGAACCATATCACCAAGTGGCTCACAACTACATCGATTGGAAACTCCGGCATCTTCGAAACCGCTGGCGCCAACGTTGGCATTGGAACCCTCACCCCCGCCGCCAAGCTCGACCTCAACGGCACGGGAGATGTTCGTGACACGCTCACTCTGTTTCCCAAGTCCACTCATCCCACCCTGTCAATTCACGGAACCGCATTCTCGGTCAGCGATACCGGCAAAGTGACTTTCGTCGCCGGTCAGTCCTTCCCCGGCGCCGGCACCGTGACCAGCGTGGCCAGCGGAGCCGGGCTGACAGGTGGCCCCATTACCCATACCGGCACGCTTAGCATCGCCAATGCTGGCGTGACCAATACCATGCTCGCCCACTCGTCTCTGACGGTTACGGCAGGCACCGGGTTAAGCGGCGGCGGCGGCGTGGCCCTCGGCGGCAGCACCACGCTCACCAATACAGGCGTACTTGGAGTCGGGGTCTCAGCCGGCATCACTTCAAGCGGCGGTCAGAATCCCACCTTAGGTATCGATACTACAGTCGTGCCCGAACTGGCTCTCAGTAACGAATTCACAGCCCCGCAGTTTATCAGTGGCTTCCTCGACTCATTTACCGGCGATGCCATCGCTACCTACGCCTTCAACGACAGCACCGTCTCCAACCATCCCGCACTTTATGTGGAGAATGACGACGTAACCGACGCTGGCGATTTGGCTATGGACATCCAGGGTCCAAACTTCGGCGGCGAATGCTCCGTCGATGTTTCTGGCAACCTGTTCTGCACCGGCACTCTGGGCGCCGCCGTGAACGGTAAAGGCAACAAGAAGGTCGGCCTCTACACCATGCAGTCGTCAGAAGACTGGATCGAAGACTTCGGTTCGAGCGCGCTGGTCGGCGGCGTAGCCACCATTCCGCTGGAGAGCCGCTTCGCCAAAACCATCAGCGGTCAGGCCAACTACCACGTATTTTTGACCCCCGCGGGTGACTGCGACGGCCTCTACATCGCCAATCGCACCGCCACCTCGTTTGAGGTCCGTGAACTCAAGAGTGGTACCTCGAGCGTGCAATTCGATTATCGGATCGTCGCCCATCGCAAGGGATATGAATCCGCACGCCTGCCCGATGTAACCGCAAAGGTTCTGGGTAAGGGGGTTCGGCCAACAGCTCCTAACGTTGCCCAAAAATAGCTCGTCTGGGGATTGAAATTGCCGAGTAACCCTGAGCCCAATATTTCGGGGATAACACGCAAGACATGACAACCATCGAGCGGTGCAAGGAAATCATGGACCGCCCACTCGAGCAAATCGCGAAAAATTCGCGGAAGGAGAATTGAGATATGTCGGCAAATAGAAATAATCAGCGGTTCGCCAAAGGAGCCGCTTGCTGTATTGTGACGCTAATGTTGACTCTGCTCTTCTCTGCCCCGGCATGGGCAGGAGCAAAACAAACCACAACTTCGGCACGAGGGACCCCTCGCACCGAGGGAGGAACAGCGGGCAGCGTCAGTGCGGCGCGATCCGTGATGTTGCAGGATCTTCCCAAAGCCACGGCCGGCACTAAAATGCCACTCGAGGAGGGTGATCGGCGTCCGTTGGACGGTTTGACGGACGCGGAATACCGTGCTCTGAAACTCGAGGCAGCACGTCGCGCCAACGGCACTCGCGTCGGCCCCCCAGGCTCCACTCCCTCCCGTCTCGCCCCGGTTGACTTCGACTTCGGATTCCTCGGAATGGACGAAAGCGTGGGTGGTTCTGATCCCTCGGATTTGGCCTTGGCGGTAAGCGAGAACTTCGTCGTAGAGGTCATCAATACCGCCATAGGAGTTTACGACAAACGCGGCAACCTTCAGTCCGGCTTCCCCAAGAGCGCCAACGCTTTCTGGGGATTGGCCAACGGCACCTACACCACCGACCCTAGAGCTTTCTACGACTGGGTTAACCATCGCTTTGTCATTGTCATGCTGACCGAGACCAGCCCCTTTGGCGGTACCAACCAGGGAGCACTCCTCATCGCCGTCAGTCAGGGCCATGATCCGCGCCTCGGGTGGTGGGTGTACAGCCCCGCTTTCAACATCGGGGGCTCCGGCCAATGCCCGGATTATCCCACCTTGGGACATGACTCCAGCAATTGGGGAACGGGCGCCACCAAGGGAGGCTTCTACGTTGGCATCAATCTATTTTCTGGCTCCGGCCACTGTAGCGGCTCCAGTCTCAACACCAACCTTATGATCATGATCCCTAATGATCCGGTTTACCAAGGCGAAGGCTTCAGTTTCTGGACTCAGTCGGGTTTCTCCGACGGTCCGCTCGTGGATACCATTTCCGCCGTTAACATGAACGACCGATCAGATAAACCGACCTCCGTGCTGATGATGAACTCCTTCAACATTGAGTTCGGGGGCGGCCAGTGCAGCAGTGGATGCAGTGGCCTCGTCGTCTGGACTGCTTCCAATCCTTTTGGTTTCCTCAGCGGCGGTGCCAGCCCTGTCTTTAGCGGGGTCAATCTTGGTACAGCCCATACCTACTACTTACCACCCTTCGCCAACGAGCCCGGCTGCTCGGGTTGTGTTGACACCGACGACGTGCGTATCTCGGGACAGATTAAGTACAACGCGGGTTCTTTGTGGGGCTCCATTAATACGGGCGTCCCCAATGTTGCCGGGGCCCACGCCATCTGGTTCGAGGTTCATCCCATTCTGGATGCCAACGGAAATATCACCGGCGCCGAAGAGCGGCAGGAGGACTGCTTCTTCTGTGGTGGTCAGGGCGCCAGCGGCTCCAGCTACTACGCCGTTCCGCAGCCCGACCCAGAGGGAAACGTCACTCTGGTCTACGACTACTCCGACAATAACAACTATGCCGGTGTCGCCTTCACTGCCCGCCGCGTCACCTATGCCGATAGCAACATGGAGGACGGCGCCGGAAGCTTCCTGGAAAGTGGTAGCGGAGCTGCTAGCGGACGATGGGGAGACTACAGCGCGACCTCGCCCGATCTAACCGTTGCCAATGCTCCACTCATGTGGTTCGCAGGCAACTACGCCGAGTCCAGTGGGGCTTGGGGAACCGCAATCGGGGCCGTCCAATTCACCAACCCATTCTCGCAGTAACCGAAACGTGGTTAGACTGAAGTGGCCCCAGGAATCTTGCGATTCCTGGGGCCAATTTTTGTCAACTAGATTTAGCTGTTACTGTTCCAGGTCCGACTGATCGAGATCCTCGTCAGGAAGCACGGGATCCACGGTAGCGCTGCTCGAACCAGTTCCGTGGAAACCGAGGACGGTTGTGGATCCGAAAACCGTGTATTTAACTTTGCAGCCCGGCCCACCTGCGGTTGTGGCCGTCTTCAGCGTCTGTGGAGAGGGCGTGAATACCCCCGGATGCTTCAGTACCGCAGTCGTCCAGCTACCCGTCTTCAGAAAGGTCGTGTCCGTCACCACAGCACCGTCCGGACCGTTGACGATCAGAGTAAGAGTGTCCGCCGTGCTCATCAGATGGATGATCATCTTGGACGGCGACTTGGTCGTGAACTTCTTGCCGCCGGCCGTTACCGTGACGGCGCCCGCAGGAAGAGTGTAGGTCGCGGAAGTGGCAGTATGGGTCGTGGGCGACAGCGATTCACTCGCCATTATCTTGATCGTCCCACTCTTGCCATCCAGGCCAAGCGGGTCCGATCCTGACAGGATCGGCTCAATCGTCCCCTTGATCGTGATGGTAAGGGTGTGCGTCGCCGGGCTGACAGCCGTGACGTCTATCGATTGTGCCCACACCGCGCCACCGAGCACAACCACAGCAATTAAAACTAGGGCAGACCTACGCAACATTTTCGCTATCATCGGAATTCTCCTTCTAGGGTCAGGCACAGAATGGGGGACTTCAGTGCAAGCGTAGGAAAGCTACCATGCCCTCCCCAGCGACTGTCAACCGGAAAAGACCAAGTGATGAAAAACCATCCCAGGCAAAATTCTTGTCAAGCCCCCGAAGTCACCCAATTCTGCGTAAACCACTCATTCCATGCCAAATATAAAGTTTAAAATTTGGCGGGTTTACCCCACTCAACCTGTCATACTTGAATAGATCTAAGGAAGGTGTTGCGCGGACACTCCTGTCCGCGGCTTTTGATCCCATGGCCTTGGCAGCACAGCAAGTCCTTTAGAGGGGATATCTTGGAGGTATCTCGACGAAGCATAACCTGTTTTCATAGACTTAGCATGAAAAGCACCCAAATCGCGCCCGATATCCCTCCTGTAAGTCCTTTAGAAGGGATATTTTACAAGGGTATCTCCAAATCACTCCCTTTGTTTTGATAGATTTAGCAAGAAAATTCATTTTTTGGGTATATATCATGTACTGACTAGTAAACACATTACTCAACTAGTAACCATACGGTTAATGCATCAACTCTGCCTTTGGGTGGCGCAGCGCCTTCAGCGCTAAGGTCAAGGCTCCAGACAGGATTCACGCTGCATTTTCCGTCACTTTCGTCGCTGGACAACTCCCATGCCCGTACATACACTTTTTACGATTCAAATCCTATGCGACTAGTTACCTTTGAAGATTCGGCCAAGCGCTCTCGCATCGGCGCCATAACCGAAGATGCCCGCATCGTCGACCTGCACTCCGCTTGCGCGCTCTACCTGCGCGACGTCGAAAACGAAAACGCCTTCAAGCGCCTCGCCGACGCCCTGGTTCCTCCCAACATGCTTGCGCTGTTTGAGGGTGGTGACACCAGCCTGGAAGCCGCGCGCAAAGCGTTCGACCACGCGTGCCACAGCGCCAGCAAAACTGGACCCCATGGCGAGACCATCTTCTACGCCATCTCCGAAGTCAAACTCAAGGCTCCAATCGTCCCCCGAAAGTTCTTTCACACCGCCGGCAACTTTCGCGAGCATCATGAAGAGGCCACCAAGGCCGGGTTCTCGCATCCCGTAATGCCCTGGATCGTTTTCTTCCAGAACGTGGACGCTATCATCGGCCACGACGAGCCCGTCATTTATCCCGAGCATCTCACCCAGGAACTGGATTACGAGCTTGAACTCGCCGTCGTCCTGAAAAACGGCGGCAAGCATTTTTCTCCCGAAGAAGCCGCGCGGCACATCGGTGGCTATGTCATCTTCAATGACATCACCGCCCGCGACATCCAGCGCCTTGAGATGAAGTCGGGCGTGTTCAGCTTCTGCAAGGGCATCGATACCTTCTGCCCCCTGGGCCCCTGGATCGTAACCGCCGACGAAATTCCCAACCCGCACAATCTGGCCATGGAGTTGCGCGTCAACGGAGAATCCCGGCAGCGTTCGCACTCCAGCAAAATGTCGGTCAAGATCCCGGAGATCCTCTCGCACTATTCGCCCATGGGTTACAGCCCCGGCGATGTCGTATCGACAGGCACAGTCTCGGGAGTAGCCGCCTTCAGCGGCGATCCCAAAGCCTGGTACCTGAAACCCGGAGACGTAATGGAATGCGAAATCGAAAATATCGGCATCCTCCGAAACCCCGTAATCTCCTGGGAAGAAGCCTACGGCCGCAAGCCGCAAGCCCTGGCTACGCAGGAAGCGGTAAAGTGAGGCGCAATTGAGTAAGTTAGTAATCGGCAAGACATCAGGCTCTGTTTCAATTGCTGAATTACCAAATTTCTAAATTACCCGATGTTCTCTGTGTCTCTGTGACTCTGTGGTGAACCAAACCGAAATGACAACAAATTCCAAAATCTGGACCAGCCAACTCAACGCCCGCCCAGAAATCCGTGCCCAATTCCCACGCACCCAAATTCGCTTCTACGACACCACCCTGCGTGACGGCGAACAAACCGTCGGAGTCGTGCTCTCGCCCCAGCAAAAACTCGAAATCGCTCGCAAGCTGGATGAATTGGGCGTAAGCCGCATCGAGGCCGGTTTCCCGCGAGTCTCCCCCGAAGACGCGGAGGCCATCCAACTCATGCAGCAAGCGAACTTGAAAGCCGAACTGTGGGGCTTTTCCCGAGCCATAAAAGCTGACGTTGAAGAGTTAGTCCGCCTGGGGCTGCGCGCCTCGGTGATCGAAGCCCCGACCAGCGACATCAAGCTGAAAGCCTACGGCCTGACCCGCGACGACGTGCTGCGCCGCGTAGTCGATGCGATGTCGTTCGCGAAACAAAACGGAATCACAGTAGCGTTCTTCGCCGTCGATGGCACTCGCACCGACCTCGACTTCCTGAAGAGAATCAATCTCGCCGCCCTCGAAGCCGGCGCCGCGGAAATCGTAGTCGTGGACACCATCGGCGCCTGCGGCCCCGAAGCCGTCGAATTTCTGGTTCGCCAGGTATGCGAATGGGTTGGACCCACAACTCCGGTCCATTTCCACGGACACAATGATTTTGGTATGGCCACCGCGTGCGCCGTCGCCGCCGTCCGCGCGGGCGCAACTTGGATTCAAGGAACGATCAACGGCATGGGCGAACGCGCCGGCAACGCCGACATCTGTGAAATCGCTCTCGCCCTGCGTTGCCTCTATGACGTGCCCATCGCTATAGATTTGACGAAGGTTCGTGAGGCCTCTGAAGTCGTTTCCAAGTCCTCCGGCTATACTCTGGACGCCTGGAAACCGCTGGTCGGCGAAAATCTCTTCGTCCGCGAAAGCGGCGCCGTCGCCGCCCAGTTTCACATTCCCGAAGCCATCGAACCATATTCCGCGGAACTGGTAAACGCACACCGCAGCATCGTGCTTGGAAAAAAGAGTGGCCTCGACAGCATCGATCTGAAGTGCAAAGAGCTCGGCCTGACGATAAGTTCAGAACAGCGCGCACCGATCTTAGCTGAGATAAAAAAGAGGTCCATCGCCAAGCGCGGTCTGCTGACCGACGAAGAATTCAAGCAGATCGTAAGAAAATCCGCGTGAATCCGTGAAAATCCGTGGCTAGCTCTTGAAGTGCGGCAACACCGCATCGCCGAACAATTTCGCTTGCCCGACGCGATCCTCGCCCCAGATTTCCAGCATGACGTGAGTACACCCAGCGTCGCGGTATTCCTCGATGCGCACAATACATTCTTCCGGCGTCCCGGCAATTGGACAAACTTTATGCAGAATGTCGTCGCTAACGGCTTTGGCTGCGGCTTTTCGCCCGCCCTTTTCCATGGCGTCCGCAACCGGCCGCAACTCGTCGAAGCTCAGTCCGGCACATTCGAGCAACACATCGGCAGAGCCTTTGATGTTCTGCACTTTGTTGGCGAGGTACATCGCCGCCTGCTCGCGCGCGCCTTCTTTGCCTTTCGCCGAATCGCGATGGATGCTGCCAACGATTACGGATCCAAGCACAAGCTTCGACGAATCTTTCCCCGCCTTGCGCGCGCCCTCTTCCATATTCTTGCGCGAGTAGCGTACAAACGTCGGCGTCGTGATGCTAGCTGTCAACAATCCATCCCCAACGACACCGGAAATTCTCTGCAGCACCGGCCCGGTTCCGGCAATGTAAATTGGCGGAACACCACGCGGTGTATGCGCGTCCGGCTTGAGCGGCGGCACGTTGGCCTGAAAGACTTTCCCCTGATACTCGAAAGCATCACCAGCAAGCACGCCCTTGATGATCTCGATACTCTCACGCATCACCGTCGCCGGTCCGACTTTCTCGCCTTCGCCTTCGCCAATCTCTTTCATGAAGATTTTGGAAGCGCCCAGGCCAAGCAAAAAACGATCGCCAGCAAGATCCTGCATCACCCGCGCTTCCATTGCGATCTGCACTGGATGCCGCGTGTAAGGCGAAATGATGCCCCACCCCAACTGAATGCGGCGCGTCTCCGCCGCGATGACTGCCAACACCGCAGTGGAGGAGCGCGCTTCAAACCCATGCTTGCGCCACCAGGGATAAGCCTCCGCGATCCAAAACGCATCGAACCCGGCATCTTCGCAGGCCTTCGCCATGGCAACGGTCTCGCGCACCGGTTCCATGCTAAGTTGCAGAACACCAATGTTAAAAGGCATCGACATAAGTCAGCTTCCGGCCTTTGGCTTTATCAGTCTGGATCTTTCCACGAATGTTCCAGACCTTTGATCAACTCCCACAGCGCCTTGTTAAGCGGAGTCGGCACGCCCACTTCTTTACCCCAATGCACGATCGCTCCGTTCATGAAATCAACTTCGGTCTGGCGCTTGGCGAACACATCCTGCAGCATGCTGGCGCGGTGCTTGCCGGGAACGTTAGCGCCCTTCTGCACCAGTTGTCGAGGATCGCCGTGCAATTCGATTCCCAGCTTCTTCGCGACCGCCTCGCCTTCCGCGATCAGATCGTTGAAAAGATGCCCGGTCGGCTCGAAACGCGTTGCGGCGCCGTGATGCAACAGCGTGAGCGCGCCCACCGGATTCGTGGATGCATTGAAGATCAGCTTGGTCCACTGCGCGCCGCGAGCGTCTTTCAATGCGATTGTGTTCATTCCCGAGCGAGTCATCAGCCCGGCGAGTTCTTCGACCTTCTCCATGGATGTGTTGGTTGGCTCGAACGGTCCGATCCAGGTGTCACCTTTGATGTCATACCCGATATGACCCGGCGCGACGGGATGTCCAGCGGGAAATGTCGTGCCGCGAATCACGAATTGCGCGCGCTCCGCGATAATTTCTTCGTTGCCGACGCCGTTCTGAACCGAGCAAACTGCGCTCCTGTCGTCGAAAATGTGCGCCACGTCCGAGATTGCTATACGAGTATGAATCGCCTTGGTCGCGACAATGCCGTAGTCGCAGCGCGGCAATGCCTGGGCGTCGCTGGTCGCGTTGAGGCGAGCAGTAAAGTCCGCAGCGCCCGAAAGCCGCAGGCCGTTTTGCTGAATCGCAGCCGTGTGCTCTTTCGACACATCGTAGGCCCACACCTCGGCTTCGCCAGCCTTTGCAAGATGGGCGGCAAACAAACTCCCTACTGCTCCGCAACCGATTACGCAGATTTTCATGACCATCTTTGTTTTAGGTTCTCAGCTCTCGGGCTTCTCCGCGCCGGAATAAAACTTCCACGGCACGTCCGCCAGACACTCGCCTTCCGTCTGGCCGATGCGATAGGTGTCCTGCGTATAGAGACACACTTTGCCGTCTTTATCGACGACCTGCGGGTGCAGCGAGAAAATCATATTCTCCTGCAGCCGAACTTCGCTCTTCGCTCCGATCGCGGGATATTCA
>Ga0210390_10004207_pt1 | contig 12192 bp, 6 predicted proteins | sample IncBWH11OmetaG_FD_161050 | JGI IMG/M metagenome (GOLD analysis project Ga0210390, IMG submission 161050) | Forest soil microbial communities from Barre Woods Harvard Forest LTER site, Petersham, Massachusetts, United States - Inc-BW-H-11-O ...
CCCGACCGCCTACCAGGTCAGCGAGCTCATCGCGCTGCTCGGCGCCCTCTGAGCTACGCCAGCACCATCTCGCCACACGCACGAACTGGCACAAACACCTGGAAAGCCGCTCGCGGACTGCGGGTTGGCTGCGGTCCCCAGCCGATGGTTACCACACGCCGGGAACGAGGCGCTTTGTCTTCGACCGGTAAGCCAGGTAGGGCTGGCCCAGAACCCGGACGAGGGCCGCTTCCTCGACGAAGATCCGCCGCAACATCGTGGCTAGCGGCAGCAGCACCAGGATGGCCAGCGACAGCCAGTTGCCGTAGGCCAGGCCGAGACCCACCCCGATGACCAGCATCCCGGTGTAGGAGGGATGGCGCACCCACCGGTATGGTCCGCGGTCCACGACCTGCTGGCCGGCATCGACCTCCACGGTCGTCCGGAACGCCCGGCCGAGCACCAAGACGGCCCAGATCCTGACCGCCAGGCCGGCCCACATGACAGCTAGTCCCGCCGCGAGGTGCCAGCGCCCGAGCTGCCAGGCGTCGTCGGGCCGCAGCCAGGCGGCCGCTGCCGCACCTCCCGCGATTGCCGCGGCCCACATCAGCAGGTTCAGCCGCCGCGTTCCCCGGTCCAGGGCGGTACCGCCGGCGCCGCGGCGCCGGTCCCGAAGGATCAAGGCGAATTCCAGCGCCAGCCATCCCCACAAAGTCAGATTGACGGCCACGCCCATCAGCTAGTCCTCCATCAGGCTGGGTCTGCCCGGCCATCCGGGCGGCGGGTCACCGGCTGCCCGGCAGGCGGCTGCCCGGCAGGCGGCCAGATGGGGCGTGCGGTTCATGCGGGGCCGACGGGACCGTTGTGCCTGCGCCCTCCCCGGCCCGCCACCAACCGCCCCGTCCCCCACGATCCTGGGTTCCGCCCGCACAGTTGCGCATGACGCAACCAGCCGTGCGGGCTCTGGGATTGTGGGCCGCTACCGTGTTGAGAAAGAGGTAACGGCACACGATGCTGTCAGCGGCCGATAGCTGAGGACGACGGAGCTGAGCCGGATGGCCATCGAAGGCCCTACGGGCAAACGTTGCCGGACCCAAGCTCTAGATCACCTCATCCAGAGCCCGGACGCCAGAACGTCCGGGAGTGCTGGCCTGATCGGGGCCGTCCGGCTGGCTGGTCGTGGAGTCGGAGGGCCCGGCCGGAGCAGAGAAGGGCCGGGCCGGGAGCAGGAAGATGGCCACCAGGACGCCGACGGCGGCTACGGCGCCGGCGACGAGGCAGCCTCCGGACAAGCCGTGCAGGAAGGCCAGGATCGCGGTGTCCTTCAGCCGGGATCCGAGCTGGGTGAACCCGGCCTGGCTGGCCTTCTGGGCGGCGACGACAGCGCCGCCGACTGATCCCCGGGCGGCGGTGATGGCCCGGGCGGGCAGCCCGGCGGGGAGCGTCACGGCGAGTCGGCTGGTGTACAGGGAGGCGGCGACGCTGCCGATGACGGCGACGCCGAGGGTGCCGCCGAATAGCCTGGTCGCGTCGTTCACGGCCGACCCGACGCCGGCCTTCTGCTTCGGGACGGCGCCCATGATGGCCTCGGTGGCCGGCGCCTGGATCAGCCCCACCCCGGTCCCGCACACGATCATCTGCGCGGCGATCACGATGTACGGCGTCGCCTGGGACACCGTTGAGATCCATAGCAGCGCCGCGCAGAACAATGACAGCCCGCCACCGACGATGATCTTGTTGCCGATGCGGACGGCCAGGCTGGTTCCGGTCACCGACGCCACCGCCACCGACCCGGCTACCGGCAGCAGCCGCACCCCCGTACCCAGCGGGCCGAAACCCTTGACCACCTGGAAGTACTGGGTCATCAGGAAGATGAATCCGTTCAGGGCGAAGAACGCGATGGCCACCGAGCCGCTGGCAGCGGTGAAGCGCGGGTTGCGGAACAGCGCGATGTCCAGCATCGGGTGCCCGGTTCGGGCCTCGGCGACCGCGAAAGCGGCCAGCAGGGCGGCGCCCGCGGCCAGCGTGCCGATGGTCCGCGCCGAGCCCCAGCCCCAGTCCGGCGCCTGGATTATCCCGAGGACCAGCACGCCCATCCCGGCCGCGGACAGGATCAGGCCCCGCCAGTCGGTCTTCGGGGTGCGAGGGTCCCGTGAGGTCGGGATGGCCCAGGCGGCCAGGACGGCGACCCCGGCCGCCACCGGGACCATGAACAGGAAGACGCTGCCCCACCAGTAATGCTCCAGCAGCCATCCGCCGATGATCGGGCCCGTGGCGATCCCGACTCCGGTGGTGGCACCCCACAGGCCGATCGCGGCCGCCCGCTCGCGCCGGGCCGTGAAGACGTTGGTCAGCAGCGACAAGGTGGCCGGGAACATCATCGCGGCACCGAGCCCCATCATCGCCCGGGCCCCGATCAGCTGACCGATGGAGGCGGCAAGCGAGCCTGCGAGGCTGGCCGCGCCGAACACCCCGAGGCCGGCCAGCAGCATTCCCTTGCGTCCCAGCCGGTCGGACAGGCTGCCGGCGACCAGCACCAGCGCGGCGAAGACCAGGTTGTAGGCGTCCACCACCCACTGCAGGTCCGTGGTGGTCGCGCCGGCCTGCCGCACCAGGCTGGGCAGGGCCACGTTCACGATCGTGACGTCCAGGCTGATGATGTACGCCGCCAGGCACAGGGCGAGCAGCGTGACGCGTTTGCGCGCGGGCGGCCTTGGTGGCGGCGTGCTCATGTGCGTGCTCGGGCGAGCGTGAGGCCAATCGCCACCAGCGCCCACCCGGCGCGCTGCCGGATCGAGCAGCGGCGGTCCCGGCTCCGGCCGGGCACATGGAGGCCGTGTCGGGGCGCTGACCTGCGCCGTTCAGTCTCGTGCTGGCGGGCGAGGAGTTCGATCAGGTACGGGTTCATCGCCGTCACCTATCGAGCGCGGTTGCTTCGGGAGCCGGTCAGCCGGGAACGGGCCAGCGCCTTGGCCCGGACCACATCCGGGTCCCGCGGGTCGGGCGGCAGGTCCTCAGGCCCAGGGCGCTCGCGCCGGATCCTCGGCTTGTCGATGCGGATGCGCTTCACTGTCATCTCCTCGGTCAGTCGCCATGTCCGGGGTCCGTTGACAAGGAGTCCCAGCCGTCTCGGCGACGGTTCTGCGAGGAAGATATGGACCGGCGTCGCTCAGGGCGTCACCCGAAGGTGGACCTGCCAGGTGGAATCTTTCAGCGGCGGAGCGAAGGCACGAAGGTGCCACCGGATCGGAGCCGGTCGCCGTGCTAGGGGATCAGGCCGAGTTCTCGTGCCCGGGCGACAGCCTCGGTGCGGTTGGCTGCGCCGAGCTTGCCGAGGACGTGACTGACGTGCTTTTTGACCGTGTCGAGGGTGATCACGAGTTCCCCGGCAATGGCCTGGTTCGGCGTGCCCGCGGCCAGCATCCCTAGCACCTCCAGCTCACGGCCGGTCAGCTGCTCGACCAGGCCGGGCACCGCCGAGGCGGCGCCGGGTCGGGAGCCGGACCTGGAGCCGGGCCGGGAGCCGGGCATCGCATGTTCGCCAGCGAACGCCTGCGCGAGCCGGGCCAGGCAGCCGAGCGGGACGCCTCGGGCCGGGGTCTGTTCGACCCGTTGCGCCGCGATCAGCTGGCCGAGCAGTGCGCCCATCGGTGCGCCTTCGTCGGCGAAGACCCGGACGTAACCTTGGTGGCAGCCGAGGGTGAGCGCCTCGGCCAGGGTTTCCACCGCGTTGGCCTGCTCGCCGTCAGCGGCCAGGCCCAGCGCCTGCAGCGCGCGTATCTCGATGACGCTGCCGATGCGGCCGTCGCTGGCTGCCGCGTCGAGCAGCCGTTCCAGCAGCGGCAGTGCCTGGCGGGGGAGATTTCGCGCGAGCAGCACCCGCGCTAGCACGAGATACTCCGGTTCTCGGGGGTAGCTCGGCTCGTCGCCGACGCCGAGGCCGCGCTCCTGCGTCCAGCGGGTGGCAGCGGTGATGTCGCCCTGGGCCAGCAGCAGTCGTGCCTGCCACGATGGCACCGGGTTGAGCAAGGCGACCACCTGCGGGCTCGACTCGACCTCCCCGGCCTCGCCCATCGCCTCCAGGGCCCCGGCCACCTCACCCCGCGCCTGCCGGATCCGGGCCACGATAGCCAGGCCCGCGGCCAGCGGCTGGGTGAAAGCGAGATGCCGGCAGAGCATGACGCCCCGGGTGGCGTGGTCAAGGGCGGCGGCCAGCTCGTCCCGCTCGTACAGCAGGCCGGCCAGGCCCACGTGCGCCATGCCCAGGTGCGGCAGCTGGCTGCTCGCCTCACTGGTGACCTCTAGCGCCTGCTGGTAGGTGCCAAGCGCCGCTTCCAAACGGCCCTGGGCGCGCTGCACCTGGCCCAGGTCGTAGCAGACGCGCATGGCGGGGTAACCCTCACCCGCCGCCCGCCGCTCAGCGGCCACCTCCGCCAGGTCGCGTTCAGCCTGCCCGACCCGGCCGCGCAGCCAGTTCGCCACCGCCAGGTTCCAGCGCACGTGGGTGCCGAGCAACCAGTCACCGTCATCCAGCCGGGCCAGGGCCTGCCGGTCGAAATCGACCGCGCACGCGGCATCACCGCGAAGACGCGCGACGTCGGCGCGCAGGAATGCAATCAACGCCGGGACGTTGGCCAGCACGCTCAACGCCCGGCCGACCGACGGCTCATGCGGTTCGTCGCCGGTGGCAGCAAACGCGCGCTCAGCGTCGTCCAGCAGCGGCTCGACCTCTTCCACCTGGCCGCGGACGAGCGCGCTGACCGCCTGGGCCAGGCCCAGGCGCGCGCGGGTGCGGACCGAGGATGCGGGCAGCGCGGAAAGCCAGCGCCGCAGGGTCTCACCTTCACTGCGGCGAATCAGCATCTCGACGTGCTGTTCGATCAGCCGGGCCGCCCAGTCGACGTCACCGGCGGCTAGGGCGTGGCGCACGGCGTCGTCGGCGAGCCCGCGCTGTTCATGCCAGGCGGCCGCCGCGCGGTGCAGCTCAGGCACCCGGCCGGGCCGCTCTTGCGCCAGGCGGACCCGGAGCAGGTCGGCGAACAGATGGTGATAGCGCCACCAGCCTCGCACCTCATCGAGCGCCACCAGGAACAGGTTGGCCCTCTCCAGCGCCTCCAGCAGCGCCTGGCTGCCCGCCTGGCCGGTGACCGCATCACACAACGGGCCAGAGAGCTGATCAAGCACCGAGGTCTCCAGCAGGAACCCGCGCACCTGCTCGCTCTGGCGGGCAAGCACCTCCTCGGTCAGGTAGTCCAGCACGTAGCGGTGGCTGCCGCTGAACGTCGCGACGAACCCGGCTACATCGCCCTGTCCCCGCAGCGACAGGGCCGCCAGTTGCAGCCCGGCCACCCACCCCTCCGTCCGGTCCTGGAACGCGGCCACCGACGTCGCCGGAAGATCGAGCCCGGTCGCCTCCCGCAAGAACACGCCCGTCTCGTCCAAAGTGAAGCGCAGCTCATCGGCGCGCAACTCAGCTAGCCGCCCGCTGGCCCGCAAACGCGCCAGCGACAGCGGCGGGTCGGCCCGGCTGGCCAGCACCAGGCGAAGCCCAGATGGCAGCCGGCCGAGCAGGAACGCGATGCTGCCGTGCACCGGCTGGGAGTCGATCAGGTGGTAGTCGTCCAAGATGATGGTGACCTCGCCGGGCAGGGCGGCCAGCTCGTTGATCAACGTCGTTACCACGGCCTCGAGCGGGGGCTGCTGCCCGCCGCGGAGCAGCACGGCGACCTGCTCTCCTATCCCCGGCCGGATCCGATCGAGCGCGGCGGCGACGTACCGCCAGAACCGCGCCGGGTCGTTGTCACCGGTATCCAGCGACAACCAGGCCACCGGCCGGTTCTCCCGGTAGGCCCAGTCGGCGAGCAGGACCGTCTTGCCGGACCCAGCGGGGGCGCAGACCAGGACCAGCCCCCGCGCCAGCCCCTCCTCCAGCCGGCCAGCCAGCTGCGGACGGGGCACAAAGCCCGGCCGCGGGCGTGGCACATGCAGCTTGGTAGCCAGCAGGACATCCTGCCCGGTCGCGGCGGAACCGGTCGGCACCGCCTCAGACGGCTCAGCCATCCGCGACCACTCCTCAGCGCGTCAGGCGATGGCCAGCTTCGCCGCTGGGTGCTGATCAGTGTAACGGCTTGCTGACCGCCGCCCCCGGCTGCGCGGCCGGGCCCAGGCCAGCCAGATGACACCTTCGTGCCGGCCGGCCAGCGCCGAAGATTCCACCCGGTAATGGCACCTTTCGGTGACGCCCAGGCTCGGCGTCCGTTCATAGCGTGCTCGGGTGAAGGAAACGCGAAGCCAGCCCATCCGTCGCCGGGCCGCGTCCGTGCGGCGCACCGCCCGCCGCGCCGCAGGGGCGCTACGGGCCATCCACGACGAGCAGGTCCTCGCATGGGAACTGTTCTTGAGTGCCAACCGCGCCCCCGCCGACCGTGCCGGGCCGCTGGCCTGGACCCCTTCCCTGGACGGGCCCCGGTTGACCGGCAGTCACCTGCCCATCCCGGCCGGCACCAGGGAAGAGAGCGGGCCATGACCGGCACCCGCGACCGCGGTCGTCCGCAGCGGTAGAGGCGATGGCCGCTCCTGCCGGCAGGAAGGCCTGGCTGGGACCGTAGAGCCAGTGACCGTTCGGAACACTGAGGTTTCTCTTTTTCGCCGAACGGTCCGTGGTTCCTGCCGCCGGTCCCGGACCAGGCTCGAGCGCGGGGAGCCAGCCGCCGCCCTGCCGTCGCCCGCAGAGGACAATCCGACAGCAGCGGTGGCTGGGTTTTGTGCGGGTCTCGAGCTGAGCGGGGCGTATCTTCTGGCGGGCAATTGCGGGTCGATCTGGGCCTCGCCGATACTGTTGGGCATGACCAGCCGGCTGCGGGCCCGCACCGTGACGGCGAATAGGTTGCAGTTCGGTGTCCTGGAGGCGGGCAGCGGGCCGCTGGCTCTGTGCCTGCACGGCTTTCCCGACTCTGCTCGTACGTGGCGCTATCTGCTGCCAGCGCTGGCCGATGCGGGTTTTCATGCGGTAGCGCCGTTCATGCGCGGATATGCGCCGACGGAAATCCCCGAAGACGGCTGCTTCGGGCTGGGGGCGCTCGTGGCGGATGCGGTCGGCCTGCACGATGTGCTGGGCGGCGACGATCGGGCCGTTCTGATCGGCAGCGATTGGGGCGCCGAGGTGGCCTACGGTGCGGCTGCGTTCGCGCCGGATCGCTGGCGGCGCGTGGTCACGCTCGGCGTGCCTCCGCTAGCGCTCGATACGAGAATCTTCGCGGATTACGATCAGCTGAAGAGGTTTTTCTACTTGTTCTTCCTGAAAACGCCCTTCGCCGAGTCGGTGCTCGCTGCTGGGGACATGGCGTTTCTTGACCGGCTGTGGCAGGACTGGTGCCCTGGCTACGACGCGAGCGAAGATCTCCGGAACGTCAAGGAATGCCTTCGCGGCGAGGGCAACCTCACGGCGGCGATCGGCTATTACCGGGCCGACGAGCCAGGGCTCCGCCATTTCGCCGCGGATGGCGCGTATGCGGCTGAAGAGCGGGCGCTGGCTAGCGGCGGGCCGCAGCCGACTCTGTACCTGCACGGGAACCGTGACGGCTGCATCGATCTGTCCCTCGTGCAGGACGCCGGGCGTCACCTCGCGCCCGGATCGAGGATGGAGGTTGTCCAGGGCGCCGGCCACTTCCTGCAGGTGGAGAAGCCGGCCGCGGTGAACGACCGGGTTCTGGCGTGGGTCAGCGCGTGAGCGCCGACCGCGTAGGTCCCGGCGGCGGTCGCCTCAGCTGCCGTTTCCCAGGCCCGGCACAGCGCGTTCGCCAGCAACACCTGGCGTGGTGTCCGGCAGGACACCCGGATCAGGTCCGGGCTGGCCACGATGATCGCCAGGGCCCTGGCCCGTGAGGTCGCGACGTTCAGCCGGTGCAGGTCGTAGAGGAAGTCCAGCCCGCGGCGCCTCGTCGCCGACGACGTAGCCATCGAATAGATGACCACGCAAGCGACCATCCACGTCCTGCCAGCCCGCGAAATCACAAGATGAAAAACGCTCACTGATCATCTTTGCATTCTTCAGGGTGTACATAGCCCAGCAGTAGATCGTTACCTGGCTCAGTCGAGCGACGTTAACACTGTGATCCTCCTGTAGATTGGCCAGACCGGGAAAAGATCTTGTTCCCCTGGTGGAAGGCTCCAAAAAATCGCCTCCAGGTTTATCCCCGTCACCATGATGAATCGCACCGTGAGAAATTGAAGAACCGGCCAGCGCCCTGACCCGGCTGGGACCGTAGAGCCACGGCCCGTTCGGATTATTGAATTTTGCGGTCGAGCCTCGTTTCTCCCCGGAGTGGGGTGGTGAGAGGTCGTGTCCCTTATTGCCAGCCAGACTTTCCTGCCGTCCGTGCCACGTGTGGTATAGGCACCGGCGGTTGTTTGACGTAGTGTGGCCTCATCCTCACCGTGGAGGATGCGGATGGATCCGATCACCTTAATTGTGACCGCGCTGGCGGCAGGTGCTGCCCTCGGCATAACGGACACCGCGTCATCGGCGATCAAGGACGCATACGCCGCGCTGAAGACGCTGGTGAGAAAACGGCTTGGCGGCAGGCCGGACGCCGAGCTGGTGCTGGCCAAGCATGAACAGGCCCCTCAGACGTGGCGTGCACCGCTCATGGCGGAGCTCGACGAGGCCGGAGCTGGCCATGATGCCGACCTGGTGGCAGCTGCGGAAGCGCTGATGCATCTGGTCGATGAGGCCGGAGCGCGGGCGGGAAAGTACACGGTCGATGCGCGGGGCGCGCAGGGTGTGCAGATCGGCGACCGCAACACCCAACACAACGTGTTCAGCACCCCGCCAGGGGGCCCAAGGCCTCCGGATAGCGGGTCTTCTCCTAGCTGACGTACAAAGAGGCTCCAGATGAGCGCTGATCCAGATCCTGGTGCGGCGCCGGTCCAAGTGCAGGCCGGTGACGGCGGCGCGCCTCATGTCGATGCGCGTCAGGCCGTGGGTGTGCAGGTGGGACAGGACAACACCCAGATTGTCTACGTCTACGGCAAAGGGACGTGGTCCGATGGGGTTGCGGCGCCGCCGCTGGTGAGCGTCGCGGGGAAGGTCGATTCTCCCTACCGCGGCCTGCGCGCGTTCGAGGAGCGGGACGCTCCGTTCTTCTTCGGCCGTGAGACGGCCACCGCAGAGGTACTGAAACGGATGTCGTGGTGCCGGGACGGAACCGGGCTCCTGGTGGTGTCCGGGGTGTCGGGGGCAGGGAAGTCTTCGCTGCTGCGGGCCGGGGTGCTGCCGCAGGTCCGCGGCACGGGGCTGGAGGCGGTGCCTGAGGCGGCGTCGTGGCCGCGCCTGCTGTTCACACCGGGGCCGACGCCGTTGGATGTGCTGGCCGTACAGGTGGCGTACCTGGCGGGAATCGACGCGGCCGCGGTACGCAGTGGGCTGGACGATAATCCAGCTAGGTTCGCTCTCACCGCGCGCCAGGCCGCCCTGGCCCAGCTGGGCGGGTCGCCGGGGGAACCGGACGGCCTGCCGCCAGGCCCGCCGCGTAAGCAACGGCTGTTGCTGGTGGTGGACCAGTTCGAGCAGGTGTTTACCCAGTGTCCAGACGAGAAGCAGCGGCAGGCGTTCATCACGGCCCTGTGCGCGGCCGGGGCCGCAGACGGCCCGGAACAGGATCCGGCGGCCCTGATCGTGCTCGGGGTGCGCGCCGATTTCGAGGCCCGCTGCGCCGATTTCCCGCAACTGGCTGGGGCCATCCAGGCCCGCTACCTGGTGACCTCAATGACCGAACGGCAACTCCGGATGGCCATCACCGAGCCCGCGAAAAGAGCGGGCTCCAGGATCGACGAAGACCTGGTCGACGTCCTGCTGGAGGAGGTGAGCACGCGGCAGCCAGGTTCGCCGGGCGCGATCCCGGGCCGCAGCTCGGCGTCTGGCGCGGGGATCCTGCCGCTGCTTTCGCACGCCCTTGATCAGGCCTGGCGAAGCCGCGCCGGGGACGTTCTGACCCTGGCCGACTACGAGCGGACCGGCGGCATCGAGGGGGCCGTCGCGGACAGCGCACAACACGCCTATGACAGTCTCACGCCCGCTCAGCAGGCCACGGCCCGGCAGATCTTCACCCGCTTGACCGCCACCACGACCGACAGCGTGGACACCGCCGAACGGGCCAGTCGCGCGGAGCTGACCGAGGGCAGGGACGCAGCCCAGGAGCGCGACGTGGAGGCGGTCCTGGAGGCCTTCGCCTCCGAACGGCTTCTCACCCTGGCCGCCGGAACCGTGGAGATAAGCCATGAGGTCGTGCTGACCTCTTGGCCCCTGCTGCGCGACACGTGGCTGGCCGAGACTCACGCCGACCGGGTCGTCCGGACCCGGCTGCACAACGCCGCGGCCGAATGGGAAACCCGCTCCCGTGACCCTTCCTATCTCTACAGCGGCAGCCTGCTGGAGACCGCGGCCGCGACGGCCGCCAGGATCAGCGCCGATCCCGTCCGTTACCCGCCCCTCAGCCAGACCGAACGCGACTTCGTCGGCGCCAGCGAGCGCGCCCAGACCCGCAGGATCCGTCGGCGTCAGGGGATTATCGCGTTCCTGGTCGTGCTCGTCGTCGGGCTCGCCGCCACTACGTTCCTGACGATCCGCAGCAATCAGGAAACTGCCAGCGAACGCGACAAAGCGGTCGCCGGCCAGCTGGTCGCCGAAAGCGAACAACTGGGCGACACGAACCCGGTTCTGGCCAAGCGAGAAAGCCTCGCGGCCTGGCAGATCGACCCGGGCAACCCAGCCGCTCGCTACGCGATGCTGACCGCGGCCAGGCTCCCGGGGATCGGCGTCCTTACCAACGGCGGCATCTCGGTCAATGCGGTGGCGTACAGCCCGGACGGGAAGATCCTGGCCACCGGAGGCGGCGACGGCATCGTCCGGCTGTGGGACGCGGCCACTCAACAGCAGATCGGCGTTCCGCTCGGCACGTTCAGCGCCGCCAGGTTGATCGAGTCGGTGGCCTTCAGCCCGGACGGCCAGATCGTAGCCGCGGCGGGCGAGGACGGAGTCGTCCGGTTGTGGGACGTGGCCACCCAACGGCCGATCGGCTCGCCGCTCACCGGCGACGTCTCGACCATCTACTCCATAGCGTTCAGCCCGGACGGGGACCTGCTAGCCGCCGGACATTCCGACGGCACCGTACAACTGTGGGACGTAGCCTCCGGCCAGCCGATGGGTGCCTCCCTGGCCCCTCACGCCGGTGAGGTCCTCTCTGTGGCGTTCAGCCCGGACGGCGCGACGCTGGCCACGGCCAGCACCAGCGCCGCTGACCGTAGCACGGTGCAGATGTGGGACGTGAACTCTCGCCAGCCGATCGGCGGCCCCCTCGCGGAACAGGCGCTCGGGACCTCTGCCCTGGGTAACCTCACAGTCTCCTCGGTGGCCTTCAGCCCCGGCGGCAAGACCCTCGCGGCTGGCAGCAGCGACGGAGTCGTCCAGTTGTGGAATGTGACCAGTCGCGCGGGGATCGGCTGGTTGTTCACAGATGACTTCAGCGAGATCACGTCGGTGGCCTTCAGCCCGGACGGCGAGTTCGTAGCCGCCGGAGACGACGAGGGCACGACGCAGTTGTGGGACGTGGCCACTCTGCAGCAGATCGGCATTCCGTTGACCGCGGACATCAGGCGGGTCGACTCGGTGGCGTTCAGCCCGGACGGGCGGACCCTGGCCACCGGCAGCAACGACGGGACGGCCCGGCTGTGGGACGTCGCCCTAGACGACAATGACCTGACCGGGTTCGTCACCGCTGGCGCCCAGACGGCTCGTTCTGTGGCCTTCAGCCCGGACGGGAAGATCCTGGCCACCAGCGACTTCGACGGTACGACGCGACTGTGGAACGCAGCTACCCAACATCAGCTCGGCGGTCCCCTCGTCGGCGACGGTGCCTCGGTCTATTCGCTGGCCTTCAGCCCGGACGGGAAGATCCTGGCCACCGGCAGCAACAACGGCACGGCCCGGCTGTGGGACGTGGCTAGCGGCAGCCAGATCGGCGCCACCCTCGTCGGCCACGCTGGCCCGGTCTGGTCGATAGCCTTCAGTCGGGACGGGAAGACCCTGGCCAGCGGTAACGGTAACGCCACCGTACAGTTGTGGGACGTGGCTACCGGCCAGCAGACCGGCACCCTGCGCACCACCGGTGCGGTCTATTCGCTGGCCTTCAGCCCGGACGGCACGATGCTGGCCAC